>Ga0310124_10001311_pt1 | contig 17327 bp, 27 predicted proteins | sample CB11b_AW_Bot5_MG_FD_203507 | JGI IMG/M metagenome (GOLD analysis project Ga0310124, IMG submission 203507) | Marine microbial communities from Western Arctic Ocean, Canada - CB11b_AW_Bot5 | ecosystem: Environmental > Aquatic > Marine > Oceanic | place: Canada: Western Arctic Ocean | collected... | reverse complement strand
CCCCCCCCTACACTATACTGACATTGTCCCACTTTCCCAAACGGGACAACTAAACTTTCTTATAGGAGGTTCGTTATGCCCCAAAATGGTGGTGGCCGAGGCTGGACCACAGACCCCGACACAGGACAACAGGTAATGCCCAACCAATGGGCAGAATTCCTCGACTGGCTGTTATCGGATGAGCGTGTTCCTGATTCTGCGAAGGAATGGTGTGTTGAGCGTGACTTGAATGAGCGTACGGTGAGACGGTGGAAGTCTGATCCTCGTTTTGTCCGTGAGTGGGACCGCAGGGCTGCCGAGTTGAACGTCCACCCCGAGCGTACCCAGTCAGTAGTTGACGCTCTGTACAAGCAGGCTGCGCAGGGTGATGTTAAGGCTGCTTCTTTGTACTTACAGTACATAGAACGGTTCACTCCGAAGCGGAGAGTGGTGGTTGATGATGAGCGTGAGGCGTCTGGTATGTCTGATGCGGAGTTGGCTGCTGAGTTGGATTCGTTGGTTTCTGGTTTAAGGAGTGAGGATGCCTAAGGTTGGCAAGAAACATTTTTCTTATTCGACTAAGGGCCGTAAAGCCGCTAAGTTGTATGCCAAAAAGACAGGCAAGAAAGTTACGAAAAGGTGAGGGTGTCTGGGGCGACTTCTCAAGAGCTTTTTGATGATGGTATGTGGATGCAACTGAATGAGATGGGTGAGCGTCCTGAGTTGGACCCGTTTCTGGATGATGAACCTATTGAGTGTTCGATTGATGAGATCGATGTTTGTGAAAGTTGTCAGTGATGGTGAGTAAATCGACTGAGTATTACAACAATAATCCTGATGCGAAAGCTAAGAAGGATGCATACAACACGAAGTATCATGCGACTCCCGAACGCAAGGCGTATCGGGCGGACTTAGATAAGGAGCGGAGGGCTAGAGCGAAAGCTGGTCAGGTTTTGACTGGTAAGGATGTTTCCCATACTGCGGGGGGTGGCACGACGTTGGAGGATAGTTCTACGAATCGTGCCCGTAACAGGGGAAAGAAATAACTCTGTGGGGGGTTTATGTGTCTATAAAGGATGTGGCTGAGAAGGCAGATATTTGGTCTGAGGCTATTAAAAAGATTGTTAAGGCTATTACTGCTGCTGGTGTGGCGTTGGCTGTAGCTATTGGTGGGGTACTGATGTGGTGGCCCTTTGGGGTGAGCGAGCCTGGGGGTGAGTCTCCTGTCGATGGTTGGGGGTCGCAGTGTTCGCAGTTGTATAGTGCTATGGATCATACGTGGACCGAGTCACAGTGGTCTGTGTGGGAGCAGTTGCGGAAAGATCTAGGCTGTTAGCATGACAAATTTTAGGGTTTCGGTGTGTGCGGGTCAGGGGTTTAAGATTCCTCCGATTATCCGTGAATATAGGAGGGATGATCGGGTGTGGCCGATTGAGCCTGGGGTGACTGTGTTCGGCGAGAAGGCGTCGATGTTTTCGTATCAGAAGTATGTGCCTGAGCAGTCGGATGGTGGCGAAGGCTAGGTAATGAAGATGGTGGGTGTTGCTGGTGAAAGTTTGGATCGATCAGGACTTATGCACTGGGGATGGTATCTGCGTGGAGATCTGTCCTTCAGTGTTTGACATGCATGCTGATGGTTTGGCTTATGTGAAAGAGCCTGACTGGCCGAATCTGTATGGGCCGAAGGGTTCCCCGAAAGGTGAACCCGTCCACAAGATGAGTGAGGGTATGGCTACAGTTCCTGACGAGGACATTGATGCGTTAATTGAAGCTGCTGAGGAATGTCCTGGTGAATGCATTTTCATTGAGCCTGGTTAGCGAAGTGGGTAACCGTTGTACCACATGACTGCTGCGTGACGTTCACCTGATTCGATAGGAGTTACACGATGTTCCATGAAGCTGGGGAATACAACGATAGATCCTCTGGGGGCGTCGTTGAATATGTGAAGCTGGTCGTAGCATCGGAGTTCAAGTTCCCCTCCCGTGTAATCTTTGGGATCTGAAAGGTTGACTGTTGCTGAAAGCTTTCGGACAGTTCCCTGAAATTTGGGGAACGGTGTCACGTTCAAAGGAATCGGTGGTGCTACCTGAGCAACGAGTTTGCGGGCAGCGTGCTGGTCTTGGTTTCCGTCGATATGCCAGTTGTAGTGATCTCCAACGGAGTACCTGGTGTATTGAACGGCTTCAGCTATTTGTAAGTCGTAGTACCAGCCTGCTTCCGAGTTCGCTTGATACATCCAAGCGCCAATGGTTTCTGCACATGAAGGCTCGTAGATCCATGAGATCTGCGATTTCCGATGTCCTTCTTCGTGTCCGAAGTGGAATCCCTCTACTTGTTCAACGTGTGCGGCGGCGTGCTGGATTTCGTCGCACTGCTGTGGGGTTAAAGCCCTTGGGATGTACCAGTAATGATTGGTGAGCATAATGTCTAGATTATCAGAACTTCGTCAAGAAGCAGAGTGGAGGAAATGTGTTCGCGATGAGAACTATTTTTTACAGAATTACTGGCACATTGCTCATCCTGCTCACGGGCGTATTCTTTTTGCTTTACGTGAGGCTCAGGCGGAAGCTATCCGACATTGGGCCAAAAATAGGTATTCACTGACTCTAAAGGCGCGTCAAATTGGGTGGAGCACACTTGTATCAGCGCACCAATTTTGGTTGGCGTTTTTTCATCCTGACCAAAACATTATTGATTTGAGTCGTACAGAACGAGAAGCGGTTTTGTTGCTTCGTAAAACGAAGTACGGGTTTGGTCATTTGCCGAAGTGGATGATAGCGCGTGGACCTAAGTCGCTAGTTGAACATCAGCAGAAGATGGGTTTCGATAATGGGTCGCAGATTACGTCGATGCCGTCTGCCTCAGATCCTGCCCGTGGTGAGTCGGCCACACTGATTGTTGTTGATGAGTGGGCTTTTTTGCCCAACGCTGAGGAGGCGTGGGCTTCTATCGAACCTGTAGCTGACGTAGGTGGCCGTATCATTGGGTTGAGTACCGCTAACGGTTCAGGAAACTTTTTCCACCACTTGTGGGTGGGTGCTACAACTGGGGCTAACAAGTTTTCGTCGATGTTTTATCCTTGGTCTGCGACGGAGGATAGGGGGGAAGCATGGTACATGGAAAAAGTAGCATCCATGTTACCGTGGCAGCTTGCTCAGGAATATCCGACGACGCCTGAGGAGGCGTTCGTCAAGTCAGGCAACCCTGTATTCGATCTAGATATTCTTGAAGCTATGGAACGAAAAGTTATTCACGGCGAAACTGGGTATATGTTTAAGGCCCCTGGGGTGTTGGAGTTTCGGTCGCAATGAGTTTAGAAGTTTGGGAACGTCCTACAGCAAGATCCGCTTACGTTATGGGTATCGACACGGCTGAAGGTTTAGGTCATGGCGATTACTCTGTCATCCAGGTATTAAATGTTGCTACAGGAAACCAAGCAGCCATATGGCACGGCCATATCGCTCCAGACCTTTTAGCCGAAGAGGTAGATAATGTAGGCCGTTGGTTCAATGCAGCTTTGTGCTGTGTCGAGTCAAACAACCATGGTTTGACAACCATCACTGAGTTGCGTCACCTGGGTTACCCCAATTTGTTTCGCAAGCGACAACTCAACAGTGTGAACAACAGAATTGGTCACGAGTACGGTTGGAAGACCACTCGTACGTCGAAACCGCTAATGATCGATGACTTGAGTTCTGCATTACGGAACGAAGAGATATCCATTAAAGACCGTCACACTTTGGCAGAGTTACGAACTTTTGTTCGTAACGACAGGGGAAGTATGGGTGGTTCTCCTTACGATGACCGTGTGATGGCGTTAGCTTTGGCTAACCAGATGCGTAAATACGCTCACGAACCCGAGTACAAAGTTGAAGTAAACGATTATTGGACTGTTGACTGGTGGGCACGTTTAGCAATGGGAGAGCCAGATAGACCTTCTTCTCTCATAGGCGGTACTACTATCCGTGGGACACGCTAACCTTTCTATAGACATGTCATTTTTGGAGGAATCCGTGGGAAGAAATATTGCTCAAACACCTGGAGTCACCGTTGACGGTACTAAAGGTGCAAATAACAAGATGGAACGTGGCGGATCAGTATCCGCTAACCCCATTTGGACCCCTGGTGGCCCACAATCACCTAAACAGCGATTGACTGCAGGGAAGTATGCGAACCAAAACGGTGACTTAGGTAAAACTGTGAGTGTTCGCGAAACCCCGAAAAACCAGCACGGAACCAGTGGCAAGGTTGAGCCTGTTGGTAAGCAGCCCAATCTTCGCGGCCATAACGCTGGTTAAAATATGGCTGTCCTCCGAGATGAGGCCAGCTTCGTAGAGTTCTCTGAGTATGTTCTCGCACGGAGAAATGTTCCCTTAAAGGAACTCAGGGAACTTTACGAACGTCGTTTGCGCCTAAAATCGATAACAGTGCATACGGGTGAAGCCTATAGAAAGACTTTGCCTGTAGATGAACGTCATCTGACTAACCGTGAACGAGAAGCTAAGGTGTTTGCCGAAGCTAAATCTCAAGGGCGTAACATCGAAAAACTCCCTGAGAAAGCGCAATTCTGATGGTTCAAAAGTCTCGTCAAGAACTCCTAGGTGAATACACTGAGGGCGTCGAGAAATGTCGCCAATGGCGTGACCAGCAAGGCTACGAAAACACTTGGCGACGGTTAATAGACTTGTACAAGGGTAAGCACTGGCCTTCGACAACTTCAAACCAGCAAGATCTGATTGCAGTTAATTTAGCGTTTTCGACAGTCAACGTGATCGCACCAAGTGTTGCGGTGAACTATCCAAAGATAGTTGTTCAAGCAAACACGGAAGAGAATGTTGACAGGGCCATATTTGTTGAAGCAATCATCAACTACATGTGGAAACACCACAACTTTCGTGACCCTTTCCGTCACGCAGTTAAAGATTTCCTAATATTTGGTCATGGCTGGATAAAAGTTGGTTGGAAATTTCTTGAGCAAACACAACTTGTTACCGAAGTTGAGCGGGAAAGTTTAATAGATCAAGCGTTTCAAGAAGTCGCAGATTTCGCAGCAGATAGCCCTGAGCTAGCTGCTGACCTTCCCACGAACGAAGATATCTACGCAAATATCCCTCAAACAATTACGAGGGTCGTTGAGGATCAGCCGTTCGTGGAAAGGATTTCTCCTTTCGACATTTTTGTAGATCCTAAAGCAAACACAATGGGAGAAGCTGGTTGGATTGCTCAACGGATTGTAAGGGACCTTAAAGAAGCTCAAAACGATAAGCGTTACAGACCATCGGCACGGAAACGGCTGTCAAGCAACTATATTCCTGATGACAACACAGCGATGGAAGAAAAAAACCAGTATCTCCCTGACCAAGTAGTTGTATGGGAATACTACGACATGAGATTGAACACGCTTTCGGTTTACGCTGAGGGTGCTGACGAGTTCCTTATAGATCCCGTGGCAATGCCTTACGCATATGGTCAACCGTTCGTAATGGTCCGAAATTATGATGTTCCAGATCAATTCTATCCGATAGGTGATCTCGAAAGTATTGAAAGTCTCCAGTTGGAGCTTGATAAGACTCGTTCACAGTTGATGAACGACAGAAAGCGTTACGCCAGGAAATGGTTGTACCACGAACGCTCATTTGGGCCTGAAGGTCGTGAAGCTCTTGAATCTGATGATGATGGACGCATGGTCCCTGTCGTGGATGAGAACAAACCACTTTCTGAAGTGGTTGTTCCGATGCCTCAAGTGCCAATTAGCCCTGAAATATACAACTATTCGTCCATAATTGAAGCTGATATCAATACTGTTTCAGGTATTTCGGAGTACGCCAGAGGCGCAATGCCTGAGATAAGACGTACGGCTACTGAGGCTTCTATTGTTGCTGATGCCCAGAATGCTCGGTCTGCGGACAAGTTAGCGATTGTTGAAATTGCTATTTCTCAGGTAGCTGGAAGAGTCATACAACTCATGCAAGAGTTTATGACAGGCGAACAAATAGCCAGAATCACCAGTGTCGGTGGTGAAGACATGTTTGTTGACTACAGCCGTGAAGACATTACTGGAGAATACGATTTCTCTGTTCAAGCTGGTTCTACGCAGCCGATGAATGACACAATTCGTAAGCAACAAGCGATTTCGTTGATGAATGCTATAGGTCCGCTTGTTGGGACAGTTATTGATCCTGCTGCTTTAGCGATGCATGTGTTGGAGAATGGTTTTGGTATCAAAGATCCAGCGAAGTTCATTATGCAAGGGCAACCTCCGCAGCCAGAGGGAGAAGAAGTCGTGGAGGAAGAAGGACCAATAGTTTCTCCGCCAGATTTAGGTGCAATGGGTATGGCTGGAGGGATGGGAGCGCCTGAAGGTGGTGCGTTTGCGCCCACTGGGGGCATACCGCCAGAGATTTTAGCGCAGCTTCAAAATCAAATGGGTGTCGAGCTTCCCTCTTTATAGTGGGACACTCCCCTATAGTTATTAGGAACAATCTCGCAGAGAATTCCTAGGAGGGGCTAGTGCCCGAAGAAAATGAAGTTGATATGGAATCCACGTATGTGGATGACCCTGAATCTTCAATAGATGTTCCATTGGAACCTGGGGAAACGTACACCATCAAGGTAGATGGTGTCGAAGAACAGGTCAGCCTTGAAGAACTTCAAAACGGTTACCAGAGACATTCGGATTACACCCGAAAGACTCAAGAGGTGGCCGCTGAACGTGATCGTTTACATCAGGCCGAACAAATAGTGTCTGCTTTGGAAAATAATCCAGAGGAAACACTTAGAACTCTGGCTCAATCTTTCGATTTAGATTTCGGAGGAAAACCTGATTCTTCTAGTCAAGATTACAACTGGGAAGAAGAAGAAGAAGACCCTACCGCTAAAAAGATTGCTGCCCTAGAAAAAAGAGTTGAACAGTCTGAAAGCGTTCGCAGACAGGAAGCAGTAGAGCGACAAGTATCGAACCTACAGGAAACATACGGCGATTTTGATAGCCGTGAATTGCTTAATCACGCTTTGCGACACAAGATTCCAAATCTTGAGGCTGCTTACACGCATTGGCGATTCGATGAGGTTAAAAGCACTGCTGACAAACTAACGAAGGAACAAGAAATTGTTTCTAAGAAACGGGAAGCAGCAGTAGTGGAACCTGGGGGGTCAACCCAAATGGGAACCGATTCCAAAGCCACCTCAATTCCTAAAAGTATCCGAGAAGCATTCGCTCAGGCAAAGGAACAACTAAGCACTTAACCTTTTAGGAGCAAACAAATATGGCTGGAAACGCCAATTTCGATCAAATATTGAGCACCACGCTCAATAACTATATTCCGCGATTAACGGACAACATTTTCAGTGCCCGTCCATTGTTTTATGCGTTGACAAACACTGGAACAATGCGAACAGTAAGTGGTGGCGCAAAGATTGTTGTTCCAATTATCTATGGAACAAACTCTACGGCTGACCACTACACGGGTTCGGATACTATTCTCACGACCGCTCAAGCAGGTATTTCGGCTGCTGAGTACTCATGGGGACAGTACGCCGCAACGGTAACCATTAATGGTCTTGAAGAAGCCCAAAACAATGGTGAAGCACAGATCATTGACCTTCTCGAAGGCAAGATCTTCCAGACACAGGAAACCATTATTGAGAACATGAACTTAATGTTCTATCAAACTGGTCCTGGCGCTGGTGTTCTGTCTACTCGGTGGAACGGTCTGGAACAAATTGTTGACGGATCAGTCCTTACGGCCAACACCCTTGCGGGTATTGACCCTTCTGTAGCAGGTGACTCATTTTGGGCTTCGCAAGAAACAGCCTCTACTGGTGTCGCTAACTTGACTGCAGTAAGGATGGCAACGATGTACAACGATTGTTCGACTGGTAATGACCAGCCGACAATCATCATCACGTCGCAGCAAGCGTATGAAAAGTATGAAAGCTTGTTGACAGGTCAAATGCGGTACACCGATACCGACATGGCTGACGCTGGCTTCCAGAACCTCATGTTCAAGGGTGCGCCCATCACATTTGATGGAGCTATCTCGACAGGGACCGTTGCTGCGGCGTCACAACCGATGTACTTCTTGAACACGAAGTACCTTCAGCTTGTACGACACAGCGATGTGTGGTTCAAAGCAACTCCGTTTGTACGCCCAACCAGCCAAGACGCAGTGTTTTCACAAATACTTGCGTACGGTCAGTTGACATGTTCAAACCGTGCCCGACAAGGGGTACTAACAGGGCTATAACCCACAAATGACGACGTGGGGGGCTTCGGCCCCCCACCATGTCACTTTTTTGAGGACTTATGCGAAACGTCAGTAGAGTAAATGCAACCAACCAAATTAGTTACTCAAAAAATTCGAGGTTATATGCTGACCCTGGGGAGAGAGGGAAAGTAGTCGCCGCTAGGTCTTCTCAGCATGGAAGTCGCAACGTAATAGAAGTTGAAGACTTCGGTGAAATTATTAAACCCACCACAAATAGTTGTTTAGCGATAGCTAAGTCTGGTGAACCTTGCAAAGCTCGCCCTGCTGAGGGAGAAAGCTTCTGTACTTTCCATAAGGAGTAGGTGTGAACATTGAGGATATGAGGTCTTACATTCGATCTGTTGTCGAAATTGACAGCAGCGATATTTCGGATGTGGTCTTAAATCGTTTCCTTGGTGAAGGCTACGATCAAGTTGTTTATAGCGAGAAGCGTTGGCCTTGGTATGAGGCAGAAACAACATTTACCACGGTTGCAAGTACAAAAGATTATGCTTTGTCTGCTGTGGGTGCCTCTCTGAGTAATGGTTTAAGAGAAATTCAGGCTTTACGCACTGATGACCATATTCTTACGATGTTGGGTAGAGATGCTGCCGATGCGTCGTATCCGTTGGACACTGAAAGTAGCGGGGACCCTTGGTATTGGAGTTTCTGGGGGGACACTGCACGGTTGTACCCCACTCCTGCGGGTGGAGAAACCATTTATGTGCGTGGATACAAAAATCCGACTCATTTTGGAGTAAATAGTATTAACGGGACTGGTCCTGATGATTTTCCTGAACCGTTCCACGTTGTAATCGCCACATACGGGATTAGTCGTGCTTACGACCAGCAAGAAGATCCCGATATGGCTGCTAATTATTTTGGTACCTTTATCAGAGAACTTGATAATCTCCGAGCCAGATATCTTGATGCTCCTGCTCCACAACCGTTAGTGCTGAATGGTCGTAGATCTTCACGTTGGTTGTCTAGCAGTTATTTGCCGAATCGTCTTAGGTATTCCTGGGAGTAGATGATGGCGCGACCTGGGTTTAAGCTGGATATGCTTCAAGATTTTAGTGGTGGTTTGAACTTTCGTTCTGACCAGTTCAATTTGGCGTCTTCGGAGAGTCCTAAGATGCTGAATGTTGATGTGGACCCCAGGGGTGGCATCAAAATGCGGTTAGGGGTTAATAGAAGAAACTCAACTGCGTTGAACTCGAACGTCACTGGTTTGTGTCAATTCACGCCCGATGGGGGAACGGCCCGAGTTATTTGTTCGTACGGTACGACTGTTGCAGAGTCAGCAACTGATGATTTCACTAGCTTGGCTGGAGTTTCCGTCACCGATGGCGACCGCTTGTACGGCCAAACAACGAACTCTAAGTTTTATGGGGTATCAGGCACCAGTTCGTCATTTGTTTATGATGGATCATCAGCATTAAACCTTGCATCTAACATAAACGGTTCAGCAGGGAACTATCCGATAGCGAAATATACGTGCCATTGGAACAATCACGCCTGGGTTGCTCACACAACGGAAAGCGGTACTGCTTATTCCAACCGTCTTCGATGGTCGAAACTTGATGATCCTGAATCTTGGCGAGAATTTGATTACATAGGTGTAAACGTGGGAGAAAGGGGCGACGCTGTATCTGGTCTTGTTCCTTTTGCTGATCGAATGCTGGTATTCAAAACGAACAGCATCCATGTATTGTACGGAAGTAGCACTGAGTCGTTTCAGTTGCACTCTTTAAGTCAGGATGTTGGTTCTGTATCCGACTCCTCACCTGTTTCCACTCCGTATGGGGTGTTCTTCTGGTACGATCGTCAAGGCGTCTGGATGTACAACGGTGAACGGTTTGTTTGGGTGTTTGAGAAACTCATGCCAGCTATTGACGATGGACGTCTCCAGTTCAATAGTCCCCCGCAGCTTGCTTGGTTTAAGAACCGTTTGTATGTCTCCATTGATTGGAGCGACACATCTTCGGCTGTTACCACTCGTCGGGTGTTGATATATGATCCGACGTTGGGTGAGACTGGTGCTTGGACAATGACCGATATCGACGCAAATGTCATGTTGACGTTTGCGCCGCCGAACGCTGCACAAAATCTTTTGGGTGGGTGTTCTTCTAATACTGGTCGAGTGATCCATTTGGAAGAGGACCTCGAAAGCGATATCTATGGGGCTACAGCTACCCATATTACTAGTTCGTATACAACCAGTTGGATGGTTGGCGGTAACCCTATTGTTCGTAAGCGTTGGGGTAAACCTCGAATTGTTGTGAGTTCTGACAATACAGTTGCATTAGCGGCAACCTTATACACAGACTATGACACCTCAAGTTCTAAGAAATCCATGAACTTCGGTGTGGAAACCCCCGTTACTGCGGCTGCTACTTGGGCTTTGTCGGCTGGGCCGACAGGCGGTACGGGTGTTTGGGGTGACGATCCTACGAATAGTATTTGGGCTGCTGAAACTAATACCGATATCACGAACATCGAGCGTCTACCCACACTTGGGACAGCGAAAGCTATACAAATGAGGATCGATGGTCCAACATCAGTTAATGAGGCTTGGGAAGTAAACGCTATGGCGTTCACATATTTGCACAGGAGATTACGTTAATGGCAACCTTTACTGCACCCAAAGGGATAGCCGTTGCTGGTACTGCGATTATCGCGGAAGAGCACAACCAAAACTGGACGTACGTTAAGGAATGGTTGGAGGGTGTCCCTGGTGACACAGGTAACCGTCCTGGTGTGGTTCAGGAAACTGGTGGGTCTGTTGTTGGTCCCTTAACTGTGTCTGGGACTGTAAGTCTTGGAACATCTGACGCCATGTACCTGAACACTTCCCAGAATGACGTTATTGGTTTAGCTACTGGTACGAGTATTAATGGTGAAATTGCTGGGAACTGGTTGTTTGACCTGAACTATCGGGCAGGGGTAAGCGGTCTGTCTTGGATGGCTGATGTGACTACGCCAGCGGATCAAGCTGGCAATTACCTCAGCGAGAAGCGTCGTTATTCGGTGTACTCGAAACGTGCTGGTGAAGGTCAGACGACAGAGGTTGGTCGTCCAGCGTCAGAATACCGTTTAGTTATTAACGGTTCGATGGCGATTCGTGGTGACATTATTGGTTACACGAACTGGAATGACGACAGTGGTTCTTACGAAGACGGTGAAGGTACTCGCATCAACTGTCAATGGTTGAATGTTCGAGCGAACATAGACGCTGGTGGCGATATTAGACTTAATACTCGCTACGATTATGCTCGCCTGTTCATGGGCAACGATTACAACGCCACGCCGCCTGCAGACGGCGAAGATTGGCTGGAATGGAACGATAACATCCATTCAAGTCAAGCAGGATTTGGATTTCATATCCATGGATCATCTGCAACACCAGAAAGCGGTCGTATTCTCTCGATAACCAAAGACTCTAGTAACTATATAGATGTTCGTGCCCCTATCCAAACAGACATCGGCGGTTCAACTCTTGCTGGTTGGCCTACGATCTCGGGAAGCGACGCAGTAATCAACACAGGAACACAACGTCTTGGAATAACTTCATCATCAATCCGTTTCAAGGAAGATGTTGAAGATCTCGAAACTGAAGATGCGTGGACAAAGCTGCGAGCTTTGAAGCCACGCACGTTCCGTTGGAACCGCGAAGTAGCTGAACGATCAAGCCTAGATTACGCAACCCAAACCCCAGAACCAGGGTTCATAGCTGAAGAAGTCCACGAAGCTGCACCAGACACCATTTTGTATGACGCTGCTGGTGATCCAATCGTGTATCGAGACAAGTCGATGCTTGCGATGCTTGTCAAAGCAGTGCAAGACATTGACACTCGGTTAGGGGCGCTTGAATAATGCCCACAGGAGCAACATACGTTCAGGACGTAGGTGGAGGAACAAAACTTATTTCCTATGCCGATGGACTCACCTATCAAGGTGTTTACTCGTCTGGCACTGCCTACGCTGTTGGCGATGTTGTGTCTTACAACGATGGTTCCTATGTGGCACGGACAAGTACGACAGGTAATACTCCTGGGAGTACGGCGTACTGGCAAATAGTTTCTGGTGCGGGAGGCGCTGGTGGCCCTGGTCCCGCAGGGGCATCTGGCCCGTCTGGTCCTTCAGGTCCTTCAGGTCCTTCTGGGTACACCATTCTGAATGGTGCGAGTGATCCGACGGCTGGTCAGGGTGTTGACGGGGACTATTTTTATAATACGACTACGGACTATTTCTTTGGACCGAAAGCTGGTGGGACTTGGCCTGGGGGGATCTCTGTTGTGGGTCCGCAGGGTTCTACAGGTCCTTTGGGTCCTGATGGTCCGTTGGGGCCAGCAGGGAACACGGGGAATACTGGTCCGACTGGACCAAATGGTCCTAATGGTCCCAATGGCCCTAATGGTCCCCTCGGGCCAACAGGCAATACAGGTGGCACTGGGCCGACAGGACCTACAGGTCCGACAGGTAATCCAGGTGGACCCCCAGGACCGTTAGGTCCAACAGGTCCGCTTGGGCCAAATGGTCCTGATGGCCCGATTGGGCCTGATGGTTTAGGAAATGGTTTGCTGGACGGCGGTTTGCCAGCCAGCACGTATGGGGGAGTTTCCCCTGTTGATGCAGGAGGGCCGACGTAATGCCGTTGCAGATTCAGTTCAGACGAGGCACAGCCTCAGCGTGGACTGCCGCAGATCCGACACTCGCTGAAGGCGAGTTCGCTTTGGAGCTTGACACGGACAAGTTCAAAATAGGTGACGGTACGACAGCGTACGTCAGTTTGCCGTATGGGGGCATTGTTGGGCCTACGGGGCCTTCTCTTGCCAACATGGATGGCGGTTTAAGTAATTCGGTATACACCATCGCTGGGCCAGTTGATGGCGGAAACTCAGGAGCACAGTAATGGCAATAATCATCCAGATGCGGAGGGATACCGCTGCAAACTGGACATCAAACAATCCGACTCCCGCTGCGGGAGAGTTTTGTATCGAAACCGACACCGATTTTTATAAGATTGGTGATGGGGCTACGGCGTGGACCTCTTTGGGGTATTCGTCGCTGCCGTCTGGTACGGCACCGTTGGCGTCACCAACGTTTACGGGGGTTCCCGCTGCGCCTACAGCGGCAGCGGATACGAGTACTACGCAGTTGGCGACGACTGCGTTTGTGATGACCGAACTTGGTGACTATTTAACGACCAGTACGGCAACTAGCACTTATGCTCCTTTGGCTTCTCCGACTCTTACGGGTACGCCTCTTGGGCCTACCGCTGTGGCAGGCACCAACACTACGCAACTGAGCACTACTGCTTTCGTTACGACTGCGGTGGCTGCTGCTCCAACAACTTCAGTTCTGGAAGTGCAGGTGTTCTCCTAATGGCAACATACACAAAAGGTTTGCTCTCGGCTACGGCGGCTGACGACGGGCAAGCATTTCAAGTACCGACGAGTTGGACGTTATTGCATACAGGCCCAACGGCGACTACTTCTTATGACGAGATTTGGGTCTATGCGACAAACACTGACACCCTCACCGATTTTACTCTTTATATGGGTTTTGGTGGCAATCCATCGTCTAACGATGATTTAGAAATTACTCAAAAGATTGCAAAAGCTTCTGGTCTGAGGCTGATTATTCCTGGGTTGATATTGCAAGGAAACGCTACTCCTCTCACGGTGTATTGCAACTCATCGCAGGCGACCTCAATAAATCTCATGGGTTATGTCAACCACATTACGGCTTAGGATCTGATCATGGCAATGACTAAAATAGTTCTCTCAGGCAGTACCGACGGGATACCGTATCAGTCAGATGGCACGGACTGGTACACGATTCATACTGCGTCATCTACCGCTACTGATTTTGATGAGGTGTGGCTCTGGGCGTGTAATCCTTCTGGTACTGATCGGTTGGCGTATGTGGGTTGGGGATCATGGGGCACTACCGCGACCCAGACCAAGTATACCGTTGCTAAACAAGACGGGCTGTTCTTGGTAATTCCTGGGTTAGCTATGAAAGGAAACGCTTCCTCACCAAAAATTGTAAGTGTCTATTCGGGTACAGCTAACGCTATTAACTGGGTTGGTTACGTCAATAGGCACAGCGCATAGCAATGTACACGCCACGCTTCAACCCTAACTCGGCAGTTTCCAACTGGAAGAGTCGCCTGGATTTCCTGAAAGGGTATCCAGGCGCTCAAATGATGGGTGCTTTGAATGGCGGGTTCTTAGGTGGTGCCCCAGTGGAATTTTCTGGTGGGTCTAGCTCTGTTGTTGGTGATTATACTTATGTGACGTATGCGTCAAGTGGGACGGTTACTTGTGTCAGCGGTGGCGAAATCGATGTGTTATTGGTTGGTGCTGGGGGCGGCAACGGGGCATCAACTGGCCAGAATACTGGTGGTGGTGGCGGCGGGGGCGCTCTCGCTGGTGCTACTGTCACCGTAGAGCCAGGCACATACACTTTAACTATTGGTGCTGCTCCTGTTCTCAATACTGGCGACCCTGGCGGTGATAGCCACATCCTTATGGCTGGCTGGAATCTTTACGCATGTGGCGGCGGAAACGGCGGCTACGGCGGATACGCAAATTGTACTGCTGGTGGATCAGGAAGGAGCGTAGGCTCAGTAACTCCTTATCAACGTGCAGGTGGATCAGGCGGCGGTGGAGGTGTATGGTACGGCTACTGTACTGGTGGCCCTGGCTATGGCCAAGACACTGTAGATTCTGGAACTGGTAGCGGTGGAGGTACTTGGAGTAACCATCAGGCAGGTAATGGTTGGGGAAGTTTCAACTCTTACAACAACGTCGGTGGTGGTGGCGGTGGTGCTGGTGGAAATACCGCCAACAGTGTGGACGGGCAACCTGGTTATACATGGCTAGATGGCACGGTTTACGGTAGTGGCGGTGATGGCGGTGGCGGCAACACCCCTGTAGATGACAACTATGGGAGCGGCACAAGCTACAACACTTCGGGGTCAGGACCACAAGCAGCGAACAATGGTGTCTTAATCGTACGGTATCTAACGGATGGATAGTTGATGAGAAAGTACGCCGAAGTAGACGAAAACAATGTCGTTACCAGTGTTGCTGTGTTCGATGACGACAACACTCCTGTCGAGTTGGGGTGGTCTGGGTGGTATGAAACTGCTGCCGACATGCGAAAGAACTATGCAGGACACGGCCACACATTTGTGCCTGAATCTGAGGGATACCCGTTGGGGCTTTTTTATCCTCCAAGCCCACATGACACTTGGGTATTGGATGAGAACTATGAGTGGCAGCCTCCTGCTGATAAACCGTATCCAGAGGGATATGGTGAAGAAGGTTCCGCTTGGTGGTGGGATGATCTGATTGATGATTGGGATGAGAAAATTCCTGCCCCTGATCCAGAGGAAGAGGAATGATTGACATAGGGCTAGAAGACGTAATCTCTAATCTTTCTCCTATGGGTCAGATGGAGTGGGAGAATGCTGTGTTGCGAACACAGATTCAGCAGTTAGAGGCAGAGCAGTGCGGTTGCGACTGCGAAAAATGTTGTGGGACAGAACCAGGAAAAGAGTAGGAGGACTGATGGCTATAGATACTTACGGTTCCTGGAAGGGTCACGGGAAACCTGTCAAAACGTCTCCTCGTACAGTTGCGCGCTTTAAGTCAGAATGGGGAAATCGTGGATCGAACGCTGCTAGAGGTCTGAACACAAGTATCAACACCTTGGGGGGGTTCCTGGGCAACACCTCGGCCTTTAAGAATCTTAAGCGTCCTCTAAGTGCTGAGGGTGCTTGGGGGAATCAATCCTCTGATTTCGCGAGTGGGTTTAACAATTCGCTAGCAGATATATCTTCTGCTGTTTATGGGGGATTAAACGGAGGCGGGTCGCAGATGCCTGCTCCTGGTTGGAAGCCAGGACTTCCAGGTGATTATTCTTTTGTTAGAAACAGGACTTTTGGGAATCCTCGTACGACTATGGCTTCTCAAATTCAGAATGCCATAACTAAGGCACAGCTTGGGATGAATCGAAGCGATCTGCTTGGTACTGCTGCGATGACGTTAGGTGATATAGAGCGTGCTGGCTTACGTCACGATGAACAGTTGAAGGACAATCTGAATGCTAGGGGGGTTTGGGATGGGGGCATTAAACAAAAAACATTGGGGGATTCTGTTGGGGATAGGGTTCGTTACAAGGGTCGAACTCGGAACGCTTTGCAGCGGGGGTTGCGTAATCTAAGTCTGAGTGCTGATCAAGCGGATCTGCGTCATTTCCAAACAGATACTAATTCTGCGCTTGGTGACGCTGATCGGATAAGGGCGAGTGTTGCGGCGAAGGTTAAGGAGTTTAGTGTCTGATGGGACTGGACGATACTCTCAAGGGTTATGGGGGAAAAACTGGATCTTCTGGTCGCCCATATACTTCCCGAGGTGCTGGGCAAGGCCCGAGGCAGCATCGGGGTAGGTATGGGAATGTTGACATAGCTACGGACGGCCAATACGTTGACGGTATTTGGCACCGTCCAGGGACAGTTATCGAAGCATTGCGGGCTTTGGATCGTGACAAGTCGTCTTCCGAGCAGCGGCAATGGTCAAAGGACTTGGAGAAATTTTTACTCAGTGGGGGACCTAAATCTGATCGTACGTCGAGAGGACAACGAGAAGGTTGGACTACTACTGTGCCAGCGAACTGGCAGACTGGACCTTATACTGACGAAGAGATCGTAACTCCTGGGATCATGGGCACCCTGGGAAGGGGTGCCGCTGACGGATACGCTGGAACTGTTAAGAGATTCACCGATATGGTAGACGGCCCTCGATACGCTCCAAATGATCCTCGTGGTTACTCGCAAGCTCCAGGTCAAACTCAAACAGGTCCGTGGAGTTCAGGACAGTTCACCGCTGGGTATCAGCCTCCTCCCGAAGAGCCAGATCTATGGGACCAATACCACGACCTCCAAGAAAGTTTTATCAAAGAAGGGGCTGAGACTGCACGAACTACGATAAAGGACTACCAGGACTTTGGTTTGGAACAGCTTGGTCTTGACGAATCAGCATTAGGTGTTCAGATAGAGGCTCGGGAAGCTCAAACCATTGGTTTGA
>Ga0310124_10001310_pt1 | contig 17331 bp, 12 predicted proteins | sample CB11b_AW_Bot5_MG_FD_203507 | JGI IMG/M metagenome (GOLD analysis project Ga0310124, IMG submission 203507) | Marine microbial communities from Western Arctic Ocean, Canada - CB11b_AW_Bot5 | ecosystem: Environmental > Aquatic > Marine > Oceanic | place: Canada: Western Arctic Ocean | collected... | reverse complement strand
CCAACGCGGTGGTGGCGAGAGGCAGCCCAGGACGCCGAAACAGTCCGGACTATGTGTTGGAGCACGATGTCATCGGTGCGACAGCGTTCTGGCTGGCCGCGCAGTTCTCGGAACCCGGGCTCATGCGTCTGCTCGCCGACCGGGGCGCGAACCAGCGGGTCGTCATGCCGGGCGGCACGACGTCGCTGATGGCGGCCACCGGCGCCCGCCGACGAACGGAACCGGGGCTGACACCGAACCGGGTCGAGAACGAACGCCGCCTGCTTGAGGCGGTCCGGGTGGCCGTCGATGTGGGCCTGGACGTCAACGCCGTGGACGACGCAGGTGACACCGCCCTGCATACCGCCGCCTCGAGACGACTCGACACGGTCGTCCAGTTCCTGGCGGACAGCGGGGCGAACCTGAACGCATACAACGAGGAAGGGCAGACACCGCTGACGGTGGCGGCCGGCCGCGGTGCGCCGGAGGACAACAGCACGGTCGAGTTGCTACGCCGTCTCGGCGCGGAGATGTAGCGGCGCGTTTTCTGACGAGGCGTCCGTCTGGCGGCGTTGCTTCGTCGGAAAGCCCCCTCGGGCCTTGTTCAGCGACCTGCTAGACGCCCGAGAGTGGCTCGACACTGAGCGTGCCGTCACTCTTCCCGAGTCGTTCGACGGGCACCCCCAACTTCTCAGTCAGGGTCACCAGCAGGTTGGGCATCAGAGGATCGCCCTCGTACTTGAGGTGACGGCCACCCTCGAGTTGCCCCCCGCAGCCGCCCAGCAACAGGACCGGCAAGTTGAGCGGGCTGTGGGCATTGCTGTCGGACATGCCGCACCCGTAGAGGATCATCATGCTGTCGAGCAGCGACCCGTCGCCGTCCGGAGTCGCTCGGAGCTTGGCCAGATAGTCGGCAAACAACGCAGCGTGATACGCGTTGATCTTGGCCATCATCGCGATGCGCTCTGGATCGTACTCGTGGTGAGAGAGCGGATGATGCGCGTCCGGGATGCCAATTTCGGTGTAGGTCCTCGAACTCACCTCACGCCCCAGCATGAAGGTGCTGACACGCGTCAGGTCGGTCTGATGGGCTAGCAACTGCAGGTCGAACATCAGCTCCACGTGCTCGGCGAATGTGGCCGGAATGCCTTCAGGCTGCTCCAGTTCCGGCACGTCGAAGCTCGATCGCTGCTCCGCTCGCTGAATCCGTCGCTCGATGTCCCGCACCCCGTCGAGATACTCATCGATCTTCAGGCTGTCGGCGTGCCCGACCTCGCGTCTGAGGTCGGAGACCTTCTCAGTCACGGAGTCGAGGATCGACCGGTCGCGCTCCATGCGGGCCAGGCGTATCGCCGGATCGGTGCTCCCGCTATCGCCAAACATCTGTTCGAACACGATGCGGGGATTGTTTTCCATCGGTAGCGGCGTCGTCTGACTCCGCCAGCAAATCGTGTTGGTATAGACGCAGCTGTGACCACCGCTGCATTGACCGGCATTGGCCCGGCTGTCGATGGCGAGCTGCAGTGATGCCAGTTCGGTCTCCTGGCCGTACTCCTTGGCCAGGATCTGATCCATCGAGATGTCAGCCACGGGAGCCGTCTCGCCCGCCACCCCGGCCGCGCCCGTCAGGAAGGTCGTCGACGCCCCGGCATGGGCCGGCGTCCAGTACCCTCTGAGGCCCGACACCACGGTCATCTGGTCCTGGAACGGTGCCAACGGCTGCAGAATCGGCGAGAGATCGAATCCACGTCCCTCCTGCGTCGGCGTCCAGTGCTCCATGGCGATGCCGTTGGGCACATACACCACCCCGAAACGACGCGGGGGATTGGCGGCCGTGCGCGACAGCGCCGACGCCGCCGGAACCATGGCGTCCAGCAGCGGCAACGCCACCGCGGCCCCCAAGCCGCGTAAGACAGTCCGCCGTGACAGCGACATTTTGGTGATGATCATAAGTGGGGTCCCGCTATCTAGTCAGTGACACTCAACGACCCGCCGGCGCTCGTGACGCGGCCAGTGACGCTTCGTCCGCTCGCGAGCGGCGCCCTTGAAACGGTTCACTCTTCACAATGCCCAGGATGATGGACGACCAGCGGTACTCATTGGGAGCCGAGGCTCGCAGAATCTGGCGGACGCTCGGGCGGTCATGGTATTCGAGCCCACGCCCTACCGCGTAGGCGAGCAGCTTCTCGGTCACCGCGCCCGCGAACTCCTCGTCACGACTGAGCAGGACGGCCCGCAGGCCCGCCGGGCCTTCGAATTCGACACCGCTGGGCATCGTCCCAGACGAGTCGATCGGGAGGCCGGTCTCACTCGTGGCACGCCAGCTCCCAATCGCATCAAAGTTCTCGAGTGCAAAGCCAAGGGGATCCATCGGGGCGTGACAACTCGCACAGACCGGATTGGCGCGATGCTGTTCGAGGCGATCACGGACCGATGCCGGTTCCCCGCCTTCACCGCGATCCGGCAATCCCGGCACATTGGGCGGCGGCTCCGGCGGCGGCGCTCCGAGCAGGCTTTCGAGCAGCCACTTGCCGCGCAGCACCGGCGACGTCCGGTTGGGGTGTGACGTCACCATCAAGAGACCGCCGTGCCCGAGCAAGCCACCTCGTGGGTGATTCTCACCCAGCGTCACACGCCGGAAACGGTCCCCGTAGACCCCGCCGATACCGTAGTGCCTGGCGAGTCGCTCGTTCACGAAGGTGTAGTTCGCGCTGAGCAATTCGAGGAGGCTCCGGTCGTCCCGGATCGTGCTCCCGACGAAGAGCTCGGTTTCGCGCCGAAAGGCGTTTCGTAAGTTCTCGTCGAATTCGGGATAGTCAGCCGACTCACGCTGTTGGGAGTCGAGGTTCCGCAGCCGCAGCCATTGGCTGACGAAATTATCGACGAGGGCATTGGACCTGGGATCCGAGAGCAGTCGCCGGGTCTGCCGCTCCAACACGACCGGGTCCGTCAGCCGCCCACTGATGGCGGCGTCCAGAAGCTCATCGTCCGGGATACTGCTCCACAGAAAGAAGGACAGACGAGACGCCAACTCCAGGGCGCTGAGACGATACGGCGTGTCAGGCGCGATATTCGCTGGATCACGCTCGATCCGGAAGAGAAAGTCAGGGTCAACCAGCATCCGCTCGAGCGCGAACTGGATCCCGGCGTCGAAGTCACCCTCGCGCCGTCCGGACTCGTAAAAGTCCATCAGGGTCGCGACTTCCCGGTCGGTGACGGGCCGGCGATACGCTCGTCGGGCGAGCCTGGTCAGAATGCGGCCGGCGCAGGCTTTCCCGTCGTCGTCCACGGTCGGTGCGCAGACGAAGATCTCCCGACGACTCGGGGTGTCACCCGGGCCCTCGACGGTATACGGACCACCGATCGCGACCTGCTCGACCCCGGGGTTTCCGTCATACCGTTCATCGACGAAGCGGCCGTAGCCACGATTGCGTGGCTGTAACACGCCCTCGGTCTCCGACAACCGCCTCACAAACGACACCCCCACCGTTCGCAGGCCGGCTTTGGCGGGGAAGCGGACCTCCAGCCCGGCATCCCCCGTGTTCATGTAGTACTCCCAGTCCGGATCCCCCGCGATGTTGCCGGAAAAGCTCAGCGGCGCCATTTGCCCGACGGCGTCGGCGTCGCCCACCGAGAACCGCTTGACGAACTCACCGTCGACACGCACGTCGAGCTCCTGGGGCGTCGAAAACCCGACGATGTAGTCCGAGAAGTTCCGGTGCAAGCGCACCTTGATCGTGTACTCGCCATCCACCGGAAAGTAGTGGCGGACCGCAATTCCTCCGCGGGAGCCGAACGACAGCCGGTCGTCCTGCCGGTCGTCCTGCAATAGCCATGGATGTATCCGATACGTGGCCACGGCCGGGCCTACCGGCGGAGTCCCCACGGCGAGCCGGCTTATTTTTCGTGCGGCCGACAGATAGCGCGACACCAGGTCTGGTGAGACCGAGAGCATCTCCCCGTTGTTGTCGAAGCCATGCTCATAGGTGTTGTCGGCTGGTAGCAGCGAGGCGACATCGACGTCGACCGCGAGGAGATCACGAACGGCCGCGTGATACTCCGCTCGATTGAGACGATGAAACGTCTCGCCGCGCCCTGGGTCCGGACTGGCCAGGGCCACCGCGTCGATCTCCGTCTCCAGCCACGAGGCCGCGGCACGATACGTGGCCTGGTCGGGCCGTGGGCTGCCTGCGGGCGGCATGGTCTGCGCACGCAGCTTGACGATGACCCGCTCCCACGCCTCCGCCTCGGCGCTCACGTCGGTCAGGTCCTTCGTGTCGAGCGCCAACCCCGCCACCAAGGTCCGCTCGTTGTGACAACGCACGCAGAACTGGTCGAGCACCTTCCGAGTCGACGAAGCGGTGACGTCAACCTCCGGCGCCGACTCCTGTGCGAGAGCGATCTGCGGCCGACTGGACGCCGCCGCCATCGCCGCGACGAGGACCAACAGGACTCCGACCGTCGAACGGGGTCTCATCACCTTGCGCGCCTCCAGATCGTTTGGGTCGGGCACATACACCTCTTCCGTCACGGTCACGCCAACCGTCCCTACGGGCATCACCCTCGAGTCGGTCAACGACCCACGAAGACCGCACTGACCGTACGCCAATGATAGTGCGGAATGCCTCTCTTGAGGGCACTCTCACATCGGTTTTTTACGCCGCGCGAGCCGGCGGACCGCATCGTCGACCGCATGGCCCGCACCCTCACCGAAGGCTCGGCTCCGCGACGGCGTGGGAGCGAGCACGAGGATCGCACACAGACAGAGGCGCCACATCAACAGGATTCTCCCATGAATGCGGAGTGCGAGGCACGACCCTGGAAAGCGATGGACATCTGATCCGCGGCGCCCTACCCTGGAGCGATGACCTCCAGCCTCAGCGGACTACGGCGGGCGTGCACACTGGCCGCGAGTGTACTTGTGCTCTCCGGTCCCGGCGCGGCGGCTCAGGCCCCCCGACCGGGGGTTGACTGGCCTCAGTTCCGGGGCGCGCAGGCGTCAGGCGTGGCGGAGGGCTTCGAGGCGCCCGTGCGCTGGAACGCCGAAACGGGCGAGAACATCCGGTGGACGACCCCCATCCCGGGGCTCGGACATTCGAGCCCGATTGTCTGGGGTGACCTGGTGTGCGTCACCACCGCCGACAGCGGCGAAGACGACGAGCTCAAGGTCGGTTTGTACGGCGATATCGAGTCGGTGGCCAACGACCAGCCACAACAGTGGGAGGTGCGCTGTCTCGACAAGGGGACCGGCGGCGAGCGGTGGACCGCAGTCGCGCATCAAGGCGTGCCGGCCAGGGCCCGTCACCCGAAGTCGTCCCACGCCAGCTCCACACTCGCCACCGACGGCATCCACCTCGTGGCGATGTTCGGGTCGGAAGGCCTGTTCGCCTACGAGATCGACACCGGCCGCGAGCTCTGGACCGTCGACCTGGGAGTGCTCGGGTCGGGATATTTTCGGGCGCCGACGGCGTTGTGGGGCTTCGCCGCGTCTCCGGTCATTCACGACGGGTTGGTGGTCATCCAGGCGGACATCCTGAGAGGCTCGTTTCTCGCCGCCTTCGATGTCGCGACCGGCGATCAGCGCTGGCGTGTGGATAGGGACGACGTGCCGACGTGGAGCACCCCGACCGTGCACGTGGTGAACGGGCGCGCGCAGATCGTCGTCAACGGTTTTCGACACATCGGCGGGTATGACCTGAAGACCGGTGACGAGCTCTGGCGCATGGTCGGCGGCGGCGACATCCCCACCCCGACGCCCGTCGTCTCCGACGGCCTGATTGTCATCACGAACGCGCACGGCAACGAAGCGCCGATTTTCGCCATCAGCGAGGGGGCATCCGGCGACATCACACCACCCACCGGCGCCCTCTCGAACGACGACCTCGTCTGGAGTCAGCGCCGCGACGGCGCCTACATGCAGACCCCGATCGTGTACGACGGGATCCTGTACAACTGTCGGGACAACGGCGTGCTCAGTGCCTACGAGCTGCGCACAGGCCGCCGGCTCTTTCAGGCGCGGATCGACGGTGGCGGTTCCGGATTCACCGCGTCGCCGGTGGCGGCCGACGGCAAGCTGTACTTCAGCAGTGAGGACGGCAGCGTCTACGTGCTGAAGGCGGGCCCCAACCTCGAGGTCCTCTCGGAGAACCCCATGGGTGAGACGCTGATGGCGACGCCGGCGCTCTCAGCCGGTGTGTTGTATATCCGTACCCGCGGGCATCTTGTGGCGGTCGGGTCGGAATAGCCGCACCGGGTCACACGCGGGCTCGAATTCAGTTCGCGCTCGACAACGAGTTCAGGGCGGTCACGAAGTCGCTCCACGGAACCGGCCGTCCGTGGACGGGCGCCAGCGTCTCCACGTCCAGGTTCATGCGCTGCACCTGATTCGACAGGCTGCGCATCGCCGGCAACTGCGCTCGTCGAGGCGGCTCGTGGGTGTCGAACAGGTCCGCTTGGAACACGATGCCCTCCGCCGGAAGGTAGGCCATCAACATGCCGGTCACGTGTTGCAATGGCTGCACGTAGTACACACGTAGGATCCGCGAATCGTCCGCGATGACGTAGTTCTCCTGAATCGCCTCGTAGTTGTAGCCCTCGGCCAGTTCGGTCGGCGGCCACTTCGACACAATGTCAGGCTCGACGGTCCTCGGCTCGTAACTCAACACATCGCTGTTCAGGAACTCGAGGTTCTGCTGGTGGGTCACGATGGTCGAGCCGATGTGGAGGTAGGTGCGCAGTCCTCCGATGTGATCGAAGTGGGGGTGAGAGCTGATCAGCCACCGAATCGGCTTGTTGGGAGCGAGTCTGGCAACCGCCTCGATGACTGCCAAACTGCGTGTTTCATTGACGGGCGCCTCGAACACGGCGACAAAGTCGTCGAACTCCACCATGTAGCTGTTGGCCGGACCGCCACCGAGCAGATACACACCGTCCGCCATTTCCTCAACTGCGACGTCCATGGGAAAGGTGGCCTGCGCCACCGACGGGGGCACCGGAGCCGCGTCGTCGCACACGTTCGGCTGTACTGTCGCGAACGTCCCACCGTAAGCGTTGTGGCCGGTGCTCTTCCGATAAAACTGCCAGTTGTCGTCCCAGCCCTGATGCGAGTGCCAGGCGGTCGGCCATTTCACGTTCCCGAAGGTGGCTTGATTGGTCGACTCGTGCTCGATGTTGAAGTCGCCGAGCGCGGGGATGTTCACCGTCGTCTTGATCCGCTGGATCTGGTTCTCCGGGTTGATCGTAGCGTCCACGCGATACTTTCCGAACATCGTGATCGCGACCACATACATTTTTTCTGGACTCACCACGTTGCCATCGCGGCCCTTCTCGATCTGCTCCCAACGCCACAGCGCCACGGGGTTGGCCCCGGGGAGGCGAGCGGCTTTGAGAAACCCGTGCGGATTCATCCACATCTCCAGCTGGTACATCTCGGCCAGCTCGGGCGGAACCGCCACCGGGGGGCCATCGCCGTCCTGGTGCCAGGCGAACTCGCCATTGACGATGTGGGTTTGCCTCGTGGCCTGCTGGGTCGGCGTCCCACCAGTCCAGCCCATACCGTATTTCCACGACGCGGGATTCAAACCCGGCGTCCGGTCAAACGTCTCCTGGCTGGTGCCGGCATCCCAGTTGATGGTGCGGGTGTAGTTGGTCATCGAGTCGATACGCGGCCAGTCGATGTTGACCGCGTTCTCGAATGTCTGGCCGACGGCGCCGCCATACGCGGTGCCGGAGTAGGTGATGCACATCAGATTGGCTTCACCGATCTCGGCGGCAACGGCGGCCAGCAGCGGCGCGGGATCGACATACCCAGGTGGAAACTGTTGAGCGAGCCCGGGCGCTCCCACCAGCATGAGCAGCGCAACGCTGCCACAGACACGTTTCTCCATGTTTCTTCCTGACATGATCAGCCGTCGTCGCCTCGCCCCGTTCCGTGGGGAGAAACGAGCAACGGGTGGTGTGAGGGGGACCATCACGAGTCCCGTCCGTTCGATGCACGACAGGATGGCCCCCCGCAAGCAGTCGGCGCTAGACGACGAGCGCGTGACACTCCCTCACGCGACCCTCGAACTCGACGTATGTCTGTCGAGTCGCTACCGTGCGCGATTATCGACCTTCATCCGGTCGCGACGCAACACACTCACGCCGCCGCATGACCAGCCAGAGCTCGCCGCGTGCCCGTTCCGTGAGACCATCCTGGTCACACGCGGCCGCTTCCGGCGGCTCGATGCCGAGCCGGCGCGGCGCCCCAGGGTGCCCGGCGCTGAGAGATGACCACGGACGGAGAGCGGTCACGGGCGACGTGATGCAGAACGGAGCAGATATGTGGCGGCGTCGAGTGACAGCCTTCCTTCTCTTGGCCGCGTATGCCGCGATGCCATCCGTCGTCCGCGCGCAATCGTCGGATGCATTCGTCCCGGTGACCGACGCGATGCTACAGGCACCGTCGGCTGACGACTGGCCGATGTGGCGCCGCACCCTTGATGGCTGGGGGTATAGCCCACTCGACCAGATTGATCGCCGCAACGTCGGCGACCTGCGTCTGGTCTGGTCGCGCGCGCTCACCGCCGGAGGTCGACAACAGGGCACCCCGCTGGTGTATGACGGCGTGATCTACATGCCAAACCCGAGCGACGTCATTCAGGCGATCGACGCCGCCAGCGGCGACCTCATCTGGGAGTATCGCCGGTCGCTGCCGGACGACGTGTGCGAGCGCTTGATTCCCGGGGTCTGCACGACCAATCGCAATCTCGCCATCTACGACAATCTGATCATCGACACCAGCGTCGACGAGTATGTGTTCGCGCTCGATGCGCAGACCGGAGACCTAGTGTGGGAAACGGAAATTCTCGACTACCAGGTGCATCCAGCGAACCAGAGCACGGGACCGATCATCGCAAACGGCAAGGTCATTTCAGGCCGCAGCTGTATGCCAGCGGCCGGGCCGGACGCCTGTGTCATCACCGCGCACGACGCACGGACCGGCGAAGAACTGTGGCGTCGACGCACGATCCCCAGGCCCGGCGAACCCGGCGACGAAACCTGGGGTGGTGTGCCGGACGAGGAACGTCGCCACGTCGGGACCTGGATGGCACCGAGCTACGACCCGGAATTGAACCTGCTGTACATCGGCACATCGGTGACCTCGCCGGCGCCCAAATTCATGGTGGGCGGCATCGACAACAAGCACCTCTATCACAACTCCACCCTCGCACTGGATGCCGACACGGGTGAGATCGTCTGGTACTACCAGCACCTCAATGACCACTGGGATCTCGACCATCCCTTTGAACGTCTCCTGGTCGATACGGCCGTCCGGCCGGACCCGGCCGTCGTGAGCTGGATCAACCCGCGGCTCCGACCGGGTGAGGAACGCCGCGTGATGACCGGCATCCCCGGAAAGACCGGTGTGGTGTACACCCTCGACCGCGCCACCGGCGAGTTTCTCTGGGCGACCCCCACCGTGGCGCAGAACGTCATCACCCACATCGACGGCGCGACCGGTGCGGTCTCGGAGAACTCGGAAGTGGTGTTCGGCGGGTTCGGACAGGAGGTCTTGACCTGCCCCACGGCCATGGGCGGCAAGGACTGGGAGGCGGGCGCCTACAGCCCGCGGACCAACACGATGTATATGCCATTGCGGAACGCCTGCGCGCGGATGATGCCGCTCGACGATGGCGGCACGTCGCTGTACAGCCTCGCCATGCGGAACGAGTTGGCTCCGGGTACGGATCAGCTCGGTGCGGTGTGGGCCATTTCGGCGGAGACCGGCGTCACGACCTGGACCTACGAGCAACGCGCGGCCACGATGTCGCTCGTAGCCACCGGAGGGGGCCTCGTGTTCGTGGGCGACATCAATGGTCGGTTTCGTGCCCTCGACGATGAAACAGGCGAGGTGCTCTGGGAGATCAACCTCGGGTCACCGGTGAGCGGGTTCCCAGTGACCTACGCGGTCGACGGAAGACAGTATGTGGTAGCCGGGACCGGTACCGGTGGAAACGCATCTCGCTGGAGCGCGATGACGCCGGAGCTCAGACCAAGCAGCGGCAACAACCTCTTTGTGTTCGCCCTGCCGGAACGATAAGTCAGGGCGCGACGCGTTCGACGGACGCGCACCGCTAGTCCAGTTCCGCAATGACCGGCGCGTGATCAGACGCGGTCAGCCCGTCCTTCTTCTTGCGATAATCTCGATCGACTTCGACATGGCGGAGACGGCGGGTGACGGTCGCCGTTCCCAGCAGCAGGTCGATCCGGAGACCATGGTTCCGGTGAAAGGCGCCCGCCCGATAGTCCCACCAGGAAAACAGCCTGGCATCGGGCCGGTGGTGCCGGAACAGGTCGGTGAAGCCCCACCCCAGCACACGTTGCAACCGCTCGCGTTCGGCCGCGGTGTGAAAGATGTGTCCCCTCAGCGCGGCTTCGTCCCAGCTATCGATGGGCGCGGGTACGATGTTGAAATCGCCACAGAGCACGACGGGCCGCTCCGGGTCGTGCTCCGTCTGGAGCAGTCGGTGCAGGCTCTCGAACCAGGAAAGCTTGCGCGGGAAATCGTCATGGTCGGTGGACTTCCCGTTCGGACAGTACACGGTGGTAAAGGAGAGGTCGCCGACCCTCGCCGTGATCAGGCGTGACCCGAGCCCCTCCTCGCCGGGCAGACCTCGTCGCACGACCGTGGCCGGCTCGCGCGAGAGAATCGCCACCCCGTTCCAACTCTTCTGCCCGAACCACTCCGCGTGGTAGCCGGCCGCCCGAAACACGTCGACCGGAAACTCTTCATCCGTCAGCTTGAGCTCCTGGAGACCGACGACATCCGGTTCGCGAGTCCGCAACCAGTGGAGCACGAAATCGATCCGGGCCCGCAGGCCGTTGACATTCCACGTGGCAATCTTCATCAGGCTCAACCTAGCACGGTGCTGAAAAACGTTCAGAGCGGTTTCGTGGCAAGCCGTTCGCCTGGCTAGGCGCGAGGAGGGAGCAGGCAGGCTGCCTGTGACCCCGCTGAAGCGAAGCCGCGACGCCGCCCTTGCGGACAGATCGCCAGGAAACCTCTAGAAAAACCAGCTGATCGACGCATAGCCGGTGGTGCCCGACAATCCATACTCGGACGCCAGCGGCCGATGCGGAGTCACCGTATTCTCGCCAACGCCAAAGTACACGCCCCCGCTCATCGTCACCTCGTCGCCGGCCGAATAGGACAGGCTCGGCGCGAGTAGCGCGCTCCGGTCGTTCAGATTCCAGAGCCACAGCCCGCTCAGCCCCACGAGCGGATGCAGTTGGTAGGTGGTAAAGACCACCGTCTCATCTCGACCGAGCACCTGAAACTCTCCGCGTCGAAACGGCTCTGACAGCACGACCCGGAGATACTCGCCCGGGTGGGCTGCGGCCAGGTTGTCGCGCTGATACTCGACGCCGACCGACAGGTCTCGCCCGCCCACCTGCAGAATACGGTCGAATCCGATCGCACCACGGAAGACCACCGCGCCATCGATCTGACGGAGCGTCCCTTCGCTCCGCACGGCCCAGGCGCCGAGCCCACCCGCCGCGCCGAAGGCGCCGGTCACGTCGCCATAGAGTGAGCCGGCCCAGCCAGACAACTCCCAGTTGTGCCACGTGGCCAGCCCGCGTCCCAGCGCGGTGACCTCGTCGCCGGCCGCGGTCCGACTGGGGCGCACCACGAGATCGATCTGGCTCAGCGGACTCGGGTAGATGCGCACGCGGGCCGCGTCGACGCCGCCGCGGAATTGGCGAAACGGGTCGGCCGGGCTAAACGGCAAGAACGGGTCAGCCGGCGTCAAGAACAGCGTGGTGCCCCAGGACACCGCCTGCCGCCCGGCACTGATCTCCGTCGCACGGGTCGGGCTGACGGCCACGTTGAGTCGGTCGAAACGGTGGCGCCATCGACCGTGCTCCTCCTCCGCGATGGTCCATTCCAAGTCGAGCCACTCCCCACCGCTGGGCACCGCGCCGAGGCCAAACCCGGCGCTCGTGTCGCGTTGTCGCAGCGTCAACGCGTGCTCGTACGCCACTTCAAACAACAGGGGTCCGACGACGGGTCTGGACGAGAGGCGAAACCGGCTGAACTCGGTCGCGCTGCTGTCAGCCAGCTCGGTCGCCCCGCTGAAGAGCGGTACGGTCTGGAGATAACCGGTCAACCACTCCGGCTGCGCGCGGACGGGTGTGGCGACGATGGTGACCAGGCCGACACTGACGAGCGCCAGTCGCAGGACTCGCCTGGTCACCCGCGGGTCTCGTCTGAATCGATGCGGCCGTCGACCATCTGCACCAGCCGGCGCGACCGATTCATCACCCGGCCGTCATGAGTCGCGAACACGAACGTAACCCCAAGATCCCGATTCAGTTCGGCCATGACGTCGAGCAGCGCCTCGCTCGAGGTCGAATCGAGATTCGCGGTGGGCTCATCGGCAAGAACCAGGGCCGGGCGACTCGCCACCGCTCGGACCACCGCCACGCGCTGCTGCTGTCCACCCGAGAGCTTGCCGGGGCGCCGGTCCTCGAGCCCCGCCATCCCGGTACGGGCGAATAGTTCGCCGATCCGCGCCGCGCGCTCGTCAGCCGCAATACCCTGCAGCAGCATCGGAAACTCGGCGTTCTCCATGGCGGTCAGTACCGGCAACAGGTTGTAGGCCTGAAAGATGAACCCGACCTGTTCGAGTCGCAGCTGAGCGAGTTCCTGATTTGACATGTCGGTGACCTCCTGCCCGGCCACCCACACCTTGCCGCGGGTCGGTCGCGTCAGGCCACCGATCACGTTCAAGAGCGTCGTCTTGCCCGAGCCGGAGGGCCCGGCCAACGCCGTAAATTCGCCTCGCTCGACGGTCAGGCTGACATCGTGGACCGCCTGCACCTCTTCTGCCTCTTGCTGGAAGATCTTCCAGACCCCTTCGGTGCGTACTGCCGGTGTGTTGGACTCGGTCATGACTGGTGCCCTACCGCTCGAACTTCATCGACTCGGCAATGTCGATTCTGGCCGCTCTGAGGGCCGGGTAGACCGACGCGACGGCGCCGATCGCAAGAATGAACGCCAGAATTTGCACGACTCGAACGGGGTAGAACTGCGGCACCATGATCGGGTCGATGACCACCCCCGAGAAGGTCATGTCCTCCCCCATCAGGGCGGCCATATCGAGACCGTCGCCGAAGAAATACCAGGTGGCCAGGTAGCCGAGCGTGACCCCGACGAACCCACTGACGGCGGTCAGGGTGAGGCCCTCGACCAGCACGATCGTCCCGGTTTGGCCCGGGGTCAGGCCGAGGGCCTGCAGCACCCCGAATTCGCGGTGGCGGTGCAGCACCGACATCAGCACCGTGTTCACGATGCCAAACGCGATGATGATGAACAGGATGCCAAAGACCAGGTAGTTCCCGAAGCTGTCGATGGCGATCGCCGCGGCCAGCGCGGGATTCGCTTCGCGCCACCCCATCACCCGCGCGTCTCCGCGCTCGATCGAGTCGACAAGCGCCTGCTGCAGATGCGCCGAGACCTGAGCGACCGCCGTGCTGTCCCTCAGCACCACGCCGACGTTCGTGACGTCATGCTCAGACCCGAGCCACTCGCCAGCCGTTTGGAGCGGGATGTGGACCACCGATTGGTCAACTTCCGGGACGCCGTTGCGAAAGATGCCGACGACTCGGAGCAACTGGGCGGCGATTTCCTTTTCTGCGTCCTGCGCTTGCACAACCAGGCGCGAGCCCAGCCGCAGGTCGAGGCTCGAGGCGAGACCGACGCCGATGTAGGCGGCCAGCCGATCATCCGGCTCCAGATACCGACCCTCGACCAACTGGTCGTCGAGCGTGCTGAATCGGGCCTCGGCCACCGGGTCCACCGCCTGGACCTGCACCGGTCGCGCCCCCTGGGCCGAGCTCGCCAGGGCGCTAACGCTCAGCCGCGACGACACCGCGACAACCTGCGCGGCGATCTCCGGCGCGGCCAGAGCCTTTTCGGCCTTGCCTCGCACGTCGGTCCTCAGACGGTCCTCAAGCTTGCGACTCCGCCGAAAGTTCGGTTGCTCGATGGTGATGTGTCCCGTCGAGGTCCGGATGCCGGAGTCGATCCACTGTTCGTGGGTCCCATCGCTCAACGCAAACGAGAAGATCAGCAGCGCGCCCCCGATGACCATCACCGCCGCCGTCAGCATCGTCCGCCGCAACTGGCGAAGCAGGTTGCGCATCGCCAGTACCAGAATGGTCCTGACCTGCAGCGAGCGCGGCCTGGTGCGTGTCGGTGTCATGACGCGAGTAAGTAGCTGAGGAACATAGCCGTCTCCCGATCGGATGCTCTCTACAGCCCCGCCAGCGTGTCGGCCGGCGGGACGCGGGCCGCGCGCCACGCGGGGAGGAGGGACGCGAGGAGCGCGGTGGCGAACAACGCGACGGCCGTCATGATCCAGAACGGCACGTCATACTCGACTCGCAGGCTCGGCGAGAGGAGCGCCCCCATAATGGTCACATCGTCGATCGCCCAGCTCATGTCGGGCGGCGCCGTGTGGAACCACACCATCAGGGGGAGCGTCATGACCGCGCCCAGCGCCAGGCTGAGTCCTCCCAGCGCCACCCCTTCATGCAGCACGATCGCCCGCACGGAACGTGGCGTCGCCCCCAGCGCGAGCATGACGGCGAACTCCCGGCGGCGCTCGTAGGTGGCCATCAACATCGTGTTCGCCACCCCGAAGATGGCGATCGTGAAGACGATGATGATGATGACGAAGTACATCGATTCACCCAGGGCAACGTAGTCGACCATAGCCGGATTGAGCGTGGTCCACGCGACGACCTCGACCGCGCGGCGACCGAAGTGTTGCCAGATCCCCGCGACCCACCGGTGGTCGCGGAGCCGAGCGGCGGTCTCGTCGGCAATCCAGGGGTCGACGGTCGACACCGCGATCTCGTGAATGCGACCCGGGGGCAGAACGAGCAGGGTTTGGAGGTCGCCGATCGGCATGACCGCGAACGTGGCGTCGAGCTCTACCAGCCCGGTCCGGAAGATGCCGACAAGGGTAAAGAGGTCATTCGCCATCGACCCGTCCGCCCCCGATGACACCACCACCAGCTCGTCGTCGAGTCCGGCGTCCAGCTGGCGCGCCATCTCGGCGCCGACGAGCAACTCGTTCCGGCCCGGCACCGGCATCCGGCCCTCGACGAGCGGGTCGAGGAAGCGGCTCAGTGTCAGCTCGCGCGTCGGGTCGATGCCCATGAACATGCCGGCCGACGTGGCTTCACCCGAGCTGATGAGTCCCCCCGCGTAGACGCGTGGGGCCGCCGCGGTCACCGCCGGGTCGGCATCGATGCTTCGCAGCAGCGCCTCGATATCGGCCCCGTCTCGTCCCCCGATGGTGTCGTAGATGCTGCGGTCCGGTCGGTACTCCGCGTCGTGAATCTCGAGCTGTCCGTTGACGAGCGAGGTTGCGCTCTCGACCATCTCGGCCATGATGCCCTGGGACCAGCCGACGATGAACACGACGGCGAAGAAGCCCACGGCGAGGCCGAGCGCTGTCAGCACCGTGCGCTTGCGGTTCCGACCGAGATTGCGCCAACCGATCCGTAACCAGGGCGATTCGCTCATGTCCGCGTATCCACGCTATCGGCCGCTCTGCAACGTGCGGAGGGAAAAGAACGATTCGTCGATCTCGATGTCGAAGTCCAGCTCTTCGTAGCGGATGGTCGTCCGCTCCCCGGGCTTGTCAGCCGGTTGCATGTTCATGACGGCCGGCACGAGCCGGCCACCGAACTCGGTGACCTCGCTGTAGTCCATCGTGCGCACCAGCTCGCCGTCTTCGTCGTAGTACTTCGCCCACCGGGGCAGGTTGTCATCTTGCCCCACGAGAAACTCGAGAGAGCCCCACACGACGGCCGCTTCCGGTTTTGGCGTCAACCGGAGCTCCCACACCATGACCCCGTCGCGTTCGCCGTCGAACGCCACCTCGGCGTCGTAGACGTCGATCATCTGGCTCTCCTGGACCAGGTCGTCGTTCGTAAAGTGCGACCCCATCCATGCCCCACCCATCATCGATGACGGGATCTTGATACTCCGGTCCACCTTGGGCAAATAGTTCCAGATGTCGTCCTCGGCCATCAGCGTCGCCGTGCCGGCGTCCTTGGCGGGCGCTCGCAGTCTGACGAGCGAATAGTCGGTGCCGAGCGACCACATCTCCATCGTCATCGTGCGCTCCCAGTGCTCGGTCACCACCTCCATGGTCGCGATCCCGTGGCTGGAGTCGCCACGCATCAGACGGTCGATGCGTTCGACGATCTCACGGGCGTCAGGCTGGGCCGACACGGTGGTCCCTGCCATCAGACACGCGAGAGTGAGGCACATGGTCAGTCGTGCCAGACGCGGGTTACCGAAGCGTGTCATGGTCGTCTCTCCCTTCGTGTGCGTCACACCTGCGCGGCCAGTCCGGACAATGGCGCCATCGCGAGCGCGAGCATTATGCAACGAACTCCTGAGACGGGACACTAGAACCTGAACAGCCGATTGAACTTGATGATGAAGGCTCGGTTTTCCAGGTCGGGGAACCGACCAGGAGTCAACGTGTCGCGCTGTTCGTTGTACACAATGAACAGCTCGCTGCCGGGCTGATACTCCCAACGGAGTCGCACGTTGCTGCTCACGGCATCGTTGCTGGAGTTGTACTGCACCAACGCGCTCACGAACATCGTGGGGCTGAACGTGTAGGTAGACCGAGTCGTGACGAGTTGAGTCGTAAACCGTCCCTGCGGCAGGTCGACGCGGTTGATGGACAACCCTGGTTCCAGCGCAAACTGCGGGCTGATCTCGATGCGACCACCGCTGAAGCCCCCCCCGATGCTGATCGCGGTCTTGGTACCGCCGTAGAAGCTGCCGTGCTCGCCGCTCACGGTGCCCGACAGACGCCGCTGGGGACCGAAGCTGTAGGACACCTGCGTGTTGGAGAAATCGTAGTGGCCGACAGGAATGGTCACACCGTCCGCGATCCTGAAGGGGTCCTGCAAAAAGTCGTAGGTGTTGGTGAAGAACGCATTGAAGCTGTCGCTGTTCTCCAGCTCCATCCGAAAGCTCCCGGCCGCCTCTCGTGTCTCGACCGCGCCGACCGCATCGGTGAAGTACCCGTAGGACCCGTCGAATGACAAACGCCGAACCCACTCGATGGACTCGGGGCGCGGGCTGAATCTCGCCGACCCGAAGCTCTTCTTGAGGTCGGGCCGTCGAATGAACCCCACCCCGGGCGAGAAGCGCTCGTCAATGAACAGGTGTTCCGCCGTGACGCCATATCGGTCGCCGTCGTATCGAAACTCTCCCTTGTAACTGGAGTCCTTCCCTTCCTCGTCCGTCGTTCGCGTCCGGGCCCAGTAGGCGTT
>Ga0310124_10001308_pt1 | contig 17337 bp, 13 predicted proteins | sample CB11b_AW_Bot5_MG_FD_203507 | JGI IMG/M metagenome (GOLD analysis project Ga0310124, IMG submission 203507) | Marine microbial communities from Western Arctic Ocean, Canada - CB11b_AW_Bot5 | ecosystem: Environmental > Aquatic > Marine > Oceanic | place: Canada: Western Arctic Ocean | collected... | reverse complement strand
CGAGGACTCGGTGAGGAGGGCCACGTGGTCGACGTCGCCACGGATGCGGCGGAGGGACTGGCGCTTGCCCACGTAAGCCAGTACGACGTCATCGTGCTCGACGTCATGCTGCCGGGGCGCAGTGGGTTTCACGTCGCTTCGGAGCTTCGATCGGAGGGGGACACGACGCCGATCCTCATGCTCACCGCCCGGGACACATCACGCGATATCGTCCGTGGCCTCGACGTGGGAGCTGACGATTACCTGATCAAGCCCTTCGATTTTGAGGTCTTGTTGGCTCGTCTGCGGGCCCTCAGCCGACGGGAGAGACCGATAGCCGACGGCGTACTTCGTTTCGCGGACCTAGAGTTGGACCGTCTCCAGCATGTGGTTCTCCGAGCGGGATCAGAGCTTCAACTCACCCCGACTGAGTTCAGACTGCTAGAGGCCCTGATGAGGCGACCCGGAGAAGTCATACGGAGGTCGGAGTTGATGGACCGGGTCTGGGGGATGAGCTTCGACCCGGGGACAGGCCTCGCCGACGTCCATGTTGCCAACCTTCGATCGAAGCTCGAGGCGGGAGGACGGCCTCGGATCATCGCCACGGTCAGAGGTGTCGGCTTTCGACTCGCGCATCCGGGTGAGGCGTGAGTAGGGCTGCATCGTTTCGGAACCGGCTCGCTGTCCGGTTCGCCATGGCGGGTTTCCTCCTAGTCACTTCCGTTTCGGTCGTGACATACATCGCGCTTCGGCTCGCCTTGTTTCAGGAGTTGGATCTCACCATTCAGAGGCTTGCGGCGATCGAGGCTGCGGCCACGGCGGACACTCCGGACGAGACCGTACACTTCCACGACCAGGTCTTCCTCACAGGGGATCCCGGATCCGCGGCGATCCTGTCTCGGTACGCTCAGTTCTGGACCGTTGGGGGGGAGGCCGTCCTCCGGACCGGCAACCTCGGGTCGGAGGACCTACCCCTACCTTCGCCTCTCCGCGAGCGGGTCGCGAGCTCGGGCGTTCCGGAGCTCTTCGCGTTCGAGTGGAACGGACAACGCTTCAGGAGCATCCTCTATCCGCTCGGCCTCACGGGCCCTCAGCATGCGGTCCACCTGTTGCAGGTCGCGGCCTCTACTGATGGCGTCAGTCGTGTTCTGTCGAGGACGCTGAGTTTGCTCGGCCTGCTCGTGGCGGTAGGCACCTTGGCTGCGGCAGGTCTGGGGTGGTGGCTCGCCGGTCACGCGGTGCGACCTGTGGTAGAGATCGCGGGGCAGGCTGAGGCGATGCGCGCGGGCAGCCCGCGCCATCACCTGTCGTCCGCGGCCGATACCGAAGAGTTCGGACGTCTCGTGCGGGTCCTTAACTCCATGCTCTCGAGAATCGACGATCTCTTGGAAGGTCAACGGCGATTTTTGGCTGATGCGGGGCACGGGATCCGGACACCGCTGACCGTTCTCCGCGGAGACCTCGAGGTGACGCTCCGCAAGGTTCGCAGTACGGAAGAGTACGAGGAGACCCTCCGGCAGGCGTTGTCCGATCTCAAGGCCGTGTCGAGCTTGGCCGACGATCTGATCATCCTCGCTCGAAGCACGGGCGAGAGTGGACGGGCTGATGAGGAAAGTGAGGCAGTACAGCTCGCGACACTTCTCGACGGTGTTGCGGCCAAGTTCGCCAGCGTGGCGTCTGTTCAGGGGGTCACTATCAACGTCGACAGTGACCGGACGATCACCGTGAGAGGTGACGTTCCGCTGCTCGAGCGGGCTTTGAGCAACCTCTTGGACAACGCTCTGAAGTACGGAGTGCCCTCAGGTGGCGAGATCGAGCTGGATGCCGGTCGAACGGACCAGGGGGCGATCCAGATTTCGGTCTCGGACTCCGGCGCGGGCATCCCACCCGACGAGGTAGACCGAGTGTTCGACCGCTTCTACCGCGGCGACAGGCATCGGCACACAGTAGATGGCTCGGGGCTCGGCCTCGCCATCGTTCGAGCGGTGATCGAGGGACGGGGCGGGGGTGTCGAGGTGTTGAGCTCGGACGTCGGTGCCACGTTCCGCATTACGGTGCCGCAACACCAAGCCAGTCCCAACGGACTGGGACACGTATGAGATCCTGACAGGAAGGCGATCCTTCCAGAGTGCCCCGGCCCAAGAACCTTTCGCGGTGGCTGGCTCTTCACTGCGTTGCCGCGGTTCCACCTTGACAGAGTGGCGACGGGAGCCCTAGAGATCAGGCGCCGGAGTTCGCCCCCGGTCTCGATCACACATGGAGGACGATGGCCAAGTTCCTGCTCTTCGCGACGCTTCTTTTCCTGGTGCCCGTAGGCTCCGGGGCGCAAATCCGCATGGAAGTCGACGTGGAGATGCTAGAGGCCGTGATGCCGAGCGCGCAGCGCTTCTCCGAGAAGCAGGGTGATCCGGCGGTCTACACCGCGTACGGCGCCGGGGCGGATGGGGGGGAGACCGAGGTCGGCTACGTCTTCCTCACGTCGGATGTGCCGCCCGAAGAGTTCGGCTACAGCGCGAAGATCGAAGTCCTGGTCGGTATGGAACTGACCGGGCGAATCACCGGGGTCAAGGTCGTCCACTACCGCGAGGCGCTGTCGAGCTCGTATGGGGATTTCCTGCGACGTCCGGGCATCCAGGAGCAATTTTCGGGAAAGCACATCGGCGAGGCATTCAGAGTCTATCGTGACGTCGAAGGCATCAGTGGTGCCACGATCTCGGCCAGTGCGATGTACCGTGGCATACGGAACTCTTCCCGGCGGATAGCGCTCGCCTACCTGCGCGATCGGCAGCCGGCGCGGCCTGCGACGGGAGACGGCGCCTCACCCGCCGCGACCCTCGAAGGCCTCGAGCGTCTGACATGGCTGGAGATGCTTTCGACCGGACTCATCGCGAGGATGGAGATCGTCCGGTTCGACGCGCTCGGACTGGACCTCACGTTCAGCTACATCGGGGACGAGGCTCTCGGCAACCTCTTGATGGGCCCTCCTACGTACGCGGCCGTGCTCGAGCAAGCGCGCGAGTGGGGAGGCGAGGGCCACCTCATGTTCCTCGGGCTGGACGGAAGCTTCGTGGCGGGATTTCGCCGCAATGCCCTCACGGTTCTACAGGGGGGTGCGTCGTTTCCCGTCCCACGTGATCGGATCATGCACTGGGGACGGCCCAACGCGGGGAAGGCCGCGGAGCAGGTCTTCTATTCATGGATCATGTTGATCGACCCCGCGGTGGATTTGAGCAGCCCCGTCACCTTTGTTTACGACGACGGAAACGGGGGGCCCTACACGACCGAGTTTTCCATTCCGGAGGACGTGAAAGCGGCCCTCGGGCTCCGGCCGCCCCCGGCCGCCGTCGTGGCCTCGAATCCGACCCAACCGGGCGAGGACCCTGCGGACGAAGCTGAGGCTGAAACCGTGGACGCGACCCTCGCCGGCTCCGGCGCTGACAACGGACCTGAGGGAGGGGGTGACCCCGTCACCGCGGATCGGGTACCCGACTCGGACGAGTCGACGGATCGTGAGGTGGCGCCTCCTACCCCCGAGGCCGAGACGCAAGACCTGTCCGGCTTCGATTTGGCGGACTTGGAGTCCCTCCAGGACTTCGAAGAGGAGACCGCATGGTCCAGGATGTTGGGCCAAACCCGATGGGTCCGGGTGTGGACCATGGCACTGCTGTTCGCGCTGGTGTTGTACGCGTTCCTTTCCAAAGGCGTGGTGGCGCGCTGGGTTACCCTGGGCGTGACCCTCCTCTACCTGGGCTTCGTGGATGGAGGCTTTCTCTCGGTTTCGCACATCGCGAGTGGCTTTGCGGTGGGGCCGGGCTTCTACCTGAATGACCTGACCGTGCTCATGATGGTCGCATTCACGCTGGTCACGACGCTCCTTTGGGGGCGGGTCTTCTGTGGATTCCTGTGCCCGTTCGGTGCGCTCCAGGACCTTCTCGAGAAGGTGGTTCCCCGGCGATTTCAGAGAAAAATGCCGGGACCCGTGCATGAGCGAGCGATCTACGTGAAGTACGCAGTCCTCGCGCTGATCGTGGGGTTGGCCGCGGCACCGTCACACATGGGCGTCTATCAGTACTTCGAGCCTTTCGCCACGGTCTTTTATCTCAGCCGGTCCCCTCTCTTGTGGGCCATCGCGGGAAGTATTCTCGTCGCCTCGGCTGTGATCCCACGGTTCTATTGTCGCTACGCATGCCCGTTGGGCGCGGCCTTGGGCCTGGCGTCGCTCGTGTCGATCTTCCGGATCGATCGTGTAGAGCAATGTGATTACTGTAAGGTCTGCGAGTTCGCGTGCCCCACAGGGGCGATATCGGGGCCCGACATCGACTTCAAGGAATGCGTGCGCTGTAACATCTGTGAGGTGAAGCTCCAGACCGGGGCTGGAGTGTGCCGTCACACTATGGAGGAGGTCCGTTCTCGACTGATCAAGGTCGAGAGGGTGGCCCGTTAGGGGCCCGCATGGCGGAGATATCAGGACGACGCGTGGACCGGCGCCAACTCCTGAGGGTCACGGCGGTTGCCGGTGTGTCGGTGGCTCTTGGTGGCGGGCTCGTTCGTGCCGTGATGCAGCGGGCGCGCCTCAGGCAGGTCCGGGAGACGCGCTCACTGATGGGGACGCTCGTCGTGATCACGGTCGTGCATCCGGATCGCGACGCCGCCCGCCAGATCATCGCCAACACCTTCGTCGAGATGGAGCGCCTGGAGGATCTGCTCAGCCGGCACCGCGAGGGCACGCCTATCTGGAGTCTCAACCAGTCGGGGGTCGTGGACTCTCCTCCACCCGAGGTCGTGGAGGTTATCCAGAGGGCTCTCGAATATTCGACCATGACTGCAGGGGCCTTCGACATCACCGTCACTCCCCTGATCGACGTGTATGAGTCGAGCTACTCGGAACGCGGCGTTCCTCCTTCCGACCAGGATCTGAGCCGAGCGCTTGCGCTGGTAGGGTCGGAAAACGTGACCGTCGAGAGCGGACGTATCACACTCGACAAGCCGGGGATGGGCATCACCCTCGATGGTATCGCCAAGGGCTACATCGTGGATCGGGCCGCTGCCGTGCTCGCCGAGCAGGGTGCCGAGCGGGTCCTCGTCGACGCCGGAGGGGATATGTCTTCGGCGGGGGAGAGCTTACTCGGGGGTGGCTGGAGGATCGCGATTCAGGATCCGCGTGCGCGGGACCGGCGGCTGGGAGTCGTCGAGCTCAGGGGAGAATCGATCGCCACATCCGGGGACTACATGCAGTACTTCACCGACGACATGAGCACACACCATATCGTCGATCCGCGGACCGGTGCATCCCCCAAGCACACCAGCTCCGTCACTATCGTGACGTCGTCGGCGATGAAGGCCGACGCGCTGGCCACCGCCGTTCTCGTTCTCGGTCCCGAGGAAGGGTTGAGCCTCATCGAGCGCTTGGAAGACGTAGAAGGGATGATCGTGACGAAGGAGCAGGACATCATCGTGTCGAGAGGCTTGGACCGTTTTCTGTCAACGAATTCTGAATGATGGACCCGGACCACCCGCGCCTTGTAAGATTGATTAGAAAGCGAGGGCAGATTCGTCAATGAAATCTTGGGTCAGTGTCGCCGCGATTGGGGGGCTCGTGTGGAGTACGTCGAGCTTCTTGCCCGAGTCGGGCGCACCGCCGATGAGCGATTTCGGTGACCAGGCCGTCGGGGCTGCCCAAGACCCCGTCGATCCGGCCGGACGGTCCTTCACCTTTTGCCGGGTTGCGTACCGGCAAGTGCGTCGGGAGCGGAACGGTCAGGGCTGGCGCACCGACTATCCGGACGCCGACCGGAACCTCATGCTCCGCCTCTCGCAACTCACCACGACCCCTATTCGTAGGACCTCCTACGACGAGCCCGACCACATCATCATTCAGCTCTCGGACGATGAACTCTTCGAGTGTCCCTTCATCTTCATGTCGGATGTCGGCACGATGGCGCTGGACGACGTGGAGGCCGAACGCCTCCGGGAGTACCTCATGAGGGGAGGATTTCTCTGGGTCGACGATTTTTGGGGAGACCGGGCATGGTCGGCTTGGGTCCGGGAGATCGAGAAGGCGCTGCCGGCGGCAGAGTACCCCATCCGCGACATCCCATCGGATCATCTCATCCTTTCGGCGCTCTACAACGTGTACGGCGTACCGCAAATACCGTCCATACAATACTGGCGCCGCAGCGGCCGCTCGGGGACGTCCGAGAGGGGATATGAAACCGCTGTGCCCCACCTGAGAGGCATCGAGGATGACGCGGGCCGAGTCATCGTCGTGATGACGCACAACACGGACATCGCCGACGGTTGGGAGAGAGAGGGGGAGGACGAGGACTTCTTCTTCGAGTTCTCACCGAAGGCCTACGCGCTGGGGATCAATATCGTCCTCTATGCGCTGACGCACTGACCCTTTTTGTGTCGGGACCTCCGGACGTCGTCGCTCCCGAGAGACGATGGGGGATCAGCGGCGGATCAGCGCCCTACGGTCCGTCTCGCCAGCTGTTCGTCGAACTCGACGATCTCGTAGTCGTCCTCGAATCCGCTGCGGTTGGGTGACGGGAGGTACGCGCTCAAGTTCATTTCCGCCGCTTTGAGGTCACGGTCGAAGGCGGCCTGATCGCGCTCGGACTCTTCTCCGGCGGTGTCCGCGCTCGAGTAGACCACGTCTCCAACCGCGCGGTCCTCGAGTTTGAGACGCTGTCGCACCGTCTCACTCGCCACGAATTGCCTGCGAATCGCTGAGAAAGTGAAGAGAAGGGCGCTGTCGGCGCCGGTCGATACATCGGCGTCGAACTCGGAGGCGAGCTGGTGTAGCACCCCCTCGACCTCGGATGGATCTACGGGCTGACCCTTCAGACGAGCCTGCACGTGAGCCAACGCCATGTCCAAAGAGACCGAGCCCTTGCCGGCCAGCGCCTCCCGGTACACCAGCCCCAGGACTTGCCGTCGTACGTTGCGGGCCTTACGAGCCCGGTTCTCACGCCGAACACCCAAAATCCGAAGCAGGGGAAGCGTGTAGAAGAGGACGCTGAACACCACCGGAATCAGAACGAGGCCCACGAACGCTGTCGTGCCTCCGAGACCCAGTTGCGGAAAGATGAACCAGGGTGCCGTGGCTCCCGCCACCAGTGTGAACCCGTTCATTCCCATGATGATGGCGTCGTGCTTCTTCTCGTTTCCAGTCATCTCCAGCGGGTATTCCATACGGAGCCACGCCGGATTGGGCTCCTTCGCCGTCACTGGGCCGTGGGCGCTCGTCATGATTTCAGGGAAGGTATAGACGAGTTCCCCGTCACGGGACACGGTGGCCTCCCCCGCGTAGGATCCCAGCAAGCGCCCCATCTCTTCTTCTACGGCCGGGAGGGCGAGCGCGTTATGCTCCATGAGTTCCGACGTGGTGAGCACACCCTTCCGTGCTCGGATCAGTCGCAGCGTGCTGCGGTCGAGCTGCTTCTGAGTCGGCTTGGGTCGGTCTGGACCGAATACGAAGGCGAAGACTTTCTTGTAGAAGGGGGGTCGACTGTCCTTGTCCAGCGTCGCTTCCCAGCGGCGGCCGTAGTAAGGCTGGCCCAAGCGCCAGCGTGGCGTCCAGATGTAGTACCAGAGCCAGAAGCTCGGAAAGTGGAAATGGCCGCCATGTCGACTACCGCCACGGCCCCAGCTTCCTCCGCTCTTTCTTCCGCCGCCTCGCGACATCATCGCGACAAGAGCGGCGACCACGAGCGCCACCATGACCACGAAGTAGACGACGAGCATGATCACGATCCATGCTTTGAAAGCGCCGGTGAGAAATCTCTTGGCGGCACTCTTGAACTTCTGTAGGGCGGGGATCTGGTCTCGTCGGATCAGCTTCTTGTCGAACAGATAGATCAGCTCACCCGACTCGGAGACGTCGAGATGTCCTTGGTGCGACTCGAGGAGCTTCTTGAGCGTGGCCTCCACGTCGTCTCGGGGAAGCCCGGCGCTCGACACGACGTCTCCGACCGTACCCCGGCCTCCGAGAGACCGAAGAGCCCTCAGAATGTCGGGCTGGGCTTCTGCTACAGCGATGTTGCTCAGACTCGCCTCACTTGAAGTTTCGGGGAAGGTCGCGCACGGTCGGCGCGACTTTCGTTCCGTTCGCCTCTTAGTACGTCATAAGATGGCGGTTCCTTCCCTCGGATTGAAAGGGCAGGGGGGGCTTCAGGGTCCCGAGCCTTCTCCAAAACGGATCAACACGGTGGTTGTGGGTCGAGTGGGGTCCAGGGTCACGATGTAGAGACGATCGTACTCGGGGTCCGGCATATCCGAGCTCCCGCCCCCGAGAAGGCGAACGAGCTGGGGCGTCGTGTTGGAGTGCCCGCTCACGAGGTGACGTCCTGGCGTGTCCTTCAACCACTCGGCGAAGCTCTCCAACTCTCCTCCGGAGTAGAAGCGGAGCGAGAGACCCAGCCGTTTGGCCAAGGGACGCAGAGTGTCGCGGGTTCGTTCGAGGTCGGTCGTGTGTAGATGAGTCACCCCGGCGTCACGTAGCATGTCCGCAAGGAGATCCGCTCGGTGTAGCCCCGATTGAGAGAGCGCCGGATCTCTGGAGTTGTCCACCTTCTCGGCGTGCCGGACGAGGTAGACGACCGTGCTCTCGCTCGCAGTTTGTGCGGCAGCCGGAAGAGCCACGAGCGGTGAAGCGGCGAGGGGCCCGGTGAGGAGCGCGGTGAGGGGCACGGTTATTATGTGGCGAAGAACGGGGGATCGCATGGGTCGGCCTCAGGTTGGATGGTAAGGACCGACATCAAGATCGGCGGGACCGTTCCGGCGATCAAGGATGGGTTGCCCGTTCGAAGCGGCTGAGCCATTACTTGACGCGGAACCCCATGCCCCGGGGGACCCAGGGGAGTCGCGATGGCCGAGAAGGAACGTCGGAGTGAAGCGAGCCTCGCCCTGGTATCCTCGGACGAGAGATACGTGAACCGAGAGCTGAGCTGGCTTTCGTTCAACGAGCGGGTTCTGCAGGAGGCGGAAGACTCTGCGGTGCCTCTGTATGAGCGCCTCACATTTCTCGCGATATTCTCGTCCAACATCGACGAGTTCTTTCGGGTGCGCGTGGCTTCTCTCCGAAGCCTTCTCGGGCTCAGCAAGAAGAAGCTCGAGAAGCGGTCCTTGGATCCCACCGAGCTACTTCGCAGGATCAATGGCCTGGCTCTGGCCCAGCAGGAACGATTCGGGCTAGTGTTCCGCGGGCACATCTTGCCGGGGCTCCGAGATGCGGGGACCGATCTGGTCGACGAGCTCGGCGTCGACGCGGAGGGACAAGGGATTGTAGAGGCGTACTTCGCCGACACGGTCGCCGAACACTTGCGGCCCATCGTATTGCGTGACGGCCAGGAGCCCCCGTTCCTCAAGGACCACACGGTCTACCTCGTGGTCGAGCTTCAGGTTGGCGCGGGAATCGAAATGGGAGCCGTCGAGCCGCAGTTGGGGATACTCGAAGTGCCGAGTCCGCCTCTGCCACGATTCATGACGATCCCCGCGTCCGGTGGGGGGTCCTCGATCATCTTTCTGGATGACATCATTCGGCTGAATCTGAGTCGTGTGTTTCCCGAACACGTGATCGGGGACGCTTACGCGCTGAAGATTTTGAGGGACGCCGACCTCTACTTGGACGACGAGTTCGACGCGGGCCTGAAGCAGGCGATCAAGAGGAGCCTCAAGAAGCGCGAGACGGGAGTCCCGATCCGGTTCCTCTACGATCTCCGTTCGTCTCACACGATCGTCAACCGCCTCAAAGAGCACCTGGGACTGAGCGAGGAAGGTCTCATCCCGGGGGGCCGATATCACAACCTTCACGACCTGTTCGCGCTACCCGTGCGCCCTGCGCCTGAGCACGAGAATCCGTCGCTCGCGCCCTTGGCCCATCCGACCCTCGACGAGCGTCCATCGATGTTCGACGTGATTCGCGAAAAGGATCGGCTGCTCCATTTCCCGTATCAGTCCTATGAGTATGTCGTGCGGCTGCTCGAAGAAGCGGCCAGCGACCCGGACGTGGATGCGATCTGGATCTCCCTCTATCGGGTGGCGCAGGACTCGGCGATCGTCAAGGCGTTGATCCAAGCGGCACAAAACGGAAAGGACGTCTCGGCGTTCGTCGAAGTTCAGGCTCGCTTCGACGAGGAACTCAACCTCGATTGGGCCGAGCGCATGGAACGAGCCGGCGTCCGGACTCTCTACGGTGAGCGCGGAATCAAGGTGCACGCCAAGCTCGCTTTGATTCGCCGGCGAGAATCCGAAGGGAGGCGTCTGTACGCCTTCCTGGCGACGGGAAACTTCAATGAGAAGACGTCGCGGATCTACGCCGATCACGGACTCATGACGGTCGATCCCAGACTCACAGAGGAAGTCTTCCGTGTCTTTCAAGGCCTGGCGGGAGAAGAGGTCGATGCGGACTTCGAGCATCTTCTGGTTGCGCCTCATCACCTGCGAAATGGCTTCAACGCGCTGATCGACGCGGAAGCGGCTGCGGCGGAGCAAGGGCGTCCGTCGGGCATCACCGTCAAGATGAACAGCCTCCAGGATCGTGGGATCATCGAGCGGCTCTACGAGGCGAGCGCGTCCGGTGTCCCCATCAAGTTGGTGATTCGCGGCATCTGCTGTCTCCGTCCGGGTGTCGACGGCCTGAGTGAGTCGATCGAAGGCAGGAGCATCGTGGACCGATTCCTGGAGCACTCGCGGGTGTTTCTCTTCCACGCGGACGGAGCGGACAAGCTGTCCCTGGCCTCGGCGGACTGGATGACACGAAACCTGGAGAGAAGGGTTGAAGTGGCCTTCCCCATTTACGACGACGATGTTCGGGCCGAGCTTCGCGCCGTACTCGACCTCCAACTCGAGGACAACACGAAGGCCCGCATCATCGACGCGGCACAACGAAACGAATTTGTCACGGCGTCGGGGGCTCCGGCCGTGCGCAGCCAGATCGACACGTATCGGTACTTGGAGGGACTCCTCGAGGCGCAGTCATTCAGAGAACAAGGGTGAGAACACATGGACAGTGACCGAGACCTGACGGGAGACACGGCCCCAGACACGGACACGGCCTCAGGACACCACGCTTGGCGGAGACCTGCTTGATTCCTCGGCCACGTTGCCGCTCCTTCCCTAACAGCTTACTTCGGCATCCTCGCAACTCTCACGGAGGCGATATCATGGCCCTAGCACTAAGGATTCTGACGACGCTGGTTCTCTGCTCGTCCGGTGGACAGACCTTGGCCGCGCAGGCCGGTTACGAGACGACGCGCATCGCCGACGGGGTATATCAGTTCCGGTGGCAGGCCCATAACGGATTCTTCGTCGTGACGCCCGCGGGCGTCCTGGCGGTCGACCCCATCTCAATGGAGGCCGCGGCCCAGTACGCCGAGGAGATCAGGAAAGTCGCACCCGACGCTCCGCTCCGGGCCATCGTCTACAGCCACGAGGATGCGGATCACGCTACGGGTGCCCCGGCGCTCATGAGTGCCATGGGTGTGAGTGTGCCGATCATCGCCCAGCGCAACGCCGTTCCGGCCCTGACTCGGGGGGCGAGTCCCGATCTTCCCGTGCCGACGATCACCTACCAGGAGTTCATGAGCCTGACGATAGGCGGCCGCGTGATCGAGCTACACTACCTCGGGCCGAACCACAGTGACAATTCGACGGTGGTGTACGTTCCCGACGTGAAGGTAGCCTTCGCGGTGGATTTCGTGTCGAACGATCGAGTGGGCTTCCAGGATCTTCCCGGCTGGCGGTTCCCTGACGTGTTCGAGTCCGTCGCGGGCCTCCTCGATCTCGACTTCGAGAGATTCGTCTTCGGTCACGGGCCGGCCGGAGATCGTGCATCCATCCATCGCCAGATCCGTTACTACGATGATCTCAGGATCGGAGTCCGCCGGGCCGTAGAAGCGGGTTGGTCGGAGGATCGAGCCGCCGCGGAGGTCAGACTTCCGGAGTACGCGGGTTGGGGCCAGTACGACGCTTGGTTCCCCATGAACGTACGGGGTGTGTACCGGTGGATGACCGGAGAGATGACCGGCGGGTAGCGCCTCGAGTCACCGCGTTTGCTACACCGACCCCACGATCCCCAGAACCTCGGTCAGGAGCCACCAGGTGCCTACCACGAGGATCGCGCCGGGCACGACGAAGCGTATCCACAGGTAGAGGAGGCGTGTCGACGTAGAAGTGGCGGCTTCGGTCGCCGGGTCCTCGGACAGTTGTCGCAACGCTTCGCCGCGACTGAGCGCCCAGCCCACGGTCAGTGCGGCCACGAAGGCTCCGAACGTCTGGAATCCGGTGCCGAACGTCAGGTCCCACGGAATGAAGATTCGAAGATTGATCATGGGTGGGACGGCGAACAGGAGCACCACACCCGCGACGAGCCAGGCAGCCTGGCGTCGCTCCAGATTGGTGTTGTCCATCAGCCCTACCACGAGGACCTCGAAAGCCGCCACCGCACTGAGATAGGCCGCCCCTGCTAGGGCCGTGAAGAAGAGAAGTCCGAAGAAATGACCTGCGGGCATTCGTTCGAAGACCCGTGGGAGTGTCTCGAAGATGAGCCCCGGGCCGCTCCCGGGCTCGAGACCCAGAGCGAAGACGGCTGGAAAGATGGCCAACCCCGCCAGGAGTCCCGCACCGGTATCCCCCAACACGGTCCAAACTGCCCCGGCCCGCAGAGACTCGCCGTCCTCGAGGTATGATCCATACACGACCATGAACGTGCCGCCGAGGGCCAGGGAGAAGACGACCTGGCCGAGGGCGGCCATGACCACCGCCGCGTTCAGGTCACCGGGCTCGAATTTGAGGAAGAACCAACTCACTCCCTCCGCGCCACCCGGCAGTGTGAGTCCTCGAACCACGAGCACCACGAGGATCAGGAACAAGAGCGGAGTGATGACGGTGCTGACCCGTTCGATTCCGGACCTGAGTCCCCTGAGCAGCACGACCAGGCACCCGAGGATCACCAGAGACGTGAACGTCAACTGGAGCGCGAGCGCCGAGCTGCTGAACCCTTCCTCGGGAGGGAGGATCGCGGAGGGATCGAACCCCGACCCGAGGAGGGCGGCCGACTGGGCGAGGGCATGGTATACGACCCATCCGATGGCTGTGCTGTAGTATCCGGTGGCCGCCGTGACGGCCAAGAAGAAGAGCCAGCCGAGCTTGCGGCCCCCCGGGAACCCAGCCGCCTCGAACGCTCCGACGCTCCCTCGGCGGGTGTGGCGGCCGAGAGACCACTCGGCCATGAGAGCCGGAACGCCGATGACGAGGGCCAGCAGCAGGTAGACGAGTACGAACGCGGCGCCCCCGAAACGGCCCACCATATAGGGAAAACGCCAGACGTTACCGAGTCCGACGGCGACTCCGATCATCGTGGCGATGAAGCCGAGGCGAGACGTGAAGGTCTCGCGGGCCATCCTCATTTCCCACCCTTCAGCGAATCGAAGACGCTCGCGAGCGCCGCCAGGGCCGTGTCCACGTCGTCCTCGGTCGAGAAGAAGTGTGGAGCGAGACGGACTACCGGGCCGCGGGCCGAGGCGATCACGCCTCGCTCCCGGAGTCTGTCCTCCGCTTCGTGCGAATCACCCGGGCAGAGGAAGGCGGTACTCGGTGTCTTCTGGGTGGGGTCGTCGGGGCCGATGCGTTCGATCCCGTGAGCCCGTGCTCCCTCGATGAGTCGCTCGGACAAGTGTTCGGTCCAAGACCGGATCGCCGCAGGCCCGATCTCATTGATGATCTGCATCCCGGCCCGTGCCACGTAGGCGTTCATGACCGGAGGTGTCCCTGCGTCGAAGCGGCGAGCGCCCGGGGCGAAGTCCAGGTTGTCCACCTCGAACGAGAAAGGGTCCCTTTGTCCGAACCAGCCCGTGACGGTGGGGCTCAGTTGGTCTGCGACCGCCTTCTTTACGTACAGAAAGGCGATGCCCGGAGCGCCCATGAGATATTTCAGGTTTCCCGACGCGAGAAAGTCGAGATCGAGGGATTGCACGTCGATGGGGTGCGTGCCGAGTGTCTGGTACGCATCCACGAATAACAGGGCGCCGGCGCCGTGGGCGATGTCGACGAGAGCGTCGAGATCCTGCTTGAAGCCTGTCTGATAGTACCCGTGACAGGCCGACACCAGAGCGACGCTCCCGTCCACTGCATCAGTGTACCGATCCGGATCGATCTCGCCGTTCTCGACTTCCACCCAACGAAGTCGTGCGCCCCCCCGGGCTCGAGCCATCCAAACATGGCCCACGGTGGGAAACTCTGCTTTCGAGAGCACGACCGTGTCGCGCGCTCCATCGAGTGACACGGCGCAAGCTACGGCGGCCGTCGCGTGGGAGACGGATGAGCAAACAGCCACGTCTTCGGGAGCGGCGTTGATCAGCCGGGCGAACTCGGATCTCGCTCTGTCGACCTCCGCGATCCACTCGTTCCAGTCCATTCCGTCGGAGCGCCACGAGTCCAGATAACGCTCGGCGGCCTCCCGCACTGTGTCCACTTGGGGAGCCTGTGAGCAGTTGTTCATGGGGATCGCCGTGTCGAGGATAGGAATTCGGCTCCTCCAGGCGTCGATGTCGTAATCCGGTTTGGGTGACACGGCGGTGCTGGCTCCTCGTTGGGCTTGGTGCTGTGACGAGCGCCAAAGATCCACGGAAGAGATCGAACCGGCCAGGGGCCGTCTAAGTCTGGCCGGGTGGGAACCCGGTCACTGCTCTGTATCCGTCCGTGTGGCCCTTCAGTGAGGATGACCTTTGTGAAAGACATTTTCCCTTCATTTGTGATTGATAGATTCAGCAGGATCTGGTTGGAGCTGCTTGTCCCTGCTGCAACGATCATGCTGTTCGTGTCGCCTTTGGTCGCGCAGGGGCGGCGGTCGGGTGCTTTCGACGAGGCCTCGTCGTACACGCTCGCCCTAGGCTCACTCCGCTATGTACCCTCGGCGAACACGGAATTTCGGATGGTGGCCATTCGATTCGATCGGAACACATCGCGGTGGATGCGTTTCGAGACTGCTGCGTCCTTTAGTCGGCCGGACGTACAGACCGACGCGGGCGGTGTGTACGATCTCTCAGCCCCCACCGAAAAAACGAACCTCTCACCGTGACCGTAGGCGCCCAAGTTCAATGGCAATTTGGGCGATTGCAACCCTACGGTGATGTCGCATTTGGCATTTTCGTCCGAGGCGATGGAGACGCTGATGGTCGCCGGTTCTCCCGTACGGCCTTTGCCTTCCCTTTTGGAGTTCGTGTAAAGGTTACAGATCGCTTTGGGCTCCGGGGCGAAGTCCGCTTTCGAGAGGACGGCCACGAAGTCGTGACCCACTCCAATCGAGAGATGACCGTGGGGTTCTCCTGGACCCGTTAGTGGCCTGTCAGGCCACTAGTCCACGCCGCCCGGCGTTGTTATGGCCCCACGATCCCGGTAGAATAGGAGTTCGGAGGATGCGCGAAGTGAGGGTCGCCGTCGGGTCCCTCGGGACATCGATGGAGGAAAGTCCGAGCTCCACAGGGCAGGGTGCCGGGTAACGCCCGGGCGTCGGCTTCGGCCGATGACGGAAAGTGCAGCAGAGAGTAGACCGCCGATGGCCTTTTCGGAGGCACAGGCAAGGGTGAAAGGGTGCGGTAAGAGCGCACCGGGCTGCCGGAGACGGGAGTCGCATGGCAAACCCCACTTGGAGCAAGGCCAAATAGAGGACGAGGAGTTGCCCGCTCCGCCCGAGTCCCGGGTAGGCCGCTCGAGGCCGCCAGCAATGGCGGTCCCAGATAAATGACCCTCCTGCCGCCTCGGCGGCAGACAGAACTCGGCTTATTCCGTGTGTCCGACGTTGCGCCCGTAGCTCAGCTGGATAGAGCGCTGCCCTCCGGAGGCAGAGGTCACAGGTTCGAATCCTGTCGGGCGTATTGGAAACGGCCCCGGGGCTTTTGCCCCGGGGCCGTTTTCGCTAGGGCTGGTGCGGATTCGTGACTCAGGTTCGAGCCGAGGCGGGAAGGTGCGATTCCGCGCAGCGGAGAAGAACTCCGAGGATCCCGAAGAGGCACAGCCGTCGGATACGCTGGGGAAGCGCTGCGCTTGTACTAGGCCCGGTCGAGGCCAAATACACACCAAGCCCCCAGTACAAGAGGCGCCTCGGGAAGCTCGTCTCGACGCCCCCGATGAAGTTCCGCGACGCCTCGGATCCGATCTACTCCAATCCGACCGTGATCACGGTCCTACGCCCCTGATTTTATCGGCGGGGTCCGGTTAGGAGCAAGCGATCCGCACCCGAACCCAGCAGTTCGACGCGGCCTAACACGGCAAGATCACCCGTCCGCTCAGCGGCCCCGTGTCCTCACCTCGATTGCACCGACGGGATATCCCGTGCCCCATCGAGTGCTCGCGTCCGACGCGCTGAGCAATGTCAGTGTCTCAACGTCTCCGGGTCGCATTGTCTGCAGGATCTCGAATTCAAATGCAGCGTCGCATTCTGTACCACTGGGGCAGGTCGAAGTGTAGCGCTGGTTGTCGATGATCAGCCCGGGCAGGTCTCGAGAGAACCCTGTTCTCCTCAGCCAGCCGGGACGGAGGATTTGTATGGCCTCGAAGACCGAGCGATCGAAAACCTCGGTCAACTCGTCTGAGGTAATCAGGTTGGCATCCCGACGGGTGCTGGAGTCAGCTGTCCGTTCGAGTTCCTGCTGGGGCTCGGGGAAGTCATCGAAGAATTGAGGGGACTCGCTCCGAAATTTCCCGCAGTTGTCCGCCCTATTGAACCCCACCGAGGCACTTATGGCGAATACCGCCGCGCCAATGGCTCCGGGCGCTATGAATCTGCCGCGAGTTCCTTCCGTCTCCAGGTTGCCGAGGGTCTCCACGTAACCAGAACTGAGGACGGTCAACGCCGTCAGGATGTCGACGATTCCCCAAATGGCTTTTGGGTTGCAGGAGTTCAGTGCGACGGTTGATGGGCCCTCCAGTGAGTTCCAGCCCGAGGGTGGGCCCTTGGCGAAGGCGAAAGAGCATGACGCCAGAAAGGGAAGAATCGACAGAAGTAACCGAATTCTCATAGCTGTTCGTTCACGGACACATTGAGCCAAGCACCAGAGAAATGAATTATGCGGATAACCCCGGAGAAACACAACCGAGGCGGCTCATCCGTCACTCGGCTCGAAGCGCCTCCACCGGATCGACCGCCGTCGCGCGCCGGGCCGGTATCGTCCCAGCGAGTAGCGCGATCAAGCCCAGCGCCGCAAACGCACCGAGGTAGGTCGTCACGCTCCCCGTTTCAATACCCGGCACGTAACGCCTGCCTCCACCGGTAGTACGTCTGCTCGCTGATCCCCAGCTCCCGGCTCACCATCCCCACCGTTTTGCCGTTCGCCAGACCCACCTCCGCCTCTCTCAATG
>Ga0310124_10001307_pt1 | contig 17370 bp, 15 predicted proteins | sample CB11b_AW_Bot5_MG_FD_203507 | JGI IMG/M metagenome (GOLD analysis project Ga0310124, IMG submission 203507) | Marine microbial communities from Western Arctic Ocean, Canada - CB11b_AW_Bot5 | ecosystem: Environmental > Aquatic > Marine > Oceanic | place: Canada: Western Arctic Ocean | collected... | reverse complement strand
ATTTGTGAAACATTTTTTATTTTTATTCAAAAATAGTCAAATTTTAAATGTTTTTGATTCAATTTGTTAGAGAGAAAACTTGTTGTATATTTGCCCGAATTTCAAAAAAGGTCATTTTAAAATTTAAATGAAAAGAACATTTCAACCTTCAAAAAGAAAAAGAAGAAACAAGCATGGTTTTAGAGAAAGAATGTCCACTGCTGCAGGTAGAAAAGTTTTATCGTCTAGAAGGGCTAAAGGAAGAAAAAAAATTTCTGTTTCATCAGAGCCAAGACATAAAAAATGATAAAAAAAATATCAAAAAGGTGTTATCTGTTTTCAGTTAACACCTTTTTTTTTGTATTAAAACTATATTTTAATTATGCCTAAATCAAATTCAATTAATACTATACTTGTTATTGGATCAGGTCCAATAATTATTGGTCAAGGTTGTGAATTTGATTATTCAGGGTCGCAGGCATTAAGATCATTAAGAGAGGATGGTATAAAAACAATTTTAATAAATTCTAACCCAGCAACTATTATGACTGATCCAGCAATGGCAGATCATGTTTATTTAAAACCTTTAAATACAAAATCAATAATTGAAATTTTAGATCAACATTCTATTGATGCAGTCTTACCTACAATGGGTGGTCAAACAGCTTTAAATCTTTGCATAGAAGCTGATGAAAAAGGTGTCTGGAAAGATTTTGGTGTTAAAATAATTGGTGTTGATATTAATGCAATAAATATAACTGAAGATAGAGAAAAGTTTAAACAATTATTAAAAAAAATAAATATTCCTGTTGCACCATCTTTAATTGCTAATTCATTTTTGAAAGGTAAAGAAATAGCACAAGAATTAGGTTTTCCTCTTGTTATAAGACCCTCATTTACTCTTGGTGGGTCAGGAGCATCTTTTGTTCATAAAGAAGAGGAATTTGACGAATTATTAACACGTGGACTCGAAGCATCTCCAATTCATGAAGTTTTAATTGATAAAGCTTTGATTGGTTGGAAAGAATATGAATTAGAGTTATTAAGAGATAAAAATGATAATGTAGTTATTATTTGTTCAATAGAAAATATGGATCCTATGGGAATTCATACTGGAGATTCAATAACTGTGGCTCCAGCAATGACTCTTTCAGATAAAACTTTTCAGAGAATGAGAGATATGGCCATTAAAATGATGAGAAGTATTGGAAATTTTGCCGGTGGATGTAATGTTCAATTTGCTGTTAGTCCCGATGAAAAAGAAGATATTATAGGAATTGAAATAAATCCTAGAGTTTCTAGGTCATCTGCTTTAGCATCTAAAGCATCAGGGTATCCTATAGCAAAAATAGCTACTAAACTTGCAATAGGTTATAATTTGGATGAATTGAGTAATCAGATTACTCAAACTACCTCTGCTTTATTTGAACCAACTTTAGATTATGTAATAGTAAAAATTCCAAGGTGGAATTTTGACAAATTTGAGGGTTCAGATAGAACATTAGGTCTTCAAATGAAATCGGTAGGTGAAGTTATGGGTATAGGAAGGTCTTTTCAAGAGGCTCTTCATAAAGCTACTCAATCTTTGGAAATTAAAAGAAATGGATTAGGTGCTGACGGGAAAGGACTTAAGGATTATGATTTAATTATAAATAAATTAATTTATCCTAGTTGGGATAGAGTATTTATAATTTATGATGCAATTCAAATGGGTATTTCTTTAGAAAGAATAAATGAGATTACAAAAATTGACATGTGGTTTTTATCACAATTTCAGGAGCTTGCTGAATTAGAAAAAGAAATCTCACGTTTTTCAATTGATAATATTTCAACTGAATTGATGCTTGAAGCTAAGCAAAAAGGTTTTGCAGATAGACAAGTTGCACATATGCTTAATTGTTTAGAGAGTCAAGTATATAATAAAAGAAATGAATTAGGTGTTCAAAGGGTTTATAAGTTGGTAGATACTTGTGCTGCAGAATTTTCAGCTAAAACTCCTTATTACTATTCTACTTTTGAAGAAAAGTTTCGAGTTAAAAATGAAATTCCTAAGAGTGAAAATGAGAGTATAGTAACTAAAAAGAAAAAAGTAGTTGTTTTAGGTTCTGGTCCAAATAGAATAGGACAGGGTATTGAGTTTGACTATTGTTGTGTTCATGGAGTTTTGGCTGCTATTGAATGTGGATATGAGACTATAATGATAAATTGTAATCCTGAGACAGTTTCAACAGATTTTGATATTGCGGATAAATTATATTTTGAACCTGTTTTTTGGGAGCATATTTATGATATAATATCTTTAGAGAAACCTTATGGGGTAATTGTTCAATTAGGTGGTCAAACAGCTTTAAAATTAGCTGAGAAACTTGACAGGTATGGGATTAATATAATTGGCACGAATTATAAGTCATTAGATCTTGCTGAAGATCGTGGAAGTTTTTCTTTATTATTAAAACAGAATAAAATACCTTATCCTGAATTTGTAGTCGCTAGAAAAGCTGATGAAGCAATTAAATTATCTGATAAATTAGATTTTCCAATTTTAGTTAGACCTTCTTATGTTTTAGGAGGTCAAGGGATGAAAATAGTTATAAATAGAGAAGAATTAGAATCTCATGTTATTGATTTATTACAAAAAATTCCTAACAATAAATTGTTACTTGATCATTATTTAGATGGAGCGATTGAGGCTGAAGCGGATGCCATTTGTGATGGGGAAAATGTATATATAATAGGTATAATGGAACATATTGAACCATGTGGCATTCATTCTGGAGATTCAAATGCAACTCTTCCTGTATTTAATCTGGGAGAGTATATTTTGCAACAAATAAAGGATCATACTCACAAAATTGCTTTGGCTCTTAATACAGTTGGACTTATTAATATCCAATATGCAATTAAAGATGATAAAGTATTTGTTATAGAAGCTAATCCAAGAGCATCTAGAACTGTTCCTTTTATTTCAAAAGCATATAATGAGTCTTATGTAAATTATGCTATAAAAGTTATGTTAAAGGAAAAAAAAGTTACTGATTTTAAATTTAAGCCAAAGTTAGAAGGGTATGCAATTAAGCAACCTGTATTTTCATTTAATAAATTTCCTAATGTAAATAAACAATTAGGACCTGAAATGAAGAGCACTGGCGAAAGTATTCTTTTTATTAAAAGTTTGAAAGATGATGATTTTTACAACCTTTATTCTAGAAGAAAAATGTATTTAACTAAATAAATTTTAAGGTTTATTTAAGTGAAAAATCAAAATCAACATACATGGTTTGTTGCTTTTTCATTTTAGGATCTATGATTAAATTTCTTCTATTCATTTTGACTTTTTTATAACTAGATTTGGCACTTCCAGTTATTAAATTTATTGCGATTGAAAGTAAAGATTCTTTAGTATCTCCTAAAGTTCCTAGATTAAAAAGATCTTCTTCTTGTTCTATATCTGGAATTAAACCATTTGCATAATCCGCAAAACCATCATTATTTGCCATTTTTAAAACTATAGGTTGCATTGCATATTTGTGATAAGGATTTTTTGTTCCTTCATTATCTATATAATCATATACAGTTATTGAACCAACGTTTTTTCCTCTAGTTGTTTCACCAATATGAACAACTTCTATGTAAGATTTTAATCCATTTATTATAAGTTCACTTGCTGAGGCTGACTCTTCAGTAGTTAATATATATATATTTTCAAGATTCAAAGAGTTTATTTGTTTGTCATTATCAAATTTATTACTGAAACGATTAATTATACTTTCAGGATTTTTATCATTCCAATATTCTGTGAGTTTAGAATTCCAATTTTGTTTAGAAAAAACTTTTCCATCAAATTGACCAGTGATCATGCTAGCAAGAGCAGCGCAGGATGCAACTGAACCTCCTGAATTATATCTTAAGTCAAGAATAAGGTCAGTTATTCCTTCATTTTTAAATTTCCCAAAAGCATCGTTAACTAATGATGTTTTATTACCAATAAATTGATTATACATTAAATAACCAATTTTATTTGAATTTAAAGAAATGATTTTTTCAACTTGAATTGGATTTGATTCAAAATTTTCCTCTTTAATTAGTTCTACGTTAATATCATTAGGTTTAAGTGTACCATCATCTTCAATAGTTGCCATATTAAGTGTATAAGATAGATTATCTCCAAAAAGAAGATCGATGTAATTTTTCGATGTAAGATTAATACCATCAACTCCATAAAAATAATCTCCACGCTTAATGTTTTTTTCAGAAGCATCTGAGTCCACAAGAATATATTTAACAATCCCAATAACTTCGTCACAACTAGTGTAACAAGTTAAACTAAACTCAACTCCATTTGATGAGAAAACACCTTTAAGATTATTTTCTAATTCTTCATAATCCTCTTGAATCCAACTAAAAGGATCATCAGGATGCATAAGAGATTTAAAGAACTCTTTTGGATCAGGATTTTCACTTATGAATTCAATATATTTATCACTATCATTTAGTAATGAATCTGACAATTCGATCACGCTTTCTTGCCAATAGTAAAAGTAATTTAATCCTTGCCATACAAAATCACTAATTTGAAGTTCTCCATCAAGGTTAATTGCATTGTCATCAGAATCAATTCTTAAAACAGAATCTTTATCTTTTTTACATCCGATTAATAAAAGTGATGTTATGAAGAATAATATAATTTTATTTGTTTTAATTAATCCCATTAGTCTTATTCTAAGATTCCTTTATAATTTTTTGGAGAAATTCTTTTTAGTTCAATTTTAAGATTTTTAGATATTTTCAGTTTGTCTATAAATAAATGTAAATTTTTTTTATTAATTTTTGTTTGAGTTCGAGTAAAGTTTTTTAAGGTTTCATAAGGATTTGGATATCCTTCTCTTCTAAGAATTGTTTGAATTGCTTCAGAAACTATACACCAATTTTGATTTAAATCAAACTTAATTTTTTTTTCATTTATTACGAGTTTATTTAAACCTTTTAATATCGAATTAAAAGCAACAATAGTATGCCCTATAGGGACTCCAATATTTCTTAAAATAGTACTATCAGTTAAATCTCTTTGAAGTCTTGAAACTGGTAGTTTACTTGAAAAAAAAATTAGAATAGAGTTTGCAATACCAAGATTTCCTTCAGCATTTTCAAAATCAATAGGATTTACTTTGTGGGGCATAGCTGATGATCCAACTTCATCATAATTAATTTTTTGCTTGAAGTAGTCAAATGAGATATATAACCAAATGTCCTGATTTAAATCAATAAGAATAGTATTTATTCTTTTCATATTATCACATAGTGAAGCAAAAGAATCATAATGTTCTATTTGAGTTGTTGGGAAAGAATAATTTAAACCTAAATTTTTAGTTACAAAATTTTCTCCAATTTTTTTCCAATTTATACTAGGATAAGCAACTTGATGAGCGTTAAAATTACCAGTTGATCCAGAAAATTTTGCTGAATTTGGAATTTTTATAAGTTGATCTCTTTGAATTTTTAATCTCTGATTAAAGACATCAAGTTCTTTACCCATAGACGAAGGTGATGCTGGTTGACCATGAGTTCTAGATAGCATTGTTATATTGATAAATTTTTTCACTAAACTTTCTAAAAGTTGAATAATTTTGTTTAGTTCAGGTAAGTAAACATTTTTTATGGCCTCCTTTATAGATAGGGGTATTGCAGTATTGTTTATATCTTGGGATGTAAGACCAAAATGTATAAATTCTTTGAATTTTTTTAATCCTAATCCATCAAATTCTCTTTTTAAAAAATATTCAATTGCTTTTACGTCGTGATTTGTTTCATTTTCGATTTCTTTTATTTCTTTTGCATTATTTTCTGAAAAATCAATGTAAATATTTCTTAAATTTTTAAATAATTTTGAATCAAAACTTTTTAATTCAGGAACAGGGATTTTGCAAAGAGTAATAAAATATTCTATTTCAACTTTCAATCGATATTTAATCAACGATTCCTCTGAAAAATAATTAGAAAGAGATTTAGTCTTATTTCTGTACCTTCCATCAATTGGTGAAATTGCATTTAAAGAGTTGAGCTTCATAAAAAAAATTCTTATGCAAAGATAATCTTATATGTTTATTTTAATAATTTAATTTTTGCTAATTCTAATTTTAGAACACGATACTCTTCATAGCAATTACCTATAGCTTCAAGGATTTGAAGATCGTTAGCTTGTTTAATAAAAGTATCAGAATAGTTGCAATTTCTTAAAATTTCATCAATATCAATTCTGTTAATTTTTAAAAGTTGGGAGAGTACTTGTCTGTCAAATTTAGAAGCAAGAAGATTTTTAATTTCGTAATCATCTCTTATTTTTTTTAATTTTTTAAGCTGTTTTGGATTTTTACCAAAAATATTATATAAAAAATTTGCAGGATTAAACATTGCACCAATTGCTTTTGAAATATTAGAGGGGTTTCTATTTCCTGCTTCATAACCTATATTGGGTAAACCAGAAATAATATACCTTTTTGCTGTATTGATTGGAGCATTTTTTACATCAATATCTAGATATCCTGTTAATTTGTATGGTCTTATTATAATCTCTTCTAAAGCGAAGGCTAATTCAGTCATTTGAAATTTAGAGTTTCCAAATTTAATCATATCATTGGTTACAGCAATTTTTAGTGGTTTGTATCCTAAATACGAAAAATAAAGTGTATCATTTGTTTTTACATTTATTTCAAATATTCCTTTTGAATCAGTAGTTGTTCCTACTATTTGAGTTAAATTTAAAACATGTACACTTTGCATGGGAAGTCCAGTTCCTTCATTTTCTACAATTGCCCTAAATGCTTTTTGATCCTTTTGAGCTTCAGTTTTAAAAAAAGAAAAAAGAATTATAGTATAAAAACTTAATTTTATAATGTGTTTAGTTATTTTATTTTTATAATTCATAAAAAATAGAGTCCTAAATATACAGAAAAGTTAGATTTTTACTAGTTAATCAAGTTTTTGTAAGAAATTTAATAGTTTATTTATTGCTATAGATCTATGGCTAATTAAATTTTTTTCTTTTAATGATAGTTCTGCAAATGTTTTATTGGATCCCTCTGGTTTAAAAATAGCATCATAACCAAAACCATTATTCCCTTTTTTTTTGTTACTAATTGTTCCATTGACAATTCCTTCAAAAAAAATAAAATTTTGATTAAGAATTAAACTTATTACTGTTCTAAACCTTGCACTTTTATCATTATATTTTGAAAGGTTTTTCAGAAGTTTGTCAATATTATTGTCTGCATTTATTGGAAAGCCAGCATATCTAGCAGAGTATACCCCAGGCTCATTGTTTAGAGAAAAAACTTCAAGCCCTGTATCATCTGCAAAACAATTTAATCCGAATTTCGATTTTATACATTTAGCTTTTATTAAGGCATTTTCATGTAATGAATTCCCATTTTCAATTATATCCTGTTCAAAACCAATATCCATTAAGTTAAGAAGTTTAATTTTTTTTGGAAAAATATTTTTTATTTCAGATATTTTATTTTGGTTTTTTGTTACAAAAACTAATTTCATTTAACTGTTATGATATGGATGATTACTTATTATAATAAAAGCTCGGTAGAGTTGTTCGCAAAAGAACACTCTGATTAATTGATGTGAGAATGTCATTTTTGATAAAGAAATTTTAATTTTAAAGTTATTAATTATTACTTCGGAAAAACTAGATGGCCCTCCAATTATAAAAGTTATATTTTTTATGCCTTTAATAATTTTCTCTTCTATTAAGGAAGCAAATTCTTTAGAATTATATTCCTTACCACATTCATCTAATAAAAAAATTAAATTTTTATTTTTTTCAGTTGTTCAATTTTTCTGTCTAAGAATTTTGAATTATTAAAATATTCTATGGAAAAATTTACAAAAGTATTAATTCTCTTATGATACATTTTAATTTCGGAATCTATTATTTTAAAATTTCTTTTTTCAATACAAATTAATTTGATTTACGCTTTGTAAAGTTACAAAGTAGGAGTTATTTTATTTCATTAATTTTTCATATCATTTAATCACCTTTATATCTTTGTTAATTATATATTAATATAAATGCAGAAAATTAGAAATTTGCAAATTATTCGAAGTTTTATTCGAGTATTAAAGAATATAAAACCAACCTTATTTAATGGTTTTTCGTTTTATGATTTGTTAAGGATGTACATAATTGGCATTGTAAAAGGGGCTTTATCCTCTAGGGCAGGAAGTATTTCTTTTAGTTTTTTTATGGCTCTTTTTCCTTTTATTCTTTTTATTTTAAATTTAATTCCTTTTATAGATTTAATTCCATTTGTTTCAATTGAAAATTTTGATAAAACTTTATTAACATATATTGAATTGTTTATTCCTGATGAAACTCAAGGTTTTTTCACCTCTATTTTTGAAGATATTCAAAATAGGCCAAGAGGAGGTTTTTTATCATCTGTATTTATTTTGTCAGTTATATTAACTGCAAATGGTGTTTCAGCAATTTTTGCTGGTTTTGAAGTTTCATATCATGTTGAATTGTCAAGAAATTTTTTAAAACAATATTTGTACTCAATTGCAGTCAGTATTTTATTGGCATTTATAATTCTTTTGGCAGTAGTTATATTTTTTTATTTTGAGTTTTATATTCTTAAAAATTTAAATTCTCTAATTGAAAGTGAGATAAATTGGATTAGAATTGGCCAAATTTTATTTTTTGGATTAGTAACTCATACTTCTGTTTGTATTTTGTATTACTTTGGTACCATCGAAGGTAGAAAAATTAGTTTTCTTTCTCCTGGAGCATTAATGACCACTCTTTTGTTTTTTATGACGACATACTTTTTTGGGGTCTATATTGATAATTTTTCTAATTATAATCAATTATATGGATCAATTGGAGCTCTTTTAATTTTTTTACTTTACATCTGGATTAATTCAAATATTCTTCTTTTGGGATTTGAGTTAAATGCTACAATAGCTCGGTTTAAAAGAAATTTAAATGGTTAATTACTAGAAAAATTAAGATGTATTCATTTGTTGATGTAGTATTGCCCTTACCAATAAAAAATACGTTTACTTATCTGATAGATAAAAAATTATTTCCAGATGTTAACGTTGGTGTTAGGGTAGTAGTTCCTTTTGGTAAAAATAAAATATATACTGGTATTGTTGTTAAAATTCACTCAAACAAACCTGAGTTATATGAAGTGAAACCTGTAATGATTTTATTAGATAACAAATCAATAATTAACGAATTACAAATTGATTTTTGGTCCTGGATGTCAAAATATTATATGTGTAGTATGGGAGATATTATGAGAGCTTCACTCCCTTCAACTTTATTATTGGAGAGTGAAAATCAATTTATAAAGAAAAAAGTTGATTCTGAAAAATTAAAAGGAATAAATGATGAACATTACCTTATATATGAAGCATTGGAATCAGGACCTCTTTCTCTTTCTGATGTTATGGATGTTCTACAAAAGAAGTCTGTTATGTCAATTATTGAGGAAATGTTAGAAATGGATTTAATTGAATTAAATCAGAAATTAAAAGACAAGTATGTGCCTAAAATGGTAAGATATATTGGTTTAAATAAAAAATATCAGAATAAGGAAAGTCAAAAAGAACTTTTTGAAAATTTAAAAAGATCCACTAAACAACTTGCTGTAATTAAATTATTTATAAAGAATAATTTAAAAGTTTATGATTTTAAAAAAGTAAAGGATTTAAAAATATTATTTAATGTCTCAAATTCAATAATAAAGCAGTTAATAGATAAAAAAATTTTTGTAGAAAGATATTTTCGTGAAGATCGAAATATAATTGATAAAAAAATTGGTGATGGTATTCTCTCTTTAAGTGAGCATCAGAAAATTGCATTTAATAAAATTTTAGAATTGTTTAAAACTAAAAACACTATTTTACTTCAGGGAGTAACATCGTCAGGTAAAACTGAAATATATATGAAGTTAATTGAGCTAGAAATTGAAAAGGGAAATCAAGTTTTGTATTTGTTACCCGAAATAGCACTAGCTTCTCAAATACTAAAAAGATTAATTTATCACTTCGGAAAAAAAGTTAGTGTATATCATTCAAGATATTCTTTAAATGAAAGAACTGAGGTATGGAAAAATATAATGAACAATAAAGAAAGTGCTAGTATAGTAGTTGGTGCCAGATCTGCTATTTTCTTACCATTTAATCAATTGGGTTTAATTGTTATAGATGAAGAACATGAGTCTTCTTACAAGCAGTTTGAACCTAATCCTAGATATAATGCAAGAGATTGTGGTATATATTTGGGCAGCAAAATTGGAGCAAAAGTAGTTTTGGGTTCGGCTACTCCTTCAATTGAATCATCCGTAAATGTAAGGAAAGGAAAATTTGGGTGGGTAAAATTAAAGGAAAGATTTGGAGGTCTAGAATTACCGGATATTAAAATTTTGGATTTAAAAGAATGTTATGAAAAAAAGAAAATGGATGGTGTGTTCTCTCATAATTTAATTAAAGAGATAAAAAGCACTCTTAATAAGGGATATCAAATAATTTTATTTCAAAATAGAAGAGGTTATTCGCCAATTTTAGAATGTTTGAGTTGTGGTTTTGTTTCTCAATGTGTTCAATGTGATGTTTCATTAACTTATCATCAAGTTTCAAATCAATTAAGATGTCATTATTGTGATTATAGTATATTAAAACCAAAACAGTGTGATAGTTGTGGGATGTTTAGTTTGGATACTAAAGGAATTGGAACTCAACAAATTCAAGAGCAAGCTAGAAAGCTCTTTCCTGGAATTGAAGTAGAAAGAATGGATTACGATAATACAAGAGGAAAATATTCTTTTGATAAAATTTTAGAGTCTTTTTCACTTCAAAAAATTCACATTCTGGTTGGCACACAAATGCTGATTAAGGGTTTGGATTTTAAAAATGTTCAATTAGTAGGAGTTTTAAATACTGATCATTTAATAAATTTTCCTGATTTTAGATCATATGAAAGAACTTTTCAAATGTTGTGTCAAGTTTCAGGAAGAGCTGGCAGATATAAGGAAAAAGGTAAGGTTATTTTACAAACTTTTCAACCAGAGAATGAATTGCTTAAAAATGTTATAAATTATGACTATGATTCTATGTTTAAAAATCAAAAAATTGAAAGGGAAGAATATAAATACCCTCCTTTTTTTAAGTTAATAAAAATAACCTTCAAAAATAAAAATGTTAATATAGTAAATGAATCATCAGAATGGTTTTCTAATGTCCTTAAACAAAATTATAAAGGGACTATTTTAGGTCCAGTTTTTCCCTATATTTCAAAAATTAGAAATTTATTTCAAAAACAATTATTGTTAAAAATAGATTCTAATTTAAGTCAGATTCAAACAAAAAAAATAATTTTGAGAGTCTTTATTAGTTTTCAGTCTATAGCCAAGTTTAAATCTACGAAAATTAGTTTTGATGTAGACCCATACTAAGATTTGTGTTTTTTAATCTATTTTATAATATTTTTTGGTTAAGAATATTGTTTAAACTAATTTTGCGAACTTAAATTAAATTAAATTATATGAATAATTATGAAACTGTTTTCATTTTAAATCCCGTTCTATCTGAAGACCAGATAGAGGAAGCAGTTAAGAAATATGAAAAGCTTATTTCAGATTCTAAGGCTAAGATTATAGCTAAAGAAAATTGGGGTCTTAAAAAGTTTGCTTATCCAATTCAAAATAAGAAAAGTGGTTTTTACCATCTTATTGAATATCAAGGTTCAATAGATGTATCTAAAAATATTGAAAAAGAGTTTAGAAGAGATGAAAGAGTTATGAGATATTTAACTGTAAAACTTGATAAGCATGCCTTAGCATGGGCTGAAAAAAGAAGAAATAAAATTAAGGAAAAGGTTAAAGTATAGATTATGTCAAAAATTGAAGAAGAATCTTTAGGAAAAAAGGAAAGTGAAATAAGATATTTAACACCTTTAAATATTGATACTATTACCAAAAAGAAATACTGTATGTTTAAGAGATCAGGAATTAAATATATAGATTATAAAGGCCCAGATTTTTTATTGAAGTTTGTCAATGAGCAAGGTAAAATCTTACCTAGAAGGTTAACAGGAACATCTCTTAAGTATCAAAGAAAAGTTTCAATTGCAATTAAGAGAGCTAGACATTTAGCATTAATGCCTTATGTAGCAGATTTACTTAAAGGATAATAGTATGCAGTTAATATTAAAAGAAGATGTTGAAAATCTAGGGTTTAAAGATGACGTTGTAGTTGTAAAGAATGGCTATGGTCGAAATTACTTAATTCCTCAAGGTAAAGCTGTTATTGCTACTAAATCTGCACTTAAAGTTTTAAATGAAAATTTAAAACAAAAAGAATTTAAGGAAAAGAAAATTATTGATGAGGCAAAAACTTTAGGTGAGAAAATAAGTAAGCTTAAAATTAAGATTTCCTCAAAAATTGGTTCAGGAGACAAATTATTTGGATCAGTCACTAATTCTAATTTGGCTGAAACAATTTTCTCTAAAGGAGTAGAAATAGAAAAAAAACAAATAACACTTCCTGGAAAAAGCATAAAAAAATTAGGAAAATATGAAGCTGCTATAAGAATTCATAGGGAAGTTATTATTAAGTTCCCTTTCGAGGTTGTAGCTGAAGCAAAAAAATAATTTTTGATTTGCAGTTTGTTTTTTTCTTAAAGTTTGAATGAATTATCATAGATTATCATAAGGTCAACTTATTTTCCAATTTCATTAAAATAAAATCATTTTTGTTATATTTAATTAAGTATGGCTATTAAACCAACAATACCAAAAGGGACCAGAGATTTTTCAAGTGAAGAAATATTCAAAAGAGATTATATAAAACGAATTTTAAAAACAACTTTTGAGAGTTTTGGTTATGAACCTATAGAAACTCCATCTTTTGAAAAATTGAATACTTTAATTGGTCAATATGGAGATGAGGGAGATAGATTAATATTTAAAATTATTAATTCAGGTGAAAAAGTAAAGAAAGTTGATTTGAGTTCTTTGGAGCAGGGTAACTATGAAAAGTTTTCAAGATCTCTGTCTGAAAAGGCTCTACGTTACGATTTAACTGTCCCTCTTGCAAGATATGTTTCTCAGCATCAAAACAAGATTACTTTCCCTTTTAAAAGATATCAGATTCAGCCTGTATGGAGAGCAGATAGACCTCAGCATGGAAGATTTCAAGAATTTTTTCAATGTGACGCTGATATTTTAGGAAATAGATCACCCTGGCAGGAAATAGAAATGGTTTTATTATACGATCAAGTATTCAAGGCACTCGATATAAATGGTATTAAAATTAGAATAAATCACAGGGAAACACTTATTTCTTTGGCATCATTATTAAATATATCTGAACGTTTTAATGAATTTACTAGCACTTTAGATAAAATTGATAAAATTGGAGTTGATGGAGTTGTTAAAGATTTACAAACTAAAAGATTCTCAAATGAAGCTATAGATAAAATTAAGTCATTTATTGAATTTTCTGGAACTACAATTGAAAAATTGAAATTTTTGAAAACTTTTTTTTCAAATTTTAACGAAGATAAAACTGGATTAGATGAAATGACGTTTATTTTAAATCAATTAAATAAAAGAACCCTTGAATCTTTAAGTATTGATTTTGATTTGTCTTTAGCTAGGGGTCTTCATTATTATACAGGTGTGATTATGGAAGTTTCACCACCTTCAGAAATTAAAATTGGTTCAATTGGTGGAGGAGGTAGATACGATAATTTAACATCAAAATTTGGGTTGAATAATTTAAGTGGAATTGGAATTTCATTTGGATTTGAAAGAATTTATCATGTAATGGAGTCTTTAAAATTGTTCCCAGATAAGATTCAAAAAAAAACAGAGGTTCTATTTTTAAATTTTGGAAATGAATTTGTAGAAATTTTTCATAATGATGTTTATAAACTTAGAAAAAACAACATTTCTTGTGAATTATATCCTACAACTGAAAAGTTAAAAAAGCAGTTAAGTTATGCTGATAAAAAGGGAGTAAAATTAGTTGTGATTATAGGTCCTGACGAACGAGAGAAAAACAAGTTTATTTTAAAAAATATGATTACTGGGGATCAATTAACTTTTCCTTTTGAGGAACTATTAGCTAAAATAATTGAGTATATAAATAAAAACTAATTTTCAGAGTTTGAAGGTTTTTTATATTTCTGAAAAGGTTGTTTAAGTAAATCAAATATTTTGCTATTTTTTTTCTCGTTATAAAAGACATCTACTCCATAAATAAGTTTTTCTCTGTCAAATTTTTTGTATGTGTCAAAAATTCTATCCCAAATAGAAAATAGATTTCCATAATTCGAATCAGTATAAGGTAGTTTATAATGATGATGAGTTTTATGCATATCAGGAGAAACTATAACAAAACTCAATAAATAATCAATTTTTTTTGGAAGAGAGATATTAGCATGAGTGAATTGGGTTGAAATAACTGAAAGTGATTGATATAGCATAACAACTCCAATATTAGCCCCTATAATAAAAACTCCAAGTAAAGTAAAAAGAAATCTAATAACACTTTCTAATGGATGATGTCTGTTTCCGGTTGTTGTATCTACTTTATGGTCTGTATGATGAACTAAATGAATCATCCATAAAGGTTTAATTTTGTGTTCTAGTAAATGTGGGAGGTATGCTCCTATTAGGTCTAGCATTAAAATGCCAATAAGGACTGAAATATATAGAGGTAGTCCTTTAAAAATATATAGTAATCCAAATTGATTTAAAGTTAGCCAATTAGCCATATATACAAGGAGAAAGGCTAAAATAAAATTTATTAAAATAGTAGTAATTGTAAAAAAGAAGTTTGGAACGGCATGTCTCCATTTTTTATAATTAAAATTAAATAAAGGTAAACCGCCTTCAAGAATCCAGAAAAAAGTAATACCACTAACTAGAATAAGGCTTCTGTGCAAGGTTGGAATTGTTTCAAAATAATTTAAAATTTCTTGCATTTTTTACAATTAATTGTAATACAAAAATATTAAAAGATTTAAAATTTATTAAATTAGCTCTTTAAATAATAATAAATGAATCATTATTTTATTAAAAAGATTATTTTATTTTTTTGTTTAATCTCTTTATTTAAAATTAATTCTCAGTATAAACCTGAGGATACAGAAGTTTGGGATCCAGAACCAACTATAATTAATCCAGGAAATAATAATCAACCTCCAAGTGATGCTGTAATTTTATTTGATGGTAAAGATCTTTCAAAATGGAAAGGATCTTCTGGAATTTTTAAAGGCCCGATTATCATATGGAAAGTTTTAGGAAAAAAGAAACCAGTTGAATGGACTGTAAATAATGATGGATCCATGATTGTAAATCCAGGCAGAGGAAGTATTGAGACTTTAGGTGAACATGGTTCAATTCAACTGCATATTGAGTGGAAAACACCTGAAAAAGTTATTAGTTCAGGACAAGGTAGAGGTAATAGTGGAATTTTTTTTCAAAACAGATATGAAGTTCAGATATTAGATAGTTACGAAAATAGGACATATTCTAATGGTCAAGCAGCATCTGTATACAAGCAATATTCACCTCTTGTTAATGCCTCTAGACCTCCAGGTGAATGGCAAGAATATGATATAGTTTTTATTGAACCTGAATTTGATGAGAAAGGAAAAAAAATAAAATCAGGCAGATTAACTGTTTTTCATAATAGGGTTTTGGTACAAAATAACGTTGAAATTCAGGGGACAACTGAATTTAGTGGACCTCCAAAAAACACAGTAAATAAATTTCCTAAAAAGACCTTGATGATTCAAGATCATGGAAATTTAGTAAGTTTTAGAAATATTTGGTATAGAAAACTTTGAATATTTGCTTAAGAATTTTTGGTTAATATTTTACCATATAAGTATATATAAGAAAAACTAATTAATGGGAGTATAAATGAGAAATTAATTTCGTTTACTCCTAAAATTTTAATATCAGCTACTCCTGGACCTCCAAAATCAATAATAACTCCTTGTAATTTAGGCATAAGTGCTCCACCAACAATTGCCATTACTAAACCAGAGGCTCCAATTTTTGTATCAGATTCATTTAATCCTTTTAAGGTTTGCGCATAGATAGTAGGAAACATTAAAGACATAAAAAAAGAAACACCAACGAGACTATATAGTCCAAATAAATTATTGCTAAAAATTGTAATAATAATTAGTATTCCTGAAAATAAGGCAAAAACTCTTAAAAGAAATTCAGGCTTAAAACTTTTTAGTAGATAGGTTCCAAATATTCTCCCTAATAGAAATAGTATGAAAGCAAAATATTGAAAATTAGCTGCAGTAACACTATTAATTCCTTTGCCTTCAGAGTATTGATAAATATAAGTCCAACACATAATTTGTGCTCCAACATAAAAGGCTTGTGCTAAAACTCCAAGACGATACATTTTTTTTGAAAGTAGTATTGACAACGTTTTTCCAATTGAAAATTTTTTATCATTATCCTTGAATTGAGGCATTTTTACAAGGCTAATGATTACAAAAAATATTAAAACAATTAGACCTAAAATTACATATGGATCTCTTATAACCATTAAATCCGAAGTCCTTATTAAAACTTTTTGAGTTAAATCTAAACTTTCAAATGAAGATATATCATCTGATTTTAGATTCTTTAAAACAAATTGCTGAGCGATTAAAAGTCCAATGAGTAAACCGAATGGATAAAAGATTTGAGCGAGATTTAGTCTTCTTGTACCTGTTGATGGATCTCCCATAGCTAAAATATAAGGGTTGGCAGTAGTCTCTAAAAATGCTAATCCAAAAGTTAGAATATATAGACCAAGACAAAAAAACCAAAATTGTTCTGTTATAGCTGCTGGATAGAACATTATTGCTCCTAAAGCATATAAGATTAGTCCTAATAAAATACCTTTTTTATAATTATATTTTCTTATAAAAATTGCTGCAGGTAATGCCATGGAAAAATATCCACCATAAAAAGCCATTTGAACCCAAGCTGCTTGGCTGTTTGAAAGCTCAAGAATTTTTTTAAATGCATTTACCATGGGATCTGTTACCCCATTGGCTATACCCCAAAGAGCAAATAATGAAGTTACAAGAATGAATGGAATAATTAAATTTTTATCAATAATGGGAGTCATTGATGATAAAGATTCCTTTTTTTTCATCAAAATATTTTCAGATTATTTTAAGTTATTTGAATGATTTGTTTACAACAAAGTAAAATTAATGTTTATAACAGTATATTTAATTCATTTTAAATTAAACTTTCCAACCATCACGATAATTTCTTGTTACAAATTGATTGGCTTCTTCAATATTTGTGATTTTCATATTATCACCATCCCAAATTAATTTTTTTCTGG
>Ga0310124_10001306_pt1 | contig 17375 bp, 13 predicted proteins | sample CB11b_AW_Bot5_MG_FD_203507 | JGI IMG/M metagenome (GOLD analysis project Ga0310124, IMG submission 203507) | Marine microbial communities from Western Arctic Ocean, Canada - CB11b_AW_Bot5 | ecosystem: Environmental > Aquatic > Marine > Oceanic | place: Canada: Western Arctic Ocean | collected... | reverse complement strand
CGGTTGGCTTAATATCTGGTGCTGTAGGAGGTGTTGGCTCTCAGGACATCTTGGGACCATTACTTGTCAACCAAGTCGGCTTGCATTCATCGTGGGCCGGTCCAGTTTCGATCATCCTAGTTGTCGTGCCACTTACTTATTTAACGGTCGTTCTTGGAGAGCTCGCACCGAAGGCGTTCGCACTCAGGCACCCTCGGCGCATTGGTTTGAGTGGAGCACTTTGGTTGCCAACTTTCGAGCGCGTTATTTCTCCGGCTGTCACGGTGCTTGAGTGGTCGACCAAACTCGTATTAAGAGTTGCGGACATACGACGTTCTACGGTGGCAACTCAATCGACAATTGAAGCCGAAGATCTTACTGAGGCACAGCAGCGCTACATTATTAACTTGGTCAATATCGAAACACTAACTGTTGGTGATATTACACTACCGTGGGAGCGCGTCACGTTTGCAGAGTCTTCTCAATCGGCTGAAGAGGTTCTGTCAGTTGTAAATGCATCAGGTCATACTAGACTTCCTGTTTGTGGTTCCGACAATGAGGTAACTGGCCTACTGCACACCAAGGAGTTTATGGCGTTTTTTGTCGCGAGCGAATGGGCGTGGCATTCACTGATTCGTCCTGTCCTTTCAGTGGCCGACGGAGAGCCATTATTGAAAGTGCTTCGAACCATGCAAGAACAACGAAGCCACCTCGCAGTTGTCTATCAGCAGAATGGTGTGCGTTTAGGCATAGTTACGCTTGAAGATATCATTGAGGAAGTATTTGGCGAGGTATATGACGAAGACGATGACCAGGCGCTTCGTCGAATGTTAAGTGCGCGTAGCCGAAGTTCAAGTCTAAAGGCGGTGCGTCGAGATAGGAAAACGTGAATAGTCTTTAAGGACACCTTCCTTGCAGGCCTGGTTAAAATTTAAACGGACCATTTAATTATCAGACGTCAAGTAACTCGTCAGCATCTTCAGCATGATCCATGATGAAGCGAAGCCTTGTAGAGGCGTCCTTGCCCATCAGTTCATTAAATACTTTGTCAGTTTTGAGATGGTCGTAAATCTCGACTCTAAGAAGTCGCCTAGTTTTAGGATTTAGGGTCGTTTCCCACAAGACCTTCGGCATCATTTCGCCCAATCCCTTGAATCGCGTAATTTCTACCCTTTGTGTTCCGGTTTTGGATTTACTATTTTTCGCGATAATCATGTCTCGCTGGGCGTCGTCAAGCGCCCAGTGGGTTTCTTTACCTATGTCGATTCGGTACAGCGGCGGTTGAGCCAGAAAGACCCTGCCATTCGAAATGAGTTTTTCTAGGTAGCGGTAAATAAAGGTGAGTAATAGTGTCGCAATGTGATTGCCGTCCGAGTCAGCGTCTGCCAAGAGGATGATTCGACCGTAGCGAAGTTTTGACAGATTGAAATTCTTGCCGAGCCCGCATCCAAGGGCTGTTACAAGATCGGAGAGCTCCTTATTTTCTAGCACCTTGGCGAGCGACGCACTTTCCACATTGAGAACTTTTCCGCGGAGTGGCAGAATCGCCTGACGGGTTCGATCGCGCCCCTGCTTCGCTGATCCCCCGGCGGAATCTCCCTCAACAATGAACAGTTCACTGTCGGCAGCGTCAGGCTGGGTACAATCGCTAAGTTTCCCAGGCAAGTTCATACGATTAGAAGTAGCGCTCTTGCGGGAGACCTGTTCCTGTGCTGCCCGGCTGGCCTCTCGGGCACGCGCTGCGAGAATAATCCGCGCAACAATCGCTTCGGCAACAGAGGGGTTATGATTGAGCCAGTGCTCAAGAGCCGGCCGGACCGTCGAATCAACGTCTGCAGTTAGCTCAGGGTTATTGATTCGGTCTTTCGTCTGTCCTTGAAATTGTGGTTCACCAATAAAAACACTCAGGATGCCAACTAGGCCTTCACGTAAATCTTCGGCCGTGATCGTCACTCCTTTGGGTGACAGGTTGTGGGTGTCGATGAAGTTGCGGAGGGCTTTCCCGAGCCCAACCCGGAAGCCATTTTCATGAGTGCCGCCCGAACCAGTTGGAATACCATTGACGTAACTCCGTAAGTGTTCCTCGGTTGCCTCAGTCCATTGAAGAACGAGTTCTAGGCGTCTCCCGTTGCCATTCCCCTGCTTGAGCATCGTGAATGGAGTCTCGTGTATCACCTTGGCTGCTTGTTCTGCAATCAAGAAAGTCAAGTACTCCACCAAGCCATCATTGTGCTGATGAGTGACTTTGGTCTTCTGGGTTTCATCTTCAAAAGTGACTTTAAGACCCTGATGAAGGTAGCTGATGATCTCTAGTCTTTCTGCTAGTAAATCTGAGTGAAATTGAATTGTTGGAAAGATTGTTGGGTCGGGTTTAAAAAAGATAGTTGTGCCAGTACCGCGCACCGCTCCAATTTTCTTAACCGGTCCTACGGGTTTGCCTCGTTTGAATTTTTGCTGCCATTGTTGCCCGTCGCGTTTGGAAGTCGCGACGAGTTCCTTTGACAGGGCGTTTACCACGCTTGCACCAACACCATGCAAGCCACCAGCCGTCTTGTAGGTTTGCTGCTCGAATTTTCCTCCGGCATGCAGTGTGGTGAAGATTACTTCCATAGCGCTCTTCTTGGTTTTGGCATGTCGATCTACAGGAACACCGCGTCCGTCATCGACGACCGTAATAGAGGCGTTATCGGCATGCAAGGTCAGGCCTATGGCCGACGCATGTCCATTCATTGCCTCATCTACCGCATTGTCGATAATTTCCCACACTAGATGGTGTAACCCTGAGGAACCAACGCCACCGATATACATTCCGGGCCGTTTGCGTACCGGTTCAAGTCCCTCAAGAACTGTTATGTCTTTCGCTGTATAACTTCGCGCCATGAGTCAATCTTTCTGATTTCAACTGGTCCTAGTTGTCATGATCTATGGTTGGCAACTCAGGTTGCGTTGGAACAATTTCCGTAAACTCACCACGTTGGAGAAGTTTTCGGCCTTTCCCACTACGCCCGGTCACTTGATACTTTCTCGTGCTAATCGTATGCGTTCCACCTTGACTGGTTTTCACCTTCAAGACGTCCCGATCGCTAGTAGATGTCACAAAACCGAGCACTCGATCATCGTCTCGCTTGATTTTAATCAAGATAACGCCTTTGCCTGCTCCGGATAGAAAACTAATTTCATCAGTGGTACAGAGGAGTGCGTGTGCTTTCTCCGTAACAACAATCACTGTTTCATTGCTCGTTGTGGCGGCTACGCCAACCACAGTTGCTCCGGTCGCTGGGCGGGCGAATCGCCGTCCAGAACGGGTGCTTGGTTCAACGAACGACTGGAACCCGAACCGTAGACTGTAACCATCACTGGTCACCGCGATACCGTGTACCGGCGGCGTACCTCCTTCCGTAGCAGCATTGATGTTGCTGGCAAATCTTGGGTCTAGACTTATGGCTGCTACAATATGTTCACCGTCCTTCAGTTTGAACAGACTTTGGATCGGTTCTCCATAGCCAGTCGAAGCTGGTACGTCAATGATGCGACATGTGTATGCGGTGCCAAAATTAGTGAAGAATGCTGCAGTTGCTCGGGTGCTGCCGGCGACGACACTTAGCACTGAATCACCCTCACGTAACCGGGTAGTTGAGAGATCCCGAACTTCTTTTTGACGCTTGACCCAGCCATCACGGGATACGATAACGACGTTATCTTCCTCGATGATGAAATCTTCCGCTGAAAATTCTACATTGTCTTCGTCAGGCTTAATTAGAGTGAGTCGGGTGTCAGTTCTTGCCCCACCGTATTGTTTTCGCACCTCGGCAATTTCATCGCGGACCAGCACCCTTAGACTTTCCTCATCTTTTAAAAGGCGGCCAATCTTTCGCGCCTGGCGCTTCTTATCTGTCAGTGCTTCTCGGATTTGAAGGATCTCCAAGCGTGCCAAACGATAGATCTTTAACTCGAGAATGGCGTCGGTCTGTTCCGCATCAAGAGAAAACTTCTTCATGATTTTCGTTGCGGCATCTGCTTTCCCGTCCGATCCTCGAATTAGTTTGATGATCGCATCAAGCACGTCGAAGACTCTTTCAAAACCTTCGAGAATGTGGGTCCGCCGCTTCAGTACGCTGAGTTCATGTTTGAGTCGTCGTGTAACTACATCCACCCGGAAACGAATGAAATGGTACAAAATCGTCTTAAGATCAAGCCGCTCGGGTCTAAGGGCAGGCTCTGAAGGATCAGGTGGCACAAGACACGTTAAATTGACGGTTATACTCGTCTGAAGTGGTGTGTGCTTGAACAGATAGGCTAACACCATTTTTTCGTCTGCATCTTTCTTGAGTTCAAGTGCGATCCGGACTTCGTCGGTTGAAAGATCTTTGACGTCGAGCAACGGCGGTAATTTCTGGCTTAACACGACATCGGCAATTCGCTCAATAAGCTGAGCCTTATTCACCATATAGGGCACACTCTTGATATAGACAAGTTTGCCACCCCGTGTACTCGGACCTATTTCCCATTGCGCACGTAGGCGAATGACTCCGGAACCTTCGCTGTAAATTCCTTTTAGTTCTTTTGCTGAATTTAGGATTTGGCCGCCGGTCGGGAAGTCGGGACCTTTAATCCATTGACAGAGACGAATTGAACTAAGCTCCGGTTCGTCGAGGAGTTTGAGTAGCGCCGTACACACTTCACCAATGTTGTGCGGTGGAATGTTTGTTGCCATACCAACGGCGATGCCGGTTGCGCCGTTAATTAATAAATTTGGTAGTCGCGACGGTAAAACGATCGGTTCTTGGCTGGTACCGTCGTAATTAGCCCTGAAGTCTACGGTGCCCTGATCAATTTCACTAAGAATCTCATTGGCTGTCCGCGCAAGACGGCATTCTGTGTAGCGCATTGCTGCCGCTCTGTCACCGTCGAGCGATCCAAAATTACCTGAGCCTTCAATGAGTGGATATCTGAACGAAAACGGCTGTGCCATGCGAACCAAGGCGTCGTAAAGTGCTTGATCCCCATGGGGATGGTAGCTACCCATGACATCACCGACGACCTTGGCACACTTGCGATGTTTAGCGTCGACTGTCAGATGTTGTCGCCACATCGTATACAAGATTCGACGCTGTACGGGTTTTAAGCCGTCTCGGACATCGGGCAACGCGCGCGAAGTGATGACGGATAAAGCGTAGCTAAGATAACGAGTTTGCGCGGCTTCGTGTAGTGCAACGGCGGATTCGTTGTTGGACTCGGGATTTTGCCTCTCCGAGGTTTCGTTTCCGTCACTTCCACTGAGATCGAGTAGCGACTGTTTTTTTGACTTAGTGCGGCGACGAGCCAAGTTCTGAGGCCCTCCTCTTATGTCATGTCGGTTCGAAACGTCGTTTGCTATAGCCCTTAGCGTAGAGAGTACTGTTCGTATCTTGGCTGATGAATGAGGACCTCAAAGAAGTAAATTTACAACTATGATTTTTAGTCTATTTCCAAGGATTTAATTCGTAGCCCAGTGTAAATAGCAATTCCGAAAGAATCATTGCTGTTGCACCCCACACTTGGGTGCCATCAAGATCGAAATAAGGTACGTCAATATCGATGCCGTCACGTTCTTGCCATCGTCGCCGGAGGTTTTTCTGGTTTGTAAGGGTCGCTAGTGGAACTTCGATGACGCGGTCGACTTCTCTGCGAGACAACCGAAACCTCGGACGTCGGTATATGACGCCAACGATCGGGTGAAGGAGAAAACCGCTTACTGGTATCTGGAGAGGGGAAAGTGGCCCAAGTATGTGTACGTCAGTTGTAGGCACGCCGACTTCTTCCTGCGTTTCACGTAATGCCGCCTGTGCGAATGTTTCATTCTCGTCAATAGCACCACCAGGAAGAGACACCTGACCACCGTGCTGCGGTAGTGAACCTGCTCGGACTGTCAATAGTGTGTGGGTAATATTTTCGATGGGGTACAGAAGTAATAAACCTGCGGCTTGGCGCAGCTGATTTTTCGCGGGAAGTAGAGGTCTTCTAGGCCGCGGCGTTAACGCTGAATGACCGCGCAGTCCTGGTAATTCGACGCTAAGATTGATACGGAGCCTTGCTGCGATTTGGAGAAGGTCTGACTGTTCAAGTGTCATTTGAGGATCGAGCACCAAGAGAAGGGTAGTTCATGTTGCTTGACAGAGTTGGTGCAGGTTCACATACTTGATTTACGATCTTTACAGTGGCATTGCGTCCACGAGTGAATAACACTAGTAACAATAAGAAAGGAACTAAGTATGCGTGCCACGAGATTGCTATTTTTTAGCACGATGCTTGTAGTCATCGCAAACAATGTGACGATCATGCCTACTAAAGCGAACCAATCTAACGAACTTTCAGCGGTAATCAAGACGTCCAAAGGTGATATCCATCTAACACTCTATCCTGAAGAGGCGCCAATGACTGTGGCCAATTTTGTAAATTTGGCTGGCCGCGGTTATTACGACGGCTTGATGTTTCATCGCGTGCTCGACAATTTCATGATTCAAGGCGGCGATCCGACAGGCACTGGTTCCGGCGGCCCTGGTTACCGATTTGGCGATGAATTCAGTCCGAAACGGAGGCATAATTCTGGCGGAATCTTGTCAATGGCTAATGCTGGTCCAAACACTAATGGTAGTCAGTTCTTTATCACTCATCGGGCGACATCGCATCTAGATGACATGCACTCGGTATTTGGCAAGGTCTCTTCGGGTCAGGATGTCGTGAATGCGATTGCGCAGGGTGATGTCATGACGACTATCGTCATTGAAGGTGATGCGTCCACACTGCTTGCCTCGCATCAGCAGCAAATAGATGAATGGAATAGCATCCTTGGCTCACGATAATAATGCTTAGCGAGATGCTGCTCAATGAGCATTCGTTTAATTGGTTTTGAATTGAATTGATTTTATGATGACTGGTGTTGACGGTACATCGCGGTATGGTCCAGCGGTAGTTGTGGGTGTGTCTTCGATTTCTACGACAATATCCATACCGTCGATGACTTTACCAAACACCGCGTAACCATATTCAGCTTGGGTTTCACTTTCGTGGTTTAACGCCCGGTTATTAGCCACGTTTATGAAGAATTGTGCGGTTGCGCTCTCAACAGCAGCAGTTCGTGCCATAGCTAGGGTGCCTCGTTCGTTTCGAAGACCGTTAGTTGCCTCGTTCTTGATTGGAGGGTTAGTTTCTTTTCGGACCATGTCTTCAGTCATACCGCCGCCTTGCACCATGAAGCCTTTTATCACTCGATGAAAGATTGTTCCGGCATAGAAATCATCACGAACATATGTTAAAAAATTTTCAACACTAATAGGAGCCTCATCCTGATAGAGCTCCACTGTGATATTACCCAGACTAGTTTCGATCACGACCACAGGATTGGATTGAGCCGCCGCCGTCGTAACTAGCAAGATAGCTAAACTAATGACACTACATGCAATACTTCGTAAAATCATACAAAACGCTCCTTAGAATAGTGTATTAATTTTAGTGGCGTTAGTGATTCTCGACAAGTCCGCTGAGTGGTCATGCCTTATGCTGGTTTTGTAAACTAGTAGAAGTCGAATGCTTATGGATGAGGTAACCAAGATTGAGACCCGTGATGGTCACACCGTACTAGCTCGATTGGTGCAGCAGTGTGAGCAGCTGAATACTTTAGTTGCATCTGATGATCTTACGTTGAAGAAGATCGAGCGTGGTGTTCGCACCGTTCGCGAATTGTTGAAAGACTGCGAATCGTTGCCGGCGAAGCGCGATCGAGAAAAAATCACAAAACAACTCCAAAAGATTCAGGAATCGTTGTACCCAAGATTGCACGAGCTGCGGGAACTCGATGCATGGCAGCGCTGGGCGAATGTGGGCCTTCAGGAAGAACTCTGCAGTCGCGTCGAAGCGCTTAGTAAGGTGCAGGATCCTGCTGAAGTTGTGAGTCAACTGCGGGAATGCGTTGCCGCTTGGAAGGTAGCAGCGACTGTTCCTGACGAACGTGCCGGCGAGTTGTGGCAACGTTTCAAGACTGCCCACGATCAGGCTTATGCGCGATGTTCAACGTTTTTCGTTCAACAAGCTAAGGAACGATTAAACAATCTAAAAAGCAAGGAAGGTCTTTGTGAACGCGTAGAAGCTCTGGCTCAATCGACTGATTGGATAAGAACGGCATCGCAGATTATTGCACTGCAAAAGCAATGGAAGGCTGTTGGTCCCGTTCCACGCAAACATGCGAGTGTCATTTGGAAGCGATTTCGTAGTGCTTGTGATCAATTTTTTAAGCGTCGAAAGGCCGATCTATCAAAACGCAAGGAGGCTTGGGTAGAAAACTTACAACGGAAGGAGAAACTGTGTGTCGAGGCCGAAACTCTAGCGGATTCTAAAAATATAGATGCCTCGAAAATTGAGTTCGGGCGATTGAAGATTGAATGGAAGAAGATTGGCCCCGTGAAAAAGGTGCATTCCGAAGTGCTGTGGCGACGTTTTAAAACAGCCGGCGATCGTCTAGTTGCACAAGAACTAGAGAAGGAGGAGGCGGAACTTTCAGATAAGATTGCGCAACAGGAGGCACTTTGTGCCGAGTTGGAGAGCATGTTGCCGTCTCAAGAAAATACCAATTGTAGTGTGCCTGACAACTTAGTTGAAAGTGTTCAAAATGTACGCGCCAGATGGCAAGACATTGGTACGCTAAGACATCGCCAAGCTAAGACGAATACTTTACGCTGTCACGAAGCGATAAAGCGTCTATTGGTAGCTTTCCCGACCGCTTTCCAGGGGACTGCATTAGATTCCGATGAAACCCAGCGGCTCATGGAGCAGTTATGTGCACGTATCGAAGGTTTATTAGTAGATGACGGTCAAGCTGCGCGCGCGAAGCTGACGCCGACAGAGCTTTTGGCTGAACGCTGGCGCGACGTCATGGCAAATAACACAATAGGTGTTGTAAGCGAGAACCACGAGATGCGAAGACGTGCCGCTTGTGAAGAAGTAAAAAAAGCTCAAGGTGAGTGGGGCCGACTTCTAACGACCTTTGTTGAAAGGGAGCCTGAGTTATCTCAACGCTTTAAAAACACCTGCAACAAAGTTCTTAAGGAGTCACCCGTACGAATATCCTCAGGTAAGTCTCGGTCCAAACACAAAAGATCAGTTTCCTATAAATAATGCGATTTATTGGTTGATCAACAGTCATTAAACACGATAAAATGAAGATAGTGAGATTGAGTCTCATTATGTTTATTTGTGGATGAATTGTCGATATGTTGCAGGCATTTGTAGTCACGTTACGGGAAGGCTTGGAGGCGTTTCTAATCATTGCCATTAGCTTGGCGTATTTGCGGAAGCGTGGACTGACCGAATTGATTCCCGCGGTGCACTGGGGCATTGTTTGCGCTATTGGCCTCAGTATCGGTGCGAGTATATTGTTTGCGCGTGCAGCGAACCAGGCGCTGTGGGAGGGCATCCTAGCCATTGCTGCAGCAATCTTGGTTATGTCGCTAATTGTCCATATGTGGCGTTTTGGTAAACAGTTAAAAAGCGAGATCGAGGGAAGGCTTTACGAAAAAAGTCTCCAACCAGGCAAGAAAGCCATGTTGGGAATTTTCGGGTTTACTCTATTGATGATTACCCGTGAAGGGATGGAAACGGCTTTACTGTTGAATGCCCTGTTCTTTCAGATGCAGTCGTACTCGTTATTTGGTGGGGCAGTTGCCGGGGTGGTCTGTGCAGGAGGCGTGGCGTGGTTGTGGTCGCGCTATGGTCATCGAGTGAATTTAGTACGCTTCTTCCAAGTGACGTCGATTTTCTTGGTAGTGTTCGTCATACAACTTTTAATTTATGGTTTCCACGAACTGACCGAAGCCAACATATTTCCTTATAGTGAACCGCTACACTGGGCGACCGAGCCCTACGGGCCAGATGGTCGTTATGGGCAGTATTTGACCTATATGCTCATCGTGTTGCCGATTAGTTGGCTTGGCTATGTGATGATGCGAGACCGAAGAATTACCGACACCTAGCTGTTGGTTTGAAGCATGGTTGCCTAGGATCCCAACCGAGTATCGCAGTCAAAGTGGATCAGAAAGTGAGAACTGCTAGTTCTCGCTTTCTTCCTCGTCAGTTGATTCTTCCTCCAGAAATTCTTGTTGCCAGTCTGGCAAGGGTTGAGGTCCTGGCGTTATGTCAGCAATGTCAGGATCATTAGTATCTGTCCGATCAGGCGCGCTTGCGCGACGCAATTTGGCGTCTTCTCGCCTAGTAACCCGATCTTTTTGTTTGTCTTGCCGAGCTCGTTCCTTTTGACGTTTTTGTAGAGTCGGCCGTCCTCGATTAGCCATAGGCCCCCCTTTTCGATTATCTACATATGAGGCAATCCAGTAATTTAATCAGATAATTATTCGCATCGCCCTTTTCCATTCAAGATCTTTGTGACAGACCTTCAACGCTTGACCGAAGACTCGATTTCAGCCAATAAGTCTTGCATTATCTTTCTGCGTAATCGCTCCGATCGCGATCTTGCAGCCTGGTCGAACTTGATGAAATGTAGCGCAGGCGACTAACTGCTACGATGTGCTAATAGGTTACCAAATCGATTAAAACGTTTCAATAACCGCAGGTTGCCAGGAGTCTATGTTGACCTTCTGTTTCAGTGCTAAACCTGTTGTTTGTGAGCTGTTACTGTCTAGTTTCTTCTGCGAACCCTTCATAAATCTTTCGTGCTTCATCAAATTGTGAAAATACGTGGTCACGTTCTTGCTGTGACCTCCACCCAGGCCACTCATTGGCCATTTGCTGTAACTTGTCGATCCACCGTATTCCATAATGGGCGGCAGGTCTTGAACGCACTGGTTGGTTGCCGACGATCACCCAAACTGGATTCGTGAAGGCTTGCGCAAAGCCAGTGTCGAGTGGATAGCGATCACGAGGATTGCCGGCTACTCTCACATGAAACCACCCACTCTTAGTTACGGGCACCGACCTCGTAAATGAAAAATTCGAGCGACTCTCATCCAGAGGGACTTCTTCAATGATGTCGCCATTCCACACAAGCCGTAATGTTTCGAGCGGATTGATCGACTGAACGCGAACACGAATTTCAACTGTGTCACCACCTGCGGGGAGTTGAACTTGTTCACCGGGCATTAATCCATTAACCGTTACATCGAGTAATGGGCCTGTAGAGACGAATGCTCGGCCTGCCCTCAGACCATTAAACCAGGCCTCCATGGTAAGTCCGCGCTCACCAGTGTAAATGTAAGTCCTTGCGGATCCCACGAGCTTGCTTGCATGCAAGTTGCTAATGGAATCCTCACCACCCACCGCAGTTACTCTGAGGCCATTATTCCAGGCCGCATAGACCGGGTAGAAGCCTGCTTGCCCAGCCCCAGACCATTCGACTGCATCCGTTGTTCCAAGAGCAGCATCGACCATAAAACCCTTCGCACCACCGAGTGCACCTTCGAGTGGGTCAGAGCTGCCGGAAAATGCGTGCACATAACCAACGGTTGCTCCTTGTGCGCGAGCTTTCCGAAGCATGTCTGTGTTGCTCGGATAAAGACTTTCGATGCCCGTTCCCTCATATCCAGTCGTAAAAGGAGAAATAAGGTGGTCGGCGAGTCCGAACATAAACACATGTCCATAGAAGGGGGGTCGGTATTCTTGTCCGACGACCATCACCATGTCCGGGGTAGATATCGGGTGTGGCCCTCCTCCTTTCTGGAACACTTGATAATCCAGAATGCGATTATCTTTATTAGCGATTTGCTCATTGACGATATCTTGATCCTCAGCGGCTGACATCATCATGAGATTCTCAAGTGTATTATGTAGGTTACCAGCGTAGTTCATATGCACGTGCGTTGAACCGCTATACCAGCCCTTGACTGACATGTCGGTCAGCCGTTCGAGATTAGCGGTGACGGTCGAGACTTCACCGGCTTCGATCGTTGTTTCCAACTGTAGTGGTTGGTATTCGAACCCTTTCACAACCGTTAGGTTGACCCGACCTACTGGTAGAGTGATAGTGAATCGGCCACGAGAGTGGAAGATGTGATCGCCTGCACCTGAAACTCGAGCATACGCGTCGTGGGGTGCGTAAAACTTACCGTCCGATGCTGTGAGATGGATGCGTGATCCTGTTATGGTGTTTTGAACGCTGTCTCGTGTTTGCACCGATAAGAAACCCATGGGCTGTTTCCAGTGTCGTTCGGTTATGGCAACTGTCCGTTGGGCGCCGCCATAGGTTTCTAGTAAGGCGAGCTGCGGCAAACCGCCGGCATTCGAGATATAGGCGATCCATTCTCCATCCGGTGACCATACCGGATTAAAAGCATCATGAGCGAAGAAGGTCATCTTGTAAGGCTCTCCGCCAGAGGTGGGTTGAACGTAGAGATTCAAAAATTGGTCAGCGGAACCACGAGTGGACGAGTAGATAAATCGTTTACCGTCAAGTGAGACATCAGGGTGAGACCTGTAAAGTGTTTGTTCAGCGAGCACTGTCTGGGCTTCCACAATGCCAGTTGCCGTAGCTGGAACTCTCAGAATGTTGCCAGAACCAAGCGGCACGTCGCGGTTTGATACTAAGAGTAATTCCTTGCCATCTGGCATCCAGGTTGGCATCAGATGCATGTCCCATTCACCGAAGTACAATCGGCTACGACCAAAAGAATGGTCACTGGTAACTGCCACTTCTTCCCCCAACCACTCTCCATTGAGGATAGATCGAGTATAGATATTGAAATAACCGTTCGGTTTGGTCGAGACGTACGCAATCCGTGTGCCGTCTGGGGAGAACGTTGGGTCGGTGTAGATGAACACGTCTTCAGTCAACGCCTGACTTTCACCTGTTGTGACATTAAGAATCTCAAGTTGAATAGTGGTGCCGCCATCGTCTGCCGTATAGATGATCCACGCCCCGTCAGGCGACCAGTCAGGAGAGGAGTGATACTTCTTGCCATGGGTCAGTTCATTTGCGATACCAGTCGCTGGATCTACGGTCCAGATCGACCCACTCATGCCCACCGCGATCGCAAGCCCATCAGGTGACCAACTTGGTGCCCACGGTGTGGAACTGGGTGCCGGCGGTAAATAGAAATTATGCATGTAGTTGCCGCCATGCTTGGCTGCTTGGTACGGTCGAGCTGAAGGTTGTGCCCAAATAAGGGGTGGACCGGCCAAGCACGTAATGCTGGCCAGAAGTAAACCTATCCCGCAAGTTCTGACTTGACCACCAAGGACTCTGAAAGGGTCCAGTAAATTTTGAGTAGCCTGCCGAGAAAGAGGACAAAAGGAGGGCATTCGTCAAAATCCTTAAGTTAAATGCACAATAATTTATTGGATCGTGTCTAATAAACCGTTATTATACAACTCTTTAGGCTATATTCTCAAGCTGACAGCCCTTTCTGAAAGTAAGCAGGTTAGGGACTCTCAGGACACGGCTGAAGGAACTGGGCGGACCATGATTAACGTCGAGGCTATCCGGATGCAGCAGTTTGGGGTGCAGTTCTATCAGGCTTCGCTGACTGCCCATGACATCGATAAGCTGGTACGATTCGAAGTGTTAAGTTATAGTCAGCAGCGCCAATCACCGTTGCGCGGCGTGAAACAATGAGCTGATTACATTAAGCCATCCCAGAAAAAAACTCGGTAAAGCTATTGATGGCGCGCTCCGTCACGGCTGGATTCGGCTCAAGTGACCATTCGCCTACTTCACGACTGCCTCCCAGTACAATGCCATCTGAGCGAGAAAGCATATACAGTGGGCCTCCTAGCATGACCATGTAGTTGACTTCTGGCTGCGGTAACAACAGAGTAAGTTGCCCTTTAGCCGGCTGCAGTTCTTCGTCTCCGAACAAGGTTTTAGAGCCGAGGCCCGTGCAATTCACAATGACCGGTGCATCCAGTGTAAGCATTTGGTCGATGTTTTCGAACTCAGTGACTATTACTTGTCCTCCCGCGAGCCTATAGTCTCGCATGAGCGCATTTAGATAGATTGCTGGTTCGAACTGCATCGTCCAGCGTCTTCGAACATAAGCCCTTGGAAATGGATGCTCTTGAGGTTCGAGTTGTGTGCTCTCTGGATAGAGGTCGGCGATTCGTTGGCTCAGACTTCCTTGCTGCGCTTGTGGATTGGGCGGGTCGTCTGACACAGCATAAGCTGGTGTCCAGTGCACACCATAATCCTGTCCCAAGTATTCTTGGAAATATTGGTAAGACAGACGGGAGGCTTTCACGACAAGATCGGCAAATTCTGGAGTCGTATGGTCGCGTTGTGAAGAACCCGTTGGTCCAAACCATGCAGCGGACATGTTGGACGTCGTGCGAGGTGGCAGATCCTTCGCGTAAATCGTTACCTCATATCCTTGTCGCTGCAACAGTCTAGCCGTCGAAAGCCCGACAACGCCTGCGCCAAGAACAGCGTACTTCCTTTGCCCGGTACGCAGCGCTTCTTCCACTGCTAAGTGCGCCGTGCCCCACGATAAGGACATGCCGCTCCCACCGTGTCCATAGTTGTGAATAACGGTTTTCTCTCCGATGGTTTCTGACTTAAGCACAAACCCTGATTGTCGCATTGGGCGCAGTCCAATCGTTGTGCGAATAATTCGGTCGGATGAAACCTTCACCTTCGCCAAGCTAGAATTGTTCTTAGTAGTGCCGCTAGCCCCGAACTGCGACGAACAGCGTGAACCGAGACCCACGCCGATCGCAGCAATACCGGCTGTTTTCAACCACATCCGTCTGTTGAGTGATACGCTCATCGTGTTTCCTTTGTTTTAGTCGTTACAATGATCACTTGTGTGGAACACCTTGCCGCAATGTTCAGCTAATATCGATAAACTCGATGAGCATTGTGATTGGAAGGAGTGACGAGGTCAAGTGGGAGCCATGTTCAGATTTCTGTGCACTATTTTTTTTGTAATGCTGCATATTGAGCTCGCACTACTTTCTGCATCGGCGCAATCTCTTAGCCAGAACCCATCTCCAATGGTAGAGAGCACACGGCCGCACCTTCGCATTGATCCTCCTGTGGCAGATGGGAACCGAGAAGCCTTGACGGTCGGCACGTTTTTCGTGCCTGGAAATTTTGGTGGCTCTGAATTTGTGCCGATCGTTGTGCAATTCCATGGCGCCTTCTGGCTAGGTGAGCATTATGTGTCAATCTTGATGCCGGAAGCTGTACTAGTCTCAGTGCAGCTGGGTCCTGGATCACGCGTTTACAACGATGTTTTTGAGCATCCCATGGTATTTACCACAATGATTAAGGAAGTTAATGAAGCCCTTGCTTGGGTCACGAATGGGTATTCTAGAGGCGGCAGAATTTTCCTTAGCTCATTTAGTGCAGGTTATGGAGCTACACGAGCGATTCTTAGGAACCCTGAACATTACGACCGAGTGGACGGAATCCTCTTGGCAGATGGGCTTCACGCTTCCTATGTGGACGGTTCATCGCCGCCTCGTCTAGGTGATGCGGCACCTGAAGTTATTTCTGAAGATCTCGACGTGTTCGTGCGCTTTGCTCGAGATGCTGCGTCAGGACGAAAGCGCATGTGGGTGACTCATTCTGAAGTTTTTCCTGGAACCTATGCCAGTACGACCGAGACGGCCGACTATCTCTTGGAGCAACTTGACTTGAGACGCACAGCGGTGCTTGTCGAAGGTCCGAATGGAATGCAGCAGTTGAGTAAGGTGCAGCAAAATAATTTTTATCTTGACGGCTTTGCTGGTAATTCAGCGCCAGATCATCTTGATCATTCGTTTGCACTCGGCGAATGGTTACTCCGAGCTCGTTCGTGGCTGCGGAGTCGCAGATAATCCTAAGATAAACGTTTAGCGTTGGAATAGTCTCGCGATCGGAACACCTGCAGTTGGAGTTAGCGTATGAAAATCAAGTCCGAGGAAACGGGTCAGGGTTGCAGCGACTTGGTTCTGCGTGATGGGTTCGTGGTCGCGCCACTCCCCACGTAGGTCCACAGTTGGACTAACGAACGCCATCCAGATGTTTTCGGCGCCGGGAATATCGCTACCATGACCTATCCAATCTTCTGGTGTGTTACCCCGTCCGTGATCGACTGTAATGATAATTGCAGTTGCATCACGGTACTGAACATCTGCTTGCAGAAAATTCCACAATTCTTCGAGGTAAGAATCAGTTCGATGCAAAGTATCGAGCACGCGATCGTAGCGTCTGTCGTGCGCCCAGTCGTCTGTTTCACCAAGAGCCAGATACAACACTTTCGGATGATAGGTGGCCAAGTGTGCCATACCAAAGCGAAACGTATAGAAGTCGTGCCGGACTGTGTCCCATGGCGTTTTGGTTTCAAACTGTTGTTGATTTAACGCCTGTAAGGCCTCCGCTGGATGCTCGTAGTGTGCAAAACCAGCATTGACTGCAACCAAGCCATTTTTCTGGGAGACAATCCAGTTGAAGGTTTCCCATGAGGCGAACGTCGCGACTTGTGTATTCGTGAGAGCTAGGGAGTCCTTAAGGAACTCGAGTACTGTGGGAAACGGATAGTGGCGGTTGTCGTTGCTTGTGATGAGGTCGTCGTGCGACTCGCCTGTTAAGATTTCCGCGTAACCAGGGTACGAAAACAGGTGGGTATTGCTGACTTTTACGCTGCTTCCAAGTTCACGATTTCCGGCGATAGACCCGTAGTGTTGCATGAGTGTAGTCCAAAAAAACGGCATGAGTTTCCTTCGCCGTTCTTTGCCCGTTGGAGCCCAGTATCGACGATAGGATACCGTTGATTCCACCGGGCTATTTCCCGATGTAGATTGAAGTATGTCAAGATCAAGTCCGCCAAAAATCTCTTGTGTCCGTGCGCCGTCCAGTGTTACGAGAATCACATTGTCGATCTGAGTTGTCTGAGCTCCCAGTTGGTTGATTCCAAAACCATACACGATAAGAATTGCAAACATGTATTTCGGCATGTGAAGTCGTTTTTCTAATGAACAATAATTCGACATAGGCATTAGCATTTGAGTGTGTTGTGGCGAGCGACGATTCAGATACTTATCAGGAAGCTGCGACCATATAATAAACTGCGCGCCTGCTAAACTGGGAGAAGCACTTTTAAAGACCGAATCTTACTACAGGAAGTTGACAAGAGTGCAGACTATGGAAGGTTGGCACGGCTGGGACGCTTACGCCCCGTTCTACGACTGGGAGAATGCGCAAACTCTAGGCCGTAAGGATATTGCTTTTTGGTGTCAGTTGGCCCGCAAGGCGAGTGGTCCAATCCTTGAACTTGGTTGCGGAACGGGCAGAGTTTCGGCTCCTGTTGCTCGGGTTTCTGAATCACTTGTGGCAATTGATCGTTCGCAAGCCATGCTTGACCGAGCACACATTCGACTCCGCAGATCCCGTGTACGGTCACGGGTGAAATTATTGCGTGGCGATATTCGATTACTTC
>Ga0310124_10001305_pt1 | contig 17391 bp, 13 predicted proteins | sample CB11b_AW_Bot5_MG_FD_203507 | JGI IMG/M metagenome (GOLD analysis project Ga0310124, IMG submission 203507) | Marine microbial communities from Western Arctic Ocean, Canada - CB11b_AW_Bot5 | ecosystem: Environmental > Aquatic > Marine > Oceanic | place: Canada: Western Arctic Ocean | collected... | reverse complement strand
CTGTTGATCTTCTGGCCAGTCGATTCGGTTCAGACAATCTAAAGCACGGTATGCCAAACGATCACGCAATGCAGTCGCCAACGCCCAACGGTCAACAAATACCAGAATCAATTCCAGATACCCCTCCGCTTCATTGAGCAGCTGCTGCCGAAATTGTCGCTTCGATTTTGACATGATCTCTCACCCAACACGTTAACCGTCACGAAACGCATGCCTCGATCGTTTTGGAAGACTCTTAAATCGTCCACCATGATCCTGAAAGGACACTCCTATTGTACCCACTGAAAACACCAAACCCCAAACATAAAAACGAAATTGTTACAAGTTGACTGTTTCCTAAAACTAACAAAGATTCCTTGAATTTCCTCCGACATCTTGGTAGGGACGCCTAACGACACCTGATTCCCCTGACCATGGGATTTTTCCCGCCCACCCGGTCGAAAATTTCTACAACGGCTCAGCCAACACAGAAAAGATGAGGCCTGGTAACCTTCTTTGGTTATCGAAAAACGGATGTGAGCAAACCGGTCAATCCCGTTACAGCACAATTCCTTTTCGATGTCCATTCGCATCATGGAAATCGTGCCACGTTGTTCCAAATCAACATCAGATCCCCTCGTCCACTGAGCTAAACCATGTTGTCAATTCACGTTATATAAATTGCAGTCATTTAAATCGTGGTCGGCCCACCGCTTGCAAATATTCAACGGTGTGATTTGCAACTTTTCTAACGATTCTGTTTCTGATAACAACCTCTCCACTACCGATGGGGGCGTCGGTAACCTGTCCAACTGTCGCCAAACTTTCAATTCACCTACCCATCCAGAAAAGCTCTCCACAGTCGTCATACAGCGCGTTCTTTGGCTCACAACTGTTTCTCTTCTTTTGATCATCAGCCTTGCAACAGCCGGTACCATCGCTGGATCTGGCGACCACGAATTAAGGGGCTATAGCACAGACAAATCCCACCAGCAGGAACCGATTCAGTGGCGAAGGACGGTCAATGGTTGGGAACAACGAAACCGCTGGCAAATGGAACCGCCGGTCATCGCTCCGGCGATGGTACATCCCTTGGTGGTAGCATTCTTAATGGGATTCATTTCTCTCGGCGCTCTGGTTGCGCTCTCGCCAACTGGCTGATCAAAGTTGATCCCAACTAGGGCCATCTTTTTTTCTTGCCATGTACGAAACCGACAAGTTTTTGGTACTAAACAAGATAGATGACGCCACCTGCAGGAAGATGGGTAGCTGCGAACCCCAGCATCCTACATGATCCTGAATCGTAAATACTTTTGTCACTGCACTTTCTGTCCTTTCCCTAATGATCATTCGGGAAATTGAAAGTCAACAAACAATTCACAATAGAAACCCGTTCACGATCGAGAAAAACACCCATGCGTCTTACACTACGATCAATGCTAGCATATCTGGATGACATTCTCGAGCCTAACGACGTGGCGGAAATTCGGGAAAAGGTTAAGGAGAGTGAGTTTGCAACAGGGCTCGTCCATCGGATACGTGGCAGTGTACGGCGACTGCGACTTTCAGCACCCAAACTCAAAGGCACCGGTTTGGGATTGAATGCCAATTCCGTTGCCGAGTATCTGGACAACAATTTAGAAGCTGAAAAAGTTCCCGACTTTGAAAAAGTGTGTCTCGAATCGGATGTTCATCTGGCTGAGGTTGCCTCGTGTCATCAGGTTCTGACGTTGGTACTTGGTGAGCCCGCAGAGGTTGCACCTGAAACACGGCAACGAATGTATCGAATCCAACCCGTAGAGGAACAAGATCGTTCAAAAACACTTCTGGAAACATCCACCGCGAGTAACACTCCTCCTCCAAAACAGGTTGTCAATTCAGACACACCATTTGACGCGCCACGTCTTTCACAACGAAAACGTGAGGCGCCCGATTATTTGCGAGAGAAATCGCGAATTCGTTGGGCGCCTCTGGCGGCAACGATCGTGTTGGCGACATTCGTAACATTGTTGGGGCTTCGCGCCCTCGGTGAATTTGACGCGGCACATCCCATTCTTGGATTTGTCTTTCTCAATACGGTCGATCAACAAGTCAATCAACGATCGGTCACAATGGAAAGTGGCATGAATACCCCTAACGGTAGCGCTTTACATTTGGCGCAGCCAAGCGAAGGAACAGTGGAAACCCGGACCGCGCCGGAGGTCTCCTCGCCGACGTCAACCTCCCTACATCAGCCCCTTGATGAACCTTCAGAGAATCACGTCTCTCGGGATACCCCGTTGGAGATTGATGAAATTGGAGCCCTACCAGTAGGTTTTTCCAACAATCCTTCACTTGTCGGATCAGCAAATCCACCAAAGAATCTTGGGGAAACACTCGGCAACGAAGATCCAGACCCGGTCAATCCTGCACAGTCGGTCTCCACCGAATCAGAAGAATTGGCAAACGGCGACACTGAGCAAGTTCCCTTGGAACTGCTTCCGGTAAACGGACCGACGACGAGCGAACAGGAGGAAACACCCTCGAATGATCCTACTGACCTAATAACAGGCACGAACCTAGGTAAGTTAACAACACCAAAAGATATATTAGCTCGCTGGGATGAAGTACAAGGCGTCTGGATTCGCCTGGCAGCTGAGTCAGGAATCTCTCTTAATGATCGGGTGATTGCCTTACCGACATATCAACCTCAATTGCAGCTAAATACTGGGGCCATTTTAACGATTGACGGAGGATCATCATTGGACTTTCCTTCCGGTGGACCTGCTGGCTTTGTGATATCGCTGCAGTACGGACGACTCCTTTTACAAAACAACGATAACGGTCATGAAATTTCGCTTCGATTAGGAAACCGCGAGGGCAACATCCGATTCGAGGGTGAGGAAAGTGCCGTTTCCGTAGAAGTTGCAAATGTTCATTATCCTGGCACCGATCCACTGGATCATCCGGCCAGCACAATCGTTCGGCTCCAACCGCTGCAGGCCAGCGTGGCATGGATCGAAACAGGACTAGCGCCGGTTACTTTGCAGTCCGGACAGCAGCTAGAACTGATCAACCAATCCATGGGTGCCACAAAAGCAGTTGATCAATCGCCCGCCTGGCTTGAGCCAAACAACATCCACGGCATTCTTAAAACAGCATCGATTGATTTGGAAACACAAATTGATACCGAACAGTCTTTGAGTCTTTTACTTTCTGAGTTAGCCCATGATCGTCGTCACGAGATTGGCGCGCTGGCCCTACTGGGACTTTGTCACACTGGCGAACTGGATTCGTTTGATTCAATGATCGATGCATTCAATAATGAACGCCATAAATTGTGGTGGAACGAATATTTTAATGCGATTACTGGTGCATTGGCTCGCAACGCGGAAACGTCGGAGAACGTCTTGCTGTCGCTTCAGAAAAAGCGAGGTCAGGACGCTCAAGAATTGCTACGCTTGCTACAGCGCTATAGTCCACAGCAACTGCAAGACGGGGCAGCAACACAATTGGTTGAATATCTCGATCATGAAAAACTGATTTACCGCGTTTTAAGCTTCCAAAATCTCAAATTCGTCACAGGAAAAACCCTTTCCTTTGCACCACAGCATCGTCACGTCCGACGTCGCCCTTCTGTGCAGAATTGGCGGAAACGACTTCAAGCAGGAAAGATCGCTTACCAACAGCCACCAACGGACTATCGCCAGCAAACTGCCGAATGATACAAACGCTCCCTGCAGCTGCCCCTCACAGAGGTGGACCATGGAACGTACAGTACGCATCACAGTCAAAAACTGTAGAAATAATGTTTCTCAGAATTCCCAAGGGGAATCGCTTTTCCCTCGATACCCTAATCGGTAGGCTCGTTGACCACCGGCAAAGGGGGTGCCCATCACCACCGAGAACAGCTAGAATATAGATGTTTGGCTGATTTTCTTAACTCCCCCTCGTCCACCGCTTTGCGTTTGTCCAACCTGCAACCTCCGAGTAGAATAGAGGACTCGCTACGTCGAAGGCGAAAATTGCCCCACGCAAACAAATCATGAGGATTTTGTTATCAAAGGAGGATCGTTGGTGCAAATCAATATTTCGGCAAGGCACGGACATCTCAGCCAACGCACTCAGGAACGCAAATCGGAAAAGGCAACCAAGCTTCGTCGTTTCTTTGAACGACTTACCGCAATCAATATCACGGCTGATGTTAAAGACGAAACCGCCGTCAAAGTGGAAATGCAAGTTTCTGCTGAACACACCGATGATTTCATTGCTACAGAAACCTCTGGCTCGTTAATGACAGCGGTTGAAGGTACGATTCACAAACTAGAACAACAAATTCGTCGACATAAGGAGAAACTGACCCAAGCACATCGCGCGTCCTCGCTCAAACATCAAGAGTTGCCTGTGGATAGTGAAATCACGGACGACTAAAGTGTTGAGAGCACCAAGGTACAATCGACTACATTTTCACACCGGACAATCAGCTTGATATCCAAATTAAAACTTGGCGGAAGCGACTGAAAAACTGACAGCAGCTGATAACGCGGTGGCAACTTGTTTTCATCGAGGCACGCATTCTTGTTGCAGTTTTCGCTAGGCACTCTGACGGACAATAATGACTCGCTACGGCCTCAGTTGTCGACAGGAACCAGGACATGTTTAGCGGACGTTGCGATGTGATGAATTGCGAAAACGGTGAGATATTGTGAAGTGAAAGGACAGAACCAACATGAAATTTTCAGATTTTGTAAACAACAAAGCGATCAAATCCCAACTCACCGCGGAAGACAAAGAAGGTGTCATTTATGAAATGGTCGCAGCACTTGTCGAAGCGGAAGAATTGCCTGCTGAGGATACAGATAGCATTATCAAAGCCATTTTAAAAAGGGAGGAATTAGGTAGCACAGGCATTGGTCGCGGCGTTGCCGTGCCTCACACAAAGCATCCCAGTGTCGATCGGCTTGTGGGAAGCGTTGGAATCAGCAACGACGGCGTGGACTTTAACAGCTTGGATGGTGACAAAGTTCAATTGCTGTTTTTGTTAATTTCCCCCCCTGACCGCCCGAGTGATCACTTGCGAGCTTTGGAAAATATTTCCCGGCAGTTAAGAGACGATACATTTTGTCGATTCCTAAAACAATCCAAGACCGTCACCGACATCCGGCAACTGTTGGAAGAGGCGGACAACAATCAGTTTGTTTCGTAAACAATAATTTTACATCGGCTCCAATGATGAGCACGAAACCCTCATTAAGAACTGTCACGGTGTCCAATCCACAGGGCTTACACGCTCGCCCAGTGGACTTGTTCGTGAAAATAGCGCTGCAGTTCGAGTCCAAAATCCAACTTGTCAAAGATGGCGAACGTGTCGATGGCAAAAGCATATTGGCTATTTTGGCCTTGGGCGCTCAGCAGGGTACGCAACTTGCAATTGAGGCAATTGGTAGTGATGCAGAAGTTGCACTGGATGCACTCGTGACTCTAGTTGAACAGGGCTTTAATGAGGAAGATGTGGACCAGCAGCAAATTGTGGACAACAGTAAATCCTCCTGAAACAGACTCTTGCTCAAGGCAAGAGATTTATTTTCATGAACGAGATTCACTGCTTAGGTCCGCAAACCAACCTGCTAACCACAGGGTACTCATCACCTGGAGCTAAAAACCATTAACGAACCAATGCGGCGGACTGGAGCCCATCGGCATTTTGTCCGGAAAGCCAAAAGGCTTTTTTTAAAAGTTGGACAAAGTGCCAGAACTAGTGACGCCACCTTCGCCGTAAGTCACGATGCAAATACTTAAAGGAATCGCCGTTTCGCCTGGCGTTGCCATTGGCGAAGCGATGATTATCGACAACGAAGGATTTCGAATCCCTCGTCGGTTTGTCGCCCGCGATGCCGTCGAAGACGAACTGTCTCGCCTCGACGCTGCAATTTCATCAGTCGCTAATTCGATTGAAGAAAACCGACGAGCTGTAACTGAGCAATTAGGGGAAAAGTATGGAGCAATTTTCTCCGCACAGCTGCAAATGCTCCGCGATCAGCATCTCCACGACGAACTCGAAGAGCGGATTCGCATACGGCACAACTCACCTGAATATGCAGTAAGCCGCATATTGCGACGCTATGCCAAAGTATTTCAGTCCTTGGAAAGTACCCAACACGCTGAACTGGCCAGTGATATTTTCGACATCGAAAAAAGGCTACTTTACAATCTACTTGGATTGCGCCGAGAAGAACTGTCGCATTTGACGTCACCAGTTATCGTATTGGCCAACACGCTAACGCCAAGTGAAACGGCTAACCTCAATCGACAATACGTGCTTGGCTTTGTCACCGAAGAAGGCGGACGGGGTGGCCACACGTCGATTGTGGCCGAGGCGTTAGAACTGCCGGCAGTCGTGGGAACAGGACGATTTCTTACTGATGTCTCCGGCGGCGAACTGGTTATCGTCGATGGAGACAATGGCCAAGTCATTTTACGACCCGACGAGGAAACCATTGCCCGGTTCCGTCATGAATTAGAGGAACATCATGCCCTTGCGAAAAGACTGACGAAACTTCGCGATCTACCTTCAGAAACAACTGACGGGCATTTGATTGACCTGTTTGCCAACATCGAATTCCCGTCAGAAGTGGAAGCTTGCCAGTCACGTGGTGCTGATGGGATTGGACTCTATCGCACTGAGTTTCTCTATCTCGGCACCGGCAAGATGCCCAACGAAGAGGATCACTACAACGCGTATGTCAAAGTGGCTTGCGCTATGGGTGAACGACCTGTTGTCATCCGTACCGTCGATCTGGGCGCCGACAAGCTGGATCCTGAACACGATCGGCCTCGGCAACGAAATCCGTTTCTTGGATTGCGCAGCCTCCGTCTGTCGCTGCGCAATCCACAGTTATTTCGAACACAACTACGAGCCGTATTACGAGCCAGCACGTTGGGAAACATTAAACTCATGTTTCCGCTGGTCTCCACCCTGGTGGAACTTCGTCAGGCTAAAGCAATTGTAAACGAAGTAAAGGAAGAATTGGATTCAGAGGGAATTGAATTCAGCCACAACATTCCAATCGGGATGATGGTCGAAGTACCGGCGACTGTCATCACACTCGATGCGTTCTTAGATGAGGTCGATTTCCTCAGCCTGGGAACAAACGATCTGATTCAATATGCGCTAGCGGTTGATCGCAGTAATCATGACGTGGCAACGTTGTATGACGCAGGTAATCCTGCCATACTTCGCTTGATCGACATGACGGTAAAGGTCGCTCAGCAGGGAAGTGTCCCGGTGACGTTGTGTGGCCAGATGAGTGGTGACACAACCTACACCATGCTGCTCCTGGGGCTCGGCCTAAGGAGTCTCAGTGTTGCCCCTAGCGCCATTCCGGAAATTAAGAAAATTTGTCGCAGTGTGGACATCTCGCAGTGCGAAGCACTTGCCCAACAGGCGCTTGAACTCGAGATAGCCAGCGACGTTAACAACCTATTAAAAAATGAGTTGAAAAGAATCCTTCCTGAATTGGCTCTTTTCGCCTAGGAGACAAAACATGAAAAAAGAAATGTTGATCAACGTTTCGCAACCCGAGGAATGCCGAATCGCAATCGTCGAGGACGGCGTTCTGGAAGAACTCTATATCGAGAGAAGGAGCCAGGATAATTATGTAGGAAATATCTACAAAGGCAAAGTGGTCAACCTCGAGCCGAGTATACAGGCCGCCTTCGTCGATTTTGGGGTCGGCCGAAACGGTTTTTTACATATCAGTGATGTAGAACCACAGTATTTTCGCCAAGGCGGTTATAATCCCAACGATCCAATTCCCAAAAATGAGGATCAAGCAAAACGCGACGCAGACAGACAAAATAAACAGCAGGACCAGGATAGCGGCCGTCACGGACGCAGTGTGGGTGCCGCATCGGCCGAAGAACAAACACGCCGCCGACGCATGTCCCGACCTGGCATTCGTCCACGTGTCAAACCACCCATTCAAAACCTGTTCCGCCGTGGCGATGAAGTTCTCGTTCAGGTCATCAAGGAAGGGATCGGCACAAAAGGTCCTACACTATCGACCTACATCAGCATTCCCGGACGCTACCTGGTATTAATGCCCGCCTTGGGGCGAGTCGGAGTATCACGCAAGATCGAAGATGACGAGGTACGTCGCAAGCTGCGAGACACCCTGCTGGAGCTTAACCCACCTAAAGGTTTGGGCTTCATCGTACGAACCGCAGGTATTGATCGGACCAAAAAAGAGCTTTCCCGTGACATTGCCTATCTACTACGCCTATGGAAAGTCATTGTTCGACGCATCAAGAAGCAGGCAGCGCCGATCGATATCTATGAAGAAAGCGATATGATCATCCGCACCATTCGCGATATCTTCACGATGGATGTCGACGCTATCTACATCGACGAACCGGATGCCTATGAGCGTGCCAAAGAGTTCCTCCAAATGGTCATGCCTCGGTACATCAATCGATTACAGTTCTATGACGGCAAAGAACCGTTATTCTACAAGTATCATTTAGAGCAGGAAATCAGCCGGATCCATCAGCGCGAGGTTCCTCTAAAACGTGGCGGCTCAATTGTGATTGACCCTACCGAGGCACTTGTAGCCATTGACGTCAATAGTGGAAATTTCCGCACCGATGGAACGGCAGAGGAATCTGCCTATCAACTGAACATGGAAGCCGCCAAAGAAATCGCCCGCCAACTAAGACTGCGAGATTTGGGTGGTGTTGTCGTGAATGATTTCATCGATATGCGGCAAGAAAGACATCGTCGTGGCGTCGAACGGACCTTGCGCGATGCGGTAAAACGCGATCGGGCTCGTACCAAAATTCTCCGCACCAGTCCGTTTGGACTGGTGGAAATGACACGCCAGCGAATTCGTCCGAGTCTAAAACGGAGCGTCTACAACGACTGTCCTATTTGTAATGGAAAGGGAATTGTCAAAACGGCAGAAAGCGTAGCGATTGAAGTCGTGCGACTCTTAATCCTGGCCAGCCATGACGAACGCATCAACCGGGCCACAATCCACATAACTGAAGAGGTTGCCAGCTACCTGAACAACCTGAAAAGGCGGGAATTATCCCGAATTGAAGAAGATGGCAACCTAACCATCCAGATTCTAGGAGCTCCCGATCGCCATCCAGAATTTTTCGAAATAGAATGCCGTAGCCCTGACGGAAATGAGGTCCAATTCCCGGTGGAGTAGGACTCACTGGGCCTCGACGTACTCTGAAGAAATCATTAGAATCAGGAGTTCTCAGTTTTGGAGAATTGGTGAACCCTCTTACGAGTTTCAAATCATGTACGCAATCATTGAAGACGGTGGACGGCAATATCGAGTTGAAGAGGGAAATCAACTGGAGATCGACTACCGACAAATTTCTAAAGGTGATCAAGTCACGTTTGATAAAGTGTTGATTATTTCCGGTGATGATGGTGTGAAACTTGGCAGTCCTCAGATCGCTGGGGCAACGGTTACTGCCGAAGTTCTGGGGGTAACAATGGGAAAAAAGCTTGTCGTGCAAAAATTCCGGCGACGTAAAAACTCACGTCGCAAGACGGGACATCGACAAATGTATACAAAGGTTCAAATCCAAAAAATTGAGGCCTGACGTCGAGTCGCTGGAAAAATCCTGATTGAACTCCTTCTTCTCCTCTGGTTCGAGCTGCGAGTACACCTCGTCAAACACGGTGCCGAACATCTGTGATTGCTGAGGCGATCTGCGGATCTGCTGTTTACACGTCCCAGCAGACAGAACTTTCTCGATCACGTCATCTTCCCAGGGGAGCTGGTCGCTGAAATAACTTAACTTCATCGCTTCTGTGGATAAGATATACGGTCAATTCGATCGAAAGCCAGACAATACCAAGCAGTGCTTCAAAGAGTAATCGCCATGAGATTCCTCACGCTTACACAATTCACGTCTTTTTGCAGTTCTCTTCACCCATGGATGCCAAGCCCTTTTATTTGGCAGTGCTCTGTCTACCGACAAAGGTATCAAAAGAATTACAACCTCTGGTCGGCGCGCCTGCTCTCTCGCGCGGTTGATGACAAACGCACCTCAAGAAAAAGCAAGGTCTAACCAAATGACCTTACCCTAGCAGATAAGTTGGCCCTCGATCGTTGGCAGCCTCGTTCGCTCGCCCGCTTTCGACAGTCCAACCGAAGACAGAAGGAAACAAATATCGCAGATAAACCAAGGGGCATATAAAGTCAATCGTACACGATTCTCTGCTCCAAGACCAAATCAATAATGAATGGACATTCACATTGTTTATAAAAACATTTCATGAAAGAATCCTTCTCTACCCATCACCGATTTCACGCTGTGACGCTTTGAAATTAGATATCACTGTCCTTACTAACCCCCAATGACAACATGGCTCGAAAGACCAATTCAAATGCAGCCAGCGCACATCCGTCAATTACCCATCGGGGACTCGGCGTAGCGTTGCTGGTGGTCGGTGCTATTTTTGCGACCACGGCCATGGAAGCTCCCTTATTAACACCGGACAATCCGGTCGACGATGTCCATATCGGCGCACCTTGGCGTTGGTTAGGCATCTCCGGACTGTGGTACATTGCTGGCGCCTGGGCGCTCAGTGGGGTCTTACTTATTTTCTTAGCAAAACGCGACACACATAACAAATGACCAGCCAGCTTCTTGGACACGCCAACCCGGTACACAATTCATTACGTCAGATTACTAAGATAAACAACCGTTTGATCCGGAAAGTCTGTAAAAGCACCGTCAGCACCGATGTGAACGAATAGGATTTCCAATAACTGGTCAAAATCGCTGGCATATCCGGGAAGATCGTCTGATTGCAGTGTGTAAGGATGGACAACCAATCCGAGGTCATGGGCATCTTGAACCAAATTGCTACACAACAACTCGCCCTCCTCATCTCTCCCGCTTATAATTTGTGGCAACGAGGGCCCAATACCATCAACGACGTTCGCTAAAACCCGAAGTCCTTCTTGTGTGTACATGGGAGCAAACTCACCGGATACTTTATCCCAGTCATTGTTTCCAACCAACTGTATTAGACGGAGCTGACAACCGAGTTGCTCACGCAGTCGGCGCGTCTCATCAACGTCAAAACACTGTAAGTAAACCGGGTCAGACTTGTCATGATAGCCATATTGATCGAGTACTTGCAAAACGATTCGACTAATATCCTTCCCCTGTTGGCGATGCCAACCGGGTGATTTTATCTCTGGGTAAATTCCAACAGTACCGCCGGTACTTGCATTGAGCCCCTGAATCAACTCAATCTCTTCGGCGAATGTCGGAACACGAAACTCTGACCACCCTACGGGAAAACGATTCGGATAGATTACCTTATCGGTTGACCAATCAACCCGTTCGTGGACTTTGAGTTGTCTTATTTCCTCAAGTAAAAAATCGATCGCGTAATAACGACCATCGGCTCGTGCACGACCAGGAAATAACTGCGAGACATCCGTGACCGTATCCAAATGAATATCGTGAAGAACAATTGGTTGATCGTCACGTGTTAAGACAATGTCCTGTTCGATAAAATCGGCACCCATTGCATAACCTAACGCCTTGGCTACCAGTGTATGTTCAGGTGCATAGCCACATGCTCCTCGATGAGCGATCACAATCGGTTTTGTGCCCGCCATTTTGAAGTCATTCCCTTAGCAAAATCAGTAATGGCCCCAACTCGACCAACGTCTTACTAAGCGCCATGATGACAAATTATCCTCAAATCAAGTTTCACTCTGTGGGGCAATTAGGCCACAACAGGGTCAACGTAAAACACTCATAGCACCTTACCATTAAAAGTCGACTCTCCACGGGCAAACTATTCAAGAGGACTCAGCCTCGACGATCCCTTGTAATGGTTATGCTGAGCATTGTCCAGATAATGCCAACAATACCACCGGAAAACGGTATCATGGAGAGAAATCATGCGAAAATCGTGTTTACTATTTCCAAGCCTGATATCGATTTTCGTGCTCACAACCGGCTTGCTCGACATCACCACGGGCTGTGAATTTTGTGGTAATGGAAAAAATTACTTCGGCCACAGCCCTTATCATGGATCGAATCAATATCTTATTCCCGACAATGCCAGCTGGGATAGTTGCCGATGCGCAGGAAGCTACAAGTTCCCGGTACCACCGTTATATACCTATCACTGGCCTGGACAATACTCTCAGCAATTAATGACTGATTATCAGAGCCCGTGGAGATTTCCACCGTTGCGACCCTATACGGATGAAAAGTTAGTGGGACAAGGATACACCAGCGACACGGCGTTCCAGGGTACGCACACTGAATTACACGCTGTAAATCACGAGGAAATTGCTAGATCTCATCAAAGTCGTCCGGAACGGATGAGCAACAAAATGGAGCGTTTTTTTCGCTAAGTTACCAGGTTTCTGTCGCAACGATCGGATCTTTCACACGAATCTTCTAGCTCTTTTCTGGGCTAGCATGATCAACAGCCGTCAGGACGAAACGGGTTCTTTGGTCGTGCGCTAGCGGAAGTTTCTATCTTGCTTTCATTGGGTGCATTGAAACAATTCCGGGTTGAGCTAGTAAAAACCTTACGTGACATTTGGAACTCACCAAATTCAGGGAGAACCGAAACGCCATCTTCCAATCGCACTCTGGCCCGCGTCCTTTGCCAAACTGCACCTAAAACACACTATGTGCTGGCACTCTTTGGATCGCTTAGCAGCTATCTATGTCCGAATCGAGGATTTTCCAACTTAGAGAAGATCCGGTGAATTTTGGAAAACTCATAGATTTCAGATCGGCTTTCTGCCAGGTGCTTGCAGTATGCCAGTTTCCTCTCTCTGCCCTCATTCGTAACACAACCATAATTTTTGAATTAATCCCAACAATCCGTATATTCTCTCAATTTCTCTTCACCGTCATCCCGATACGAGATGGCAACGGTTCATTTTTCTTTGGGGGGGAGTGGGATGTTACGTCGCACAGCGACGGTCGCATTTTCTGCGACGCTCGTCATCATTTTGACATTCGAAGCTAACACGGTTTGGTCTCAGACCAATTCGAACGCTCGAGTTGGTGCCTTGATTACTGGCTCGTTTTGGAAACACACACATGCTGCCCAAAAACGGATTGATCAGGATACCATTCAAGCAGTATCGCCGCAAAATCGTTCTGCCCTGTCACTCTCGAGTTCACGCCAAGTTCCAGATCAATCAACAGATCCGGCGGCTGGGATAATTCCAAATCACACACCCTTTGACGGATTGGCACATTTTCCTCATTCGGTCGTTACAAACATCAACGATTCACCGCCAATTTCCATCACCATTCAAGATCCGCAACAACGGAACTTGGATCCTCAACGGGCACAACAAATCCTCGACTCGTTGAACACTGATTCAAATCTGAAACAATCAAATATCAGCCAGACGGATTTACTCAGGCAGCAAATTAGTAAAAAAATCAAGCTGCCCTCAAAAGCCGAGCGACAGAGGATTCAGCGCAATACACAGCAGATTCAACATTCAGAAGCCGTCGAACCATCCATCGACGACCCGTTTTCTGATGAATCCCTTCAAGGAGCTGCACCACAGTTGCCACAAAATCAATTGTTTGAACCCTTGGCACCATCAGAACGTTCAACGGACGTTTTTGAATCGGCTTTCGAAGTCATCGACGACCAGGGGAAAGAATTCACAATTACAGTCCGTCGAAGTAAGCTGCTTCGGTCGCCGGTGGACATTTTCCGTACTGCGGTCGTCGACCCCACAATCTGTGAGATCATTCAGTTTACTCCGAATGAGGTCTCCATTATTGGAAAAAGTCACGGATCCACAAATATCACGTTCTGGTTCGAAGAGTCAAATAAAAAACCCGCGACTTACCTTGTGCGTGTGATTCCAGACCCCGAGCGAAGACGGGAACAGGAAAACCAGTTCGCTCTCTTAGAAGAAATGATACAGGAACTGTTTCCGGACAGCTCCATTGAATTGTTGCTGGTGGCCAAAAAACTAATTGTTCGCGGCCAGGCAAAAGATGCTGAAGTAGCGGCCCAAATCATGCAAATTGTTCGCGGTGAGACAAGCACAGGGAACGGCCAAAATAATTTAGGGAATCGAAATGGACGTGGGGGTGCATTCAATCAAGGAATCGGTAATGGATATGCAGCGCAAGTACTAAGTGACGATGAAACTGGTCGCCGGGCGAACTCTGATATTCAGATCATCAACATGCTTCGTATTCCTGGTCCTCAACAGGTCGCTTTGCGCGTGAAAATTGCGGAATTGAACCGCTCGGCGGCTCGAGGATTCGGAGTCGACCTCGAAGGAACGATCAATTTCGGCGGTGATGATGGTAGCCAGGTCTTTCTACAGTCCATCTTAAATGTTGTTACTGGCAATGCTCCGGCGCTAATCACACAATTTGATGGTGACGACATCAACGTTGGCATTCGACACCTCGAAAAACATGGCGTCGTGCGTCTCCTAAGCGAACCGACATTGGTGACAATGAGTGGCCGACCGGCAACGTTCGTCGCCGGTGGAGAGTTTGCCATACCAACCACCGTCGGCGTTTCAGGCGCTGCAGCCGTGACCACCAATTTCCGCTCCTTCGGTGCGATCATCAGCTTCCTGCCGGTTGTGTTAGATAAAGACCGCATCCGACTAGAAGTCTCACCAGAATTCAGCCAAATCAACAGCAGTCTGTCGGTAGACAGTACACCTGGCCTGGACATTCGTGCCGTAACTACCACTGTTGAAATGCGTGAGGGACAGACACTTGCGATCGCTGGTTTGCTGGATGATTCAATGGCCGCTAATCGATCTGGCGATTTGCCGCTGATCTCACGATGGCTTGGTCGTCGTGACATTTCACGCAACGAAACCGAATTGATCATCCTGGTAACACCCGAACTGGTCCACCCAATGGAGCCGGAAGAAGTACCGCCGCTGCCTGGCTTTGATGTTACTGAGCCCACGAACAGTGAATTCTATCTCAGTGGGCGGCTCGAAGGAAAAGCAACGCGAGAATATCGCAGCACGGTTTGGCCAAGCCTGCGACGGCGATATCGTTCAGGTAGTGCCGATTGGACTTCCGGTCCATTTGGACACGGACAATGATGAGTATCCACGTCATGGAGGAACGCATGACCTCTCTAAGCAAACGTTTTCTCTTCACTCTGCTAATGATGGCGTACCTCTCTTCGGTGTGGGGGTGTGGTAGTCCTCCATGGAACCAACGTTCATCAGGTTATACTTCGCTGTTGCCAGGGCGTAAAAAAGCCACCGATAGTTTTTCACAATTGCTGCGAAGTGCGCGACAAGCCGAGAAACAGCATAATGATGATCGTGCTAAAAGCATCCTTGCGAAATTACGGGAAGATTACCCCGATAAGGCTGAACCTTTACACAGACTCGGTGTCATCGCCGATCGAAATCGCAATTACAAGCAAGCAGAAAAACTCCTGACCGAAGCGTTGCAGCTTGATCCACAAAATGCGAAGATTTTAAACGATCTGGGATATTGCCTGTTCTTACAAGGTAAACTGAAAAAAGCTGAAAGTGTTCTTTCCAACGCGGTTACGATTGAGGCCAACAATCCGCGTTATCGCAACAACCTGGGAATGGTCTATGGTCACCTGAATCAATACGATAAAGCACGCGAAGAATTTGAAACTGCCGGCGGTCCAGCAGATGCCTATTACAATCTGGCCTTTGTCTATGCAGCTCAAGATCAAACCAAAGAGGCTATTGCCTGCTTCCAACGCGCCCTCGAAACTAATCCTCACCATGAGCAAGCCCAATCCGCATTGCGTTCGTTCACAGCCTTAGAAGAAAACCCTAATCTGGCAAGCTACGATGAATTTTCTGACGATGGAACGCTATTGATTCCATTCGTCGAAAACGCCTCGTCAACCGATGGCGCAATTGCACAATCCATGCCACAACCAACCCAATCCGCACCGGTTCGGCAGGCTGCGTTTCGGCAGCCTTTGTCGAACAACCGCAATGCAGGCATAGAAACCCGTGCACTCCAAGACCGAGCCCGATCAATGATGCATCACCGCATGGAACGAAACAAGCGGGTGGCTGAACAATAACCTGCAGCTGACTGGCCATCAACACATTGGACCAGTTCAAATGACGGTCGTTTGCGTTGTCTCGCTTGCTTATCGGACAGAAAAGCAAATCTCGCCCATTGTCACTGGCAACGATTTCCGCCCGGGACAATTGCAAACGGCTCGGTACAGAAAACGAGCACACCCAACGACAGTGCTCCGCTGAACACAGGAACCTAGCTCACGGCAGTTAACTGGAATGAATGCTATGCGCGTCTGCGCAATTAACTGCCTGTGGGGTACTGATAGAGCAAAACCGCCAACCACGCCGGACTAACGGCGCCAATCACCTACCGCTTTCCCAGTTCTTCGATACTTTCCTGTAGTTTTTCCAGCTGGCTCTGAAAACGGTCCAATCGCCGTTCCAATGGCTCAGAAACTACCTCGTCCTGGATTTCTTCTACGACTTCGATGTCATTTTCTTGGTTAATGGATTGTGGATTCATACGCCAGCCACCCATCGCCCATTTTCCCTCGCGCCAATTCACCATGGGAAGTCGCCATGCCAACAAACGCTCGACATGATTTCGTACATCCGGCGGAAGCGAATTCAAATTCTCCTCAGTAACGTCCCATTGTTGATCGTTCTGTCGAACCGTTATTTTTACCGGATCGCCTCCTTGGACCTGTATCGTGATGGACAGATCCTTTGGAAGTTCGATCGACATGGCCTCTTGCCAATGCTTCAACAGGCCCCCTGGATAAATAAAGCGAAATCGAAATGGTTCTTCAGCGGAGCGGCGCAACTGTCCCTCAAGCTGATGCCGCACATCGCCCGGTAGAAAGTGCTGATATTTTTTTAGCAACTCATCTAGTTCATTTGCCCGGTCTATCACCCGATTCGTTGAGTCCTTTCTTGAAGGACGCTTGTCCGGTACGACCGTCACTAACTGTTGCTCACCTTCGCGGATGATTTGAATATCGCTGGCTGTTTCACCCGCATTCTCGACGGCCTCAACCAGTGTTGCAACGTCGACAAGCAGATCGTCACGAAATGCCAAAAAGACATCATGCGTGCGAATACCCGCCCGGGCTGCTGGGCCATCTGGAACCACATCACGAACGACCAGGCCTTGTCCTTTATGCAATTTCAGATGCGTCTGCAGAACAGGCTCTGCTGGATCACAATGAACCCCTAACCAATACTTGCTGGGACCAACTGCGCGCACCGCATTCAAGTTGCCTTGATATAATGATTCATTCGCTTGTGGCACATCTGTGTCAAGTGTCTGACCGGGCTCGTCTGCACATAACACCGCAACACAACTTGTCACCCCAAGACATAATACCCAACTGGAAAACCTGAATAACACCTA
>Ga0310124_10001303_pt1 | contig 17396 bp, 17 predicted proteins | sample CB11b_AW_Bot5_MG_FD_203507 | JGI IMG/M metagenome (GOLD analysis project Ga0310124, IMG submission 203507) | Marine microbial communities from Western Arctic Ocean, Canada - CB11b_AW_Bot5 | ecosystem: Environmental > Aquatic > Marine > Oceanic | place: Canada: Western Arctic Ocean | collected... | reverse complement strand
CCAACAGGAACTTTGACCCCGCAGGTCTAATCGTTTGTTCGCACTGCTATTCTCGTCGACATCGCTATAATAGTTCTTAACGATTAATCGCTATAAGCTAATGAGAACTAAGGGCTTGTGGGAATGATCTTATTGCCCTTCTCTCGAAGTGCTACGGTAAAACATGAAATTCCGTTGTCGACTCGGAACCGCATCTGGGGTAATCCAGGAGGGCGTCTACGTCGCTGACACCGAGGCGAAGCTCCGTTCCCAGTTTGAAGAACAGGGTCTCTTTGTGTTGTCACTTAAACGCCGGGGGCAGTTCTCCATCGGCGCTCTGAAATATCGATACTCGAAGCGGCCCAGCACAAGGGAATTCATTGTGTTTAACCAGGAATTGGCAGCGCTATTACGAGCTGGTATGCCGGTTGTCCAGTCCCTCGATATCCTTCGGCAACGTGTCGATAACCCTCGATTCAAAACTATCCTGGATGACGTTTATGAAAATGTTCGTAGTGGCTCGTCGTTATCGGAAAGTTTTGAGAACCAGGGCAATGTGTTTCCTGGTGTTTACATCGCGTCGTTGATGGCGGGAGAGAAAAGTGGTGGACTCGAAGAGGTATTGCGACGCTACGTAGCGTACACAAAGATTATCGATGGTGTTCGTCGAAAAACGATCTCGGCCTTGATTTATCCGATGGTGCTCTTTGCGCTGTCTATTTTTGTTGTTGCCGTGATTGTCCTGCGTGTCGTGCCTGAATTTTCTAGTTTTTATGACGGAATGGGAGCGTCATTACCGGTAGCTACTCAGGCTCTGCTTGTGCTCTCGTCTGTAATCAGTGATTACTTCGGGGTGTTGCTCAGCTTGTGTGTCTTCACCGGATTGGTCGCATGGGTGTGGCTCCGTGGGTCGGGGCGCCGCGCGTGGCTTGACCAATGTTTGTTAAAACTCCCATTTATTGGTGATGTCGCGACGAAATTTTCAACATCCCAGTTAGCACGTACGTTGTCAACATTACTCGGAGGTGGAATTCCGCTAGTAAGCGCGCTGGATGTTGCATCACGCGCCGTTGCTAATCGACATTTTTCTCAGGAACTAACTGAAATATGCCAAGAAGTCAGAGAAGGACAGGCGCTGTCAATCTGCATGAGGCAGAGGACGGCATTTCCGGCGGTAGCGATAAAGATGGTAGAGGTAGGCGAATCTACGGGTGCGTTGCAGGATATGTTGAACAATGTTGCAGACTTTTTTGATGAAGAAATTGAGACCACATTGACACGATTTATGGCACTCATCGAACCTGTGTTGCTACTTGTCATGGGGGTTGTCATCGCTGGACTTCTGATTTCTTTGTATTTACCGCTATTTCAGTTGGGAGCGATTGTCTGATGGCCTCTATTGACCGTACTAACGCCGATACGAAGCTTGATGTCGACCTTGAATCGGTTGATGCCATCGACCCTTTACAAGGAATGTCCGGCGTTAGTTCAAGAGATAAAAGAATTGAGATCGAACGAGCCCGAGCGCTAGCCCAGCGGTACCGCCTTGATTACGTTGACATGGAGCAGTTCCAGGTTGACCAAGACCTATTTCGTTCGATCCCTGCAGAACTCATGCTTCGGTACGGCTTTGTGCCGCATCGGAAGGATGGAGCGATGCTCGTGATCGTCGTATCTGACCCCACTGATCTCCCGATGATTGACGAACTTTCCCTCCTTCTCGGTTCGCCATTGGCGGTTACCGTCGGAACTCCCACCGCCATTGAAGAAATGCTCACCAAGAGCGAAAGCTCCCAACGCGTGCTTGACGAGGCGACCGAGAGTTTTCAGCTTCAGTTGCTTCGAGAAGATGAAGACGGTGAAGAAAGCTTGACCGTCGAGAGACTCACGAGTGACATCAGCCCGGTAATTAAATTGGTTGATTCGATGATCTACACCGCAATCCAGCGCCGAGCGAGCGATATTCATATAGAGACACAGGCCGATGCCGTTTATGTGAAATATCGTATCGATGGTGTACTCCAGGCGGCAATGAGACCGATCGATAAGCAATTTCATAGTTCAGTGTTATCGCGTGTCAAAGTGATGGCTGAACTAGATATCGCAGAAAAAAGGGTTCCTCAGGATGGTCGCTTCAAACTCCGTATGTCGGGTAAAACGATCGACTTTCGCGTATCGATTATGCCAAGCGTCAATGGGGAAGATGCTGTCATTCGAATTCTCGATAAGGAGTCAATTAGCGAGAAATTCCAGGAACTCAGTTTGGATATTTTGGGTTTCCCTGACGAGGAACTGAACCGATTTCGCCGGTATATCAGCGAACCGTATGGGATGGTCCTCGTGACAGGCCCAACTGGGAGTGGGAAAACAACCACACTTTATTGTGCGTTATCCGAAATTAAATCATCGGAAGACAAAATCATCACGATTGAAGACCCTGTCGAATATCAATTGCAAGGGATTACGCAGATTCCAATTAACGAACGTAAGGGGCTGACGTTTGCGCGAGGCTTACGTTCCATACTGAGGCATGATCCAGACAAAATCATGGTCGGAGAGATACGCGACCCCGAAACCGCACAGATCGCGATCCAATCCGCATTAACTGGCCACCTGGTATTCACGACCGTTCATGCAAATAATGTGGTGGATGTGCTTGGCCGTTTCCTGAATATGGGTGTTGAGGCCTATCAATTTGTTGCTGCGTTGAATTGCGTTCTGGCTCAACGACTCGTGCGCACCGTGTGCGAAGACTGCAAACACCCCGTAACTATTTCCAATGAAGTGCTTCAAGAGTCAGCTATCAACCCAGAACGAATCAACGGCCGCACTATTTATGAAGGTGCGGGCTGTATGGAATGCGGTGGCACAGGATATAAAGGACGGACAGCAATCTGTGAATTATTGGACCTAACCGATGATATTCGCGAGATGATTTTAGATAAGCGACCTACCTCAGAAATCAAAAACGCAGCAAGATTAACTGGTATGCGATTCCTCAGGGAATCAGCCGTTCAACAGGTCTTATGCGGACGTACAACGCTGCGTGAAATCAACAAGGTGACGTTCATTGAGTAAAGGACTCCTGAGTGCATTGTTGAGTACGCCCAGGCCTCAAGCGGCGATCAGTATTGCTGGTGACTCGATTACAGCCGTTGAGCTCTCGGTAGTAAAAGGCCAGTCATCGCTTTCCGTCCAGCAGATAAAGTCACTGGACACGGGTGCCGTTGTACCCAGTATGATGTCGCCCAATATTGCTGACTCGAAAGCGGTGACCACCGCTTTGAACGAAGTGCTCGCTTCCTATAAACGACGTCCTACGCGAGTTTCGTTGGTATTGCCAGACACAGTCGCAAAGGTAAGCTTGCTAAGCTTGGAAACGATTCCAGACCGCGAAACAGACCTCGCAGAACTGATTAAGCTTAAGGTGCAAAAGTCAGCTCCTTTCAGTCTTAATGAGGCGCAGTTGTCTTACGAGCTGTGCGGAGCAGATACTACTAAGCAATCACAGTTTTTGGTTGCAGCTGTGAAACAGTCTGTTTTGCGAGAATATGAAGATATTTGCACCGATGTCGGATTACAGGTCGGATGCGTTGATCTTGCCAGTTTCAACCTGATCAATACGAGCCTCTGCTCAACTTCTGAGAAAAAATCAGAAGACTGGTTACTCGTGCATGTCGCACATCGATACAGCACATTAGCTATTGTTCGCGGCAGCCAGCTCATCTTTTACCGAAATCAGGCATCAGAGCCCGGAAAGTCATTGGATGACTTTATCTACCAGACCGCAATGTATTACGAAGACCGTCTGGGTGGCGACGGCGTAAAACAGATTGTTTTTACAAGTAGTTCGACGGAAAATACTTCCGACATTCTTGAGAATGTGTTCGAGCGATCATTCAACACCTCAAACACAGTAGTTCTCGAGCAGCTCGGATCTCACATTTCATCAACAATCCACAACGCTAAACGGATACCGATAGATTTCCTTGATAGGCTCGCTGCTCCTATCGGTATTCTTCTGCGCGATAGACATGGTTAAGAAATAGACCTACATGCTGAAGATCAATCTCGCCACACGTCCTTTCTACAATGAACGCGTAGTGCACGTTGTTCTGGTCTTGCTCGGCACTGGCGCACTTGTAATTATGGGGCTTGCTGGAAGAACAATTTTTGAGCTGACCAAGGTTCATGCGGAGATTACAAGGGTAGCGGAAGCATCCGAGACACTGGTCGGGACGGTCAGCCAGGAAACTCGGATTCTTGAAGAGAACGTTTCCGAAGAGGAACTCGAGGCCTTACGACTGTCGGCGGCGGAAGCAAATCGATTGATAGACCAACGCGTGTTCTCCTGGACGGAATTATTCAATGTAATCGAGCGAACCTTACCCAACGGTGTGATGCTCACGGGTCTTCGACCAACCGGGAATGCCGGCCGCATGTCACTGGTAATTGGTGTTATTGGTGAACGTGTGGCCGACATCGAAGAATTCATCGAACAACTAGAAGCGAGCGGTTCAGTCGGGAATGTCCTCGCACGACAGGAACAACGAAGAGAAGATGGAATGTACAGCGCACAGCTTACGGGGGAGTTCCGGGGGCGTCCATCGAACCGATTTCGGGCTCAAGATGCTAGCAACCGATAGTAATTCTGATGAAATTGATGCAACGCATTTTTGTCGAAAAACGATTGGCAATCACAATCGTGATTATCGCCGTCGTGGTAGACATCGCACTGTACGCTCTCGTGGTCTTACCGGGGTCTGTAGCGCTTACCAACGCACGACAGCGGGCTGAACTAGCGAGTTCAGGTTTGGTAGCAGCAGAGCAGGCCCTTGCGATGGCACGTACGACTGTCGATGGAAAACTAGAGGCCGATCGTGAATTGCAGAATTTCTACAGAGAAATACTGCCAAGCGACCTCTCGGATGCGCGTGGAATTACTTTCGCCCGCCTTGAGGAGGCGGCGTCGAGAAACAACCTGTTAATGGAACGCCGAAGCTCATCAACAGACCACGAGGAGGGGAGTCGCCTGGCTCGCCTGCAAATGACTATGTTTCTGAAAGGTGACTACCGCGATATGAGGAGTTTCCTCTCGGAGTTGGAAGCCGCTGATGACTTTATCGTCATTGAAGAGATCTCTCTCAGTCAGGATGACGCGGCCGAAAACACTGAGTCCTTAACCCTTGGTCTGGCTACTTATTATTGGACCGAAAACGGCGAGGACTCGTTTTAAATTAGACATGCAGCAAGGATTCACAAACAATGGCTAACAAGTTCTCGCTTTACCGGCAGTAATATCGAATTGAAGATGCGGAGCCAATTACGATGCTGGTATTCTGACGCTCACGGATATTCATTCGTGGAGTTGTTGGTCGTCTCCGCAATCTTGTTAATTTTGGCATCTGCTATCGCCCCGCTCAGCTCAGTCACCATGCAAAGACAGCGGGAAACGGAGCTAAGACGGTCACTTCGAGAACTGCGCACGGCGATCGATGAATACAAGGACGCGGTTGATCTCGGCCTTATCGCCGGGATGGACATTGACATATCGAATGCCGGATACCCCCCCAATCTTGAACTGTTGGTCGAAGGCATAGAAACAACAGACCAGGCAAATACGGGCCGTCGTCGATTCCTTCGACGAATTCCCGTTGATCCAATGACTAAAACCGCTGACTGGGGACTACGAGCTTACGAAGACGACCCGAGTGATTCGATATGGGGTGGCGAGAACGTGTATGACGTCTATACGACCTCACGCGGTACGGCTCTGGATGGAAGCCTCTATAGGGACTGGTGATGTGGAAACGAGTTCGGCGCGTAAACGGCTGGACGTTAATCGAACTCACAATCGTCATCGCGTTAATGACGATCCTTTCGACGATTGCGCTCGTTGGTTACCGAACAGCAATCACTCGAACTCGTGAGGCAGTTCTCAAGGAAGACCTCTTTCGGATGCGGGACGCCATCGATCAATTTCACGCCGACCGAGGTGTTTATCCTACGGTCCTCGAAGGCCTAGTGTCGAACGGCTATTTACGTTCGATCCCAGATGACCCTTTTACAGATTCGAACGAAACATGGGTAAACGTCTTAGCCGACGTTGATCCTTCGGATCCGTTGACGCAAGGTATCTACGATATTCGAAGTGGAGCGCTTGGGACAGCTCTTGACGGTACGCAGTACGCGGAATGGTGACACTCACGATGCGATCGATTAATTCAGAAGCCGGATTCGTGATGGGCGCATTACTGGCAAGCATCTTCATTATGAGTTTGCTCTTAGCGATGGCATTGCCAGTCTGGCATCATGCCGCGCGACGAGAACGTGAATCCGAGTTGATCTTTCGTGGAGAACAATATGCACGTGCGATCGCATTGTGGCAACGGCAGCGACCTGGGTCTACACCGCAAAATCTCGAAATCCTCGTCGAGGAGCGATTCCTGCGTAAACGCTATCGTGATCCGATGACGAGAGACGGTGAATTCCAGATCCTCTTGCAATCTGACCTTGCCACGATAAGCGCCGGACAAATGGCCGATAGCGAGAATGGAAGCGAGCGTTTCTCTGAACAGAGTACACAGAATCCGAATGCCGCTGAGTATCCTGGCGGCGTAGCTGGCGGAATTGTCGGGGTGGTTAGTACTAGTGACGGGCTATCGATCGCGTCATACAACGGTCGAAACCGGTATAACGAGTGGGTGTTCATTCACACAGCAGATACTGAACTCGCGCCTTCCGCAGAACAGTCGGCCATAGGTCCAGATGGCATAACGCAGGGAAACCAGCGCGCTGGGGTAACGCCACGATGACTAATGACGCGAAGGCGCTAAATGCATCGGTTTTAAGTGGTTAGGTTTTACCTATTCGGGCTTTAATCGCTGACATCATTCGGGTGAAGACGGTTAACAACTAGCATTAAACCGACGCTTACTAAGACAAAGATACCGCCGAACAACCACGTGTCAAAAATAATCTCGTAGATACCGATCAGCGCTACATAAATACTGAGGACGCCTAGCACCCAACAATAGAATAGCGGGAGAAGCGGAGCCGCGGGAACCGATTCAATCTCGGCGACGACCGGAGCCCAGCCTGGACCAGATGGACGTACCTTCTCATAGAAAGCGATGAGCCGGTCAATAGGTTCTGGTGATGTTAGTAGGGTAACGAGCACCCAACATATCGTCGTGCCAGGAACTATGTAAAAGAGTGTGTTAGGAAACGGGACGGTCGTCATAGTCCGCATCACGATGAATCCCACAGTGGAAGCAAGAATTGCCGCTATTTCAGATACGGCTGTCACTCGCCACCAGTACCACCGCATGATGAGCACCAAGCCTATGCCGGCGCCTGATTCCAGCATGATTTCCCAAGCTTGCCGTACTGACTCCAAGACAAACGTCACCGATGCGCTCAAGATCAGAATAAGCAGCGTGACGACTCTTGCAATAACGATTAGCCGTTCGTCGCTCGCTGCCGGATTAATGAATCGTTTATACCAATCATTTACAACGTAGGACGTACCCCGATTCAGTTGAGTCGACACGGTGGACATGAATGCGGCAAAAAAGCCACCGATAACTAAACCAGCCCACCCAACTGGCAAATAATCTCTGATTACTAAAACGTAGCTCTATAAATTCGACGTCGGTTAGAACGCCTGCGCGGCGCCAAAGCCGTGTAAAGAACACGACGGTCAAAACGCTTCCAAGCGCCGCATTCCACCACAACCAATTACCCGCTAGACCGTACGCAGCGATCAACCCGGTAATGGCTAATGGCGTATCGGCCGCAAACGTTGTGGCGACCATAGATGTACCAGACAGCCACCACGGAAGACTTCTACCGGCCAGGAAATATTGACTCAAATTCCGGGAGGCGAGCTTCGATCGTAAAACTCCGATTCCTACAGGTACTATCAGTATTATGCTGAGAATCAACCAATCAAGTGTGGTAAAGGTCACGACTGTTGTTGATGTTCTCTCATGATCGCGTCATGAAGCCTTGGTCTGAAGGGCACGATGCCGTTATTCTCACGCGTTGGATTTACCCGATTGGTCAACAACACAACATACTTGTTATGTTTAGGATCGATCCAGAGAGATGTTCCGGTGAATCCGGTATGACCGAATGCTTCATCGGACATGCACCGTCCGCACGAAGAAGTAGTCAACATGGTGTCCCATCCGAGTGCCCGTGAACTTCCTGGAACTGTTGTTCGGCGAATGAACTCTTGGACCGTTTGCGTATTGGCGTAGGTCGACTGTCCTAAAGTTGCCAGAAGTGTATCGCGAGCAAATTTACCTACCGCTGCCGAGGTTCCAAATAGCCCCGCGTGGCCGGATACGCCTCCAAGCGCATAGCAATTCTCGTCATGAACCTCGCCAACCAGTAATCTTCCACGCCAATCGTCCACCTCAGTGGGCGCGACCCGCTTCAACAAAGAACGGTCTGGCCGAAAACACAAGTCTCCCCAATCTCGGTCTGCAGCCAACCAACGAAATTGGTCGTCAAGGGACGTCTGACGCGGCGCGATATCGGCAAGGAGAAAACCGAGCAGCATAAAACCAAGATCACTGTAAATCGCTTGCGATCGAGGAAGATACTCCAGTACCGATGAACAAATTGCCGATTCAAAGTCCTGCCGACCACCATAGTTCCGAAACAACGGAAGGTGAGCCGTTAAACCAGCCGAATGTCTCAAGAGATCTCGTGTCGTGACGATTGCCCGATCATCCGAGTCCCACGCATGGAACGATTCACGAATCGGTCGATCAATATCAAGCAACTGAGCATCAACATGGCGTAGGACTAAAGTTGTGGTTGCAATGACTTTAGTTAGCGATGCTAGGTCGAATACGGTGTCGACAGCGACATCGGTATGCGCGATTGTGCCTGCGGCATACGTCCACTGACAACCCGAAGCGTCACCAACCTCTATAACGGCAGCCGGAAAGGTTCCAACCCGCACCGCGTCATCAATAAGTTGCTTTGCGTCTACATACATAAAGTCGACTAGATCTGAGATTGTTCGGCATAGTGCGCGATCGCCCCCGCGCCGAATGTAGCGCATGTTCCTACAAGCGCGTACCACTGCCACGATACTCCAGTTGCGATCGCCAGCGACACTGTCGCACTGAGACCAGCCAACAATGCAACGGTGCCAACAGTGGGAGATCGATATCCACGTGCCATGAGAAGGAAGATACCCAGCATCATTCCGCCACTAAAAAATTGAATCCGCAGGACATCGTCAATCAATCGATCTGAGACGGCAATTCCAATGATCGCGACCATGGCTTGAACGGTGCCAAAAACAAGAATCGCGAGTCGAGAGATGCGCAGACCCCCGCCTGTGTCTGGGGAAATCTGATCTGGTGCGGGTTGCCTGTAAAAATCAGCTACGAAGGAGGCTGCCGACGAGTTCAGCGACGAAGACAGTGTCGACATCGCAGCAGCAATTACCGCGGCAACCATAAAACCGCGAATCCCTCGAGGAAACTCCGTTCCAATGAAATACGCGAATACACGATCAGGCGCAGGAGGTACGTCCGTGGCAAACATCGCATTGCTCTGGTAAAAAGCCCAAAGCAACACGCCAATGCCCAGAAAAAGAGCGAATTGCACCATCACTAGAAGGCCGCTCGTAAACAGTGCTCGTCGTGCATGCGCGATCGTAGAGCAGGCGAGATACCGTTGAACAAACATCTGGTCCGCGCCATGAGTTGCCGCGGTAAACACCGCGCCACCACCAACGGCGGACCAAAAGGTGTAATCCCTGGTCAAGTCAAACGAGAGGTCGATCAATGCAAGTTTATCTGCGTTGTCAGCCAACACCCAGGCGGCAGTAAAACCACCCGGTATCTCGATTCCTAACAGAATAATGGCGAACGTAGCACCACCCATGTACAGGCCGAGTTGCGCGACGTCCATCCATACGACAGTCGTCATACCTCCAAACCAGGTATAGAACACCGTCACCGCAGCTAAGCCACAAATACTCAATACAAGAATCGTATTCGTCGCATCAGAAGACGCAGTGAACAGAAAACTAAGAACGATGCTGGCACCGAGTAACCGAAGGCCATCTGAGAGGTTACGTGTGCAAATGAACAGCCCCGAGATCGTCCTCCCTAGAGCCTTGCCAAAATAACGTTGCACTAATTGGTACACGCTGAGAATGCCTGGCTGAAACAACGTGGGCATCAACAAGATGGTTACGAATCCACGACCCACAACGTATCCGAGCGCAATTTGGAGAAACGTCAAATCACCTGCATACGCGAATCCGGGCACACTAATAAACGTAACCGTGCTCGTTTCTGTCGCGACAATTGAAAACGCGACAGCCCACCACGGTATCGTTCGGTCAGTCAGGAAATAGGCATCAACCGTTGTCTGCTGCCCGCCCAGCCGAAAGCCAAGCCAAACCGTAGCCAAAAGGTAAATAATGATGACCGTAATGTCGATGTAATCGATCTGAAGAATGGGCATCAAGCCTAAGGGGTAACACTGTCATGACTGGCGCTATGCGGCAAAATCTACTGGCCAACCATCCGGGCCCCGTTCAGTGCGCGTTTGACGTAAAGTACGGGCACACGGTATAAAATAAGGTTACTTACGTCGCAAAACTTGCTGATGAAAAACAGGTCTATTGCTCCGCCCCGAGACACCGTAGAGACACCGACCGGCACGCGGTCGAGCAGCGGATGATGTAACCAGCGTGACAAACGAAATCAGGCAGGTCATCATCCAAGGTCGGGTGATGACCTTTTTCTTCGTACGCGTAAAAACAGAGATAGATCAGTGACCAAAATTGGATTAATCGGATTCGGAACGGTCGGCCAGTCCGTCACTCGAATACTGACAGAGGGTAGCCATCATGACGTCGAATTGGCATCCATCTGTAATCGGAATGTCGAGAGAAAACGAGTAGATTGGGTGCCAGATGATGTGATCTGGACGTCAGCCTTTGAGGACATTCTAAAGTCAGACGTTGAAATCGTCATTGAATTGATTGGAGGCACTGAGCCGGCCACAAAATTAATTCGCCAAGCGCTGGAACTTGGCAAATCAGTCGTTACTGCGAATAAACAAGTTGTCGCTCAGTCCGGGTCGTCGCTGATCGAAACCGCGCAGAGTAACGACTGCCGTCTTCTCTTTGAAGCGGCGGTCGGTGGTGGTATTCCGGTCATTCGTGGAGTACAGGAAGGACTAAGCGGAGATGTTCTCACTCGAATCCACGGACTGCTTAATGGCACATGTAATTACATTTTGACCCGAATGGAAAGCGCACAGATCTCGTTTGAGCAGGCCTTGGAAGAAGCGCAGCAACTTGGGTTTGCAGAGGCTGATCCAACCGCGGATATTGACGGAGGTGATGCACAAGCAAAGATCGCGATTCTGTCGGCGATCGGATTAGGCTGCCCCGTGAGACTAGACAGCATTCCGACGACCACAATTCGTGGAATTGATCCGATCGATTTTGTCTATGCAGACCGACTTCATTGTACGGTCAGACAAGTGTCACGTGTGGAACGACTAGACGTGGAGAACAGGACTATCTCGGCATCTGTCCAGCTAATGTTGGTGCCGAACGCATCGCCGCTAGCACGCGCCGAAGGAAGCCAAAATCTAGTAGTGGTCGATGGCGTTCGCAGCGGTGAAACTGCATTCTCAGGATTTGGGGCCGGGGGAGATCCGACGGCGGTAGCTGTCGTCTCGGATCTAATTGCTATCAGTCGAGGTGATTCCCGCGTGGTAAATTGGCCAACCCAGACACCAGCTGGTTCAGCGCAGATTGATTTTGATTCGGCCCATTACATTCGCTTTATCGTTATCGATCGGCCCGGGATCATTTCGGAACTCGCACGGGTCTTCGCAACGCATGACATCAATATTGATTCTCTCCTGCAAGAGCCCGGGTGGTCCAAACGCGAACTGCCTTTTGTCATAACGTTAGAACGCTGCAACACGAGCGCCTTACGTAATGCACTCAGTGAAATTCGGCGCTTTGATTTTCACGCGCGTGATTTATTTTGGATGCCAATTTTGGTACGGGGAGAAACATGAGTTTTTTAACTGGTCTCAAATGCTCGATCTGCGACACCCCGTTCGAGCCAGAGGCTTTGTACGTCTGCAACCAGTGCCTTGGGCCGCTCGAAGTTACCTATGATCGAGACAGGCAAAAAAAGGCAGTCACCCGAGAGATCATTGGGAGAAGGCCACCGAGTTTATGGCGATACCGTGAGTTATTACCAATACAGGGGGAGCCGCGCACAGGCTTCGATTCTGGTTTTACGCCACTAGTCCGCGCCAGAAATCTCGAACGAGAGCTGGGCGTTGAAGAATTGTACATTAAGGATGATTCTGTTAATCATCCGACGCTGTCCTACAAAGACCGTGTCGTCCCCGTCGCTGCAACCCGGGCCATAGAACTCGGATTTTCAGTCTTCGGCTGTGCCTCAACCGGCAACCTAGCGAACAGCGTAGCAGCTCATGCAGCTAGGTTAGGTCTGGAATGCTTTGTTTTCATTCCGCAGACCCTCGAGCCAGGGAAGATCCTCGGATCGGCCATTAGTGGCCCGCATGTAATAGCAATCGATGGCAATTACGACGATGTTAATCGATTGTGCACGCAGATCGGCGACCGCTATGGATGGGGTTTCGCGAACATAAATCTGCGCGCCTACTATGCGGAAGGCGCGAAAACCTATGGATTTGAAATCGTTGAGCAGTTAGGTTGGCGCTTTCCAAAACATGTTGTGTGCCCGGTTGCAGGAGGCACGCTACTACCACGGATTGGACGCGGATTTCATGAGCTCAATGCCCTTGGACTAATGGATTCTGAGCCACCGGCAATTCATGCGGCTCAGGCCGCAGGATGTGCGCCGGTGATCAATGCGTTACGTAGTGGCGCAAAGCATCCAGAACCTGTCAAACCGGACACGATTGCGAGTTCTATTGCGATCGGAAACCCTGCAGACGGCTTTCATGTTTTAGATACGATTCGAAGCTCAGGTGGTTCAGGTGACACGGCCTCTGATGAGGAGATTTGTGGCGCGATCCAGCTGTTAGCGCGAACAGAGGGAATCTTTACTGAGCCTGCCGGCGGAACCACCTTAGCCGTAGCGATCAAGCTCATACGAAATGGCAGGATTCCAAAGAATGAAAGCACCGTGATATGCATTACCGGAAACGGTTACAAGACACCCGAGGTCGTTGCTCCCAGACTCGATAAACCAACCCTGCTCGGACGTTCATTGCGTGAATTCCAAACGTTTATGGCTGACCGAGAGCAAGAACGAACTGTCAGCTAGTATGTCCAACGTATTACATAGCGAGATTGTCGAGGCTGAAGGTCATCTCGTCGACTCTCAGCTACTCAACGCCATCTTCGACAGAGTAATCGAGCGTGGTGGTCAGTTTGAGGTCCTGCGCTTCGACATCGGTCGCGATAACGAAGCCTACTCAAAGCTGAGCCTTAAGGTGTCGGCACAGTCTCCAAAGGCGCTCGTAGAGCTTCTTGAGGTATTGATGCCTTTGGGCTGTCACTCACAGCCAGAACGGGAAGCGACACTGCGGCAAGCGGAAGGCTCAGCGTGCGTGCCGGACGATTTCTATTCAACAACGAACCACCGGACGGAAATTAGACTCGGCGACCATTGGGTCGAAGTCAAGAACCAACGTATGGATGCGGTGATCGTCGTCGATGGAAATCAGGCTCACTGTTTGAAATTACGAGACGTTACAGCCAGCGACAAAGTCGTGTGCGGCGTTGAAGGCGTTCGTGTTTCTCCCAATTTCCAAGAACGCGATCGGCTCGGTTTCGCTTTCATGATGAATGATGTGTCATCAGAACGCCGCGTTGAAGTCAGTGTCAAAAAAATCATCAGGATGATGGAGGAAATCAAGGCCAACGACGGTCGCATTGCCTTTGTTGCCGGCCCGGTAGTGGTGCACAGTGGCGGGGGACCTCATTTCGCTGAACTCATCAGGCGTGGCTTCGTCGACGTTTTACTTGCGGGGAATGCGCTAGCGGTGCACGATGCAGAACGTGCCTTGTACGGCACCTCTTTAGGTATCGATCTTGATGCCGGTTCGGCCGTTGAAGAAGGTCATAAAAATCATATGCGGGCGATCAATGCAATTAATCGAGCCGGCGGTCTTCGGCCGGCTGTCGACCAAGGCATTCTAAAATCAGGTGTGATGTATGAGACGATTCGACATGGGGTAGATTACGTCCTCGCAGGCAGTATTCGTGACGATGGACCATTACCTGACACCGTCATGGATTTAATCGTTGCCCAAAATCTTTACGCTAAAGCGCTCGAGGGAGTCAAGATGGTGGTCATGCTCTCAACGATGCTACACAGCATCGGTGTTGGAAACATGTTGCCATCATCGGTGCGGGTCGTGTGCGTGGATATCAATCCGGCCGTTGTTACGAAATTGGCGGATCGTGGCTCGTCACAAACAGCTGGCATCGTGACCGACGTCGGACTGTTTCTTCATCAGTTACGTACCCAGATAACCGATCGGCAAGGACAGATATGACGAGGGCTTCGTCAGCCGTCGTTGTCCAGAAATACGGAGGGTCCTCCGTTGCCACGCCCGAGAGGATTTCTGCGATTGCGGAGCGAATCGCTCGGAGCCAAAAGTTTCAGCCACGGATCGTTGTCGTTTTGTCGGCAATGGGAACGACCACAGACGAGTTGGTTTCTCTTGCACATTCCGTTGCGAAAAGTCCTAGTGGACGAGAAATGGATCTTTTGCTCGCGACTGGTGAACAAGTGTCCGTATCCGTACTCGGCTTAGCGCTTCAGGACCGGGGCATCCCGGCAATCTCGCTAACGGCCACACAATGCGGCATTCGGACTGATGATGCTTACAATATCGCACGAATCGAATCAATTGACACAAAACGCATCGTGGAAGAATTGGACCGCGGTCGAGTTGTAATTGTCGCTGGATTTCAGGGTCTAACCCGCGATCACGAAGTTACCACGCTTGGCCGGGGAGGTAGCGATATCACTGGTGCGGCACTGGCGGCCGCCCTTGGTGCCTCCTCGTGTGATATCTGTACCGATGTCGACGGGGTACTATCAGCGGATCCCAACAAGGTGCCGAATGCAACGCAATGGTCTGAGATAAGTTACGAAGAGGCTATCGAAATGGCCTCGAGTGGTGCGAAGGTGTTACATCCTCGTGCAGCCGAAGTCTGTATGGCCTATGACGTACCGATACACGTTCGTTCCAGCTTCCATGATCTGGAAGGAACCTGGATACGTGGAGAGTCAGACATGGTGATGGAGCAAGCAGAAGTTGTTGGCGTAAGTAGTGAAAAGAGAATCGCAAAGGTCACCTTAACTGATGTTCCTGATAGACCGGGAATCGCAGCTCAGGTATTTCAGGAACTTGCCGAAGCGAACATTTGCGTCAGATTGATTATTCAAGGCGCGAGCACAGAGAAAGTAGGACGGATCACGTTTGTCGTCGATGACGAATATGTCAGCGCCGTCCGCGGCCTTCTCGCACATTGGAAAAAGGATGGCCTCGCACGGGAAGCGCTAATAGATACAGATGTGTCAAAAATCTCTATCGTAGGATCGCGGCTAGCCTCTACACCGGGTCTGGCAGGGCGTATGTTTGCTGTCCTAGCGCGAGAAGGCATCAATATTGACTGTATTAGCTCCTCGGAAATGAAAATCGCGTGCGTAATTTCAGAACAATACGTCGATCGCGCGGTCCAAGCGGTGCACGACGAATTTTTCCCTTCCAATGATTTAACTAAGCAGAACGTTAGTAATTGATGAGTAACGAAATAGACGTTGGAATTCTCGGAGCCACCGGTACGGTGGGGCAGGAGTTCATTGCTGCGCTCGAAAATCATCCGTGGTTTCGAGTGACGTGGATTGCGGCAAGTGAACGCTCGGCAGAGAAGCGGTACGCGGATGCGGCTTCTTGGCAATTAGCTCGGGAAATACCCCATGGAATCGCCGAGATGCTTGTAAATCGCTGCGTTCCAGCCGATAGCCCATCCCTTATCTTTTCCGCACTCGATTCGGCAGTTGCCGGTGAGATGGAGGCGGCCTTCGCAGCCTCAGGTCGAACAGTTGTGAGTAATGCGAGGAACTATAGGATGGAACCGGATGTCCCATTATTGATACCGGAGATCAATCCTGACCATTTAGGCCTGTTGCAGCAGCAGACTGAAACCAGGCAGTGGCCCGGAAAAATTGTCACCAATCCGAACTGTTCGACAATTGTTATGACATTGGCGTTAGCGCCACTTTGTCAATTCGGACTTCGCCAGGTCATGGTCACGACGTTGCAGGCTGTCTCTGGTGCGGGATACCCAGGAGTATCGTCCCTCGACATTCTTGGGAATATCTTGCCGCATATTCCTGGAGAAGAACCGAAAATGGAATGCGAAACACCGAAGATACTCGGAACACTGGTGGATGGCGACGTGCGACCACATAAAGTCGTCGTAAGCGCCCAGACAACCCGAGTGCCTGTCGTCAATGGTCACACGGCATTAATCTCCGTTAAGTTCAATGCCGAGCCGACGTGTGAAGAACTCATCAACGCCTTGCGCACTTACCGTGGGCGTCCGCAGCTTGAGAAGCTACCTACGGCACCGAACCATCCGGTCGTTTATCTCGACGATCCCGATCGTCCCCAACCCAAATATGACGTTGACCGTGAAGGCGGTATGTCAGTCACCGTCGGGCGCCTACGAGAATGCCCAGTGCTTGACTACAAATTCATAGCCCTAGGGCACAATACAGTGCGTGGTGCAGCTGGCGCGGCGATTCTGAATGCAGAACTAATGAAGATCGATGGCTTACTTTAAGTCTGCATCGGTTCAGATAAACGAGACTGAACTCGCTTCTCTACCGTCTACAGCATAGATGTGCTTGGATACAACAAACATATATCTAAGTTTTCACGGTAATGCAGTTGCATCCACGCTGGTATTACGACGATCGAACACGATCGCACCCCCAACAACTGTAAGCAGAACGCGTGTAAATCGAATATCTGGTAGCGGTACGTTGAGTACATTTGTGTCTAATAAAATAAAATCAGCAAAACTGCCAACAGTTAAACGGCCTTTTTGATTTTCTTCAAATGACGCATACGCACCGTTGACGGTATACGCGTCAAGTGCCTGACTTACGGTGAGGCGTTCATTTGGAAACCACCCGCCGCGCAGCGACCGATCAGACTGCCGTCTCAGAACAGCTGCATACAGGCCTTCAAAAGGTCCCGGAGGAGCAAAAGCCCAATCGGTACCAAAAGCAACACGTGCACGAAATTCAAACAGCGTTCGAAGAGGAAAACTAACTGTTCGGGAATCACTGTCGTAGATCGAATCAAATTGCCGAGCTGCATACATAATCTGC
>Ga0310124_10001301_pt1 | contig 17400 bp, 15 predicted proteins | sample CB11b_AW_Bot5_MG_FD_203507 | JGI IMG/M metagenome (GOLD analysis project Ga0310124, IMG submission 203507) | Marine microbial communities from Western Arctic Ocean, Canada - CB11b_AW_Bot5 | ecosystem: Environmental > Aquatic > Marine > Oceanic | place: Canada: Western Arctic Ocean | collected... | reverse complement strand
CCGACGAAAAGCTGGATCTCACCGTATGGCCCGCAGAACTTTGCGCGCCAGAATAAACGCCGCGTTTTCCGGTCACAGAGCGCCGACCTGATCCACTGGTCCGATCCGCGGCCACTGATCGTACCCGACGACGCTGTCGACAACCTCGACGATGTCTTCTACGGCATGGAGCAGTTCACGGTCGGCAAAGACTGGCTCGGTTTTCTGAACGTCCTGCACCAGGTCGACAATACGATGGACGTGCAGCTGGTGTACTCGCGCGACGGCGAAAACTTCGACCGCATCAGACCCGGCCATGCCTGGCTCGAAGGCGACGAGGACAATTGGGACGCCAACATGGTGTCGATCTGCAGCAAACCGATTGTCGTCGGCGACGAGCTGTACGTGTACCATGGCGGCACCCGGCGACATCACGACTGGTGGATGGTCGGGCCGTCCGAGGGCCTGGTGCACCCGGAGGTCGACAATCCGGATCCGGACGGCTTCGGCATCGGCCTGGCGAAGATCCAGCGCGACCGATTCGTCTCGCTCGACACCGGCCCGGTGCGAGAAGGCGTTCTGATTACGCGTCCGGTGCGGCCGCGGGGCACCGAATTAGTGATCAACGCGCTTTGTCGTGAAGGCGGTTCGATCCGCGCCGAGCTCACCGATTCGGACGGCACCGTCATCAAGGGATTCGAAAAGGACAGCAGCATCCCGTTCGATGGCGACGCGGTCGAGCACACGATGCAGTGGCAGGCCGGGAAACCGACGCCGGAAGGTATGTTCCTGCGGCTGCGCTTGTTCATTTGGAACGGTGAAGTCTTCAGCTTCCAGTTCCGGTAACGACTTTAAGCGAGACGGGAGTTTCTGCCCCAACACATCAAGTACCCGGTCCGTTATAACACCGGCTCACGGTATCAACACTGCACTTACACATGGTTGCGCAGCATCAACTCTTTCGGATAGGGGCTGAGATAGACCTGTTGCGTCACCCAATCCGGCAGCTCGTGCATCGACAGGTGATGTTTCAGCAAGGTCAGCGGCACAATAAGCGGTGCGAGTCCAAGGCGGTAATCTTCGATCGTGGACACTACCCCCTGCCTTGCCTGACTATTGATAACCTTCTTCAGGTGTCCCAATAAATGGTAAAGTACGTTGGCGTGCTTCCGGGGTGTCGCCAGCAACTTCAGGGCCGTCATCAGGTCTATGGCATATTGGTCGCGCAGCGACGCCCACGGATGACTCTTCAGATCGGCAACCAAACGACCAAGGGCCCGATATTTTTCGACGCTGTGGGCCATGATCGACATCTTGTGGGCTGTGTGAAACGCTACCAACCCCTTCGGCGTCCCATCGTTCTCGACGAACTCGCGCCAGCGATGCCAGGCAAATACGCGTTCGAAAAAGTTTTCACGCAGGCGCGGATCATTTAGCCGCCCTTCCTCTTCCACCGGTAAAAGAGGCCAGTGCGCCGTCAGCGCAGCCGCAAAAAGTCCCTGTCCTTTGGTCAGCGGCGAACCGTTCGGTTGATACACCTTTACGCGAAAGGCGCCGCAGCTTGGTGAACCGCGCTTCAAGATAAAACCATGGAGATGCTCCGCATCAAGGGAGCCGAGTCGCTCTGACGACCAACGCTTCATGTCAGCCGTGTGGTCGATGCCGGATTCCGGCGCCACCAGCCGCGGGTCTTCAGGGTTACCTTCCAGTCGGATAGTCTCGCGCGGTGTGCCCATCCCGACTTCGACTTCCGGGCATACCGGCACCCACTTGACGAACGGTCCCAGGGTCTCCACCAGGTAACCATCCCGCTTATGCTGTCCATCGAAACGGACTTTACGACCCAGCAGGCAGGCACTTATCCCCAGCCGAATAACCGGTGAGTTATCGCTTCGAGCTTTCGCCACTGCTGCACTCCGCAAACACGTTTTTCACACTAGCGTGTGGCAAACAAGGCAACTATCAACCGACCAGTCCTACTCGTCATTGCCGCCGGACCACTCCCCCTGCAAGCCAAGCTTCAATACAGTCGTCAGCACGGAAACGGGCAACTACGGATACGAGGGGAAATCGTCGCGTGCGCTCGGTGAACGCACGGCACAACTAATCTCAGCGGCGACCGCTTCTACTGCGTGAGCGGGAGAAATCACCCTGCGAACGCCCACCCTGCGAACGGCCGCCATGAGAGCGCCTGCCCTGGGAACGGCCTTCGGGGCGCCGACCACCACCACCACCACCACCACGGCCACCACCACCGCCGCGACCGAAATTTCTCGGCGCCGCCTGCCTGGAACGGAAGGCGTCGTCACAATGATAGGCGTGTTCCATCTCGGCCGGCACCGGTTTGCCCAGCAAACGTTCGATCTCCCGCAGGTAGGCTCGATCTTCGGCACAGCAAAACGAGATGGCGTCGCCTTCCGCGCCGGCCCGCGCCGTCCGGCCAATGCGATGTACGTACGTCTCAGCTTCGACGGGAAGATCGTAATTGATCACGTGCGTGATATCGTCTACATCCAATCCACGGGCTGCCACATCGGTAGCGACCAGTACCTGGAATCGGCCACGCTTGAAGCCGTCCAGCGCCTTGGTGCGCGCGGCCTGACTCTTGTTGCCATGAATGGCGGTGCCCCGAATGCCAGCGTCGTCGAGTTTCTGGACGACGCGGTTGGCAGCATGCTTCATCTGCGTGAACACGAGAACCTTGTTGATCTCCGGGTCTTTCAGCAAAGATACCAACAGGGCATCTTTGTTCCGTTTCCCGACGAAGAGCACCTTTTGAACGATGCGGTCGACTGTGGGTTCGTTCGGTGCAATTGTTACCCGGGCCGGGTTACGGACCATGGTATGGGCCAGGTCCACCATCTTCGGTGCCATGGTGGCGGAGAAGAACAGGGTCTGGCGGTCCTCCGGGATTACATCCAGTACCCGCTTGATGTCGGGGATGAAGCCCATGTCGAGCATCCGATCGACCTCGTCGAGAATAAAAACCTCCACGGCGCCGAGATCGATATGTCCCTGCTGCATCAGATCGAGCAGCCGTCCGGGCGTGGCTACCAGGACATCGACACCACGATTCAGGGCCTTGACCTGCTGAACCTGACTGACGCCGCCAAAGATGACGGTGTGGCTGAGACGCAGATAGCGTCCATAGGTCCCGATGCTGTCAGCGATCTGCGCGGCAAGTTCACGCGTCGGAGCGAGAATGAGAGCCCGCGGTGTTCCTCGCTGCGGCCGGCGCCTGTCTCCGGACAGTCGCTGCAGGAGCGGCAGCGTGAAGGCAGCGGTCTTGCCGGTGCCGGTCTGGGCAGTGCCCAACAGGTCCCGGCCTTCGAGCAGTTGCGGAATGCACTGCTCCTGGATGGGCGTAGGCGTGACGTAGCCCTCGGTGCTCACAGCGCGCTGCAGCTCCGGAATCAGAACGCCAAAGACGCCTTGCAAAGGCTGCTTATCGGTCTGCGGTTTTGAGGCGGACTGGTCACCTTCGGCGCGGGGCGCCTGTGTCTGGTCTTTCATGTCTTCCTGGTCCGGGGTAATACAAATCTCGACCCGCCGGACGCGTGGAAAAGACAGGACCGCTGTAATCGCGGCGATAAAGCACCCCGGCTCGAACGGCTGGGATGTGCGGTTTGGCTGGCGATACGAATTCGCCCAGCGAACCGTCGTGAGAGAGCATTTTCGTAATCGTAACTAAACACAATGTAGCCGAACTGTCCGAAAACACAAGCTGCAGATATACACAGACTGTCAACTCGCTACGGATTGCATTCCGAATGTTTGCGATCTACTCTCGCTTCTGTGAACTCTGAACCAACACGACGGCCCAAAGTCCTGGTCACCGGCGCCGCCGGAAACTTCGCCCGCCGAATCGTCGACGGACTGTCGAACGATTTCGATCTGGTCCTGACGGACGTACCCGAGGTTGCCGCGGCACATACCGGTATGATCCCAGTGGATCTGCTGGACTACGATGCCGTGCAGCGCGTGATCGCCGGAATCGACATGGTCGTGCATCTGGCGATCGCCAGTTATTATCGGTTCAAAAACCCACAGGGGCAAATCTACGACGACGAGCTGATGCGCGTCAATCTGATCGGAACCCAGCACGTGTTCGAAGCAGCCAGCCGCGTGGGAATCCGGCGTTTCGTATATGCCAGCAGCATGACAATCGACATCGGAACCCTGGCGCCGTGGCCGGTCGACCGGGACAACCCGCCACGGCCCAGGAATCTGTATGGTTGTACGAAGTTGTTCGGCGAGCAGCTCGGCGAGATGTACGCACGGCAAAACGGCATGTCGGTCGTCTGTCTGCGATTCGGACAACCCTTCCCACTAGGCCGCAACTCGGATCCGGCGCAATTGGCTTTGCCGCGCGTGCGCGGGTTGCTCGTCGCCTTCGCCGACATCGAACAGGCGGTGCGCTGTGCCCTGACCTGGCCGGGCATTGGCTACAAGGTGGCGCGAATCGTCTCCGCATCCACACCGGCAAACGTCGATTTGACCGCAGCTGCCGAGATTGGTTACCAGCCTTGCCGGCGGTTCACCCAGGCCGGCGAGGAGCCGGTCGCGGCAAAGCAGCCACAGCCCCTGCCATGCCGCAATGTCGGTGAGGAATTCAGGGTCGCCGCAATCATCACGACCTATTTCCCGTTGAGCCATGCGGATGTGATTGTCTCGCGCTGGCTCGAGCCGCGGGCGGGCGACGCCGATTGGGGATGGCCGCAACCGCAATCGCGCATCGTCTCCGCCTACATCGACCAGATCGGCGAAGACGACATGGGCTGCGAGATTCTGGAACGGAACGAGGTGCCTATATACGACACGATAGAGCAGGCCTTGATCGCGGACGGTGAGCTTCGCGTCGACGCCGTGCTGTTGATCGGGGAACACGGCGAGTACGGGAAGAACGAGCTGGGCCAGCTCTTGTACCCGCGCAAGGAACTGTTCGACCAGATCGTTGCAGCCTATCACCACGTCGGCCAGTGCGCACCGGTATTTTGCGACAAATTCCTTTCATGGAACTTCGAGTGGGCTGTCGATATGGTGCGGACGGCATTCGAGATGAACTTTCTGCTGTTCGGCGGCTCCTCCGTGCCGCTCTGTCGGTTATCGACGCCGTTTCGCCTGGCCCAGGGTGTGAAAAGCAGTCAGAAGGAAGCCGTTGTTGTTTTCCATGGTCCCGATGAGGCCTACGGCTACCACAGCCTCGAATTCGTCCAGCCGCTTATCGATAGTCGGCCGGGCGGCGAATCCGGGGTTCACATGGTGACCGCCTGGCGTGGTGACGACGTCTGGCGCGAACTCGAGGCGGGGACCTGGTCAGAGGAACTCATGGCGGCGGCGATCGCGGCAGCAGACGCCGCTGGGCCGACCGAGGTCAACAGCAGCGGAAATATCCGCGCCGATTGTGCCGCGGACGGCGGGCCGATGGCTTTCCAAATGAGCTATGGCGACGATATAACGGTCACCCATATCAACCTGGCCGGGCACATAAAAAACTGGGGCATCGCAACTTTCCTCGAGGACGACACAATCAACGCCACCGCCCCGATCATGGGCGGGGACGACTCGCACCACGGACATTTCGCGACGCTGTGCCGGGTCATCGAGGAATCCTTCCAAAGCGGCCGGCAGCAGTACCCACCGTCGCGGTTGCTGCTGACAACCGGCCAGACCGCCGCGGTGATGCAGGCCCTGGCCCAGCCAGGACAACCTCTGTTCACGCCGGAACTGCTGATTCGATACAACGCATTCGATCTTCTCGGCTGGCATGACGACGACAGCTTCGGCGCCATCTGAAACGAGCGAGACGTTCGTTCGCAGCGCTGTCGGGAAACAGTGTGCTCCCCGTTGGCGAAGTGTATTGTATACCGACAAGGCACGGCCTATTCTGAGTGCCGCGCGGATTACCCGAAACAGCGCGAACAAATCATAATGAATCCAACCGAACGTCAGGAACTGCGCCAAGAGATTGATCGGCAGATCGCCGAAGTGCGTGTAGAGATCGAGGCACTGGGTGAATCCGCCAGCCCGGTGGCGCCGGACAATGCCATTGGCCGGGTCAGCCGCATGGACGCGATCAACAATCACGCGATCAACGAGGGATCGTTGGGACGGGCCCGGGAACGACTGGAACAACTGGAATCAGCGCTGGCGCGCATCGATCAACCGGACTTCGGCACCTGTGTGATGTGCCGGCAGGTCATTGCGCCGGCTCGGCTCGCTTACCTGCCCGACAGTACGCTGTGCGTGCAATGTGCCAGCCGGTAACTCGAGACTCGTTGCACAAAAACAATCCGCGAACCCGTGCAGTGCATCGGGGGGGCGCATTATTGAATTGTAGGATGGAGCACACGCATGGCCTTACTGTTCGTTTTCCCATTCCACTGCCCCCCCAACCCAACCCGTTACCCCAACATCCGTAAACCTCATGCTCACATCAGAACAGACGAAACAGTATCACGACGAAGGCTACGTTCTGCTGACGAGTGTCTTCGATGACACGGATCTCGCCAGATGGCGCCGGGAAGCGGACAGGCTCGAAGCCATCGTTGCCCCCCCCGAACCCGACAAGCCGCGGCTGCAGGTCGAGCCGGAACTGGACGGTGGTAAGGCGAAGTTGCGAATGATCGAGCCGCTGATCGACCTGTCTCCGGTGTACCGTGAGCTCAGCGAAGACCCGCGTGTCCTCGAATGCGTCGAGAGCATATACGAGGAACCGGCGTTTCTGTTCGAAGACAAAATAAACTACAAACCGGCACGGGTAGGCAGCGGCTTCCCGCTCCATCAGGACTATAGCTATTGGCAGGAGTTCTCGGAGAAGCTCCTGTCCGTCTTTATCCATATCGATGACGCGCCCCTGGAGACCGGCTGTATGAAGCTCATTCCGGGCACGCACCGCATGGGCCTGCTGCCAGCTAAAGAGGACGGACACTGTATCCGGACAGACGCAGTCGACTGGGACCAGATGCGCACCTTCGAAAGCCAGGCAGGAGACGTCCTGATCTTCCACTGCCTGACGGCGCACGAATCCGATCCCAACTACTCCGACACCGACCGCCGCGCCTTCGTGCTCTCCTACAACCCGCAATCCGACGGCAACCAGTACCGCTACGATGACGAGCGATTGGCAAGCTACCACTGATGGAGAGACACCGACAGGCCAGTCCAATGGAAAGCGGATTAATGAGAAACTGTGAAGAAATGACATGAGGCAATCCACGCAGATCAAGTTGACCTTCGACAGGCCCAGGATTATTCGATCAAAGTTCACTTTGATTGAATTGCTCCTGGTGATCGCCATCATTGCCATGCTGGCGAGCATGCTGCTGCCGGCGCTGTCAAAAGCCAGGCGCCGTGCCAAGCTCGTCGTTTGCATGAGTAACATCCGGCAAAACATCGAAGGTTTTACCAACTGGGCCATGAACAATGATGGCAACTACCACGCCCTGGACAATAACTCTCCCACCACCGGGGCGGGGTTGCTTTGGGATAACGGGCATCCAGCGGATGAACAGGAATGGCTCGATGATTTCATCCAGGAAGAAGCTGGCGGTTCCTGGGAAATCATGTTCTGCCCATGGCAGATCAACAGAAAATGGGGCTTTGTACCGAACGACGCAACGGCCTCATACCCAAGTCAGAAGTATGTCAACCAGCTGTACTGCAACGGGACATGGCAATTCTATTACATGGGCTACACGCGGTTCGCCTACTGGGAACCGACCTCTCCACCATCCAACCTTTGGGACGACAGCGGACATCCGGACGGCGGCCCAATTGAAAAAATAGACGGCCGCGGCAGCCTCGACGTGGTCCTTACTGACTCCGTGTACCATGTCAACGGCAGCCTGGTCGCGTGGGCTCACTCGCAAGAGGATAACTGGTATCACTACGAGGAAAAGATCACGGAGATGAACGTCGGCTACGCCGACGCTCACGTCGAACTGCACCGGCATGCAAACAACCTCACCACCGGCGTTGGTTGGTCCGGCAGTGCCTCATGGGGCCCATCCCAAAACTGCGAAGGGTACTGGGTCAACCATACGAACAACTCCTGGTATTACATCTATTGAGCTGGAATCCCGCGACGTCACCCGCGGTGCAGGACAATCGCTTCCACGCGCCGATCGGCAATGCTCAACACGCCCGGCAGCCGTGCCACTTCAACGAATCCAGCCTCTTCGAACCATTCGCGTTTGGTGTTGTCCGTCTCGGCCACGAACGCCTCCAGCAACACCTTGCCCTGTTCAGTTGCCCAGCCAATTGCAGTCTCCAATAATACAGATGCGTCGCCAGCGTACTGATCGTGGCAGGTCACCTCGAAACGCCCGGTATGTTCACGCAGCGGCCCTGGCCCCGGCATGACCGAGACGAATCCAAGCACTCGATGCGGCGAATCGACAGACACCAGTGACCACATATTGCCGCCGGCGCTCTCGACGGCGTACTTCACCGACGTAAAGTTGGACACCGCCCGCCGCGGCGCAGCGGCAAGCGGACTGACCAGGCCCTGGTCGTAGTGCGCGAGTGCCGGGACGATGGGCTGCGCCATCAGGCAGACGACTGCCGACAGGTCGCCCCAGTTCGTCTCGCGCACGACTGTACGCTGACCAGGTGCGAAGGCGACACCTTCGTAATCCTCACCGCCAGGGCCGGGACGACGCATGCAGGCGCCCGCGAGACGCGTAAACCCGATGTGTTCGTACACACTCGACACAATGGGAGCATTGCCCAGGTACGCGACACGGCACCCGGCGTCGAAGGCGATTTGCACCGCCCGCTCGGTGAGTGTGCGGGCGATGCCGCGGCGGCGCGCCGCCGGCACGGTGATCACGTCTTCGATGACGCAGACCTCGGGGCTGTCCACGGCGAAGGCTACGGAAGCGCTGCCTACCGGCGTGCCATCGAGTGTCCCGACAACCTGCCATGTAGTCAGCACGTCGGCGTATTGCCCGCGCATCGACTGCAACCAGTCGACGTCGGTACGCGGGAAGACCTGTTGCAGCAAATCAATCAGCCGCGTGCGTGCAGCAGGGTCAATGGGGTAACGATGGACAGTTACCTCGAATTGCTCTGGATCCATGTGACGGCGTTTCTGACAGGTTAAAATAGTTGCGGTGTTGAAAGGGGTGAGTGGTCGACAAAAAGGTTTGTCCAACCTTTTTACTTTTCAACCCCTCTCACCCCTTGAACGCCAATTTATATTCGCCGGGAAACAGGAATTGCATGAATTACGCCTCGGCCTCGACGTGCTTGTGCGGCCCACGCAGGGACAATCCCGTCGGGGCCGAACGAGTCGGCATCGGCGCGCTGGTCAGCGCAGTGTGGGACGACGGGCCGACCGACCGGCACCGGGACCACACCTCCGGCGCCCTTGCACCGCTGGCCGGCGTGCAGCTGGACCAGGCAAGCGATGTTGACAGGTCGCATTGGGTCTGATAAACTTGTCAAAGCTGTGGGAATGGACGAAATCCGGCGGCTTATTGTAACTTTCTTCCTTCGACAACCTTGGCAACCCGGGAGCCATTCCTGATTATGCGAACCTTTGTTTCTATGATGACAATCTTCGTGATCACCCTGGCCACCGTTGCCCAGGGGGCCGACAAAATGGTCGCCATCGCCGAACTCGGCGATGTCCTGGCCAAAGTCGACGGCAAACCAATTCTCAAGGCGGACGTCTATCCGGTGGGGCTACCGATGAAAGTGAGCCTGGAGCAATCGGTCAAGCCCAGGGTCGGCGAACACATTGACCGGATGCTGGTGATTCAGGCAGCCGTTGCCGAGCGGCTGGACAAAACGAAGGCTTACCGGAAAGGGATGCGGGCGATCGAGCAAAAGACCACGCTGGCAGAGAACGCCCTGTTGGCCCGCCATTACGAATCAAAGCTGCCGGCGACGATCGCAGCCCACAACCGCAGCGCCATAACCGATGCGGAGGCAGCCGCCTTCGTCAAGAAGGACAAAAATCTCTACAGGGGCAAGACCAGGCGAGAGGCGGTCGAACTGGCCCGCGGTCATATATCTCGCGATCGGCAGCTCGGCGCCGGTATCGACTGGATGACCAAGAACCTGGGCAACCGAGAGGTCACGATCAACGGCAAGGCAATACCGGCAGCAACAATTGCTGCCGCGATCGACGCTGCCGACCGCCGTTACTGGCGGCCCGAGGCGCTCTTGCTCAAGGCCGTAGGCGAAATGGTGATCACACAGGAAGCCAAGGCAACCCGCGAGAATTCCAAAACGATCTGGGAAGACGCCGACCGGGTCCGAACGCTGATCGCAGCAGCTAAGATCGAGGTTGCCGGCAATAGCTTCACATTGGGCAACGACCGGGGTGTCAGTAGCGTGCTGCCGCGGTTGGATTTGACGAAAACGTCCACAATTCAGCCCGTAGTTCTGGAGCTGGTCAAGAGCATCGTGATGGCAGACATGGCGCGGACGGAGGGGTTGGACGAAGACGAGGCGTATGGGCAACAGGCTGCGCAGGCGGCATCGTTCCGGACCCATCGCCAAACCCAACTGCTGATCAAGCTCTACCGCGAAAAGCACCTCGATGCGGACGCGCAAAACGCCGACTTCGAGACCCTGGTCGCGGCACTGCGCGACAATGCCAGGATCAAGTATCTGCTGGATTGAAACTGTTAATTGCCGTTAACCGCGGTTCGCAGCCTTAGCTGATCGGTGGCGAATTGGTGTCATTCCATTTTGTACATTTGAAATGATCGGCATGAAAAGCAATGACAACGCCAAAACTGCCCCGTCCTCCCCCCGCAACCAGCGTCAACGAGAGTGACTCGAAAACAGTTCACCTGCGGAGCCGCACATGGTGCACCGATCCGTAAAGAGTGAACTGCAGACAAACTCACCTTCAATTGCACCATGCCCACTGCCATAGTGACAGGATAGTTCCTTTGCTGAGAGGACGATCGAAGTGACCCCAATTGGATGTGGATTCAAAGCGGCTGTAATCGGTTGCGGGATGGCCGGCCGTGGCCATGCCGAAAAAGCGCAAAGCCTGGGACTCGAGGTGGTCGGATTCGGCGACCAGCTCGAGGAAGCTGCCGAGCGGGCGCGGACGGAATTCGGCGGGCGCTATGCAACCACCGATACCGGTCGTATCATGCGTGACGACTCCATCGACGTGGTGCTGATTGCCACCCATCACGACGCCCACCATCCGCTGGCAATTGCGGCTGCAGAGGCTGGCAAACACATTCTGCTGGAGAAGCCGATGTGTCTCACCTACGCACAGGCGGTGGAGGTGGCGGAAGCGGTCGAGAAAGCCGGGGTCAAGTGTGTGATCAACTGCAAATTCCGCATTGCGCCTGCAGTCCGAAAGGTTCGCCAGCTTTTGCCCCGGCCACGGGTAAGTCACGGCCAGTTGGCCATGAGAGAATCCGAGAACATTGGCAACCCCTGGGTATGGCGGGCGGACGATGGTGGCGGGCTGCTGATCAGTACGACGGTGCATACCATCGATTTGCTCGGGTACCTGATGGATAGCGCCGCCGATCGGGTCTATGCCGAGGGTCGGGTTTTCGGAGACAACAAGGGTACCGAGGGCTACCCGGATGCGCTCGTCGGTACGATCTTGTGGAAGAATGGCGGGCTTTCCACCGTTATCAGCACTGATCAGGGGATGAACCCGTTCGTATCCAAGTGGTTCCTCGAGATATGGGATGGAGAACGCAGCGCCGTGTTGTCGGCCGACATGAATCGCGCCGATTTCAGTGGTTGCGACGTTGACCATGTGGACGCCAGGGAATTGCCCCAGGAGACCCAGGACAACGCCGCAATGATGGTAAACCTGATCGAGGCGATTCGGACCGATGGCGATACATTGTGCGACGCCCGCGATGGCGTACAAGCCGTGGCCATCTGCAACGCCCTCGACGCGGCGGCGCGCACGGGCACCCCCCAAACAGTTCAGTGAGAGAAATCAACGGATCATGAACCTGTCGCTATCAGCCAGAATCGCCGAACTCGAGCACGTCAAAGATCAGCCGGCTGTTGGCTTCGAGGAGTTGGCGCGATTGGCCAGTGAGATCGGCTACGAGGCATTATGCATTCGATCCGCCCAGGTGACCTTGGATACACCCGACGATGATATCGAGCAGGCGCGACAGCTTCTGGATCACTATGGTCTTCAGGCTTCAATGGTCTGCCCGGGGCCCGGGGTGTCTGCCAACACGGCGGATTCGGGTCAAGCGCTCAGAAACATTGGCCGGCATCTGGACGTGACCGAGTTGCTTGGTTCCAAGTTACTTCGCGTTTCGGTCATGCGGAAAGACGACGTGATCTGGGCGCAGCGCGCAGCCGATCAAGCCCGCGAGCGCGGCATTCGTCTCGTGCAAATGACACACACCGAGTGCCCGTTCGAGACCGTGGATGATTGTCTGGAGATGCTGACGCGCATTGACCGGCCTGATGACTTCGGCCTCTGCGTCGAACCCGCCAACCTGCTTGTATGCGGCGATGACTACGGCCCGGATGCCCTCCGGCGGATCAGCCCGCATATCTTCAACGTGTACGTTCAGAACGTGCGGGTTGATGAGACGGGAAGCAGCAGCGTCGTCACCAACGCCGGCATTGTCCGCTACCAGCGCCTGATCGTCGGCGAAGAAACCCCGGAGGCACAGGCGGGAGTTGACTTCGATCGTTTTTTTGAAGGGCTGAAATCCATCCAATATGCCGGGTTCGTGACCTGCCATCAGCCTTTGGTAGAAGGGACAAGCGTCTCCGAGTTGGCCCAATTCGTCTACGATCGCCTGACACGTTCTCTCGGTTGACCGGGCGATACGAAGGCACCCGTATACAGCGCTGTCAATCTTGGGCACCTCGTCTTTTATGGCCAACAATGAAGTTGCCCGTCGCGCAATGCCGCGCATCATCGACACGGGTTGCGAATCATCGCACTCCGACTATGGCGCAGTCAAGGTATTCAATTCAATGAGATAAAGGAGTCCAAAGTATGAGCAATAGTGCCTTCAGGTTTGCGTTTATTGCCGAACCTCAACTTGGGATGAACAGCCCGCCAGGCCTCCGCGGGCCGGGTTCAGACAAAGAACGGTTCGATCGTGCCATCGCCTATGTAAACGGCAACGACATTGCCTTCGTTGTGCCCGACATAATTACTACGGCGGTGGATTGGCAGTAACTTACCCGTTACACTATTGTCCCTGATGATCCATGAAGAGAGAATCTGGCATCTTAAGGGACTACGGCGTATCCCCGTAACACAACGGCCTCTCATAGCCGGGGTAGGACTGACTGAATGATTATTCATGAAGAGAAAATTACGCAGTTCCATACCGACGGCTATTTCATTCTTGATTCAGTCATTCCGGATGAACATCTTGAGTTGTTGCGGCGAAACTGCGAAGCAGGAATCGTTCAGAAAAACGCCGCAATGGATGAACTAGGTACCGATGTCATGGGTATTACGCACCGTGATCAACGTTATTTTATTGGCAAGGCGGCACAGGGACTCCCGGAATTACGCCAGTTCCTGTTCAGCGAGTTGATAGGTGATATCTGTCAGGCTATCCTCGGCGGCACCGTATACTTCAAGAGTGATCAGTTTGTGGTTAAATACGGCATGTCGTCAATGGAATTTTCCTGGCACCAGGATTCCGGCTACAGCCAGAAGCGCCTCGGTGATCACCCTGAAATTCTCACCTTCTGGTGCCCGCTTGACGACGTGGCTGAAGACAACGGCACGATTTACGTCCTGCCGATGCAGCGCCTCGGGAAGAGAGAAGTTGTTGACCATGTGAAGATGGAAGGCACCAACGACCTGGTCGGCTATTTCGGGGATGACCCGGGAGAGCCGATTATCGCGGCGGCTGGGAGCCTGGTTGTTTTTTCCAGCCTCACGTTTCACCGCAGCGGTGCCAATAGCAGCGGCCGAAAGCGCCGCGTCTACACACCGCAATACACCGCCGAGCCGATGCCGGGGAACGACCCGAGTGATATCAACGAATTATTCCTGCAGGATGGCGTCAGGCGCGTGGTGGTTGAACAATAAATTCAGTGTTACACCACAAAACGTTTCCCTTTCAACTCTCTGAACTAAAGAACTGAATTATCTCCAATCGCAGTGGCTACAGCATCAGCTTTCCGCAAGCGAACCTTTCAGCGCTTAAATCCATCGCTGTTGCCGTGCCCTCGAGAGCGATGTTGTTACGCAAGTGCTGTAAGTAAGTATATCCACCAATGCCCGAGCTCCGCCTACCACCAAACGTAGGCGCCCCCCCCCTCGGCTAACACATCTGCTCAGCTATGGATCAGCTTCGGCGTGTTGGCTTCCATCCAGGAGCGCAGCGCTGCTACATCATCGTCCGTCGCACTGGCATACGGGCCGCGTGACTGTACCCGCATCGATAAAAAGCCGGACGCTTTGCCGGTCAACCGATCAATGGCGGTATCTTTGTAGCCTTTCTTTCTGAACGGGTCCATGCCCGTTGATTTCAATTTCTTGATGTAATCGGTACGCTCTTGAAGTTCGACCCAATCCTGTGCCTGCAACAGCGCAAACATATCAAGGAGATACTGCGGATGCATGTAAATCAAAGAACTGGCGGCGCCAATCGCGCCGTGCGGACCGAATTCACACCAGGCAAGCTCGCCAACCCAGACATTCAAAAACTCGCTGAGCTGACGACAGCCCTCCGGCGAAAAACCGAGGGTTTCGGAATTGGCCTTCACTGAGCTGTAGCCTTCGACCTGTTCATGGATGGCACGATGCTGGTCCAGCGTCAGCGCTTTTTTCGAGCGCAGTGTTTCATAAATGTTGAAAGACAGTCCCGGGCAGGCCCCAGCGACCTCTTCGAAAAATGGTACGACTTCGTCATCTTCCAGCGCCATCCAGTACGGCAGGGCAATCTGCACGGCATCGGCCCCTGCTTCGGCGGCGACTTCGGCTCGACGCTGGGCACCGCGGGTCGACGTCGCCGTGATGCCAATCATCACCGGTGTATCCTGTTTGCGACATTCGTCGATGGTTGCCTTGGTGATCGCCGTCCATTCGTCGATCTCGGTGGCATAGAATTCACCTGTAGTCCCGGCGGTATATATGCCCGGTGCACCTGCGGCACAGGTCTTTGCGACGTCCATACGGTAGGTGTCTTCGTCGAAGGTATCGGCCGGGGTCCAGGCAACCGGCAGACCCGCCCAGGGGCCGATCATGTCATTTCGTTGAAGCATTGGCAGAAAATGTCCCTGTTTCGATTTCCTCACTTGGGTCTCACTCTCAATCGCACCCCTAATCTCATTCTTGAAATTATGAATGCTACCCGGTGTATTCTGTACCGCACGCCGAATAATACCAGTTCCCCGCCCCGAAACCCCATCGTCGCGACAACCCGGCTGTAACCGCTCTGTGACATCCGCGGCAGCATCCTGAAAGATCGGTCTGCAGCACGGATCTGGCGGCCAATGATCGACCTATAGATGAAGAAAAATGGGGCCACCACGAATGACGGAGTCGGCCTGATGAGACAAGGAATTTCAAAGACAGCACAATAGTCAATTCGTGCTAAATTTCGATTGACGCAATGTATTTTGAGTGCTCAGTTGTATCAGAATTAACAGCAAAGGGAAACGACAAATGGGTGAGCGTCTTAAAGACAAGGTCGTATTCGTAACCGGTATCGGCTCGGTCGGCCCCGGCTGGGGCAACGGCAAGGCGGCGGCGGTGCTGTTCGCACGAGAAGGGGCAAAAGTCTTCGGAGTCGACATCAATCTGGCTGCGGCCGAAGAAACGAAGGAGATCATCGACACGGAAGGCGGTGACTGTTCGGTAATGAGGACCGATGTCTCCAGTGCCAACGACGTGAAGGCCGCAGTGGATTGCTGCATCGAAACCTATGGCCACATCGACGTGCTGCACAACAATGTCGGCATCCTGGAAGTCGGTGGCTGTGTCGAAGCCTCTGAAGAGAGCTGGGACCGGGTCAACGCGGTCAACCTCAAGAGCATGTTTCTCACCTGCAAGTATGTGCTGCCGCATATGGAGCAGCAAGGCAGCGGCGCCGTTGTCAACATCTCGTCCATCTCCGCCACGCATGATCTGGGAACGACCTACGTTTCCTACAGCGCGACAAATGCCGCGATCCTTCAGCTTACCCAGAGTGTCGCCCTGCAGTACGCGAAGAAAAACATCCGCGCCAATTCAATACTGCCGGGGTTCTTGAACACGCCGATGGTCGTGGAATCACTCACCGCCGCCTACGGCGGTGACACGCAGAAGATGATCGAACAACGCGACGCACTATGCCCGATGGGTAAGATGGGAGATGCCTGGGATGTAGCGAACGCCGCTTTGTTCCTGGCCTCCGACGAGGCGAAATACATTACCGGCGCACAACTGGTCGTTGATGGCGGGCTGACCTGCAAATGCGTCTGAGGCAGTCATGAATATCGGCTCGTTACTGACGCAGACAGCCCTGACCTTCCCGGAGCGGGCGGCGATTGTCTGCGGCGAGACGCAGTCCAGCTACGCCGAGTACAACGCACGCTGCAATCGCCTGGCAAACGCGCTGGGAAGTCTCGGCCTCCGTCCCGGGGACCATGTCGGCCTGCTGATGTACAACTGCCCGGAAATGCTCGAGGCGATGTTCGCCTGCTTCAAGGCCGGGTTCGGGGCGGTGCCGATCAACTTTCGCCTGCACCCGAAAGAGTTCGCCTTCATCATCGATCACTCGGAAGCCCGGGCCGTCATCGTGTCGCCCGAGTTCGACGCGTCGATCGCCGAGATACGCGACCGGATCCCGAAGGTGGAGCATATCATCACCGTGTCGCCCGAACCGCCGGGCGAGCTGCAGGCCTATGACGATCTTCTCACCGGTGCCTCCGATCAATTCACGGACGTTAACAGATCGCCGGACGATATCGCCTGGATCTTCTATACATCCGGCACGACCGGCCAGTCCAAGGGCGCGATGCTGACCCACCGCAACCTGATGGCCATGACCTGGACGTTTTATGCCGACATGGTTGAAAACTTCGGCACCGATGAAGTCGATCTGCACGCTGCGCCCCTGTCGCACGGCAGCGGCTTGTACGCGCTGCCAAATATCGCCAGGGCAGCAACCAACATCATTTCGGATAAATCATTCGATGCCGAGAAGATCCTGCAAATCATCGAGACCAGGCAGGTCACCAACTTCTTCGCGGCGCCGACGATGATCAAACGATTGCTCGACTGCCCTGCCTTCGAGCGCTACGACCTGAGCTCGCTCAAGGCGCTGATGTACGGCGGCGCACCGATGCTGGTCAACGACCTGACGAATGCGATGGAAAAACTCGGTCCATGCCTGGTGCAGCTCTACGGCCAGGGCGAGTCGCCGATGACGATTACCTATCTCTCCCATGAAGACCACATACTCGATGGAACTCCAGAGCAGATGAAACGGCTCGGTT
>Ga0310124_10001300_pt1 | contig 17409 bp, 13 predicted proteins | sample CB11b_AW_Bot5_MG_FD_203507 | JGI IMG/M metagenome (GOLD analysis project Ga0310124, IMG submission 203507) | Marine microbial communities from Western Arctic Ocean, Canada - CB11b_AW_Bot5 | ecosystem: Environmental > Aquatic > Marine > Oceanic | place: Canada: Western Arctic Ocean | collected... | reverse complement strand
ATTTTTTAAAAGTCTTAGTAATACTTTAGCATCTCGTGGCTGCTTAACGACGTTAAATCCATTACGTTTTAGCCAAAACCATTTGTTTGAGCCAAATTTGGCAGAAAAGTTAAGGTTTAACTTTGACAATTCATCAACCTTCGGCTCCACTCCTGGGCCAAAATACCAATTCAACGTCTGTTTTGCGATGGGTGCTGAGAGCGTAGCGTATTCATCACGCTCAGAAGTTTTAGTGGCGACGAAAAAGCCGTGTTGGCTACCGCTATGCACGCGCAGTTGTGCGTCCGACCAAGTTGTCATCGTAAGTTGATAAGGCTGTCCCATCATGCCTAACGCGCATTTAACTTTGTCTAATGCGATCCCTTGCATCGAAGCGTTTTCATAGGTTTGGTACGGTGGCCAATCTTGTGTGGTCAGCATTAGGCGAGATGGCCCAATTTTTACTTGAGCAAAAGCACTCATCGACCAAAACGTCGAGATGAGTAGGGTGACTAGCGATAATCTGATGGTAGAGGCTCTAGTTAACATCATTAGAGTGTCCTATCACTTCAGAGATCTTCAAGATTGACACTGGCGGGTAATAGTCGAGCTTATGAGCGGCTTCGATATTAACAATATAGGAATATTGGCTAAGTGATTCTATCGGAATGTCTGAAGCTTTTTGAGTTCCTTTCAATATGTTCTTCGCTTTGTATCCAGCGAATTGACCAACATTGTAGTAACGGCTGACAATACCAAACAGGGCCTTGTGTTTTCTTATCGGGCTCTCGGTCGCCGAAAAAGTAGGTATGTCTGCTGAATGTAACCCCGATACGACTTCCCCGCCTTGGGTGATAATGTATGAATCCGGGGGTAAATAAGCCATATCGATACCATCACGTTTCATATTGTTTATCGTGATGTTAATTAAGTCGCTGTTTGACTTGGTTTTGTCAATGTTTAATGGGTACAACATAACACGCTTGTTATAAATTTCCGATAACTCCATCATTTTATTTGCGGTGATAATCGAATTATTTTCGTCAGCGTTATATATAACCCCAAGGCTTGAAATGTTATTAAGCTTTTCTATCGCTTTAAACTGTATTTCATGGGGTACGATGTGCGATACACCAGTAAAGTTTCTGTCTGTTGAAGATAAATCAGTGATTAACTTGGAGCCCACAGGGTCGGTCACGATACTGAATACAACCGGAGTCGTGTTGTTTATTCTAAATTCGCTTGGTTCTGTGTAAGTTCCTAATAAATTCAATGTGATAGTGGTACCAAATGAATAAATGAGGTCAGCTTCTTTATATTCTAGATCTCTAATATGTTGTTTGAGCTGAGCTTTATCTCTGTTGGCATCAAGAACGGTAAATCTCACATCAATATGTTGGGATAAGTAATCCATGAAGCCTTGTTCTGCGTCCGTTACTCCTCGCCATAATAAAAGAATGACGTGTTTTTCATCACTCTTAGCAAATGAGGATGGGGACATTAAAATCAAGCTAAGAACGAACACTATAAATTTCATGATTGAACCCCTAGCTTCTGTTTATCAGACTTCAGGAATATCGAGAAAAACACAATTAAACTAAAGGAGCTCGTGAGGAGTGATGCGCCAAATATAAGAATGGTTTTATCATAACCGAAGATACTTAAACAAACTCCGGCCAGCATTGGCCCCGCGATATTACCAATACGCTCTGTAAGCCTAAAGATACCGATGATTTTACCTTTCTCGATCCCTTGCCCAGAAAGTAGGTCGATGACTAAAGGTATTTGAGGAGAAACACAGATGCCGTGTGCGACACCAATAATAATAACAATAAGTAGCAACCCTAATGTGCCTTGGAAAAAATAGAAGTTGAGCAAGGCAAGGGACGAAAGTAATCCGCCAATAAAAATAAAGGCCATTTTGTTTTTAAGCTTATCGACCAAAATGGCACTCAATGGTGAAATTAGAATGATCGCGAGGCCATACGCCATAATCACCCTTCCAGATACAGAGCTACTTTCGCCAAGGAATTGCAGATATACGGGGCAGATGTAGTAGAGGAAGCCCGTCAGTACGATCTTCGCCGGTATCGCACTGAATATCGTAATTAATGCAAAATACTTATTACTCAACAGAAGCTTAAAGTCTTTTAGCTGAACGGGTTTACTCGCGTTGCTAGTGGTCGACTTTTCAAAGAACACATAGACCAGCAAGACACTCAACGTTGCCAACAGCCCTGCGAGCATAAATGTTTCAGAGTATCCAAGTTTTTCGGCGAGGATGCCGCCAATAGCGGCGCCACATAAAGAGCCAGAAAAGAATGATGACAAGAAAGTCGCCATTCCTTTGGTGCGATTAGAATCGTTAGTGGTATCTGACACATAACCTTGTGCTGAAATAAATACGATACCGTAGCCTACAGCGGTAAAAGCACGAGCCACCAACAAGAGTTCGAGAGATTGAATGAAAGCAGTAGCAACCAAGCCAATACAAGTGATGAGTCCACCTGTCATCAATGAATGCCTTCTGCCTACTTTATCTGACCAGTAACCTGCAAATGGCAGTGAGATAGCCCAACACAACATGAACAGAGAAATGGGCAAGCTCGTGACTAGGTTTTCAGGTATCCAACCGGTTGTATTTTCCAGTGAAGATACGAACCTAGGAAAAAAGGCGAGTGAAGATGCTTCTGAGAACACTAATAAAAACAGCGGCAAACGAATGAATCGAAAGTCTTGCTTATCGATGTCTTGTGATGGTTGAGTCGGGTTTAGCTTAGTGATCGCTTGGTTAGTCAGATTGAGTAGTTTGCCAATCTCATCGCGTGACGAGATCTTAGCCAAATGATTCACGATGTCTCGGTTTACCAACATGAAGACTTTCTTTACTTGGTTCCAAGGTGAAATAATCATGAAGTTACACATGAACAGAATGATTTCGGCAACCACAAGGCAAGAGGCAACCAAGACAGTAATCATGTCCATGACGCTTTCTTTAAGCAAGTTAATGATCAAGTTGTTGTCGGTGGTGACATTCAGTTGAATTGTGTGGCTGCTGTTGAGTGAGAATGTCGATTCGCGGATAGAAGGGTGATCAACCTGTTCTGCAGGATAACGATAAGAAGTGCCCGACTGTCCTTCAAAGTTAATCGATAGAATCTCGCTATGGTGGTCAACGAAGAAAGCAAATTCATCTTCTAAGCCATGCAGTTTGTTGTCGGGAACGCCTTTGTCTAGTAACCCTTTAATCATATGATTTAACGAGTCGCCAATCAGGTTGGATTTCTGTTCGAGCTTAACCTCGTAAATCTGTGAAAACTTGTCTAGCGATTGATACGAAACCCCAAGGTTAGCAATGATGGTCAACAGGATGGCAAGAGAGATGATAAACACCGGAAAGTGCTTGTTTTTCAACTTCTCAAACTTAGACAATGAGTACGGGGATTGCAGCGCCTTGTGAGCTTGGGTGATCGTTGGTAGCAATTCATCCGAATCGGTAGCGGATTCAAATATTGCAGTTGCGCCTTTTACTCGGCTTACAATACCTTTCAATAGGTACTTCAAGGCGATGAAGGCAATCAGGCAAGAGAGTAGTATCCAAATTGCCGAATAGAGGAACTGGAGCTTGAGCAAGAAGGTTTTCTGTTGTTCTAACAGAGTTGTGGAGTAGTAGAGCTTTACTTGCCCCTCAACTAATCCAAAAGAGTTGGTGATATCGAGCGATAGCTGACGGTTATTTTCGTTGTTTTGTTCTCCTGTACCAAAGAGTTGTTCGCCAGAGCTTGAGACGACAACTAAGGCGGTAATACCGTCAACGATTTTTAAACGACGATCCAGCATGCCTTGTATGTTTGATATTGCAGAGAGCGGCAAGCCTAAACTGATCGCTTGGTTGATATCGTTATGTGTTTCTTCTAATACAATTTCATAGATAGAGTCGGAGGTTTCAGTGAGCCTTTTCTCGAAATTAAAATAGTTCAGCGTTGCATTTAAGGTGATGGAAAACAGCAAAACCGCCATGATGGCCAGCATCAACTTAACCCTAAGTGATAGGTTAATTAGTGAAGGTTTGATCAATGTTTGGCTAGCTTTGCTGTTCATAGTTAAAACCTACTTAATCGATAAATCGAAGTCAGCACTATTGTTGGTCGCGCTAACAGTGACTTGAGTTATCGGTTCGCTACGGCTGAGTCGACCAATACATTCTTCAGCCAATCTAGGCATCAATGAACGATTAATGATTTGTTCAACAGCACGGCCACCCGTCGTAGGATCGGTATTACGGTCGACTACGAATTGAATGAAGTCCGCATCCCAAGTGAACGAAGCCTGATATTGCTCTGCAAGTTTCTTCTTGATTCGATTGAGCGAGATCTCTGTGATCTTTGCGAGCTCTTCGTCATTAAGCGGGTAGTAAGGAACAATAGTGGTTCGGCCTAAGAAAGCTGGCTTAAAGTATTGCTGCAGATCTGGACGAATTGCTTCAAGTAACTCATCGTTGTCGATACGGTCTGTGGTTTTAGCGCACACATCACAGATAGCTTGGTCAGCTGCGTTCGACGTCATAATGATGATGGTGTTTTTGAAGTCAACGGTTCGGCCTTCACTGTCTTTGATATGGCCTTTATCGAAGATTTGATAGAACAAGTCATGCACGCCAGGGTGTGCTTTCTCCATCTCATCCAACAGTAGTACTGAGTATGGGTTACGTCGAATAGCTTCCGTTAACACACCACCTTCACCAAAGCCAACATAACCGGCAGGCGAGCCGAGTAACGTAGAGATCTTATGTTCTTCTTTAAACTCGGTCATGTTAATCACGGTAAGGTCGTTACTACCTCCGTACAGTTGCTCCGCAAGTGCCATGGCGGTTTCAGTTTTACCCACACCACTAGGACCACACATCAGGAACACACCAATCGGTTTGCGATTATCGGTTAACCCAGCGCGTGATATGCGAATCGCTTTTGCGAGCTCGTTTTTCGCGACATCCTGACCAATAACTCGAGTTTTAAGCTCGTCTTCTAAGGTCAGCAGCTTGGCGATTTCATCACTCATCATGTTACCAACAGGAATACCGGTCCAATTCGCAATCACTTGAGCAATGGTGTTGTCGTCTACCATGGCGTAAACAAGAGGTTCTTCACCTTGCAACTCGGCCAATTCAGTTCTCAGGGTGTCGAGCTGTTTTTGCTTGTTAGCGTCGACAGCATCTTGCTTTTGTTCTTCGGTGATCTCCTGTTGAACCGTTTTGATTTGGTCAACTAACTCAATCTCTTTCTCCCAGCGCGTGTAATACGCTGCCAATGTTTGTTGGTTTTCTTCAATCGATTGTGTGAGCTCTTTGATCAATTCAGCGCTATTTGAGAACAGTGCATCTTCTTTTTCTAACGCCGACTTCTCGTTTTCTTGGTAACGAATGGTTTGCTCTAACGTTTCCAATACTTCTGGCTTCGCGCCTTGTGTCAGTGCGATTCGTGCACTGGCAGTATCAAGAAGACTAATGGCTTTGTCTGGCAGTTGGCGACTTGGAAGGTAACGGATCGATAAGTTGACCGCCGCTTCAATCGCGGATTCAGCAATAAAAGCGCCATGGTGAGCTTGCAATGAAGCGGCTACGCCACGCAGCATTTGCATCGCATCTTCTGCATTTGGCTCTTCAATCGTCACGACTTGGAATCGACGTGTTAGAGCCGGATCTTTTTCGAAATACTTTTTGTATTCAGCCCAAGTTGTCGCTGCGATGGTTTTGAATTCACCACGAGCTAGCGCTGGTTTGAGAAGGTTGGCTGCGTCATTTTGTCCAGCAGCGCCACCTGCGCCAATGAGGGTATGAGCTTCATCGATGAAAACAATGATGGGTACTTCTGAAGTTTTCACTTCGTTGATCACGTCTTTTAAGCGGTTTTCAAACTCACCTTTAACGCTCGCGCCTGCTTGCAGTAAGCCAAGGTCTAAAGAGTGGATTTGCACGCCTTGCAGAGCACTAGGGACTTCGTCGGCTGCGATTCTTAACGCTAAGCCTTCAACAACAGCGGTTTTACCCACGCCGGGCTCACCGACCATAATCGGGTTGTTTTGGCGTTTACGACATAAGATATCAATCGCTTTTCTTACTTCGGCATTACGGCCAGAAATAGGGTCTATGCTGCCGTCAATCGCTTGTTGAGTCAGATTAACCGTGTACTTGCTCAGTGCGTCGTTACCTGCTGGGGTGGTATCGACAGAGCCACCGGCTGAAGGCGTTGCAGAATTACGGGCAATAGGGGTTTTCTTGATCAGACCTTGCAGAGACTCTAGTGAAACACTGCTTAGCGTTTCTAGTTGTAGGGTGCTTACGCCTAACACGTTCTGTTGCATCAAAGCTTGAATAAGATGCAAGCTGACGATTTCGCCATGACCATAGTTTACCGATGCAATCATCCAAGCATCTTTGATTAATTCAGTTAAGCCATGGCTTAGTGTCGGCTGACCTTCGCTGCCTTTTGGAAGCATAGCTATTTTTTTGGAAAGCTCATTCACTAAGGCGTCTAATGACAGCTTTTGAGATTCGCACAACGCCATTATTTTTGGATCTTTTTGGGAAATAAGCTGAAGGATCCAGTGTTCTGTTTCTATCGCTCCAACACCTTGGTTCATCGCCGCGCCCGCAGACGCTTCCAACGCTTGCTTCAGTTCGGGAGATAGCTTTCCTACTAAGTTAGTGAGAGTTACTTGTGTCATAGTCAATTCCTTGTATCTCTATAATCTACACATTCCGTATTTATGAACTACAAAAGCAAAATCTTTACGGTTTCATTGGGGTTACGCTCAGGTGCAAGGTAGTCAATTTCACCTAAACGAGCGGCTATAGAAACCTTGCTTGATAAACGGGGTTTGGTTAAATATGAACGTTTGACGTTCAGATAAATGGCAACAGGTGTACTGTCTTTTAAATAGTGCTGAGTTAAAGACAACACAGCTTTTGCAAATTGGTCATCTTGTTGAATCTCGAGGAACTCATTTCTGTTTTTTGGGGTAACAAAAATACTCAAGTTGTTAAAATGAGCTAGGCAAGTTTTGCCGACCAAAAAACCTTGTCCCAAGCGACTGTTAAAATCTCGATTAACACCGATGCGAGTTAACGAGTCGGTCGGTAATAGACGTTGTTCAAATGCCTTGCACTCAACTTCGATGGAGTAGGGAAAAAAATCATTTAAAACCTTTTTTAGAGTCGTCAGGTTTCGGCTTTGTTGGCTTAGCAGTAACGAATATTGGAGATACTCTTTGTGCTCTTTTCCAAGCGCAGCAAAGTGATTCAATAGTGCTGTTTTCTTTGGGTTTTTCTCACTTTCAACGAGTAGCCAACGTCGAGCATTGGTTCGATAAGTGATTTCAAAGTGTCGTTGATTAAATACGTCCAGAAAATCTTGCAGCGAATGATCTTCATTGTGGATTGCGGCTAACAACTCTTCGTATATGTAATTAGGTATCACGCCTTTAACGCCCGAGAGCGCTTGTTTTGCTAATCTGAGTTTGGCTTTGTTTCCCTTTAACGAGAAGTATTGGATCTCTTGAGGGTTGCCAGTTGGCATCGCTTCCGATTTTAATTGGATCTGTATCGGCGAGCTACTTTGGGACTGAAGCTGCTCCAAGAGCCTCATTGCCTGAGAGAAATCGTACTTTTCAGGCTGAGCGGCTAGGTCTTCGATGAAAGGCTTCATATATCCCCCTTGCAGTCTAAGCTCTGGTGATTTTCAGTTCTCAGGATTTCCGACATTCGCTGAGTTATAAACACAATTGGCTACCGTGAATCTTAGGATACTTTTTAACGATACCATCTCGACCGTAGATTCGGATCTTGAGTTGGATATATCGATCAAAGCTACAAAACTGTTGGAAGAAGCGATTCAGTACATCGGCAAACGCCAGGTAGGGTGAGGTTGCATCGAGTGTGAGTTCAATCTCGGTTCCTGGAGAGAATACGTTTTTGCCCAACACGCGAATAGCGGACACTTGAGAGTTAAACGTGATCGAGTGAATCATCTGAATTTCAGCGCTCGATACTTGTTCTCGGCTGCACAAACTCAACATATGCTTGAGGTCAGCAACCGGATTACTAGACTGCACCAGTGATGAAAAGTTGGTGTTTAGTAAGCTAATGAATTCCCAATGGATGTTTTGGTCGACTTCCTTTGTGATGGGTGCCGAAGGCGGATAAATAGGCGAAAACTCACCGGGTAAATCAATACTCTCGAGGCATTCCAGAGTGCCGCTTACGCCACACGCTTGCTTACCATTTGTGCACAGTAAGTGAGTACCAAGTAGCTTACTAAATTCAGCCTCTGGCGCTTCAGATAGCGAGATAGCGATGCTCATTTCACCAAAGTGATTGTGTTTACTTTGCCAGTAGTCATATTGCTGATTGTGGGTGTATTTCTCTTTAAAAAGAGGAACTAACGGTATTTCACCGTTAGGCGTGATTTCATACACCTTCTGAATTTCGATGATTTCGATATTGTTGTCGCTGTGCGCGTCGGCATTCACAGGAACTGAAAGGGTTCTGTGATCGTACGGAATAGGTTCGCCTGTCTGCTCAAACAAGTTAATTGCTGGCATTACGTTTAACTTGAAAACATCTTTATTGAATAGGCGGATAAATTCAGACGGCAATGACGACATGAACAAGTTAATGATGATCTCCGATTCATCAAATTGGCCTGCGTAATCTGCAAAGTTCTTAAGCCTAAAGAACTGTCGCTTCTCTTTGAAAAAGAAAAACTCGTTAATCAGTTGGTAGCCCGTGAATTGATTACCATGCTCAGGTAAAAACTTAAACTCGAGATCGCTGATTCGATTTTTGAGCTGGTGGCTATCAATGGTGACATGTCGAGCGCATTCGTTGTCTGAGATAGAAATCGCTAAGGTGTTATTGAGAAGAAGCTCGACTAACGAGTCCGCATTGTTTTCAAACCCTTTGACGAAGAAGTCGAGGTCATTTAGTTCTAAGTGGCTGAAGTGTACTTCGGGGTCGCCAGTGTTCAGTGAGATCTGAACGACCGCTGAGCTTTGATTAGCCGATTTGGGTCTATTGAAGCTAAACGGGGCGCTTAGCGCTTTGATGTTGCCTAAGCTAAATGGTGCTATTTTGAGTTCATCGACGGTTCTAAATAGGCATTCGTTTTTGGTGTTGGTGCTCGAAAACAGCGAACCTTTTGGCAAAGTACTCGATTCAATAGGGCCTTCTTCAGCAACTAACTCAAGATAAGCAACGCTAGGAACGGTTTGTATATAAGACGGATAGAGCACTCCTAATATACCTTCGATGACCTCAGGTAACTGCTCTGATAGTTTCTTTTCTACCTTAGCATTTAATAGTGCGACGCCATCTAATAGACGAGCCATGCTAGGGTCTTCAATCTTACCTTGATGAATATTGAGCTTTTCAGCGTGCGTCGGATATTCTTGACCAAACTGTCCTAATGAACGGCGCACAAAGGCCAGTTCCTGCTCGAAGTAACGCATAATAGGTTCAGTCATAGTTATCTTCTTCTAAAGAGGTCGTTAAGTCGCTTAATGCGATTTTGGAATCAAAGATTAGGTCCTGTTCACCATAGCTAGTCTTTACCTTGGCAATGATGTTGAACGACAGTGAGTTATCGCCTTCTTTACGTTCACCTAGCTCAACGGAGATGTCGTGCAATCGTGGTTCAAAGCTTTTAATCCATGTTTCTATACGTAAGGTAATCTGAGTCTTTTCTAAGGTTGCACTCAATAACTGAATATCTTCGATACCAAACTTCAAGTTGGAACGGTTTACTTCGACCAATCTATTGTCAATGTCTGTCAGTGATGCCTCAGCTTCTAGGAGTTTGGTGAGATGGAACTTGATGTCTTCAATCTCTGCATCCTTATAAGGCTTTGAATCACTGATAAAGGTCTTCCAAAAACTCATTATGCCACCTCGTTCAAGTCGGTAGTCAGAACCACTTCACCACTGAAATAATCAAACTGGTATTGAGGAACGATGCGCAGAGTACAAGCGAAGCTACCAGCTTGTGAACTTGACTCTGTGACACTCACCTTAGCGAAGCTCAACGGATATTTGGATAAGGTTTCTTCATTGGCAAACGAAACGTTACTCGAGAACTTCTCTATCCAGTGTGTTAAAAACAACTCACATTCTGTGGCGTTGTTGAAGCTACCTATCATCTCTCTTACTTGAACTTTTAGGTAGTGCGCGATTCGGCAAGACATCAGTGTGGTTTGAATTTGGGTCAGTACTTTGTCGTTGTCATTTTGGCCGCATTGCCAAATCGAATTGTTACCATTGAAGTAAAACTTATCGGTTAAAGGACTCTTCGCTAATGGGATAAAGCCGCTCTGCGCGTAGAAATTCGACAGTTGACCGAACAAGCTAATGTCCGTTACTGGCTTTTGCAGGTGGCTATCGAAATAGTGATTCGCAGGGAGGTTGATGACGGCGCCTTGAAGCTTATCGTTCCAGCGAGATTTCAAAAAACCAAACCAGTTCACACGGTGGAACTCTCGCATGATCGTGGTTGCCAGCACCATGTTGGCTAAACCCCAACAGCCTTTACCTTGCTCGTTATAAATAAATCCTGCTCGTCGGTTTTGGTAAGCCTCACGAAGGCGCACTTGAGGAAGCGCCATGCCGATGAAGCGAGAACTTGGTTTACTGCGTAAATCTTGCCACGCTTTAAAGTCGGGGCCGGAAAGGATCTTGTTGATGCGTTCTATGTCTGATAACCAATCTGCACCGTTTTCACCAAAGAACGTTGATACGGGAGAAAACAGCATAGGGCAGAGTGTTGCTTCGCCTAATTTTCCTAACAGCTCTACGGTAAACAGATCGTCGTAGTCGGCATCAAAATCGATGTCCATCGAGATAGGGTGGCTAAAGGTGATGCAACCAAAAGGGTGACCACCTAAGGTATTCAGTTCGTTATTGCCGATCTTGTTATACAAGTCGCTGGATTTGGTTGAATAGGCTTGATTGACGTCACTGGAGATTTCCACCCAATTCATATCGAGCAGCTTCACATGGGTTCTTTGATAGCTGACGGGTAGGGAAACAAGTTGTTGAAGGCTTAGCCAGTTACGTTCCAGTTTTTGAAACTCGGGTTCATGGAGGACTTCATCAAGCTGTAAACTGAGTTTGGAATCGATTGTTGATATAAGTGTTGATATCAATGAAATTAGTGAGGATTTAGAACTTAAGGAGTGTTTGTCTAGCTCAGATAACAGAGATAAAGCCTCTTTCATAAAGGTATTATCTGTGTCATCTAATTGATTGAATCTGTTTTGCCATTCTGTATTTAACTTCATACAAAATTTTTGGCCGGATTGCTCCGGCCAAATCCATATTAGCCTGGAATCTTAGCAACCATTCGAACTGAGGTCGTCAATTCTTCAAGTTGTAACCAAGGTCTTAGATGAGCGACAGCTGAGTATGCGCCTGGCTTACCAGGTTGCTCGACCACTTCAATGCGAGATTCGCAAAGAGGCGTTCTTGCACGTTGCTCATTACCAATGGCACCCGCGTTGGTGTATTGGTCGATCCACAGTTGTAGCTCTCGTTTGATATCCGGAGCTTCAAGATTCGAGCCTAACTTGTCGCGACCCATTACTTTCAGGTAGTGGGCGATACGGCTACTTGCCATGATGTAAGGCAGGCGAGCTGAAATTGCCGCGTTTGCCGTTGCATCTGGGTCAGTGAAGGTTTTAGGCTTTTGCGTTGTTTGACCGCCGATGAACACAGCGTAGTTAGAGCTTTTGTAGTGAACCAAAGGAAGGAAACCAAGGTCTGAAAGCTCTTTCTCGCGCTCATCTGTTAGGTTAACTTCTGTTGGGCACTGCTGAAGTAGATCGCCAGCTTCAGACTTGTAAGTTAGGTTTGGAAGATTCTCGACCTTACCACCGTTATCAAGACCACGAATAGACGTACACCAACCTGAAGCCGTGTAAGCTTGAGTCATTTTAAGACCAAGATCATACGCTGCATTAGACCAAACTAACTGATCATTGCTGGTTGGCTTAGGATTACCATCCATATCGGTACCAAGCTCTTCATAAGCGAAGACATCAGTACTCAAACCTTTGTCACCATAAGGTAGGCGAGCAAGAGTTCGTGGAAGTGTTAGGGTTACGTAGCGAGCATCATCACTCTCACGGAATGAATTCCATGCAGCGTAAGCAGGAGAGTCGAAACCTGCAGCAACAGGTTTGCCTTCAGAGAATGTTTGGAAGTCATTAAACTCGAACATCTCAGCATTTGCAGCAGCAATGAAGGGGGCATGACATGCTGCAGCAACTTCACCCATGTAGCGAAGTAGGGCTACATCTTCATCTTTAGCGCTAAACTCGTAGTCGCCAATGAATGTACCGTAAGGTTCACCACCCGCGGTACCGAATTCGCCTTGGTAAACTGCATTGAATAATGGGCTACGGTCAATCGCTGGCGCATCTTCAAATTGATCAAGCAACTCTTCTTGTGTGTAATCGACCATTTTGATCTTTAGATCACGACCCAGTTCGCTCTCTTTAACGAGTTTTTGTAGACCACGCCAAGAGCCTTCAAGCTTCTGTAAGTCTTTTTGTTGCATAACTTCAGATAACTGTTGAGATAGCTTTTTGTCTATCTCTGAGATTGCGTTTTCAATTGTTTTTGTAACGTTCTTATCCCACGTCACGGTGCCAGAAAGAGCTTGCTCTGTAAGTACAGAAAACAGTTCTTTCGTGGTGTCAGCGGGAGTTTGAGTGGTTGCTTCAATCGCACGGTCTAGGAAGCTCAGTGAGCCTTCCGCCGCCTCCGGTTGCGCTTGATTCTCAGTTTCAGTACTCATTACTCAGCTCCTTCTTCTTTAATACCAAGCTCATCAGAAAGAGCATTAATCGTATCTGCACTTTGTAGAACTTCTTTAAGTAGCTTTTCTAGGTCGCGAGAACGATCGGCTTTAGAAAGCAGTACCTTCAGTTGATTACGGGTTTCGACTAGCTTCTTAAGCGGTTCAACCTGTTCGATTATCGCTTCAGGTTCGAAATCTTTCATCGAATTGAACTTAAGACTCGCCGCAAATTGGCTGTCATCACCCGCAAGAACGTTATCGACTTTCAATGATAGCTCTGGACCTACACGCTTCATTACCGTATCGAAGTTGTCTTTATCAACGTTATAGAAGGTACGATCTTCTACTTCTTCTTTATCTTGCTTATGACCTGAGTAGTCACCAATAACCCCAACAACAAAAGGGAGCTCTTTGGTTTCTACAGCGCCATTAGTCTCAACGTCATAGGTAATACTTACGCGGTTCTTACTTACGCGTTTATGTTGGGAATTTAGTGCCACGGTAACTCTCCTTGTTTAATTACTTAGCAGTTGAAGTGACTTTAGCTGTTGTAGCATCGAAGCCAACCTCAGGGCCTTTCTCGATCTTACCGCCGTCGGATTCAATGTAGTAAGCCTTAGAAATTTCAGTGTAGGTTAGGCTGAAAGATTCGCTTGGAAGTGAACCGTCTGTGCCAGACATGTTGTAGCTAGACATACGAGCCATTTTTAGCGTTAGAATCAGGTATGGATCAGCACCAGAACCTTCACGGTTTGGTTTTGTCATTACGATTTCAACGGTGCGACCTTCTGGACCCGGTGCATATAAGAAAGTGGTTAGATGAGGTGTTGCACCATCACAGCCACGAGTCATGTTGACTTCACCAAGAGCAACCATACCTTGGTCCGCATTGTTTGCATTACCTACATCGATACCAACACCACGTACTGCACTCCAAGAAACGCTATCAAGTGCAAAGAATCCATCTTTACCCCCGATCTTTTCTACCGTTGCTGCACCTTTTGGTGTCGTACCATCAATTCTCATAAAAATAGAAGCCATTACTTTCTCCTTGCTCAACGCATTAATGTGCTTTACCACTCAAAATCTTGCAGGCTGCTCGATGATGAGTTGGAAGTCGGTTCAGATGTTTGGTTTGTATCTGTCGTACTATTTGAACTATCAGGAACTGGCGATACTGCCGCTGGCTCTTCAATAGTCGATGTTGCTACCGGAGTTCTCTCCGGAGCGGAAGTCATTACTGGAACGGATTTTCCTGACAAATCGGTTTTGTCTAGGTTGTCCATTCCTGTCATTTGATTGATTTGTGCGATGACACTTTCATTGCCAACCATTTCTTGGAGTAACTCTGGGAAGCTCATGTAGCCCCAACGAATTGAACGTTCGAGTAAGAAGGCAATAGGGCTATGAGGCTCTGTTTCTTTAAAGTACTCAGCGATTTTTCTAATTTCTTGAAATGCATGATCGCGATTAACAATGCCGTTGATGCTCGAGACGTTTTGAACAATCGTTTGAGTTTGAGTTTGGTTTTGGGAGGCAAGGCTGTTTAGTGCTTGGGCTTGCCCGTCACTAGCCACGCTTCCGTTACCTTGGTTTACGGGATTAGTTGCCCCTGAATTTTGGCTTGTCTCAGTGGCTAAACTTGAGTCAATAGAGGTATCACTTGCTTGCTGGGGTGCCGAATGTATCGAATCGTCTTGTTGAGGTACTTCTGTTGAGTTTTGGATAACGTGGAAGTTGTCATCCAAAGGCCAAGGCGAGAATCTTTCTCCAACAAGAAAATGTATCGCTTTAATCAGATCACGTACGTTGGTCTTGATGAAGTTGAAACTGATAACGGTTGCGCCAACAGCTTGGCACTTTTCAGCTAGGTTTTTCTCAGCACCTTCCAATTCACTATAAATACTCGCTAATTGAAAGAGTGTCTCTGAAACGCTTTGATCAAATGAACCTAACGCTGTTTCTTTCAGTTCTGCAATGTTGCCTTTACGTTCAGCGGTCAGGTAATCACCGAATGTGACACCAGCGCAAAAATCGAGCATTTGAAAGGGGATATACACAGAGCTTGAGTCAACAGACTCACCAACGAGTTGAAGTAGGGGTTTAGTTTTAAATTCAGTGATTTCCTTCGCTTTCCCTGCATCGTCAGAAGCTTTGAGTTTAGCCTCCGGAAGCATTGGGTTTAACGTATCCCAAAATTGGTCGATGAAAAGGTTTAAAGCAGGGATAGCATTAGCAAGGTTATGAAATGGCTGAGATGTAAAAAGTTGGCTCGTGATGTACCAACCTAATATCTCTAAGTCTTTTGACTGTGAAGTAAGTGTTTCTTCTGAAACCTTTCTCAACTCAGCCCAGTTTTTTGTATTGGCATCCACGATAGCAGGATCAGACGATGCATCAGGCGTTTCAACTAACTGTCGAAATGAGGATTGAGCGCTATTGTAAACGTTTCTCAAACTGCGATAGGCACTTCGATCTAACTTCAAATAAGGGCCTGAAGGCTCTTCATCCGAGATTGGAACAAGTAGGTGAACGATTTCTGTCATATACATCCTGTAAAAATCTATTGTTATCCCGATCGCACCAAAGTGTCATATTTGATACATAATCCTTATGTTTCGTAAACACTTGTTAACATTTATTAATTCTAGAGCTTTTTCGTGAAAAGTCTCATGCAAAATAGATATTTACTTAAAACTTTGAACTTCATCTAAGAAAGTGGACCGATGTCACGGTTTTTTGAAACCCCATGAAAAGTAAGGTATTTAGCCTCCAATCATCACAGTAGGCATACCCAGAACAATAGTACCGCCGTGACTGGTTGTATCGCCCATACGTGCCGCTGGTTTACTCATTATGAGCACAGTGGCACTGCCTTTGATGATGCTATCGGGAGGGCCAACACAAACACACATGTCCCCAAGTGTCGCGGCTGGCATATTGCCAATTAAAACCGTCGGTACACCGGGGCCACTGATTGGCCCGCCTACGTGGGGGATAGGTGGAACAGCGGGTGTCTGCATTGGGCAAACATGCATATCGGTTAATCGTGCGGCTAACGTCATCAGTAACTCCTATGCCTTATTGCCTTTGGCAAGCTCAAGAGCTATGCCGATGGATTTTTTGTAGTACTCGTCTGTCTTGTCCCAATTTGGTAGAGCAGCAGAGTGATTGATCGCACCTGCTACAGCCTTAGAGTATAGAAAAGGATCTGGGAGAACCGTTGGCAAATCTGGTGCAACAATACTGCCAGACCCGTTCCAAAATACGGCTTGAGCCAACCAAGATGGCCCACAATTTAAATTGAGTTTGTTAGAGAATAGTTCACTCTTGCGCCTTTGCTCTTCTGATGGTGATTTGACCCAAGCTTTGGCTGTGGAAATACATTGCTTTTGCATTGCAGACCAGACGTCATTTCTTGCATCGAGCGTGTGCGCTCCCCACCAAATGGCTTCTCGAACTGGAAGCCCGTGAGCAAGAAATTGAACCAAATCGAAATAGAGCTCGTTTTCCAACAACGCTTCAATGGAGTCATCAACATTGAGCTCTTCATCGATCAGCGCTTGAGCTTCATCAGAGCTTGAGAATCTATCGAGCAATTGTCGGCCTGTCTGATACGGAATCTTTTTATACATGTTTTCGTTCTACCTAAATTTGTGCTTTGGTGTGGTTTAAGTACTAGCGTTTTGAATTTGCTAATTAACCTTAACAATCGCACCTTTTAACTCACCCATCACGCCACCATCGAAAGTGCCTTTTAGTCCGGATTTAAACTCGGCACTTAGTGAACCTTCAGCTGAGAGGGTGGTATCGGCTTTAATCGCGACACTGAGCCCTTTGATGCTGTTGGAGCTGGTTGCTTCTAAAGCTGTCGTCACACCGGAGATCGTGTTGGCGGAAGTCGCTTTGCTGGTAACGTTCATCCCTTCGAGGTTGAGTGCACTGCTGGCTTTGATATCAATGTTGCTGGCTTCGATACTGATTGAAGACGAAGACATGGTGATCTTACTCGACCCAACGGTTAGCTCTATCTTGTCATCGGCTTCAAGTGAAATGGATTTGCCTTTCTCACTGATCGCTTTATCCGAACTAAGTGTGTAGTTATCTTCTGTTGAGACGGTCACCTGTTTGGTGGTTTTCTGAAGCAACTCACCTTTGATCGTTTCAGTCAGATTGTTCTCGACCTCTTTGGTGAAGTCTTTGGTCGCATGCATATACAAGAGCTCATTGTCTTTCTTATCATCGAAATAGAGCTCATTGGCCAATCCACTCAACTTAGTGCTAATACCTGTTTTTGTGGCGTTAGCCTCTTTGTAAGGTGGCGAATTTTTACTGTTATAAACGCTTCCTGTGATAATCGGTTGATCAGGGTCTCCATCAATGAAGCTGACTAATACCTCTTGTCCGACTCTCGGAATAAACTGAGCACCGTAACCGCTGCCTGCCATCATCTGGGCGACACGCACATAGCAACTTGTTTTGTCGCCAGAGGCTTCGGTATCCCAATGAAATTGAATGCGCACGCGGCCTTGATCGTCTTGATTGATTTCACCTGCCGTACTGCCTGCGACAATCGCGCTTT
>Ga0310124_10001297_pt1 | contig 17431 bp, 14 predicted proteins | sample CB11b_AW_Bot5_MG_FD_203507 | JGI IMG/M metagenome (GOLD analysis project Ga0310124, IMG submission 203507) | Marine microbial communities from Western Arctic Ocean, Canada - CB11b_AW_Bot5 | ecosystem: Environmental > Aquatic > Marine > Oceanic | place: Canada: Western Arctic Ocean | collected... | reverse complement strand
ATTCAGTTTGTTTATTTAATTCATTATTATTGTTATTAGCGTAAACCCCGGGCATTATTTCGCAATTAGATGATGTCGTTTTTCCATCTGTATTTAGCTCGATATTATAATTGCCTGGCTGCACATAGGGTCCTTCTAATGATAATGACGTTTGTCCTGAGAATCTACGTAATTCCCCATTTTCAGGAATAAGATCGTCTGATACTTGTATAGGTCCAGGATGTCTTAAATTCCACTCAAATTGATTAAATCCCTTTTTTGGTCTGAGGCATAAAGTTTTGTAAGTATTATCGTTTTGAGCTCCTAGAATATCTTTATTAGAGAACTCATTTATAATTTCACCCCGACTATTTTTAATAGTAATAGTAATAGAATTATATTTCCCTGGATCTTTAGGTAGATAGTATTTTACAATTAATCCAGTTGGTGTGTTTTCCCCAGCATCCAGAGAATTGTATTTTATATTTCCTTCTTCTGTTTGATATTGGTAATAAACATTTTCTATGCCAAGTGCCCATGCAAATTTTTTAGTATTAGTGGTGACTTTATATGTGTTATGTATTCTTTGAGGCATAAATAATCTGGATTTTGATTTTTGCACATGTATTAATTCATTGTTAATGGGAGAACTTTGATTTAAAAAGTGTCTTTTATTATTTCTAATAAAAGACAAATCATCTAATATCCAAAAAGCCCTTCCTTGAGTTCCTAAAATAAGATTATTATTTTTTATTCTAAGATCATGAATAGGCACAAATGGTAATTCATAATTTACGTTAATCCAATTTCCACCACCATTTACAGATAAATATATACCATTTTCTGTACCTAGATATAGTATGTCCGGATCAATGGGATCTTCTCTTATACATCTGGTATAATCTTCTGGATCAATTCCATTTATGATGTTTTTCCATGTTTTGCCATAATCCTGAGTTTTAAAGACTATGGGTTTTTTGTCACCATGTTGGTATCTTGAAGCTGAAAAATATGCTGTTTCTTTATGATGTGATGATGGTTCAATATTCCATACTGGCGTCCAAGGCTCCAGATCTTTTGGTGTTACATTAGTCCATGTTTTTGAATTATCCTTTGATAGTTGTATAAGTCCATCATCAGTTCCTGCCCATACTACATTTTTATCAACAGGACTTTCACCAAGAGCTGATATATAGCATCTTTCAAAGGGGGCAATTTTATTTTTAGGTACAGATTCCCATTTATTTTTTGGAGTACCCGCAGATTTTCCCGAAGATTTGGGATCTATATAATCAGGATCATTCCTGGTTAAATCCGGGCTAATTTCAGTCCATGATTTACCTTCGTCAAAAGATTCGAAAATCACATTAGCAGCAGTGATTAATCTATTTTCATGGTGTAATGAAAAAATTATTGGTTGATCCCATCCAAATCTATACTTTCTTTCACTATTAGTATGACCTGTAACATCTGGCCATACAGTAACCATATCTACTTCACCGGAAATTTTATTATGTTTAAGCATTAGAGGTCCTGTACCATGGTAGCTTCCAAGTGCTCCTGAGTATGTACAATATTGTTTTGATGGATCTACAGCAATATGTCCACTTTCTGAACTGCCAACTATTTTACAATCTGCATATTTTATCATCCCATTAATTGAGTCCGATGGTACTGAGATTGCTGTATTATCCTGCTGTGTTCCCAAAACATTGTAAAATGGCAAATTATTATCTGTTGTTATATGATAAAACTCACCTGTAGGTTGGTTGTAAATGCTTGACCATGTTCTTCCCTGATCATAAGTGATACAAGCCCCACCATCTTGTCCACTTATTATTCGATTTGGATCTTTTGGTGAAATCCACAAATCATGATGATCATCATGAGGAGTTGCGATTGGTGAAAAAGTTTTTCCTCCATCTAATGATTTTAAAAAGTTTTTATTCATCACATAAACTGTATTTTTATTTGAAGGGTCTCCAAATACATGTATATAGTAATTAGGCCTTCCGGTTAAGTCATCTTCAGTTGAAACAAGATCCCAGGTTTCTCCTTTATCATCAGATTTATACAAGCCTTTTTCAGCACTTTGTACAAGCGCCCATAATCTGCCATCTGTCATAGAAATTGAAATTTTCCCAAGAGGTAGAGCTGAAAAACCTTTATTAGTGTGAATTGGTGTCCAGGTTTTACCCGCATCTAATGATCTGTAGATTGAAGAGTGATCACCACCAGAATAAGTTTCAAAATAATGTCTCCGTACTTCCCAGTAAGCTGCATATAGTTCATCAGGGTTGTTATTATTAATAGTTAGATCTATTACACCAGTATTATCGCTTACAAAGTGGATTTTTTCCCATGAATTTCCGCCATCTAAGCTTTTATATATTCCTCTATTATTTGATTTGTTGGCTAGATCGCCTAATGCTCCTAGATAGATGACATTTTGATCTCTGGGATCTGATTTTATTTTGGATATATACATTAACTCTTCCATACCCAGATGCTCCCATGTTTCTCCAGCATCATCTGATCTATATATACCGTCAGTTCTGTAATTCCAATGTAATCTTGGCCATGCTACATGGCACTCACCCATTCCAACAAAAATTCTTTTTGTATTTGCTGGGCTTAAATGCATACTTCCTACTGCAGAAGTTTTAAAATATTTATCTGAAATATTCTCCCATGAAATACCTCCATCTATTGTTTTCCATACACCTCCGGTAGATCCTTGGTAGAATACAAGGTTGTTGTCAGGATCTCCTTCTACTGCTACAGCTCTGCCTCCACGATAGGGGCCTATAGATCTCCAATTAAACCAATCATTTTTTATCATTGTATTTATTTCTTTTTAGTATGGTTTACTCTTGATACGTAATCATCATGTTCTACATTTTCAAAGTTAAATGCCTGGTCAATTAAATCAAAACCGACAAGTTCTCCATATGCTGCAAGAAGTTTTTGAGTAATAGGTCCTGGTATTTCGCCTTCTATTTCTATATTGTCTACTTTACTGACAGGAACAATTCCGGGAGTAGTTCTGCTTAAAAATACTTCATCAGCAGTGATTAGATCATATGGTTGTATATTTTCTTCTATAATTTCTAAGCCTAAGTTTTTGGCTAGTCTGAGTACAACATCTCTGGATACTCCTTGCAGTATATTAGAATCAGTTGGAGTTTTAATCACTCCGTTTTTGACTGTCATAATATTAAAGGAAGTTCCCTCAGTAACGTTTCCATCAAGGTCAGTAAGTGCGGTTAATGCATTAGGATCTATGTCTTTTGTTTCTAATTGCGCAAGAACAAAATTCATTCTGCTGGAATGTTTTATCTTAGGATCTATTGTTTGGAAGGAATGGCTTTTTGTTTTAGCAAAAACAACATGAGCACCATTTCTATACCAATCAGTAAATGTGTCAAAGGGCACAGGTTTGTATTGTGCAAATATTGTCGGAGGTCCATCCATGGTAGTTCCTCTAGATATTTGAAGCCATATATTGAGATCACCACATTCTTTTAAAAATTCTTTATTTTTATTTATACCTTCGACTAACATGCTATACATCTCTTTAGGATTCATTCCACATTCCATACGGGTATATTTTAAGGATCGGTAAATTCTATCTATATGTTCTTGCCATATATAGGGTTTTCCATCAAAAGTTCGTAAAGTTTCAAAAACTGTATCTCCAAGAACAAAACCAAGATCTAATGGATCAATCCATACGTCAGACCATTTTTTCCATTCTCCGTTATGATAGGCTGTGAAATCTTGCATTTTTGGCATTTAACATACTCCTGATTTAATTTTTGATTATACATTATTATTAATTAATAAATTTAGCAAGTTTGAATTATAGATAAATTTTTGAATGGTTAATTAGTAAATTTAGCAAGTTTTGATTATTGACAAATTTTAATCAATTGATAGAATCTGTTACTCAGGTATTTTTAAAAATATACAGTAACTTTTAAAACAAGCTGTGATCTTTGTATGATTGTAAATTCCTGAAATTAATTATTTCATAAGGAGAAAATATGAAAAATTTAAGAACAATGACAAAATTATTTATATTTACTACGCTATTGTCGTTTATGATAGCGTGTACAACAACTGAAACTGTAGAAGTTATTAAAGAAGTCCCAGTTGAAAAAGTTGTTGAAAAAATTGTTGAAAAAGAAGTAATAAAAGAAGTAGAAAAAGAAGTAATAAAAGAAGTAATAAAAGAAGTAATAAAAGAAGTCGCTCCTGCGCAAACATATGCTAAAAGCATAAATGTTAGAGATGTTTTCTTTTTTACTGAAGGTTTTACTCCACCAAGAGGCGGATCATTCTTCGAACACAGAATTTCTCAACAAATCTATGAAGGTCTTACTGCTTTAAATACTCCTATGGTAACAAGAGGAGACTCTGCAATTCCTGTTCCAAACTTGGCAGAGAGTTGGAAGATTTCAGCAGATGGAAGTACTTATACTTTTAAAATCAGAGAAGGTGTTAAATTTACTACTGGTAATTCATTAACTGGTCAAGCAGTTGTTGACTCTTTAAAGAGAGCTCTTCATGTAATTGAATTAGATAAAGCAACAGCAAGATTTTCATGGGTCACTGATATAGTAAGTATTGATGCTACTGGTGATATGGAAGTTACTATGGTTCTGAAAAATTCTTTTGCTCCTTTGCTTGCTATATTATCATCTAAGCAATTCTTGATCGTAGATGCTACTGAATTGAAAAAACATGAAGTAGAAGGCGATTGGGGAGCAGCTTGGGGTGCAACTAATTCTGTTGGTACAGCGGCTTATCAAATTGACTCATGGGTTGCAGAACAAAGATTAACAATGAAAAGAAATAAAGATTATTGGGGCGGACACGATGGAGTTGGCCCTGGAGCTGATAAATTAGTATTTTCTAATATTCCTGAAAATGCAACTGCTGAATTGATGATAGCAAAAGGTGAAGTTGACGTAGCTTTACAGATGGACCCTATATCTTTAAGAACACTTGATCTTCAGCCAAAAGTATATACTTTTTCTTATCCTTCATTAATAACATGTAATTTCTTAATTGACAGAAGAAATGAACATGCAGCTAATGATGAGATTTTCAAAGCTATACACATGGCTATAGACTACGAAGGTTTGTTATCAGTAGTAGCTATGGGACTTGGTTCAGTTCATCAAAGTTTGATACTACCAGGCATGTTAGGTCATGATCCTGCAATTTCAAATCAATGGTCATATGAACCTGAAAAGGCAAAAGCAATTATAGCTGAACAGGGCTATCCAGATGGTTTTTCAATTAAATTGCAAAGTCGTGCTGGTGCTTGTGGATCAGTTGTTTATTCTAAAGGTCTTGAATTTTTACAGGCTAGTTTGAAAAAAGCTGGAATCAAAGCAGAGATTGTACAATCTACAGGATCAAAATTTTGGGGACAAATTATTGATGGCACACTTAAAGATATGGGGATCTCAGGTTTAGGTGCAACATACTTTGACCCAGATAACCCTGCATCAGTTAGAGCTACATCTGAATGTTTCTTGTTAGGTATAGAAGAACATAACAAACCAGTAGCAGATAAATTGAAAGATTTAGTTGCTAAAGGTAGAGCTGAAACTGATAACGATAAGAGACATATCATATACAGAGAACTTAATGCACTTATGGTCGCTAATTGTGGTGAAATGACAGTATTGCAGGTAGCTGATACTGTTGCTCTTAGAACAAACATGACTAATGGTATTGCTATGCCACATGGTTTTAGTTTGGATTTCAGATATTTAAGAAAAGCTGAATAATCTAAATTAAATAAATTTAGTATTTTAAAGAAGGAGCAATTTTAATTAAAATTGCTCCTTCTTTGTATATCTCTTATATAAATAATCAAGCCTAAAAGTTATGAACATCGGTAAATTTATATTACGTAGATTATCTTTACAAATATTTGTATTGATTGGATTGACGATGTTTACTTTTATATTAATGTTTGGATTGCCTGGAGATCCTGCAGCATTATTATTTAGTGCCGGAGGTATCGCAGCCGGAATGGATGAATATCATGCTTTTCGGGCAAAATGGGGATTAGATTTACCAATGTGGAAACAATATCTCAATTTTGTTGGTAATTTATTAAGAGGAGATATGGGAACTTCCTTAGTTACAAGAGCTCCTATAATTGATAATCTGAAAGCTTATTTCCCCGCTACAATTGAATTAGCTTTTGTTTCGTTTATTTTTGCAACTGTGATGGGACTTCCATTAGGGATTATATCTGCCTTGAAGAGAAATAGTTGGATTGATCATACAATTAGAGCAGTTTCCTTATTTGGTGTTTCAATGCCTATATTTTGGCTTGCTATTATTATGCTTATTATTTTTTATTATTATTTAGGAATAGTACCCTCTTCGCAAAGAATTGATTTGGATATGGAAATTCCAAAACAGATAACTGGTTTTTATTTAATAGATACTGTTATTACCGGTTATTGGGATGGATTTTTCAATTCTATCTATCATTTGATATTACCTTCATTTATATTAGGTTTTTCTGTTGTTGGATTATTAGCACGTGTTACCAGAGCAAGTATTCTAGAAGTTATCAGCCAGGATTATGTAAGAACAGCCAGATCTAAAGGATTACAAGAAAAAACAGTAATAAGCCGGCATGTTATGCGAAATGCCTTAATACCAACTGTTACTATACTAGGTTTACTAGTCGGAGGTTTGCTTTCTGGAGCAGTTTTAACTGAGACGATTTTTGCATGGCCAGGTGTTGGCAGATTTGCTGTTCAATCTATTATGCTTTTGGATAGATTAGCTGTAGTAGATGTTACCATTTTAATTGGAGTAGCATTTTCAACTGCTAATATGATTGTTGATATTGTGGTGGCTTTTTTAGATCCAAGGATTAGGTATTAAATGGTTGATCAGGAAATAACATTAAGGCCACAAAAAAGCACTTTTATTGAGTTGATTAATGCTGTAAAAATTAATCCCCCTGCTGTATTCTCTTTGGTTATAGTATTTATATATGTGTTTATAGGCTTATTTGGTTCAATATTAGCCCCTTATGAATTCGATGAAATGGGAGTAGGAATCCCTCTTCAAAAACCTAGTTGGGAGTTTTTGTTTGGCACAGATGAATTTGGAAGAGATGTTTTTAGTAGAGTGTTAGCTGGGGGTATTATAAGTTTACGTATAGGTGTATTAGTGGTAGGTATAGCTGGCACTTTTGGCTCATTAGTAGGATTGATAAGTGGATATATTGGCGGATGGATAGATGAAGCTATAATGAGGATTACAGATATATTTTTATCAGTACCTGATTTAGTTATGGCTTTAGTTATAGCAACTTCATTAGGAGCAAGTATTGATGCTGCAATAGTAGGAATAACTTTAGTCAGATGGACAGGGTATGCCCGATTAATCAGAAGTGGTGTTATTGCAGAAAAAGAAAAAGATTATATTACAGCATCACGTGCTTTAGGATTACATCCTTCGAGAATCATATTTAAGCATATCTTTCCTAATAGCTACACAGCTACTCTTGTTCAGGCTACTTTTGATTTTGGATTAGCAATTCTTTTTGCATCAGGATTAAGTTTTGTTGGTGCAGGTGCTCAACCTCCAGAGCCAGAATGGGGAGCTTTGGTTGCATCAGGAAGGCAATATGTACAAGCTGCGTGGTGGATACCGATATTTCCTGGGTTTGCTATTTTTGGAGCTGTACTAGCTTTTAATATACTTGGTGATACTTTAAGGGATTTTTTGGATCCTAAATTAAGGCATTCAATGGATCAAAAGCATTGATATTTAAATTATAGGTCTTTTATTTTGCCAAGGTTTTTCTAATTCAAATACTCTCGAAGCCTGTAATACACCTACTTCATTTTCTTTTGCTCCAATAATTTGTAGACCAACCGGCATATTATATTTTGTAAAACCACTGGGAATACTTGCTCCTGGGTTACCACTCCAGTTAAATAAAGCTGTGAATTGTTTGCACGCAAAATTCCATGATGAATAATCTAGATCATTTTCAATGAATTTATCTTCTCTTGTCATTTTAACAATCTTTAGTTTTCCGTTTTCAACAATATGTTTTTCATCGCATCTATTTGCTGTGAACGCGCTAGTAGGAGTTGCAATAAAATCATAATTAATAAATAAAGATGATATGTAATCCCTTAACTCATATAATTTTGTCAGAGCGTGAATATATTGCTCAGAAGTTATTAATTTTCCTCTTTCAATAGTATTTCTGACATGTGGCATTAATTTAGAGGAATCCTGTTCATAATATGATTTGTTATTTGCATAGTTTAATGCGATGGTTAAAATAGAGTCAAGTTCTTCATATTCATTAAGGTCAATGTTAAACTTAAGATCTTCTACAATAGCACCATGTTTTTCAAATATATCCATTGCTTGTTTATTTACTTTAATTACTTCCGGGTCAACGCTACGGCAATTTAAATTTGATGACCAAGCAATTCTTTTGCCTTTTATACCGTCGTCTATATTTTTTAAAAAATCTGGAGCTGGTGTAGGGATTGTACCTGATTCAGCCTCAGGGTGTGGACCTGACATTGCTTGTAATAAAAGAGCACTGTCTTTAACATACCAGCTCATTGGTCCCATGCATGAGTAATTTACAGGATGCCAACTTATTCTGCTGGCATGTCTTCTTGGAACCCTTCCCTGAGTTCCTTTTATACCATAAATTCCGGAAAATGAGGAAGGGATCCTAATTGATCCTCCGCCATCTGATCCTTGAGCAAACGGATGTACTCCTGACGCTACAGCAGCTGCTGTACCACCACTTGAACCACCTGGAGTATGGTCTAGATTCCAAGGATTTCTGCAATCATCTCCCAATTTGTTTTCTGTTCCGCCGCTTGCACCAAATTCAGGGACATTGGTTTTCCCAAGAATTACTCCATCTTCATTTTTTATTCTTTCAACACCTAATTGATCTATTTCTGAAATACTATTTTCTAAAAACAAGGAACCTTTAGTAGTTCGGTATCCTTTAACAGGTTCTAAATCTTTGATTGAAGTTGGAACACCTCCTAACAAACCAACAGGATCTCCTTTAGATATTTTTTCATCAACTAGCTTAGCACTATTGATAGCCAAGTCATGAGTAATAGTTAAAAAAGCATTTGTTTTGTTATTAGTTTCTTCAATTTTTTCAAGTGCAAGTTTTGTAAGTTCAATTGAGGAAATTTTTTTATTTTGGATAAGGTTTTTTAATTCAACAGCGGATTTATTCAGTAAATTTGAGTCTGACATTATTCAACCTCTCAATAAATATTTGATTTAATTATACACTGCCTTCAAAATTATGCTGCCTCCACGATTCATATACAATAATTGAAACAGCATTTGATAAATTTATACTCCTGTTATTTGGTTTCATTGGAATACTAAATACATTTTCTTTTGGGATTTTTCTGATAATATCTTCACTTAATCCATTTGATTCTGACCCAAATAGAATAGCATCATTTTTTTTAAATTTAATTGTTGTATAACTTTTATTAACCTTTGAAGTAGCTGCTAGTATCCTGGTAGGATTAACAGTTTTAATAAAATGATCCAAACTATCGTGAATTTCAACTTTTGCTGTATCATGGTAATCTAATCCGGCCCTTTTGAGCTGCTTGTCATTCAAGTCAAATCCAATTGGCTTAATGAGATGTAAAGAATAACCAGTATTTGAGCAAAGCCTGATTATATTTCCGGTATTAGGAGGAATTTCAGGGTTAACTAGTACTATATTAATCATTTAAATAATTATAATAACTATTATTAATAAAAAAGAATAAATAGTTAACGGGGTAATACACCCTAATCTTTTAAACAATTTTTATTTCTCCTTTTACAAAAAAATTTTGAGGTTAAGTTTATGAATAAAAAATACCTTTTAAAAAATGCTACGATATATGATGGCTCGGGGTCAAATCCATTTAAAGGAAATGTTTTAATTAATAATGGGAAAATAGAAGAAATTGGGGATATTGATAATGTAGATGCAGAAGTTATTGATATAAAAAACAAAGCACTTTCGCCAGGATTTATTGATATGCATGCACATGATGACATCGCAATGTTTGTATATCCTGATATGGATTTCAAATTGATGCAAGGTGTTACAACAAATGTTAATGGTAATTGTGGTTCTGGAGTAATTCCCTATAGTTCTGCTGATATTATTAATTGGCATCCGAATTTTGATGGAATACCTGAATGGAATTCTTATGGTGAATATTTGGAATTAGTAGATAAATCCAAAACAAGTATTCATTCAGCTTTTCTTGTAGGACATGGGCCAATCCGCAAAGCTACTACCGGAAACGAAAAGCGTATGCCTACCCAATCAGAATTTGATGTTATGAAAGCTTGGATTAAAGAAGGTATGGAAGAAGGAGCTGTAGGTTTCTCAACCGGGTTAATATATGAACCGGGTAGATATTCTAACACTGAAGAATTAATTGAACTGTCTAAAGTTATATCATCCTATAATGGTGTGTATTTTAGCCATATGCGAAATGAAGCCGGGCATCTTATCAGATCAATTGAAGAAACTATTCGGATTGGTGAAGAAGCAGGTTGTTCTATTGAAATATCTCACCATAAAGTTTCCGGAGAAGAAAATTGGGGTAAATCTGTAGAATCCTTAAATGCTATAGAAGAAGCTAGAAGTAGAGGATTAAATGTTCATTCAGATCAATATCCATATAATGCTGGTAGTACCTCTTTATTTGCTGTAGTTCAGAATAATGCATTTAATGAAAAATCTGTAGATGGAGGTATGGGGTCACAGACTGGAGATAAAATATTAATTGCAGGCTCTGCTAAAGACCCTTCATTGGTAGGTAAAACTTTAGGTGATCTATGTGATGAATACGATTTACCTGAACAAGAAGCTGCCGAAAAATTATTAAAAATTGATTCGGGAATATTTGTTGTTACAGAAGGAATGGTTGAGGATGATGTTGCCAGAATCTTAGCTCATCCAACTACAATGATAGGATCTGACGGAGTTCCTCTTCCAGGTAATCCACATCCAAGATTATATGGTTGCTTCCCAAGAGTATTAGGTAAATATTCAAGAGAAGAAGGCGTAATAAGCATGCAAGAAGCTATACATAAAATGACAGGACAATCAGCAGACAAAGTAAATTTAAATGATAGAGGATTTATCAGAGCAGGATTAAATGCAGATATAGTAATATTTGATGAAGATACTATTATTGACAAAGCTACATATGAAAAACCACGTGCATATCCTGAAGGTATAATTCATGTTTTTGTTAATGGGGAATTAGCAGTTGAAGATGGAAAACAAACAGATCTTAGAGCAGGCAAGGTAGCTAGAAGATCATAATTATTTTGTAATAATTATTTCTTTTGCTTTGAAACCTGTATCTTCTCTTTGCCCACTAACCGAAATAGTTGTATTTACAGATAAATCAGATTTATCAACTGTACTCGTTGATTTAATTAAAGTTGAATCATTTATAAAAATTTGAATTGTTCCCATTTCTGTTTCAATTTCTAAATGATCATTTTTAATTTTGGTTATTTTGCCTGATAATGACCGGGATGGTCTAAAGTTCTCTGTTTCTATATCTGGTTTTGATCCCTGGAGATTTGATAAAGGATTCAAATTTGGCCTGTTTTGAGCAAACCCTGCGCGAAGTTTATTTCTTAGGTCTTCTGGGATTTCGTCTAAGGTTATTTCGCCTGCTTTTAATTTTGCTAATATTTCCTGTTCTTTTTCAGTATAATTATTTTCATTGTTTTTCAACTCTGATTCTGTTTTCCCAGGAGGGTTTGATTTTAAATATTGCTCGCCTCCATTTTTAGCAAGTTTGATATTTTTGTTTGCATTATTATTTCCATTATAAAAACCAATTGAATATGTCCCGCCTATTAAAATTGCAATTGATATTATTAAAATTAAATTACGCATATTTCAAAGTCTCCTTATTATATTTATTATTGGTATCTTAGTGCCTCTACTGGTTGCAATTTAGATGCTCTTAATGCAGGGAAAATTCCAAAAAATAATCCTGTAGCAGCTGATACCCCAAAAGCTAAAAATGCTATGTCAAAAGTAAATTCAGTATTGAATGTAAATCCATTTTCTCCTGATGGTGGGATCTGAGCAATGGAATATAATGCAAGCCATCCAAGAATTATCCCTACTAAGCCTCCTATTGAGCTAAGTACAATTGATTCAGATACAAATTGTAATAATATATCTTTTCTTTTAGCTCCAAGACTTTTTCTTATACCAATTTCCCTTGTTCTTTCAGTAACAGATACTAGCATGATATTCATCACCCCAATTCCTCCTACTACTAGTGAAATTCCAGCTATAGCTGCTAAAAATAATGTTATACCTTGAGTTACAGATTGAAATGTTTCTAATATGTCCTGTTGGTTTAGAATTTCAAAATCATCTTCATCTCCTGAGCCAATTTTATGATTGAATCTAAGTACACTTGTTGCTTCTACTAATGCTTTATCTATACTGTCAGAATTTATTGCTTCTACGACTATTGCATTTAAATTTACTGTTCCAGCTTTAGTTTGGTTATTAGATAATCTGTAATGAGCAGTTGTTACAGGGATTAAGGCTCTGTCATCAATACTTGTACCTCCAAATCCTCCTCCTTTTTCATTTAAAACACCAATGACTTGCATATTTCTTCCATTTATTCTGATGTTTTGACCAACCGGATTTCTGTTACCTAATAATTCTTCTGCAGCATTTATGCCTAACACTGCTACTTCCGAGAGGTTTTTAACATGTAAATCTGATAAAAATGAACCATATTTCATATCCAGACTTCTTACTGTTTTATAATTTTGAGTAACACCATATACTTGAACATATTTCCAATTGTTCCCATAATTTATTTTGCTCATTTGAACTAATTCAGGTGTAACTGATTTCAATGAAGTGTTTTGTCTGTTTTCAGAAAGGATTTGTGCATCTTTTAGGGATATTACTGATGCAGCTCCTGTTTTAGAATCTCGTGAAGGAGTTATATAAATCAAATTGGTTCCTAAAGATTCAATTGTATCTGTAACAGATTTTTCAAACCCTTTTCCCATCCCCATTAAAGATATAACTGATAATATTCCTATGACAATACCAAGTAATGTTAAACTTGATCTTAGTTTGTTTGTACCCAAAGAATTGAGAGATGTTTTAAATATATCTATTAAATTCATGATCGATTTTGTTTGTCATTAATAATTTCACCATCTCTAAATGATATAATTCTATTTGTTTGATCAGCTATGTGATTTTCGTGAGTTACAATAAGTACAGTCATTTTGGATTCTTTATTTAAATTTTTTAAAATTTCCATTATTTCAGTTCCGGTTTTGGTATCAAGTGCCCCTGTAGGTTCATCAGCTAATACTAATAATGGGTTTTTAACCAATGCTCGTGCAATTGACACTCTTTGTTGCTCTCCACCTGACATTTCAGCTGGTTTATGGTGCATTCTTTCTTCTAGCCCAACTTTTGTTAAAGCTTCTACTGCTTTATTTTTACTTTTGGGATTGCTTGTGTAAGCTAATCCCATCATTACATTATCAAATGCACTTATTCTGGGTAATAAATTATATGTTTGAAAAATAAATCCAACTTTTTCACCTCTTATTTGTGCTAGTTGATTATCATCTAATTTACCAACTTCTACATTGTCTAAATAATAATTTCCTTCTGATGGTATATCGAGACATCCTAAAATATTCATCATAGTTGATTTTCCTGATCCTGATGGGCCCATGATTGATGCGAATTCTCCTTGATTAATATCTAAGTTTACTGATTTCACTGCATTTACATTAATACCAGACAATGTGTAAGTTTTGGATACATTTTTGAGTTTAATCAATTGGTCCTCTTTTATTTTGATTGTTTGTTCTTGGTTCAGCGGAAGGAGGACCACCTCTGATATCTGTAGTAGGAATATCTGGTACCTCCATTACAATCATATCATTCGAATTTATCCCACTTATTACTTCAACCCAAATTGCATCAGAATCGCCTATGGTGATTATTTGTTCTGTAATTTCCCCATTATTTATTATCTTTACTGTTGGATTGTCAAATGTTCCGTATAAACTTTGTATAGGGATAAGGTTTATACCATATTTTGCTTTGGTAATTACTCTGGCTGTGGCACTTAGACCATCTTTTAATTTTATATTTTCAGGTACTATAACAGAAATTTTCACCTGAAAAGATCTTACTCCCTGTGATGCAGTAGATGCAGATGCTACATTAAATAATTTACCATCAAGTTCAATATCTTTCAGAGCATCAGTTAGTATTATTGCTTTAAGGTTTTGTTTGAGGTATAACACGTCAACTTCATCAACATCTCCGGTAAATTCTACATTGTTTGGATTGGCAATATTAATGATTACATTACTTGTGGTAATAGTGTCACCTTCTTCAAATTTGATGTCAGTTATGATTCCATCAAAAGGAGCTTTCAAAATAGCTCCTGACAGGATATTTTGTGAACTTCTAAGCAGAGCTTGAGTATTTTTCAATTGAGCTTCTTTCAAGTTTATTGTTTCTGTTTTCCCTCCTCTCTTCATTTCATCCAGCATTTCTTGTTTATCGTTGGTATCTGCTTCAAGTTGTTTTACATAATACTCTTTTTTACTAATGTCTAATCTTGAAGGATTTTTCAACTTTAACAAATCTTCTTTTAGGTTTTTCAAGGTTTCTTTATTAATAGTTAATTGATGTTTTAATTGTTCTTCTTTCTCTGTTTGTGATCTTGATAAAATTTCATTATATGTCTGTTCAGCTGTTCTAAACAAAGCTGATTTATTTTGAAATGTACTTTGTGCAGTGTCAATTGCTTTATCTTTTTCGATATTTTTTTCATTCAAGGTAGTTATGGCTGTATTGTAAGTATCCCATGAATTTTCCAACTCGTTTTTGATACATGTTTTAACAATAGTTACAGTACCTATTGTGTTTACAGGTAGAACTGATGTGTTATCACATGTAATCCATATATCTTTGCTAGATGATTCAATCCCAATTGTAGCAGGACTTAAATGAAGCCATCCGTAAATGGTTAATTCATTCCATTCAGTTTCAATATTGTCTATAGGATTAAGATAGATATCTCTGGTGATTGCTCCCTCAGTAAATATCTGAGTCAAACTAGTATTCCATGATTTAAGAATTTCATCGGTGCTTATTAAATGTTTGGAATCTGTTTCAATTCCAAACCATTTGTTCAAACTATCAAGGTATTCTGTTTTGTATTTTGGTATATCTTCAGTATAAGGTTCCAGAGTTTTTACCCATTGAGATTTTGTGAGATTTAAAGTTCTAACTGAATTATCTTTAGCTATTTTTGCTATATCATAATTCGATCTTGCATTATCCATGTCAACTTTTTTACCGTTTTGCATATAGTAATTTAAATTAAATTCCGATTTTAGAAGTGTTATTTTTGCATCAGATATAGCTTTTTCTTTTAGAGCAATCAGGTTTGGATCACCGGTTTTAGTATTATTCAAATCGTCTTTTGCATCAAGTAATGAGGATTTGGTTACACTTAATTGATATTCTGCTGTTGCAATCTGGGTATCAGTATAGGGTTTCCTGGTATCTTCTAGAGCTTCTTTTGCAGTCTCTACATTTGCTAATGCCTGAGCTACATTTTTTTCCAATTCAGTGATTTTAATATCTTCAAGAGTAGCAAGGATATCACCTTTTGAAACCATGGAATTTTCATCGATATGAATCGTAGATATTTTCCCTGGGCTCGTAAATAACAAGTCTTCACTAATAGAAAATTTCAATTGTCCACTAATCGAGACTTCTGAGATCAGATCACCTTTTTGCATCGAAATTATTTGCTGATTTTTATTAACAATTGTGTTGTCAGATCCTACATAATTTTTAAATACGAAAACGGAAATCAGAGTTGCTACTATGAAAAATGAAGATAATGCTGAAATTGTCCCTATTTTATTAAAATTGAAATTTTTAATATTATGAAAAAATGACAATGTAATTTTTTGAATTAAACGCATACTTTTGAATCTCCAGTTTGTTTTTTTTTATATTTGCCATTATCCGGTTTTGTTGAGTTTGTTTAAATTGATAATAGGTGTTATATTTTTATTTCCTTTTGCCTTTTCTACCGAACAATCAACCCATCCACACATGATACAAGTTGGCTCAAATAAATCATATGAAAGAAATGAATTACATTTAGGGCATTTTGAAACTTTTACAATTTTCTTATTATTCTTTTTATCCATGAAAACCTATCTTAATAATATAATTTAATAACAATTTGACCCTATACTTATATTGTCAAGAAAGTTTCAAGATTAAATAAATTCACAATTGATAATCAATTTATGAATCCTATTAAAAGAGAATTATTAGATTTACATAGAATTAATCACATTGATGCTGAGATATTTATTGACAGATTCATAAATAAATATTGGGGCAAAAATATTTCTGCGAGAATTATTACTGGTAATTCAGAGTCAATGAAAGAAATTGCCATTTCAAAATTAAATTTTTATAAGATTAAATATAGTATTGGGAACGAATGGGAATCAACAAGTAAATCATTTATAGATTTTATTATTTAAATGATTCGTTGAGAAATTTTATTGATCTGTCAAATGATTTTTCAGCTGCATTTTTATTATATACTTCTTTTCTTTCATCATTGAAAAATGCATGTTCAGTATTTTGATAAATATAAAATGTTGAATCATTTCTGTATTTTTCAATTTCTTTTTTTATTCCTGGTAAAGCTTTTGTGGCACCATCATGCTCAGCATAATGTCCTAAAATTGGGCAATTCACTTTACTCCAATCAGGTTTTACTTTAACTAAGACCCCATAATAAGGGATAGCGGCATCTATATGTCCCGTTGTTGCCATATATAAAGACAAACCTCCTCCCATACAAAACCCTATACAACCAACTTTGTTTATTGATAAGTTTTCTAAGTTTCTAAGATATTTAACTGCAGATTCAATATTGTCTCCTGCTTCATCAATTTGGAGTTCCATCATTAGTTTTTGCGCTTCAGTTGGCTCGGTTGCTTTAGCTCCGTTATATAAATCGGGTGCAAGCACAACAAAACCATTTTCAGCATATCTGTCAGCTACTAATTTTATATGATCTACCAAACCCCACCATTCTTGTAAAATTATTAATCCCGGACCTTGATTGTTTTTTGGTAAAGACAGGTACCCTTGGTTTTTTTGATCTCCATATGTTATTATTTTTCCGTTCATTTGACCCTCAAATTCAATCGTTTGATATGATTACTACAGTTCCTGCAATTAGATCGTGAATACATTTCCTATCATCTCTGAAAATAAACAATACATCAACTAATTGTATAATAC
>Ga0310124_10001295_pt1 | contig 17438 bp, 15 predicted proteins | sample CB11b_AW_Bot5_MG_FD_203507 | JGI IMG/M metagenome (GOLD analysis project Ga0310124, IMG submission 203507) | Marine microbial communities from Western Arctic Ocean, Canada - CB11b_AW_Bot5 | ecosystem: Environmental > Aquatic > Marine > Oceanic | place: Canada: Western Arctic Ocean | collected... | reverse complement strand
CGTAATGCACCGTTAGCAGACGTTTGTAATGCATCGCTGAACTGGTACATCGCAGTAAAGGTCAACAATACTGCTGCCGTTGCACTTATCGCAGGATCGGTGGTGTAAAGTCTAATGATCCACTCTGGGAACAGCAGGAACATTGCAACTGAAAGTAATGAAATCAACGCGGCAACCAAAATGCCGACTTTGCTGCGTTCAATTGCGCCTAGTTCGTCTTTCTCACCTAGTGCATGCCCAACACGAATCGTAATGCCAAACGAAATACTCATTGGAATCACGTAAGTCAGGCTCGATATGTTAAGTGCAATTTGCGCCGCTGCTACGTTCTCTGCACCAATACGACCAATCATCAGTGCGATTACCGCAAAGATACTGCCACATACAGCGATGTTCATCCCGATAGGTAAGCCTAATCTTAGAAGGTGAAGCATCTCTTTTGCTTTTGGTTTAGCGTCTGCAAAACTAATAATGGTTTTGTAGTGGTGATGACCTTTAATGTAGGAATACAGCATTCCCGACATTAACCAGTACACCAAGCTTGTCGCCCAGCCACAACCTACAGCGCCCATTTCAGGGAAGCCGAACTTACCGTAGATAAGCACGTAGTTGACCGGAATATTCACCAACAGACCAACGACAGAAATGATCATCGGCACTTTGGTGTTGTTCATACCCTCACAGAAGCCATTCAAGGTGTAGAACAGGGCAATACCCGGCACACCAAAGGCTAGGGCAAAGGCATAATCGCTACCAATAGGGATGATCTCGGCGGCTACACCAATCCATTCTAAGATCGGTTTAGCACTCACCAAGTAAGCGATAAGTAGCACACTCGCGATTAATGCCAACCAAACCATCTGGAAGAATTCAACAGAGATGCTTTGAAAATCACGTGCACCGCGGTGGTAAGCGACAACAGGCGTTAACGCCATAATCACGCCACGCAGTAGCAGCAGCACAGGGATCCAAAGGCTTGTGCCAAGTGCAATAGCAGCGAGATCGGCAGGGCTTACTTGGCCAGCCATTGTCGTATCGACAAATCCCATCGCTTGGGTCGCTATTTGAGTCAAAATGATTGGAATCGAAAGATGCATAAGCGCACCCGATTCACGAGTAAAAGGACGAAGTTTCGTTAGCATGGAAGTTCACAACACCAATATAAATACACGAATGATGGCAGGATGGCCGGTGTGCATTTTAGGATGTGCCCCGTTGGGCGGGCGACAATATAAACACCTTACCGTATAGGGTCAAGCATTGGATTTATTGAGTTTCACTAGCTTTGAGGTAGGGGCAGATTCTGATGGTCAAAACACAACACCAACTCACGTAAGTTATTGATTTATTGTGAATCATGCTAGATGGATAATTTCTATATTTGCCACGCTAATCACTAAGGTTGTGGTATAAGTGATTGTTATGGAAAGACAAAGGCTAGTACAATTGGTGACTAATGAACTAGGCAGAATTTTCTATAGCACAGCTGTTATACAAATACAGGGATGAAAATGGAAATTACAGTTAAGAAAATATCGAAAAGGTCTCTTTTCAAAATGCTCTTTATCGGCTTTAGCCTGAGCTTCTTTGTCTTCTTTTTAGTATGTGGTATCGCATCTATATTTGGTGCGGAGACTGTAAAGTGGGATGAAACACCAGTAACGGGCATATCAGGCCTGCTGCTCGCCTTGGCAATGTGGCCAATATTTAGTTTGTTTCTAACATTATTTATGTGGTGCTTTGTAGCATTTGGCTTGTGGATTTACTCTTTGGTTAAACCTCTGAATCTGCTCTTTAAAGAAACTGCAGAGCACAATTAACCACTTGTATAACAAGAAGGTTAAGTTTGATTCACAATGTTTGGCACTTTCAATTCAAGCCGATTTTGAGTTTATGGCAAAATGGATTAGCCAAGGTGTTAGCATTCAATTGAGGTCGTAATGTACGAAGTTGTTTATAATATAAAGTTTGAAGGGTTGTGGTCACTTTGTTTCACTCTTCCCGGTTTGTTATTTATATATATTTCGGCTGAAGGTTATAAAAATAGAAAGAAATTATCCAGTTGGGATGTGCAAGTTGTTGGTAAGCCTGCGCCTGAACAAAGCATAGGTATGGTTTTCAAAATACTCCCTATTTTTTCAGTGCTTTGGACTGTTTTAAGTGGGGGCAGCTTAATAATTTAATTATATTCCCTTTTATCTGATTACGGTCAGGGTGAATATGATGTTGTTGAAGGAAGTGTTGAGAACTTTAACCCGATGCCTTATGGAGGGCATCAACAGGAAAGTTTTACTGTTGAGGGTGTTAAATTTAGTTATTCAGACTTTAGTATCTCCCCTAGTTTTAATAATACTAAGTCGCATGGCGAGCCTATAAGAAAAGGGTTAGGGTGAGGGTATCACATATAGATAATGTAATCCTGAAGCTTGAAGTGATGCGCTAAACACCGTGGTTTTTTATGCTACTTAGGTCTCTACTTAAACAGCATAGTTTTCCTATTCTGTTTGATTGTATAAAAGCGACCCTACGGAAATTATTGGAGGATGTGTCGATGACTTGTCTTAAGTGCCAAGAAAAAAGTGTTACTGATTTTTGTGTCAAAGTGCCTAAAAAATTTCTTTGGTTTTCATGGTATGGAAATCAAAGACAGACCTTATGTCGAGAACATTTATTATTGGGATATCGCAAGTCATTTACTACGTCACAAGCACGATTGGTTGTCTTCTACCCCGACTTTGAATACAAAAGAAAAGGTCTCTATCAATACCTTCCAACTCCATTGCGTGAATTTGAAGAGTTTGCCCTTCACGACAATAAACAAGGGGAAAGAAAAGAAGATTTAATTGTTCTGAAAGAGACCTTTCGAAAATTACGTGGGTTTTGCGAGAAATGCGGCAAACCGGCACAGGTTGCTTTTTTTTGCACTGGTTCTTTTGCATGGGAACAAAAACCTTTTTCACCATGCACGACAAGTGATCAAGTAATCATTTCTTCTATCTGTGCGCAGCCTGAAATTCTGTGTATGCAGTGCTGTTATTCGCAGGTTGAACCCTCATTATCCGCATGCGACTTAAAGCGAATTGGTGGAATTCACTCTCTTCCTCAACATGGAGAGCATTGTTTAATTGGGGTTGAAGAATGAAACATGATTATATTTTGCAGACCCGGTTAAAGATAGGGCATACAAAAATTACATACTAGTTCTGTTTTTGGTTGTCTCTAAGGCACTGTCGAAAGCGTCCCTTAAGGGCTCAGCTCAAATTTATTGCCACAAAGCCAGTAGAAAAACAAAAAGACCAATCCCAAGCGTTACTTTTAGAAGCAAGCCAAGAGGGGCTCCACCTTTTGGCGCTTTATTGCAACATCCCATAATCAGTTCCTAATTCATCGTTGGTTTCACTCAACCTTAAACCTTTCCCTTACGGTAAGGTCAATGCTTTCTTAGTCATATAATCTGAAAAACAAAAAAGCGAACCAAGTGGTTCGCTTTTGTTTATCTAAAATCTACAAAAATTAGTCTTCGTAGTTGTCGATACTTGGGCAAGAACAGATTAGGTTACGGTCGCCGTATACGTTATCTACACGGTTAACTGTTGGCCAGTACTTCGAGTTCTTGGTTGCTTTCGATGGGAAGCAAGCCAGTTCGCGAGAGTATGGGCGATCCCATTCTGCGCCTGAAAGGTCAACTTGCGTGTGCGGTGCGTTCACTAGAGGGTTGTTGTCTAGTGGCCATTCACCCGCTTTCACTGCTGCCATTTCGTGACGGATTGCGATCATCGCTTCACAGAAACGGTCTAGCTCTTCTAAATCTTCTGATTCAGTTGGCTCTACCATTAGTGTGCCAGCTACTGGGAAAGACATAGTCGGCGCGTGGAAACCGAAGTCCATCAGACGCTTAGCAATATCTTCTTCGCTGATGCCCGTGTCTTCTTTTAGTGGACGAATATCGATAATACATTCGTGCGCTACGCGGCCGTTAGTACCACGGTAAAGAACAGGGTAGTGAGGACGTAGTTTTTCCATCACGTAGTTCGCGTTCAGAATCGCTACTTTAGTTGCGTCTGTTAGGCCAGGTTCGCCCATCATTGCGATGTAAGCCCAAGAGATAGGTAAGATTGAAGCACTACCTAAATCTGCAGCTGATACCGCGTAGTCAGAACCTTGCACACCGTTTTCGATGTGACCTGGTAGGAAAGGTGCTAGGTGCGATTTAACACCGATAGGACCCATACCCGGACCGCCACCACCGTGTGGGATACAGAATGTTTTGTGTAGGTTCAAGTGAGATACGTCTGAACCGATGAAGCCAGGTGAAGTTAGGCCTACTTGAGCGTTCATGTTCGCGCCGTCTAGGTAAACCTGACCGCCCGCTGCGTGTACTTGTTCACACACTTCTTTCACTTGCTCTTCGTATACGCCGTGCGTAGAAGGGTAAGTGATCATGATGCTTGATAGGTTTTCTTTGTGCTTCTCGATTTTCGCTGCTAGGTCTGTCATGTCGATGTTGCCATCTTCATCACACTTAACAACCACTACCTTCATTGAAACCATTGATGCTGTTGCAGGGTTAGTACCGTGCGCAGAGCTTGGAATCAGACAAACGTTACGGTGAGCTTCACCGCGGCTTGCGTGGTAACGTTGAATCGCGATTAGACCTGCGTATTCGCCAGATGCACCAGAGTTAGGCTGTAGTGAGAAATCGTCGTAACCAGTGATTTCACATAGCTTCTCTTTTAGATCTTTCGCTAGCGCTGTGTAGCCTGCTGCTTGATCAAGAGGTGCGAATGGGTGAATTGAACCAAACTCAGGCCATGTTACTGGAATCATCTCAGCAGCAGCGTTCAGCTTCATCGTACAGCTGCCCAGTGGGATCATGCCGTGCGTTAGTGAGAAGTCTTTGTTCTCAAGCTGTTTTAGGTAACGCATCATTTGCGTTTCGCTGTGGTGCGTGTTGAATACTGGGTGAGTTAGGAACTCTGATTCACGACGGCAGTTTTCTGGAATTGCTGCAAACTCGTTTGATGCAATGTCAGAAGATAGTGCTTGAACGTCTTCTTTAACGTCGAAGATTGCGAACAGTGCGTTCACGTCGTCGATCGTTGTTGTTTCATCTAAGCTGATACCGATTTTGCCAACAAGTCGACGAAGGTTGATGTCTGCTGCTTGCGCTTTTGCGTACAGTGCATCTGTCTTCTCTTCAGAGTTGATTGTGATGGTATCAAAGAAGCTGTTGTTCGTTAGCTCGTAACCCGCTTTAGTCAAGCCAGCCGCTAGGATAGCTGTCATGTGGTGTGTACGACGAGCAATAGTACGTAGGCCTTCTGCACCGTGGTAAACCGCGTAGAAAGACGCCATGTTTGCTAAAAGTGCTTGAGCTGTACAGATGTTCGATGTCGCTTTCTCGCGGCGGATGTGTTGCTCACGAGTTTGCATTGCCATACGTAGCGCTTGGTTACCGTGAGTATCGATAGATACGCCGATTACACGACCTGGCATTGTACGCTTATGCTTTTCACGAGTACCCATGAATGCAGCGTGTGGACCGCCGTAACCCATAGGAACGCCGAAACGTTGCGCTGAACCGATGACTACGTCTGCGCCCATTTCGCCAGCAGGCTTAAGTAGAGCAGAAGCAAGTAGGTCAGTAGCCACTGTAACCAGTGTTTTGTTAGCTTGAGCTTTCGCAATGATGTCTGTTAGGTCACGCACTTCACCCGTTGTACTCGGGTATTGAAGAAGCGCACCAAATACGTCTTGCTCTGGAAGTGTTTCAAGAGCACCAACCATTACTTCAAAACCGATGTACTCAGCACGAGTTTTAACAACTTCTAGTGTTTGAGGGTGAACATCGTCAGCAACGAAGAATACTTTGCTCTTGCTTTTACCAGCACGCTTACACAGTGTCATTGCTTCGCCAGCCGCTGTCGCTTCATCAAGAAGGGATGCGTTCGCGATTTCCATACCGGTTAGGTCCATTACCATTTGTTGGTAATTGAGTAGAGCTTCAAGGCGACCTTGAGAAATCTCTGGTTGGTATGGTGTGTAAGCTGTGTACCAGCCTGGGTTCTCTAAAACGTTACGTAGAATAACGTTTGGAGTGAATGTGTTGTAGTAGCCTTGGCCAATGAAAGTACGTTTCACTTGGTTTAGGTTAGCGATCTCTTTAAGAGAGGTCAGCATATCCATTTCGCTCAGTGGCGCAGCAAGTGTCATTGGTTTTTCAAGACGGATTTGTGCAGGAACCGTTTCGTCGATCAGAGCGTCTAAGCTAGTCGCGTTAATCGCTTGAAGCATTTTTTGCTGGTCTGCTTTATTAGGGCCGTTATGACGAGCAACAAACTCGTTTTGAGTACCCAAGTCTTTTAGTAATTGGCTTTGAAGTAATTCAGTCATGATATGTTCTACTTTCTCTTTGGAGCCGTGAGCTAGCCCCTAAAATTAAGCTGCTCCAAAGAGCAGCTTTATCGTAATGAGGAACCTATTAGTCTTCTTCGATAGAGCTTAGGTATTCTTCCGCATCTTTAAGGTTGTTTAGTTCAGACGCATCAGACATCTTCACTTTAACAATCCAACCACCTTCATAAGATTCTTCGTTAATTAACTCAGGGCTATCTTCTAATTCTTCGTTGATTTCTACGATTTCGCCAGAGATTGGTGCGTAGATATCAGAAGCTGCTTTCACTGATTCAACGAGAGAGAAGCTTTCGCCAGCTTCTATTTCGTCTCCAGTGTCAGGCAGGTCAACAAACACAACGTCACCTAGCATCTCTTGAGCGTGCTCAGAAATACCGATAGTCACAGTACCGTCACCGTTGTCTTTTACCCACTCGTGGCTGTCTGCAAACTTTAGTGTATTGTCCATTGCTTATTCTCCAAAAATTTATGAGGTTTTAATTTAAATCTTAAAAACGGTTTAACGGTAAAGAGGGAAGCGCTTGCAAAGCTCTTTAACTTGCTTGCGAACACGTTGCTCAACTTCAGCATTGCCTTCAGGGCTTTCAACTAAGCCATCAAGTACATCGCCGATCCATTCACCGATAAGTTTGAATTCTTCAGTGCCAAAACCACGAGTGGTTCCAGCTGGCGTGCCTAAACGGATACCAGAAGTAATCATAGGCTTCTCTGTATCGAATGGTATGCCATTTTTGTTACATGTGATCCCTGCACGCTCTAATGCTTCTTCAGTTACGTTACCTTTCAATCCCTTAGGACGAAGGTCAACCAGCATTAGGTGCGTGTCAGTTCCGCCTGTCACAATGTCACAACCGCGAGTTTGCAACACTTCAGCGAGAACTTTTGCGTTATCGATCACTGAATCAATATAAGTATTAAATTCTGGGCCAAGTGCTTCGCCAAACGCCACTGCTTTAGCCGCGATAACGTGCATTAGTGGGCCGCCTTGAAGGCCAGGGAACACTGCAGAGTTGATCTTTTTGTTGATGTCTTCGTGATTCGTAAGAATCATACCGCCGCGTGGGCCACGAAGTGTTTTGTGCGTTGTTGTAGTAACAACGTGTGCGTGTGGTAGTGGGCTAGGGTGAGCACCTGTCGCGATAAGACCCGCGATGTGTGCCATATCAACCATTAGGATAGCGCCAACTTCGTCAGCGATTTCACGGAACTTAGCGAAATCAATAACGCGTGGGATAGCACTACCACCAGCAATAATCATTTTAGGTTGGCTTTCGATAGCTAAAGCGCGAACCGCTTCGTAATCGATTTCTAGAGTTTCGCGGTCTACGCCGTATTGAACGGCGTTGAACCATTTACCAGACATTGCAGGGCGCGCACCGTGTGTTAGGTGGCCACCAGCGTCAAGAGACATACCTAGGATAGTGTCGCCAGGTTGAAGTAGCGCAAGTTTAACTGCACCGTTTGCTTGAGCGCCAGAGTGAGGCTGTACGTTTACGTATTCACATTTGAACAGCTGTTTAGCGCGTTCAATCGCGATAGCTTCAACTGTATCTACGTGCTCACAACCACCGTAGTAACGACGGCCTGGGTAGCCTTCTGCGTATTTGTTGGTTAGGCAAGTGCCTTGAGCTTGCATTACTGCTTTAGAAACGATGTTCTCAGAAGCAATAAGTTCGATTTGTTCGTTTTGACGAGTGTTCTCTGCTTGGATGCCAGCAAATACTGCGTCGTCAGTACCAGATAGGTTCGTAGTGAAAAAACTGTCTAAGCTATGGTTTTGGTAAGCGTTCATTGTCGAGACCTTTCATTAAGCTAATGGTGATTATTTTTATAGTCCATTAGGTCTTACGTTGATTTCTGCATCGGTATCGTTTGCGCTATATAGGTATAGATAAACGTGAATTGCGTTATAAATATACTCTTACAGCGTCTAAGCGATCGTTGTAGGGTCAATGCAGCACGAATTGTTTCCCAAAAAGTTCGGGTAAAAAACAGCTTTTACAAATGTTAAATCTATCATTTGCTGCAAGCCGAAGTAGCATCTCTTCATCTAACAAGTCGATAACATAGCTCCGATAAAATCAATTTTCAACAAAAATTTCCAATAGGAAACAACTTTTCTTGTTTTGCTACGGGGAGCACGCTTTATTTCTCTGTGTGCTCTTTAATCAACAAAGCGCTTCATGCAACAATGAAATTAATAGACAGGAAGCAAGAATTTAGTGAGGGACCTATGTCAGAAGACATTTATGATGAGTACCCATCTTTAACGTTGGCGAAGGAAACGTTAGACCAGAATATCGAACCACTTAGGCTTGGCCAGCGCATTAAAGATATCCGCGGCAAGCTTGGGATTACGTTAGAAGAAGCGAGCCAACGTACTGGTTTAGCTCGCTCTACGCTTAGCAAAATTGAGAACGAGCAAATCTCTCCAACCTTCCAAGCGATGCAAAAGCTAGCGATGGGCTTACAAATAAATATGCCCCAACTGTTTGAGCCACCAAGGAAAAAGGTCGCAACAGGGCGTCGTGACTTAACTAAGGCTGGTCAAGGTAAACCTCACCCAACTCCAACGTACGAGCATGAACTGCTTGCAACAGAGCTGTCTAATAAGAAGATGATGCCCTTTAAGAGTCGCGTGAGAGCGCGTACTTTTGAAGAGTATAACGATTGGGTACGTCACGACGGTGAAGAGTTTTTGATGATCATCTCTGGTGATGTGATGTTCTACTCAGAATTCTATGAACCTGTGCCAATGAGTGAAGGCGATAGCATGTATTACGATGCCAATATGGGTCACATGCTTATCTCGACCAGCGCAGAAGACGCGCTCATTTTGTGGGTGACAGCAAAATAAATTAACAAAGTTGGAATTTCTTATAGTGAATGCAACCGTTTGCTATTGTTTCTAACGTTAGCCAACAGACGCGATATTGATGTGATAATCATCAATATCGCGTTTTTGTATGCATCGAAAAATTGTTTTTAAATTGTTAAATGTCACATTTTGAACTGTTTTACTATTGTTAAGGGTGTAAAACTGACTCAGGCTTGTTTATTATAGTGAACACGGTTTACTCATGTTGATTGAAGTTTACTGAAGTGAATTCTTAGAAAGTGACTTGTAGAGCTTTTGTACAGCTAACCTGATTTATCAAGCTAACGATATAAGCCTATATAAAAGACATCACTTTTTACTATCTACTGTTTCTAAGGTTAAGACGTCAAGGTGACTAACGCGAATACGCAGAGGTGACTAATGATGAGACTTATCGTTAGAGGCGACTCTAAATAGAGATATAAGCGGCAGACTCGACTTTGGACAGCCTGCAACGCTTCATGGAGAAGAAAATGACTCAAGAACACGCTAATCAAGACCTACTAACAACACCACTGCATGCACTTCATGTTGAAGAGGGTGCAAAAATGGTTCCTTTCGCTGGCTACGATATGCCAGTTCAGTACCCACTAGGTGTAAAGAAAGAGCACTTACACACTCGTGATGCTGCCGGTCTTTTTGATGTTTCTCACATGGGGCAACTTCGTCTTCATGGCGCAAACGCAGCAGCTGTCTTAGAATCTTTGGTTCCTGTAGATATTATTGACCTTCCTTCTGGTAAACAGCGCTATGCGTTCTTTACTAACGAGCAGGGCGGCATTATGGATGACCTGATGGTGGCTAACCTAGGCGATCACTTGTTTGTTGTTGTGAACGCGGCTTGTAAAACACAAGATATCGACCACCTAACTGCGCACCTTCCAGCTGACGTAGAAATGGAAGTGATTGATGATCGCGCTCTATTAGCACTTCAAGGCCCTAAAGCGTCTGAAGTTCTTGCTCGTTTCCAACCAAGTGTTGCAGACATGCTGTTCATGGACGTTCAAAAAGTCGATATCGACGGCGTAGAGTGCATCGTAAGCCGCAGTGGTTATACCGGTGAAGACGGCTACGAAATCTCAGTACCGAACGATCACGCTGAAGCACTTGCTCGTAAACTAACATCAGAAGCAGAAGTAGAGTGGATTGGCCTTGGCGCTCGTGACTCACTTCGTCTTGAGTGTGGTCTATGTTTATACGGTCACGACCTAGACACAACAACTACTCCAGTTGAAGCTAGCCTTCTATGGGGTATTCAAAAAGTTCGTCGTACCGACGGTGAGCGTGCAGGCGGTTTCCCAGGCGCTGATATCATCCTTGAGCAAATCGCAACGAAAGATGTTCAACGTAAGCGTGTTGGTCTAGTTGGTCAAACTAAAGCACCAGTACGTGAAGGTGCTGAATTGTTCGATGCTGAAGACAACAAGATTGGCGTTGTAACAAGTGGTACTGCTGGCCCTAACGCAGGCAAGCCTGTTTCTATGGCTTACGTTCGCACTGACCTAGCGGTTATTGGCACTGAAGTATTCGCTGACGTTCGTGGCAAGAAGCTACCAATGACAGTAGAAAAAATGCCTTTCGTACCTCAGCGTTACTACCGTGGCTAATCTCTTTTAAGAGAAACCACTAAGCTAAATCAAAGCCTATTGTTTGCTTCTCTGTATTTGAGGGTGTTAACGGTAGGCTTTTTTGTTTTTCGCAACGTATAAAACTTAGGATGATTGGCTGAGATAAGTTGTCGATAAATCCGTTTATAAAATGAGAGATGTGGCCATATCGTTACAAATACTTACTATACTCAGGGTTACGCCGTGTTATGGTGTCCACATATCATTTTTATAAATAAGTCGTAGCGGTTACAAGGAGTTAACTATGAATGTGAACTATGCAGTGAGTCCGGTTCGTAAAGCCGTTTTAGGGCTATTAGCGCCATTAATCTATACATCAAGTGTTATGGCGACAGAAAACTCGGTCGAAAGTACTCCTAATACGGGTGTAACACCTTATATCGTGAATGGTAGCAATGCTTCGGTCACTGAGTTTCCTTCGATGGCGAGCTTGTTCATTGATCGTATTGATTATGACGGTGTTTACTCTACAGGCCCTTACTGTGGAGCAACAATTTTAGATCCAACGCATATTCTGACGGCAGCACACTGTATTTACGGCAATGAAGAAGGACAATTATTTACTTCTGTAGTCCCTCAAATTGAAGATACTTCTCAATTCCCTAATAATATTGTTCAGAAAGCACGTGTGTCAGAAGTATTTTATCCAGATAATTATTCTAACAGTTTGAATGATCTATTACGCAATGATGTTGCTATTCTCAAGCTAGAAAGCGCACTGAATATCGATTCAATTAATGATGTTGTTAAGCGTCCGTCAAACGCTAACTATCGAATTGGTGTTAATGATTTTGTTGCCGTTGGTCATGGCGATACAAAATCTGATTTTGATGCCACAACGATATTACAGAAAGCACCACTAAACTACGTGGAAAACAACACTTGTGCTTCAGCCTTTACTGATGGTTCTGCGTTAACTGATAATCAAATCTGTTTTATTGGTGACTACAGTGTATTCACTAGGTTATATGGTGGGACATGCCAGGGTGACTCAGGTGGCCCTGTGTATTGGAAGGATGGTGCTGAGTACCGACAAGTTGGTATTACCAGTTTTGGACCTGAAACTTGTGGTGGCGGTAGTATCACTTCGGGTGTGACTGTGACATCTGTATTCACTGAAATCCATGACTATGAAGTTTGGATAGACAGTGTTATTGCTGGTACTGAAACCGCTAAGTTTGTTTCTACTGATGATAAGCGAACAGCTTATGTGAATGCACGTACATCGACTGGCTCTGGTAGCAGTGGTGGTAGTGTTTCATTTGGTTTGATAGGTATGCTGATGTTGTTCGCGGGTCTTAGAAAAGCCGTGTTACGTTAAAACTTCAATGTTTTGAACAAGTCGACGCTGTATCTAACGATAGCGTCGACTTTTTTATGTCTGCGGTTTAGCTGTTTAGTCATTCACTCGCTTAGTTGCTTAGTTGCTTAGTTGCTTAGTTGCTTAGTTGCTTAGTTGCTTAGTTCTACAACTGCTTTGCGGCTGTACCTTTCTAGAATCTCATCCATCTCTTTTATTGCATCGTTGATGCTTTTAATACCGTCTTGCGCGACATCTTTTTCATTTTGGTTCAACGCAGAAAAAGCCTGTCTTAATTCCTTGTCTTCCAACATGTTCCCGTGCAACAACACTTCTTTGTAAGTGAGTAGCCTATGCTGTACCGCGATAATTTGATTGCGGGTATTTTCTGATTCTAATGCGTGCTTTATGCAAGGAAATGCCAATGTATAGCGATTCGCAATTTCCAATTTGACGTCTTTATTATTCGCAATTTGCAATTTTTCTTATTTCCTAACACTTGAATATTCAAGTTTACTAACCTGTACGCTCACGACCGATCTAAGTGTCAAAGTTTATGAAACGTAACGTTTTTTAATAATCGAATAATATGCCTTTAATGGCGTATGTAAACCGTTGCGAGTCAATATGGTCTGCTTCTTGCTGAAATTAGGTCATAACTGTCTATTGAGGATAAGCTTATGTCACACGAACCCATAATCATGGCGCTGATTGATCGCAGGAAGCTCGCCAATTTGTCCCAGGAAAAATTAGCCTCAAGCGCGGGAATGAGTTTAAAAACCTATCAACGAATCGAACGTGGTGAAGCTGACATCAAAATGTCTCAGTATCGTTCGCTCACGAGGACGTTGAAAGTTACCGATTTGGATGTGGTACTGGATGTTGTTGGCGCATCACAAGCGACAGCGGAAGATGTAGCAGCGGTCAGTCGGCTACTGACCAGCGAAGAGAGAATGTTGTTGATCAAGCTGATTTTGTCGGTCAAAAAACAGCAGTAGAGTTTTGTTCCATTAGGTTATTTTGGGATACCTAGCTTTCTAATACCTAGAGTGCGAATGCCTAGCGTTCGAACTAATAGGCTTCCAATCAATACTTTGAACAAATAGCCTGCGAATAAATAGGGCTAGGTATCGTTTTTGTTCAAGAAAATAGAGTTAGAACGGTTGTTTGATGGGTGACGTGTTCACTGATGAAATCAAAAATTATTCTACTCTTCCACGCAGTTGCTTGGTGGTGCTTCTTTGTTTCTTTCCTTCTAAACGTCTTTTCTGAGAGCCACGCGTCGGCTTAGTTGCTCGTCTTACTTTTTGAACTTTTGTTGCTTCCAAGATCAGTTCTTTCAAACGCACCAAAGCATCATCACGGTTTTGTTCTTGAGTTCTATACTGCTGCGCCTTAATGATAATCACGCCATCTTTAGTGATGCGGCTATCTTTGTGTGCTAGCAGTTTCTCTTTATAGAAATCTGGCAGGGTGGAGTGCTTGATGTCAAAACGCAAATGTATCGCACTTGATACTTTATTGACGTTCTGACCGCCGGCTCCTTGTGCTCTGATCGCAGTTAACTGGAGTTCCCAGTCTTGAATCGAAACAGAGTTAGATATTTGTAACATAAACATCCATTTTGAACGGTAATATGGGGTCATGATACTGAATATTGGTTATGGTATCAGTAACTTTCTCAAAGAGTGGTAGTAGTGATGAAAATAGATTTAACGGCATATGATGGATTAATCTTTGATATGGATGGTACGTTGATCGATACAATGCCAGCACATGTAAAGGCGTGGCAGCAAACGGCTGAAGAATTCGGTTTTCATTTTGAAGCGTCTTGGCTGCATAGCTTAGGTGGCATGCCGAGTTATAAGATCGCGGGTGAGGTGAACTGTAAATACGGTTTATCGCTCGACCCACAAGCGGTTTCTACGTTTAAGATGGCGTCGTTTGCTGCGATTGAAGACAAAGGAGATATCATCCCTTGTACGCATTCTCTGTTATTAGAAAATTTAGGTAGCAAGAAGATTGCCGTCGGGACGGGTAGCCAACGTAAAAGTGCAGAACAGTTGTTGGACAAAACAGATATCTTGAGCAAGCTCGATATCCTAGTGACAGCAACAGACGTTAAGAATCACAAACCCAATCCAGATACCTTCTTAGATGCGTGTTTTGGTATGGGATTACAGCCAAAGCAGTGTGTTGTGTTTGAAGATACGAACTTAGGTAAACAAGCCGCTCATGCTGCGAAGATGGATTGTATTCTGGTGGTAGAAGGGAACAAGTTAGAGTTTTACCCGGCCCCAAGTTGATCGAGTGCCTAACAAGAGTGCTTGTACTGTCTATTGTTAGGCTATTTCACTCATTTCTTTGTCTAGGAATAAGCATACATTGTTTCTACCTGCCGCTTTAGCTTCGTATAACGCTAAATCAGCGCACTTGTAGTTCAGCGCAGGATCATTGGTGATGTTAGTAATGCCGCCACTCACAGTGACTACGTTATCGAGTTCAAGGCTGACAGCAATTCTCAGCCTGTTGAGAACGTATTCAGCTCCTTCCGTTGTGGTGTGAGGCAGAATAACGCCAAATTCTTCGCCACCAATGCGAGCAACAAAATCTGTTTCACGGCATTCACGCTGAAGTACTTGAGCGACTGTTTGAATGACTCGATCACCGTAATCGTGCCCAAATCTGTCGTTAATGCGTTTGAAGTAGTCAATATCCAAGATAGCTAAGCAAGATTGTTCGCGAGTAGGGTAACGATTAACACGAGAACATTCGTCACGAAGTTCAAGGTCAAATTTTCTTCGATTCCAGCAACCAGCTAATGCGTCTTTTTCACTTAGGTTTCTGAGCTTTTTTTCGAGTTCTTTGTGTTTACTAATATCGACAAAAGAAGCGACGTAAAACTGAATCACATCTTTCGAATCTTTGATGGTTTGGATTCGTAATATCTCAGTGATCAAAGACCCGTCTTTACGGCGATTGACCACTTCGCCTTCCCAAACTCCCGTCTTGGTGATAATGCTCCACATCTTGATGTAGAACTCTTGATTGTAGCGACCAGAGGCAAACATCGAAGGCTGACGTCCTTTTACATCTTCCAAATCGTAACCACTCACGCGAGTAAACTCTTGGTTTACTTTGATGATTCGGTTATTTCGGTCAGTAATTACCAAGGCTGACATGCCATTCATCGCGGCTTTAGCCAGTTGGCTATCGATGCTGTTCTTTTTATGGTTACTGTTCCAAAGCACAAAACCTGCTGAGATCATCGAAATTAAGAAAGATAAGGTGATGATCTGCACGAATATGGCTTGTTTTTCTTGTCGGTATTGGCTGCTAAATTGTTGGTTTTCAACATGAAGAACCAAATAAATTGGTCCTTTAAATTGCTTTATTTTAGGGCTGATATCTGAGTGAAAATACCAGTTTTTACCATCAAAGTAGCTAGAAGAGGTATTTTCTTGAATGGCTTTCCAAAGCTCTGGGTAAAGCTTCGCATAGGTTTTATCTGAACGAGATTCAATAAGATGCCCAAACGATTCTTCGATATCAGGGCCCATGATGACATGTCCGGTTCTGTTAAGAATGACAGGGACGGCTGATGATGTACCGATTTGATAAAGAAGGCGGTCGTAGACCTCGAGCATATTAAGGTTAGCAATAAAGTAGCCAATAATACGATCTTCTGAGGCGACGGGTGTCATTATCCTTAGGGCTGGCATCAAAGGGTGGACGACTTCACCATTCTCAATCTCTAAATCGATACCGTTGGAGCTTACTTCTCCAATCTTCAGTCGGTGGAGATCTTTAAAGTAGCTACGAGCTGATTTGTTCTGCAGTTTATTCTCAGGAACTATTGTCGCTTTCTTGTTGTTGTAGTTGATACGGTAAACTTCGTTACCTTCTAGGTCGAGATAGCGAAGTTGAGAATAGTATTGTTGTCCGCGAGCTAACATCACCCACAGATCTTGCAGAGCTTGTTTATGAACAATTGATGGTTCTTCAATTGCGCGAAGTAACGTTTGAGAGTCTGCGATAGAAGGAACAGAATTAGATATTTGCTCAACAATAACGGCCAGTTCGTGAAAACTGTATTCGATTTGGTTTTGGCTAGACTGCTTAATATTTAGAGTATGCTGAGCATCAATTCTGTCAAGTTCAGAATTGATGTAGAGGGCAGGGACTAATCCTAGGGCAAATATGGTGCATAGAAATTGGCTGACTAGTTTTTTTATACTCGTATTCATCACTGTCCTCAAAGAATCAGCGCAATACTATATATTTTATGGGGTTTTTAATGTGATCTTAACCCAGAACTTAAAACAAGATTTGCATATAACTACGATTTTAGTGCAACTTTTTGCATTTAAGCTTGATTGTTGAGCAATCACTTCGTTAGGAAATGATTGCTAAATATAGAACGCCGCTCTGAAACTTGAGCCCAATTAATCGCGATTAATTGCCGTTTATCTAGTTAAGGACACCTAGCTTAGGCCGATAATATTTCCATTACTATCAATATCTAATGACATGAAAGCCGGTTTGTCAGGTAAGCCTGGCATGGTCATTACGTTGCCGCACAAAGCGTAGATGAAGCCGGCACCAGCACACAGTTTCAACTCTCTAACGGGTACGTCAAACTGAGTGGGTGCACCCTTTATTTGAGCTTCTGTTGAAATCGATAATGGCGTTTTTGCCAAACAAACCGATAGGTCGCCATAGCCGTGTTGGTTGAACTCAGTCAGTTGTTTTCTTGCCAGTGGTGATAGTGAAATACTTGCTGCGCCGTATCCGACTTCAGCGACTGCCATCAGTTTCTCTTCTAAGCTTTGCTCAGAGTAGTACAAAGGCTTAAATTTACTCACTGTTTGGCATGCTTTTACCACGGCGTGAGCCAACTGAATTGCACCTTCGCCACCTTGACCAAAAGCTTCACTTACTTCAACGCTGACACTTGGGTCAAAGTCGATGATCATTTGTTTCAAAGCATCGAGCTCTTGAGCTGAATCTTGTGGGAATCGATTGATCGCTACGACAGTAGGTACTTGGTATTGTTTAACGTTGTTGATATGCCATTTAAGGTTCTCAAAGCCTGCTGTGAGCGCGTCTTGATCGTCATTAAAGATTGAATCAGGTAATGGAGTACCCGGTCTCAAATCGTATAAACCAGAGTTGGCTTTTAATCCGCGTAATGTTGCGACAACTACGGCGCAATCGG
>Ga0310124_10001292_pt1 | contig 17442 bp, 15 predicted proteins | sample CB11b_AW_Bot5_MG_FD_203507 | JGI IMG/M metagenome (GOLD analysis project Ga0310124, IMG submission 203507) | Marine microbial communities from Western Arctic Ocean, Canada - CB11b_AW_Bot5 | ecosystem: Environmental > Aquatic > Marine > Oceanic | place: Canada: Western Arctic Ocean | collected... | reverse complement strand
ATCTTCTATTATTACTATTAATAATGAATTATTATTTGCAAAATCCATATATTCTTCTTTAGGTATATTTAATCCTCTCCTGGAAGTAAACATGCCCCTTTCCCCTATAGGGAAATACTTTGCAGATTTTACAATATGTAAAGCCTGTTCTTTATTACTAACATGAGGGATAACCAAGCCTTGCGCTCCTAAATCCAAATATCTGTAAATTAATCCGTACTCATGTGATGTGATTCTAAATATTGATGAAACACCATATAAATCACATGCTCTAGATAAATTCGGGACATTACTGAAATCTATTGGGCCATGCTCACCTTCGAGCCATATCCCGTCAACATCTAATGAACTTATATATTCAACTATATTTGGAGAATCGAAATATCCGCTGACAACTAATGCTGGTTTGTTGGAATTCAACTTTTCTTTAATTTTATTTGATATTTCCATTATTTATTCCTTAATTATTCTTAGTTTATTTTATTTGTATATTGAAAGCGTTCGAGTATGCGAATATGATAATAATATTAACTATATATATAAATTATCTTGAAGGCTATAGTAATGGAAAAATTTGAAAGTGCAATTGTAAATTATATTCAATCAACAAAATTTGAAAAATTATCTCATGAAGTTATAGATTCTGTTCAAGATAGGATTTTGGATAGTATAGGTGTGGCGATTGCTGCTTTTAATGATGATGCTCCAATTTCTGTAAGGAAATATGCACTTACTAAACAAAAATCAAATGGAAGCACTATTTGGGGTACAGATATTAAGGCAGATTCTGAGACTGCTGCTTTTGCAAACGGGACTTCCGTGAGATATTTGGATTACAATGATACATATTTATCTTTGGAGCCTTTACATCCAAGTGACATGATACCTGGATTAGTTGCCTTGGCAGAAGAAAATAATATATCTGGAAAGGAATTGGTTTTAGCTATAGCTACTGGATATGAATTGGCTGTGAATTTATGTGATGTTGCAAGTTTGCGAAGCTATGGATGGGATCACGTTAGTTATACAGGATTAGGGGCTGCAGCAGGTGCAAGTAAATTATTTAATTTTTCTGATGAACAGATACGTTCAACTCTCGCAATTTATTCTGTGCCTCATGCTTCCATGAGACAGACCAGGGTAGGTGAGTTATCAATGTGGAAAGGTGCAGCAGCAGCAAATGCAGTCAGAAATGCTATATTTTCTGCTAATGTAGTGAAATCTGGTTTTACCGGACCTTATGATTTTTTTAATGGTGAAATGGGATATGTTAATCAATTACTCGGAGGAAAATTGATTAATCCTGATATTTTGTTAAATATGAAATCAGATAGCACAAATAGAATTTTAGATACATATATAAAAAAATGGCCAGTAGAATATCATGCACAAAGTGCTATTGATGCCTGTATTGAATTAAGAAAGAATTTCGAAGATCCTAATCTTATAAAAAGTGTTGTGATTGAGACATTTAAAGTAGCATATGAAATAATAGCTAAAGATCCAGAAAAATGGGATCCTAAAACCAGGGAAACTGCTGATCATTCTTTGCCATATACTGTGGCAGCTGCATTGATAGATAATAATATCACACAAAAATCCTTTGATCAGGAAAAAATTCAAAACAAGCTTATAAGGAAGGTTCTTGACTTAACTTCTCTTAATGAAAATGATGATCTCAGTAAAGGATATCCAGATGGTATTCCAAATAGAATTACAGTAACTTTAGAAAATGGCAATAAATATGTATCAGAAGTAAAATATCCAAGAGGTCATGCTAACAATCAGATGCCCAGATCAGAAATAAAAGCAAAATTTTCCGAAAATGTTAAAGATGTATATTCAACTGAAAAAATAGAAGTAATATCGGATAATATTTTTGACATTGATAATTGCAATGACATAAACTCAATTTTTAGTGATATCAAAATATGAACAATCAATTTGAAGATTCAGGAATACGTTTAAAAAATCTTATAGATAATAATCAATATCTTTTAACTCCAGGTGTATTTTCACCCTTGATAGCTATGATGGCAGAAGAGAAGGGTTTTAAAGCGATGTATTTTTCGGGAGCAGCTTTTTCAGCTATGAAAGGAATCCCTGATATAGGAATATTTACATTTCAAGAATTATTTGATGCTGTAATTGAGATTACTAAAATTTCAAACTTACCCCTTGTAGTTGATGTTGATACCGGATTTGGAGAAGTTGTAAATGTTACCAGAACTGTATCTGATTTGGAAAGTATTGGGGTGGCTGCTATACAGATAGAAGATCAGGTATTTCCTAAAAGATGTGGGCATTTGGAGGGTAAGGAAATTATTGATTCAAATGAATTTGCAAAAAAAATCTATGCAGCCAAATCTGTTTCAAAAAATATGTTAGTTATAGCTAGAACAGATGCAAAAGCAGTTGAGGGAATTGATTCAGCAATTGAACGTGCTAATTTATACAAAGAAGCTGGAGCTGATATTATATTCCCCGAAGCTTTGGAAACTGAAGAAGAATTTAAAGTATTTGCAGAAAGTGTGAATGGTGATTTGTTAGCAAATATGACTGAGTTTGGAAAAACGCCTTATTATCCAGCTGAAAAATTTGCTGATATGGGGTATAAAATTATCATTTATCCTGTTAGTGGTCTGAGAATTGCGTTAAATGCTATAAGTGGTTTGTTTGATGAAATTATAGAGATGGGCACTCAAGTTAAATATGTTGAAGATATGTTAACCAGGAAAGATTTATATAAACTTATCAATTATGATAGTTATGTTAAAATGGACAAATCCCTAGGCGGAGATGATCTTATAGATAAATAAGTTTCAACGGAGTGAAAAATGGAAGATTTCAAACCAGGATTAGAAGGAATTATAGCTACAGATACAAATGTAAGTTATTTAGACGTAGATCAAGAAGAGATAGTAATTAGAGGTTATGATCTTATTGAACTTGCGGATAAAAAAACATTTCCTGAGGTAGCTTATTTAGTTATAAATGGGAAATTACCAAATAGTAAAGAAATACAGGATTTTGAAAAAATCTTATTAGATGATTCAGCGTTTCCTGAAGATGCTTACAAAGTATTAGAATTATGCCCAAGCTCTTCTATGCTTATGGATGTTATTAGAACAGGGATATCTTTCCTGGCCGGATATCATAATGAATCAGATTTAATGGATATTAATGAGGAATCTAATTTTACAAAAGGGATTAGATTAATTTCCGAAGTAGCAGTTTTAACCGCAAATTCCCACCGCATATTAAATGGTCAAAAACCTGTCAGACCGGATGCTAGTAAGTCTTTTTCAGAAAATTTTATAACAATGATTACTGGTAAAAATCATTCAGAGAAAGAAGTAGAAATATTTGATAAAATACTAACTTGTTATATAGAACATGAAATGCCAAATTCTACATTTGCAGCTAGAATTATTGGTTCGACTTTATCTGATATTTATGGTGCATTTGTTGGTGCTATTTCGTCATTAAAAGGGCCACTCCATGGTGGTGCAAATGAAGCTGCAATGAAAATGTTAATAGATATTAAATTAAAAGGAGGCCATAAAATTGCAGATGATTATGTGATGAATAAATTAAATAACAAAAATAAAATCATGGGTTTTGGACATAGAGTATATATGAAAAAATATGACCCACGAGCATTCTTTTTAAAAGATTATATTACAGAGCTAGCTCCTAATATTCCTGATGGAGAAGAACTTCATAAAATTTATAAAATTGTAGAAGAAGTTATGGCAAGAGAAAAAGGTTTATATCCCAATACTGATTATCCAATAGCTCTGTTATTTTATTTATTGGAAATTCCAATTCCTTTATACACTCCAATATTTTTTGCATCACGAACAGCTGGTTTAGTAGCACATGTTATTGAACAACATAATAATAATAGATTATTTAGGCCCAGAGTGTTATACACAGGCCCTAGAGGATTGAAATTATAGTAAATCAAGATTCATTGCCATTTGATCTCATTGTTTTTGATATCGATGGTACTATAAAAGATCAAAATAACCCGGTTGCAAAAAATATAATTGATTTAACAGAACGTATCAAATCATTAGGCTGTGCACTTACTTATGCGACGGGAAGGATGACAAATTCAGCTAAAATTCATGCTGGTTTAAAGCCTAATGTACCTATGATTTCTTATCAGGGAGCACAAATAGTGAGTCATTCTGATTATTCTGTTTTGAATTCAATAGAAATGGACAGGAAATATATTTCTTCAGTGTTAGATGTTGTTAAATTTTTTCCTGTAAAAGCAATGGTACAATATTCAAATCAAATATATTGCAATACCGATGATGGATGGATCCAAGATTATGCATATAGAAATAATGTGGAGTTAATCTTTGATAAGGATTACCTTGAGGCTCAACAAAGAAATCCTTTAAGAATGGTCATGGTGGGAGATCCTGAAATTACAAATAAGCTTGAAAGCGCTCTGAATTCTGAATTATCAAATGATTTATATATAACAAAATCTCTTCCGCATTTTTGTGAAGTTCTAAATAAGTTTGCAGATAAAAGTTTTTCAATTGAATGGATATGCACAAAACTTAATATAAATAAAGAAAAAACTTTGGCTTTTGGCGATAGTTATAATGATATTAAAATGTTGAAAAATGTTGGTTATGGAGTTGCTGTTTTCAATGCTGTTGAGGAATTAAAAAGCGTTGCGGATCATGTATTGGATATCGAAGGTAATCTTGGGATAATTGATTTTTTGAATAATACGTTTAGTTAAATTTCTTGCTGTTCAATAAGTTTTTCGCATTCTTCAACTTTTCCATAATTTTCTTTTGCCAGATATAAACATCTTTTAAAATAAAGTTCTGCAATTTTAGATTTATTTTTTATTTTCGTATATTCAACTATTTTATTTATTTTATGGTTTTCCGGATAAAAAGTGGAAAGAGATTCAATATCTTTTTCACATTCTGTAATTAATGTATCTTGAGAATTTTCAATTGCAAATAATAATTTTGATAATAATTTCGACAATTCTGTCATTCTGTCATTAACATTCATAAATTCGTACATTAATGAATTCACATTTGAATTTTCTGATTCATTTTCATCTATTTCTTCAATTTTTTTTGCATTGTTGTTTAAATATAAATTCAAATATTGAGAAAGTATTTCATTAATTTTCATCATATTATTAGCGCTGTCATTGATATCTATGTTACCTCCATCAATCAAATCTTCATCTCTTACTTCTGCTAAATCTTGTACAATTTCGATAGGTCCTATTAATTCTGGTGATGGAGGAAATGCAAATGAATTAAAATCTGATGAGTTTAATGAATTACTATCATTTAGTAAAAATGGAGGCATATATTTTTTTATATCTACTTGTATGGGCAGTGTGATGATGTAAGTTCCCCATATTTCACTTGGATTATCTTTATTAGTGAAATAAAGAAGGGCATGCCCCTTAGGACTTTCTTTTGATCCTTTTTGAAAAATTAAATCCAACTAGTTTTACCTTATATTAGATAATGAATAAATATAATATAATAAATATTTTAATCATGTATATTGATTTGTAAATGAGTTTGTATAGATTTATATCAAATAATATTTTGTTTAAATTTGATCCTGAATTTATTCATGATGTTACTCAAATTATATTATCGAATAAATTTGCACCATATTTAACTTCTTTATATTCTACTAGTAATAAGCATATTAGTAAAACTTATATAATGGGCGAAGAATTAAATTCCCCCTTGGCTTTGGGTGCTGGTTTTGATAAAAATTGTTCAATTTTAGAAGCGTTGGACAAACTGGGATTTGGTTATATTGTTGGTGGTACTGTTACAATAAATCCTAGGCCTGGAAATTCAAAACCTCGTATAACGAGATATATACATAATACTTCTATGGTGAATTCTTTAGGATTTCCTAATTTAGGAGTAGATAAAATAATAGATAATCTAAGTAAATATGATTTAAAAACACCTTTAATTATGAGCATTTCCGGAGATTCGATATCTGAAATTACTCAATTATATAAACTTTTAAGTGATTATTGTTTTGGATTTGAAATTAATATAAGTTCTCCTAATACTGAAAAATTAAAATATTTTCATGATTATCATAATTTTAAAAATTTAATAAAAAACTTAAATGAGATAAAAACCAAGCCTTATATGATTAAACTTCCAAGGCTGGGAATTTCTCAATTTGATGAAAAAATCAAATCATTATATGAAAAATATTTTCAAATTTTATTAGATTACAAAGTTGATGGATTGGTACTTTCAAATACATTTCCTGTGGAAGATAGTATATTGGAAGCAGGCAAGGGAGGATTGAGTGGTAAACCTTTATATCGAAATACCATGGATTTAGTTTCTTTTGCAAGTGAATTTTTCAATGGTGCATTAGATATTGTTGCATCAGGCGGAATTAGTACATCTGAAGAGGTTAAAGAATTAATGCTTGCAGGAGCTAAGGGAATTCAGTTATGGACTTCTTTGATTTATGAAGGTCCTAATTTAATAAAAAAAATAAATAAAGAATTGTTATGAGAATAAAAAAACTAGAAGGTAATATTATAGCTAAAATTGCTGCAGGCGAAATTATTGAAAATCCTTCTTCTGTAATTAAAGAATTGATGGATAATTGTATAGATGCATTGGCAACTAATATAGAAATTGAATTTCAGAATGGAGGGAAAGATTATATTAGAGTTTCTGATAATGGGGCAGGTATTATTTATGAAGATTTGAAAATTGCATTTTCAAGACATGCTACTAGTAAATTAAATTCTCTTAAAGATATATCTACAATTGAATCAATGGGATTTCGAGGCGAAGCATTACCAAGTATTGCTACAGTTTCAAATGTTGAATTATTATCAAATGTTTCATCACAAAGTAATGCGGGGAAAATTAATTTAGAATTTGGTGAAGTTTTAAATGTCAAACCTGATGTCAGAACTAAAGGAACTACAGTTGTGGTAACAAATTTATTTGGAAATATGCCTGCAAGGAGAAATTTTCTTAAAACTACAAGATCTGAGATCCAAAAAAATTATGATTTAATTAAAAAATATGCTTTGTGCTATCCTGAGATTAAATTTAAAGTTATTTCAGATGGTCGGAAATATATTGAAACGTCCGGCTCTGGCTCTCTAGTTGAATTACTTTCTCAAATATATAACAACGAATTAGCAAATTCTGTGATTCCAATAGAATATAATTCACAACATCTTGGTATCAATGGATATATTAGTAATATCAATATTAAAAAATCCAGTAATGTAAATATTAATTGTTTTGTTAATAAAAGAGTTATCAAAAACAGAATTTTTAATTATGCAATAGAAAGAGCCTATGATAGTTTGTTAGTAAAAGGGAATTATCCGGTGTGTGTTTTAAATTTAAAATTAGACCCTTCTTTTTTGGACATTAATGTACATCCTTCTAAAAATGAAATTAAAATCAGAGATGAAAGAGAAACTTTTAGCTATGTTGAAAAAACAATTCGATCAAATTTAATTAATTATAATACAAAGAAAAATGATATTTTTTCAAATGATTTGAAATTTAATTTTAACGTAGTGGAAAAACAATTATCAAATAATCCTATGACTAGATTTGAACAAAAATACAATGTTAAAGAATTTGCAAATAAGAGCAATTCTAATATACAAGAATTTATTTTGTCTGAAAATGATCCTAAAAATTTGATTTTCGAATTTAAATTATTAGGACAATTGAATGATTCATATATATTAGGAGAATATCAAAAAAATATATGTATTATTGATCAACACGCAGCACATGAAAGAGTGAATTATGAAAAATTGCAATTGAATTCTACAAATATAATAAACAAGCAGGAATTATTGAATCCTATAGTTTTCAATTTGGAAATTAAAGAGAATGAATGGTTGGTGGAAAATGTAGATATTATGAATCAATTAGGATTTGATATTGAATCTTTTGGAGCGATAAATGAATGGAAAATAAATAGAATACCTTCTTATTTGGTAAATAAAAATATTGAATCTAAAGTTATTAGAATAATTTCAGATTTTACAAATAATATATCTGATACTAATAATGTAGATGATAGATTGAAAAGTTTAGCTTGCCATTCTTCTATTGAATTTGGAGATAAACTGTCAAATATGGAAATGCTTAAATTGATTGAAGAAATTTCTAATTGTAAAGAGCCATGGAAATGCCCTCATGGCAGGCCAGTCTTAATTCAGATAAATGAATCTGAATTAAGTAAATGGTTTAGCAGAACTTAAACAGATCCATCTATTTGAATATCTATAAGATTTGGTTTGCCTGAATTGAGACATTTTTTTAAAATAGGCTGAATTTGAGATGGATCATCTATTTTATAAGAATTAATGTTAAATCCTTTTGAAATTTCGCTGAAATTAAAACTTTCTTGAAAATCCATTCCCATATATTTGCTAGATTTTGTATCGCCTAATTGTTCTTTGTATATGTCCATATTTAATTTTAGTACCCTGTATGTTCCGTTATTACACATAATATAAGTTATAGGTATATTATTTACTGAAGCTGTCCATAGAGCTTGTACTGACATCATGCCAGTCCCATCACCTACAAAAGCTATTACAGGTTGGTTTGGAAATGCAAGTTTTATTCCTAATGCTCCACCCATCCCCCATCCTAGTGATCCGCCTCGTCCTCCAAAAATAGAGTTAGGTTTGTTAAAATTAATAAAATTGAAAATTGAATTACCTGATGTGACAGCATCATTAACAATTATTGCGTTTTCAGGTAAAATTTCTGAAACTTCATGAACCATTCTATCTGCAGTCATTGGAGTATTAGAATAATTTTCTTTTAAAGAAGCTATGATTTTATTTTTATTTACTTTCTGTTCTTCTGTTAGGATTTTATTTTTTTCTTTTACTAATTCTATTGTTTTACCATCTAATATTAATTCAATTTCAGTTGTTAAAATTTTCAATGCCTCACTAGGATCTGAAATTATTGCAACGTCAGTTTTTTCTGTAGTTGCAATTTGACTAGGGTCATTATCAATGTGAATTATTTGTGATTTTGGATTAAATATTCTCATTCTAGGGTTAGAAAACATGTAACTTACTCTTGGTAATCCTCCAATTGCAAGAATTGTATCAAATTCTTCGAATTCATCTGAAGAGTTAAACCCTAGTTTAATATTTCCTTTGTAGCTCGGATGATCTGAAGGGAATATCATTTCTGAATAATTTGAAGAATACACTTTTGCCCCTAATATTTCAGCCAATTTAGTAGGAATATAAGGATGATTTATTTGTACTAATCTATCTCCGATTAATATTCCCGGGTTTTTTGAGTTTGCTAGCATTTTTGCAGCTTCTTTTATTAAATTTTCGTCGGGTTTAATAATTATTTCATCGTTATAAGTTTTGGTAGGATGAACATCAGTTGTATCATCCAAAGCATTAGTAGTAAATGCAACAAATGTAGGCCCGGTAGGAGGGCTTAAAGCTATCCTAAATGCCTTTTGCATTGTTTGCGCTACTGCATCTGGGTGATTTACTTCAACTGCCCATTTAGTAAAAGGTGAAACCATGTCTACTAAATCAGTTTTTCCAGGTGCAATTTCTCTTGAATCTTTATTACCAGCAGTTAAAACTAAAGGAGTCCCTCCAGAGTGAGCATTGTGTAACAGGCTTAATCCATTTGCTAATCCTGTTTCTATATGCAGATTAACAAAAGCAGGTTTTTTTGTTGCCCTGGCATAAGCGTCAGCCATTCCCATTGCAGCTGATTCTTGTACAGTTAAAATATATTCAAACTCAGGATATTTTTCTAATGCATCCATTATTGCCGTTTCTGTTGTTCCGGGGTTACCGAAAATATATTTCACCCCTTGGGCTTTTAATGCTTCAAATAAAATGTATTTACCGGCTAATTTTTCCATTTTTCCTATTCTCCATTTTTGTAATTTGTCTTAATTGTGAGTATAAATATTAAAGATAATAATATACATAAACCTAATGAAGATAAAGCAACTGGTTGTCCTAGATTAATAGTTGTAACTATAAATCCCCAGCTTGCTGTTCCTAAAATACTTCCTAATCTTCCACTAAATCCATGGAATCCAAAATATTCACCTATAAATTCATCTGAAATTAATTGGTGCATAAACGGTCTGTCGCAAGTCCATACTCCTGAAATAAGAATCCCAGTAAATCCACTTATAAACCACCATATATTATCAGAAATTTCAATAATTCCAGCTGATATAGAAATTATAAGATTTAATATCCATAGAATTAAAACTATGGACAGAATCCTTTTTGGTTTATATTTATCTACTAATTTCCCCCATATTAAAGCACTGGGGATTGCAGTTACTATTCCAGTGAAAATAAGATATTGTATTTGCCTTTCTGACAAACCAATTGTTTCCAAAATATACAATGAAGTGAAAGTTGCTGCTGTATACATAGCCCAAGAATACCAAAAGCGTGCAATTAAGAATTTAGTTAATCCTGGAAATTCTTTTATGTCTTTTAATGTATGTTTCAATTGAATTACAGAACGTTTAAAAATATTTGCAGATATTTTTATATATCTGTTTTGTTTTTTATATGGTTTTTCTTTTAGATAAAAAAGGATTGGGATGCCAAAAATTATAATAAGGATTCCCATAATAATAAAACCTAATGGATATCCTTGATCTTCTATGATAAACAGACCAATTAAAATAGCTATTATTGCACCTAAGTATCCTATACCTGCTCCTATCCCGCCAATTAATCCGATATTTTTTTTATTACTAACATCTTTAAGCATGGAATTGTAAAAGATATCTCCAATGTGTAGAGTTGTTACAGCAAATCCATAACTTAACAGACTGAAAATAATTGTTGAATTTCCTATTAAAGTGGTAGATAATCCACATAATATAGTAAATATACCAAGGAAAATTTTCCTTGTTTTAGCCTGGTCTGATACTGCTCCTATAATAGGCGAAATTGCTAATGTGGCCAATAAACCAATTGCAAGAGTATATCCAACAGTAGCGTCTGTTCCATTAAGTTTAGTTACGATCCATAAGGGAAAGAAAAGACCTGTTATTCCAGCATTGAATAATGTATTTCCAATGTCATATATTACCCATGAAATGATTGATAGATTCATAATAACAGACTATTTTATAGTAATTCGGGAGTGAGAGGGAATCGAACCCAACGTTTCAATAAAAGAATCAAAGCCGACGGAGTTGAAATCCGCGGGACCCACCAGAGCCCATTCACTCCCATATTCATTTTTAAGATATAATTTTATCTAAACGTTCTGCAATTTGTTGTTTAGGAATTGCTCCTACAATTTGATCTACGGCAGCCCCATCTTTAAACATTAATAAAGTCGGAATGCCTCTGATACCATAATTTGCAGCAGTTTTAGGATTACTGTCTACATCTAATTTTGTTACTTTAATTTTCCCATTATATTCATTTGACAATTCTTCAACTATAGGTGATACCATTTTGCATGGTCCACACCATTCGGCCCAAAAGTCTACTAAAACAGGTAATTCTGATTTGAGAACTTCGTTTGAAAAACTATCATCTGTGACTTCTAATGCTGCCAAATTTTTACTCCATTATATATATAGATTAGAATATCATAAGAAAAATCAATCTAAAACATTAAATTAGATATTATTTAATTTATTTAGGTAGATCTATAACAATATCGTCTGATTCTCTCCACCAAATTGTACGAGGTTTAATACTTCTAGGTATATCAAAAATCATCCACCCTTGTACTTCAAATCCTTTATTTAATTCGATGTGCCCATTTAAGAATGGCGTGTATTTGTCTAATTCAGATTCTTGAGTTGCAACTATTACTGAGTTCGCAGACGGATCTATATTCCATCCCCTTGAACCTCCTCTGTCTCCAAGCTCTGCAGCTTCAGTGTCAATAAATATTGGAACATGGGTTACAGAGTCATTTATTATTTTTAATTTTACAATTACCAATTTGTTATCGGGAGAGATCGGTTTTATTAATCTTAAATTTCCCGTTGTATCTGTAAATGTTATTCTATCTCTAACTATAGGTGGAGTAGCTCCAATAGCAATAGTACGTCCTTTTCTAACAAAAAATTCCGAATCATCACTTTCACAACCAAACATTGGTAAGATTAATATAAATGTCAGGAAGATTGTCAAATGTTTAATATTGTTTTTCAAACTCTGTTTTAACATCTTTTTTTTATGAATTTTATTATTTTATATCTTTGAAATTATATTTCAACTGATGTTTCATATTTTAATTTTGAACTACGATTTAAAATCAATTTAAGTATTTTCAAGAATTCAGTTATTTCTTCTTCTGTATTGTAACGACCTAGACTAATTCTGATAGTATTTAACGCTAAATTAGCATTTACACCAATAGATTGTAGAACGTGTGAAGGTTCTAATGAATTTGTAGTACAAGCACTTCCATTAGAAATACAAATATCTTCTAAATCTAATGCTGATATTAAATCGTCTGCTCTTATATTTTGAAAAGTTAAGTTAATTATGTTTGGTAAGCAATTTTCAGTATGGCCGTTTATAATTGTGTCCGGGAAATTCTGAGAAATATAATTTATAATTAATTTTCTGTATTTGTTTAAATTTTTGGATAATTCTGTTTTTTCTTCGTCAGCTAATTTCATCGCTGTTGCAGCACCTGAAATAAATGCTATATTTTCAGTGCCAGATCTTTTTTGCCTTTCTTGTCCTCCTCCTGTCATTTGAGATTCAAAAGGTGTTCCGTTTTTCATATATAGAACCCCAACTCCTTTTGGGCCATTAAATTTGTGCGCTGAAATACTCATAAGATCAACGCCTAATTTCTGAACATCTAAATTTAAAAAAGGAGCAGCTTGTACAGCATCAGTATGAAATAATGGGACTTTAGGGTTAGCTTTCTTTAGTTTAGTTAAAGTTTCACCTATTTCTCTTATAGGGTTTAATGATCCTAATTCATTGTTTCCATATATGACTGAAATCAGGATAGTATCTTCTTTAATAGCGTTGAATATAGATTCTTTTGATACTATGCCATATTTATCAGTTGGCAAATATGTTACTTCAAATCCTTGTTTTTCAAGTGCGTTACACGTATGTAATACTGCGTGATGCTCAACTGCTGTTGTAATTATATGATTTCCGAAATATTTTAATGACTGTGCAGTTCCTTTTATTGCTGCATTGTCAGATTCAGTCCCTCCGCTATTAAAAATAATTTCATTTTCCGCACAATTTAATATTTCTGCAAATATTTTTCTTGATTTGTCTATTGAAATTCGTGATTTTCGGGCGGGTTTATATGGACTGGAAGGATTAGCAAATGAATATTTCAATTCATGTGAAATAACATTTAATACTTCTTCTCTTATTTGCGTGGATGCTGAATTATCTAAGTAAATCATATTTAATAATAATTAATTTTTATATACTTTTAAAATATTCATTTATAATATTATTATAAATGAATACTTTTAGAATAATATGATAATTGGAATATAAATATGACAAGAAAGAAAGAAACAATTTCAAAAAGTAATCCTAAATTAATTGTTTTGGCATTAGGTTTTATTGGTTTTATTATTGGAATAACTTTAGGTGTTAATTTTGTTTCAATACTAATAATTACTATCATGCTTTTTTTATTAATGATGTATGTAAGAACATCAGAAAATTATGGGGAATACAATATTGGAAGTAATTCTGTGAAATTTTTATCATCTGTAACATTTTTATTATGTTGGATAATAGGTTTTATGGTAAATTCCTTATTGTGAATATAAATTAATAATATGCTTAAATCACTTTTTTTATCTATATTAGAAATATTATTACTTAAAAATATTTTTAATAGGATTAACAATTGCCACAATACTGAAGATTTTAAAAAATTAGCCAAATCAAAATTACCTGCACCAATTTTTCATTACATTGACGGAGGTGCTGATGATGAAATTACTTTAAGAAGAAATACTGAGGCTTATGAGCAATGTGATCTGGTTCCTAATGTGTTGGCCGGAGTTGAGAATATAGATCTTTCTACAACAGTGATGGGGCAGAAAATCGATATGCCTTTATTTTGTTCTCCCACAGCAGCTCAGCGTTTATTCCATCATGAGGGAGAAAGAGCAGTGTCAAAAGCAGCGGAGAAATTTGGCACTATGCTTGGAATTTCATCTTTGGGGACAGTTGGATTGGATGAAATTGGAAGCACTATTAATACCCCTAAAATGTTTCAACTTTATTTCCATAAAGACAGAGGTCTCACTGAAAGTATGTTAGAACAGTGTAGTGAAGCTAATTTTGATGTTTTGGCTTTAACTGTTGATACAATTGTTACAGGTAATAGAGAAAGAGATCTTAGAACAGGCTTTACTATGCCTTTAAGATTGTCCTTAAATAGCTTGATAAGTTTTGTTACTCATCCGTCATGGGCTATAAATTATTTCACACGTCAGAAATTTGATTTCCCAATCCTTAAAGATCACATTGATGAAGCAAATTTTGTTGTTAATTTATCTGAATATTTTACAAGCATGCTTGATCAATCGATGAATTGGAAAGATGCAGAAGAATTAAGAAAAAAATGGGGAAAAGAATTTTGCCTGAAAGGAATAATGAGTGTAGAAGATGCTAAAAGAGCGGTGGATATTGGAGCTACAGGGATAATAATATCTAATCATGGAGGTAGGCAGTTAGATGGTAGCAGAGCCCCATTCGATCAATTGTCTGAGATAGTTGATGCTGTAGGTGATAAAATTGATGTAATCTGCGAAGGCGGTATAACCAGAGGTACTCATGTTCTGAAAGCTTTAAGTCTTGGTGCCAAAGCATGTAGTGGAGGGAAAATGTATTTGTATGCATTAGCTGCAGGAGGTCAAAGAGGTGTAGAAAAAGCTTTAGGTAATTTGCAATCGGAGATGATTAGAGATATGAAATTAATGGGTTGTACTAAAGTTTCAGATTTATCAAGGAATAATATTCGTTTTAGATAAAGTTATCCTTAATAATACTATATGCTTTTTCTGCAATTAATTCACTGGCATTATTTATTGCATATTCTATGTCTTTCTCATTTTCACATAGAGGGTATATTTTCTTAATTCCTTCTTTATATACTTTTTGATAATCTTTTCCAAGAATACCGCAAATTGCAAATACAGGAATATGTTGTTTTTTTGCTATCCTAGCTACAGCTATAGGTGCTTTATTATTTATAGTTTGGAAATCTATCTGCCCTTCTCCTGTTATTACCAAGTCAATATTTTGACAATGTTTTGCAAATTCAAGATAATCTAAAATTATTGCAGAACCTGATTTAAGTTTTGCTTTTAGGAAATATATTGCAGCAGATCCAATTCCTCCGGCAGCACCACTGCCAGGATGTTTTGATATTTCTTTTTTACTATTTGAATCTATTAAATCTCCATAGTTTTTCATGTAAGAATCGATCAATTCTATTTCTTCTAAGTTAAATCCTTTTTGTGGTCCAAATATATATGTTGCTCCATTAGAGCCGTAAAGAGGGTTGTTAACATCACAAGCAATCTGAAAAGAGGAATTATGAATTCTTTTATCTATATTTTTCAAATCTATTGTATTTAAGCTACTTAACCCTTTAATTCCTCTTTTTATTGGGTTATTATTTTTATCTTTCAATATTGCTCCTAAGGCCTCTGCCATTCCCAATCCGCCATCATTTGTAGCTGATCCACCAATTCCAATAATAAAATTATCAAAACCATAATCTAAACATTCTTTAATTACTTCTCCCATGCCGTAAGTGGTATAGGTGTGTGGTTTTAATTTGTTTTTATCCACTAAAGCAAGCCCAGATATTTTAGCCATTTCTATTACTGCCGTTTTATTATCTCCAAGAGCTCCCCATTTTGTTTTGATTTTTTTTCCATCTGGTCCGGTTGCTTTTGTTTCATATATTTTACCTTTTGTAACTTTAACTAATGTATCAAGAGTATCATCACCCCCATCAGCTACAGGTAATTTAATAATATTGTGATTTGGATTAGCTTTTATTATGCCTTTTTCAATATTATTTGCTACTTCAATTGCAGAAATGCTGCCTTTAAATGCTTGTGGTGATATTAATATATTCATATATTACAATTTGACTTTATGATAAAAATTATAATTACAAAACGGAGGTTATTTCAATGAGTATAGAAGATATAAAGAGAAAAGTAGAATCAAATATCGATAGTAGTTCAGAAGATATGATAAGTATAGCGAAAAATATACTTGATATGCCTGAACCTGGATACAGAGAATTCAAGACATCAAAATATACCAAAGAGCAGTTTGGCAAATATGGTTTTTCAAATATAGAGGAAGTATCAATGACTGGATTAAAAGCAGTAATTGATACAGGTAAGCCTGGTCCTACAGTGTGTGTGATGGGAGAATTAGACTCATTAGTAGTTCTTGGGCATCCACATGCTGATTCAGATACTAATGCCGCACATGCTTGCGGACACCATTGTCAGATAGCACAGATGATAGCAGTTGGAAATAGTTTGAATGATCCTGAAGTACTAAAAGGATTATCTGGAAAGATAGTGTTAATTGCAGTACCAGCAGAGGAGAATATTGAAGTTGAATACAGAAAAACTTTAAGAGATGAGGGCAAGATTGAATTTCTTCTTGGAAAACAAGAATTTGTAAAACTTGGAGCATTAGACGATGTGGATATTGCTATGATGACTCATACAGGTGGTAGTCAAAAGGATAATAATAATAAAACATTAGTTCTTGGAGGATCATCTACAGGCTCAGTATCAAAGAGTATAAAATTTATAGGCAAAGCATCACATGCTGGAGGTGCACCTCACAATGGTATTAATGCATTAAATGCAGCAAATCTTGCTATGACAGGAATTCATTTTCAGAGGGAAACATTTCAGGAAAAAGATACTATAAGGATTCATCCTATTATTACAAGAGGAGGAGCGGCAGTGAGTTCAGTTCCTGCGGATGTAAGAATGGAGACATATGTAAGAGGAAGCACTATAGAAGGATTTTTAGATGCGAGTAAGAAAGTGGATAGAGCGTTAAGAGCTGGAGCTATGGCAATAGGAGCATCTGTTGAGATTACTACAATACCTGGTTATTTGCCTATGTTTCAAAATAAAGGATTGACTAATTTCTATGAAAATAATTCAATTAACCTAGTTGGCGACGAAGGAGTAGATAGATCTAAGGTTGGCACTATTATGGGAGCTTCTACTGATATGGGAGACATGTCACAATTGATGCCAATCATTCATCCTTCAGTACATTCTACATCGGGAGATGGACATGGAATTGATTATGTTGTTACAGATTATAATGCAGCAGTAATTACCGCTGCTAAAGCGATGGCA
>Ga0310124_10001291_pt1 | contig 17446 bp, 15 predicted proteins | sample CB11b_AW_Bot5_MG_FD_203507 | JGI IMG/M metagenome (GOLD analysis project Ga0310124, IMG submission 203507) | Marine microbial communities from Western Arctic Ocean, Canada - CB11b_AW_Bot5 | ecosystem: Environmental > Aquatic > Marine > Oceanic | place: Canada: Western Arctic Ocean | collected... | reverse complement strand
GTGCGGCCGAGACGTTGGCGAGATTGCCCTTGCCATCGTTTTGCCACAGGAAGTTGGGGACCAGGCGGTAGTTGCTGACATAGATGTCCAGGTCCCCGTCCTCGTCGAAGTCGGCCGTGGTGATGCCCCGGGCCGGGTTGGGGGCTCCGGAGGTCCGCCAGACTTCCTTGAATGTCCCGTCGCCCTGGTTCCGGTAGCGAACATCGATCTGGTAGGCCGGAGCCTCGTAGCCGCCGACATACAGGTCCAGCAGCCCGTCGCCACTGAAGTCGCCCCAGACGGCACACATCGGCGCGGCCATCGGCAGCTTGGGAACGGCTCCTTCGAGGAGCTTGAACGTGCCGCCGCCGGTGTTCTTGAACAACCGGCCTCCACCACCGGGCGTGTAGAAGTCGACCTTGCCGTCGCCGTCGAAATCGCCCCAGCTCCCCCCGCCACCCAGCCCGTGAGATTCCACCTTCTTGAAACTCTTGCCCTGCTGGTTGTGCCACAGGCCGCCGCCGTCGAAGAGATCAACCCAGTCGTCTGAATCGAAGTCGATCCAGTGAACCACTCCGCCACCAAGCCCCTTCAGGCCGACGGTCTCCGTCACGTTCTTCCACGGCTTGACCTCCTGGGCCCCGCCATCGACCGCCAGGAACGGCATCACCGCCAACCCGGACACCATCAACCATGTTGCTTTACACATTCCGGCTCTCCCTGGTCTGTCAGTCCGATTCAGCCACCAGCCCCAGCTCGGCGGCAATCCCCTGCATCGCCTCGATGCAGAAGTTGATGTGCTCATTGAGTTCAACCCCGAAGTCCTCGGCCCCGTTGGTGATGTCGTCGCGATTGACCGCGGCGGCAAATGAAGCCTGCTTCAGCTTCTTGCGAACACTCTTGGGCTTCAGGCCCTCCAGCCGGGTCGGTCTCACCAGCGCAACCGCGGTCAGGAACCCGCACAGTTCATCGCAAGCGTAAAGCGCCTTGTCCATCACCGACACGCGAGGGCATTCTTCGATGTAGTCGGCGTGCGACTTGATGGCGTAGATCACCTCCTCGGAATACCCCAGCTCGCCCAGGATCTTCGACCCCTCCATGGGATGATCCGGCGGATCGGGCCAGCGTTCGTAGTCGAAGTCGTGCAGCAAGCCGACTCGACCCCAGGTCTCCTGGTCTTCGCCCAGCTTCACGGCGTAGGCCCGCATGGCCGCCTCGACGGCGAGCATGTGTTTGCGGAGCCCGTCGCCCTGGGTGTATTGGCACAACAGCGACCAGTCGTCGTCTCGGTTCATTCGGCCCCCAGTTCCCGGGATCTTCGCGTGGCCGCCTCGACGGCACTGACCAGTACACCGCGGAGTCCCAATCGTTCCAGCTCGGCCAGCCCGGCAATCGTCGTTCCGCCAGGACTGGCCACCGCGTCCCTGAGTGCCTCGGGAGACTCACCGGTGCTCAACACCATCTCGGCCGCTCCCTTGACCGTCTGGGCAGCCAGTTGCAGAGCAACCTCGCGAGACAACCCGCACGAGACCCCCCCGGCGACCAGCCCCTCGATCACCTCGTAAATGTACGCCGGACCCGATCCCGAGAGACCGGTGACGGCATCGATGAGTTCTTCACTGACGGGCAATGCGACTCCGACGGTCTCCAACAGCCGTGCGACCAGGTCGGCATCGGCATCGGTGGCCGCGGGGCCGGGGGCGAAGGCCGAGGCCGAGATGCCCACCAGGCAGGGCGTGTTGGGCATCACGCGGACCAGCCGGGTCGAGCTGCCCAGGGCATCGGCCAGGGTCGACAGGGTGATGCCCGCGGCGATCGAGACCACCAGGTGATCGGGCGTGACCACCGCAGCCAGCTCACCAAGAACCTCGGACATCTGCTGTGGCTTGATCGCCAGCACGATCACGTCCGAGCAGCCGGCCACTTCGGAGTTCGAGCCCACGACCGAGCCACCGGTCGACTCCGAAAACGCATCCGCGGCCGCCGAGACCACGTCGCTGCCGACGATCGAATCACTCGAACAGAACCCCGAGGAGGCCAGGCCGCCGGCCAATGCGGTGGCCATGCGGCCGGTCCCAACGAATCCTACTCGTACCGCGTCGCTCATCTGCTGCCTCTCCCAGGGTCATGGCCCATTCTGAGGTCCGCTGCCGATGAACTCAATCACACCGGTCCCACCCCCCCGCTTCTTTGCAACCCCTTCCGGGCAGAAGTACAATCACCCGACTCGCTCATTCCCTGCTGGCCCGACGAGATCGCTGATGAGTTCCTCTGACATCACCCCGAATGCCCCGGACACGCCAACGGCACTTGACCACACTCGCGTGTTTCTCAACTCGCGCCGCGAGGCGATTGTGATCTTCGGAGCCTGGTTCGTCGCCCTCTGCTGGAGCGTCCCCTACTGCTACATCAACGGATACGGCCACCAGATCGACCCCGAAACATTCAGCACCACGCTGGGGATCCCCAGCTGGCTCTTCGGCGGCATCCTGCTGCCGTGGATCGCCGCCGACCTGTTCACCACCTGGGTCTGCTTCTTCTTCATGCAGGACGACGAACTGGGCACCGCGGGTGACGAGGAAGGTCACGCGGCGGCGGAAATGGCTGCGACCGAAGGAGGTGTGGCATGACCGGACTTCATCTGAACCTGTTGGCTGCTGGCGATTCCGGCAACGCCGTGCTGTGGACCTTCCTGATCTACATGGTCGGAGTCTTCGTCATCGCCGGCCTCTCGAACCGGCTGCTGAAGAACCGCGACTTCCTCAGCGAGTACTTCCTGGGCAGCCGCGGGCTGGGGGTCTGGGCCTTTGCCCTGACTCTCGCCGCCACCAGCTCCTCGGGCGGCAGCTTCATGGGCTTCCCCAGCAAGATCTACACTCATGGCTGGAGCCTGGGGCTGTGGATCGGCAGCTACATGGTGGTGCCGATTTGCGTGATGGGGATCCTGGGCAAGCGGATCAACGAGGTGGCTCGGACGGCCGAGGCAATCACGATCCCCGACGTGCTCCGCGACCGCTTCCGCAGTGTCGCCTTCGGCCTGGTCTCGGTCTCGCTGATCGTCTTCTTCATGACCTTCAACCTGATCGCCCAGTTCAAGGGCGGCAGCACGATCCTGAAAACCCTGCTGGGCCCCATCGACGCGTTTACGTCCTCGGCTGCCAGCCTGCCCGACTGGATCGGAGCGATGTGCTCCCAGGGCAACGAATACCTGGTCTGCTTGGTCGTCTTCGGTGTCGCCGTGATCGTCTATACGACCTATGGCGGCTTCCACGCGGTGGTCTGGACCGACGTGATGCAGGGCGTGGTGATGGTGGTTGGCGTCTTGATCATGCTGCCGCTGGCGATCATGCAGGCCGGAGACGTCGCCAAGACCGACAAGGGGGCGGGGCTCGAACAGGTCACCCGGGCCATGGCCAAGATGGTGCCTCCGCGGAAGGGGACCGCCACGATCACTGCCGTCAGCACCGACCAGGATATCGTCGTGCCTTCGGGATCGTGGATATTTGTGGGTACCGGAGAGAGCCAGAAGCTGCTGAAGATCAAGAACCGGTACGACCTGACGGCCAGCGAACCGAGTGCCACCGAGGCGGAGGTCTGGGAGATTGTCACTCCGGCAGACATCGTGCAGGTACGGCGGCGACTCGAGTCGGGCAGCGAAAGGAGCAACGTCACCGGAATCGTGACGATTTCCGACGAGGACCTGAAGGACTATGCCTACGGGGCCAAGCCCGAAGAGGCCGGGTCGTATGTCACGGGCCCGGGTCCCGAGCGGGAAAAGGCCAACGGGTTCCTGCCGGTGTCCCTGGCCATCTCGTTCTTCTTCATGTGGGCGATTTCCGGCACAGGCCAACCCAGCAACATGGTTCGGCTGATGGCCTTCAAGGACACCATCACGCTGCGCCGGTCGATCTTCACCGTCGCGATCTACTACTCGGCCATCTACTTCCCGCTGGTGATCATCTTCTGCTGTGCCCGGGTGCTGATGCCCGGGATGGAGTCCGAACCCGACCGGATCATGCCTCAGATGGCCGTCGAGTTGACTCAGAACATCGGCATGGGCTGGTTGGCCGGGCTGCTGATCGCGGCGCCGTTTGCCGCGGTAATGTCCACCGTCGACAGTTTCCTGCTGATGATCTCCTCGGCCCTGGTCCGCGACATCTACCAGAGGAACATCAACCCCGAGGCAGAGGAGAAGAAGATCAAGACGCTCAGCTATGTGATCACCATGGTCGCCGGGCTGGGGGCGCTCTTTGGAGCGATGAATCCGCCGGAGTTCCTGCAGGATATCATTGTCTACACAGGCAGCGGGCTGGCCGCCTGCTTCCTGGCGGCGGTCGTCTACGCGCTCTACTGGCCCCGCTCGAACGCACAGGGCTGCATCGCCGCGATGACCTCCGGCTTCGCCGCCCACCTGTCGCTTTACCTGATCGGTTTCTTCCAGGGCAACGGGTTCTCACCCTACCGGCCCCTGGGCATAGACCCGATCCTCGTCGGCCTCGCGGCCTCGTTCGTCATCGGCTTCATTGTGACGCTGAAGACACCACCGCCACCCAAGGACCTGGTCGAGAAGTACTTCTACGAAACAAGTTAACCGTAACCAGGGACTGGCTCTGCAGCCGCAGGCGAAAGTGCCTGTCCCCCGTTCTACAATCGACCCACACCGAGAATGGGACAGGCACCGCCGCCAGGGGCGACTGAGCCAGTCCCCGACCACCCGCCATGAAATTCATCGACGCCCACTCGCACATCTGGACACCCGATACCAAGGCCTACCCGCTGGGCCCCGGCTACCGGCGATTCAACATGAAGCCGCCCAGCTTCACCGTCGCCGAGCTGCAGGGCAATATGAAGCAGGTCGGAGTCAATCGGGTCGTGCTGATCCAGATGTCGTTCTACGGATTCGACAACAGCTACATGCTCGACTCGATCCACCAACACCCCAAGTCCTTCAGCGGCGTGGCGGTGATCGACCAGGACAAGCCGCGAGTGGACCTGGAAATGAGAAAAATGAAGGGGCAGGGGGTTCGCGGATTCCGCATCTACCCCAAGAACCAGGAAGTCCAGCAGTGGCTCGACAACCCGACCATGCACACCATGTGGAAGACCGGGGCCGACGAGGACCTGGCGATGTGCTGCCTGATCGACGCCGACGCACTGCCGGCCATCGATCGCATGTGCCGCCGCTACCCCAAGACCACCGTCGTGATCGATCACTTCTCGAGGATCGGCGAGAGTGGTCAGATCAAGCCGGCCGAGGTGAAGGCGTTGACCGACCTGGCCCGACACAAGAACGTCTACGTCAAGATCTCGGCCTACTACGCACTGGGCAAGAAGAAGCCCCCCTATCACGACCTGGCCCCGATGATCAAGCAGATGCTCGATGCCTACGGCCGCAAACGCCTGATGTGGGCCTCAGATGCCCCCTTCCAGGTCGTCGACGGACACACCTATAAGGACTCGATCGACCTGATCAAGTCCGGCCTCGACTTCCTCGACGATGACGACCGGGACTGGTTGTTGAGAAAAACGGCCGAACGGGTCTTCTTCTAGGATCCCCGCACGCCAGGCCTACTCATGACGAGCACTCCCACCATCAACGACGCCTCGGGCATCATTTCCCCGGCGATGGTCGTCTTCCGCGACCGGCTGCTGGACAACATCGCCGCGATGATCCGGATCGCCGGTGACCCCTTGCGGCTGAGGCCTCACTGCAAGACGCACAAGACTCGCGAGGTGGTGGCGTTGCAGCTCGAGCGAGGCATTCTCAAGCACAAGTGTGCGACGTTTGCCGAGGCCGAGATGCTGGTCGAGGCGGGCGTGGCAGACATCTGCCTGGCCTACAACCTGGTCGGCCCCAATATCGACCGTGCCGTCGCCTTCTGCTCCGCATACCCCGACGTCGTCTTCTCGGCCACCGCCGACCACCCCGACCCGATCCGCGACCTGGGTGCCGCGATGTCTGGGGCCGGCAAGCAGATCGAGTTGCTGCTCGACATCGACACCGGTCAGCATCGCACGGGGATCGGGGTCGGAGACGAGGCGGCTGCCATGTACCGGCTGATCTCTGAGACCGACGGCCTGGCCCCGGGCGGGTTCCACGTCTACGACGGGCACCAGCACCAGGAGGATCGGGACGAGAGGCGTGAGGCTGTTGATGGCGAGTTCAACCGGGTGGTCGAGTTCCGCGACCGGCTGCTGTCCGAAGGGCTCGCCGTGCCGCGGATGGTCGCCGGGGGCACGGCATCATTTCCGATCTATGCCGAGAAGGACGATCCGACAATCGAGCTCAGCCCCGGCACCTGCGTCTACAACGACGGTGGCTACGGCAGCTATTTCCCCGACATGGTCTTTCCTCCAGCTGCCGCGGTGCTGACCCGGGTGGTCAGTCGACCGACCGACGACCGGGTGACCCTGGACCTGGGCTACAAGGCGATCGCCAGTGATCCGCCGATGGGCAAACGGGTGCACTTTCCCGATCTGCCCGACGCCCTGCAGGTATTGCAGAACGAAGAGCACCTGGTGTTGCAGACCGACCGCGCCGGCGAGTACTCACCCGGCGACGTGTTGCTGGGGATCCCCTGGCACGTCTGCCCCACCTCGGCCCTGCACCGGCAGGTCTTCGTGATCGACGGGGGCGAGCTGGTCGATCGCTGGGACGTGGCCAGCCGCGACCGGTGGATCACGATCTGAGATGAACACGACCGACCCGCCGCGACTCTCGACCGGACTCCCGGATCTCGACAGCCTGCTGGGAGGCGGACTGTTGCCGGGATCGCTGAGTGTGATTGTCGGAGCCACAGGCATCGGCAAGACACAGCTCGGCCTGGCCTTTGCCAACGCGGGGCTCGGCCAGGAAGGACAGCGCGGAGTGCTGTTCGACATGGCCTCTCGAGGCGATTCACAGAACCACGCCGACTACGCCAGAAGGCTGTTCGACTGGACGCTGACCGAGAAGCCTGCCGAGGCGGCGGCGTTGCCTGAACACGTCTGGGAGATCGAGCAGGCTCGGTTCGACTACACACACATCTTCCGCCAAAGCGGCCGGCGGGTGACCAAGAGTGATCTCGAGCCGGAAGACTGGAAAGAGTGGAAGGTCGAGCTGTCGCGAAAGCTGCAACGGGCGATCGCCTTCTTCTACGGCAACTTCGCTCACGGCGTGCGTCGCTGCGTGATCGACGGGGTCGAACCGACTGATCGGGCCAGCGACAGTTGGCAACTGGATCTCTTTGAATACGTCTACCACCAGATCCTCCGCAAGGACCACGACTGGGTGGCCCGGGACCTGTTCCGCGAGCGGTTCCGCAAGAACGCCGAGCGGGTCGATCGGCACGGCTGGCAGCAGTCGGATGTCGGCTGCCTGCTGCTGTATACCTCGCACGAGGTGATGCTCGACGACTTGCTCGAGCGGCCGATCGAGAGTGGCGACCTGCTCAGCAACGCCAACACGGTAATCCTGATGGGCAAGACCCGCGACGGAGACAGCATGGGCCGAGCTCTGCACATCGCCAAACACCGCGGCAGTGCCTGCGACGATCGGATCGTGCCCTTCACGATCAACGACACAGGCCTGCAACTGGGACCAGCGACCGCACCCTGACAGTTTCAGTCCAAGACCATGGGGCCGATGTGATCTACGCCGCCGAAGGGGACGACACCATCACCGTCAGTGACACGGCATTTGCGCGGATCGACACAGGATCAGGTGACGACACGCTGGCACTCGACGGCAGCGGATTGACACTCGTTTTACCGACATCGCCGATTCGGACCTGGCGGGTGTCGAGACAATCGATATCACCGGCAGCGGCAACAACACGCTGACGGTGATCGGGAACGCCGGTGACCGAGTCGTCATCGTTCTGGATGGTGATTGGGCACCGACCGGGACCGAATCGTTGCCCGGAGTATCATTCACGGTGCTGGCCAACGGCACCGCCAACGATGACACGATCCTGATCGACTTCTCCTCAGGCAGCCCGCTGCCAGCAGGTGACCTGTCCTTCGACGCGACCAGCGGGGGTGGCACCGACCGTCTGGAACTGCTCGGCACGGGGATCAGCAGCGTGGTCCACACGTTCGCAGACAATACCAGCGGCACCGTCACGGTCGACGGTCGACCTATTGATCACTCGGGTGTGGCCACTAGCTCTCCAGGCCCAGCACTTCGCGCAACAGCACGGTGGCGTAGACGCCGGAAGGAAGCGTCACCTTCAGCTTCACGCCTCCTGTGGCCGGTTCGGTCTCCAGGTCCTCGGCGGCCACCATCAGCCGGCGGCGAGTGCCATGAGCCACCCGCGAGAACTCGGCGAACTGCTCGTCGGTCAACTCCCACCTCGCCAACCCCGCTTCGTCCCACTTCGCCGCATCACCCTCGGCCCGCCGCATCTTCGGCCCATGCATCGGGCCGGTCAAAGCCACCTCGCCCGCCTCCAGTCGCGACTGGTCCACCCCGGCATTCTCGCAGACGAACATCCCTCCCGATTCGATCTTCTGCAGCACGTCGCCGACGGTCACAGTCTTGATCCGGCCCTCGGCGATCCGGTTACCCAGCACGCTGTTGAAGACCATGGCCTGGGCGGCCGAGATGCACAGTCGGATCAGAAAGCGGCGGCGTTGGCGAGGGATCTGGTTGGTGCGGAGCTGTCCCTTGAGCAGGTCGAAGCCCTGGGTTGCGGTCTGGCCGCCGTGGCCGAACCGTTGCGGCCCGAAGTAATTGGGAAATCCAGCCGCAGCGACCCGGGCTGCCGATTCGCAGACCTCGTCACGCAACGGCTTGGCAATGCCCCGCACGTGGATCTCGAACCGGTTCGCCACCAGGTGACCCGTCTTCAGCTTGTTGCGGTGACGTGCCGACTTCAGCACCTGCACCGCCGCGGTCTCGACACGATCCAGTTGCGACTCGGCTGAGGCCGGGACCGAGACCCACTGGCGTGTGATCGCCCGACGGTCCTTCATGCCCGCGGCACCGATGTCGCGGGTCGAGATCTTCAGCGTGGCGGAGAGGTGCTGCAGCAGCCCCTCGGCCGAGATGTCTCGTTTCTGGATCCACAGAAACAGGTGGTCCCCCTCGCCGCACGGCTCGTACGCCGCCACTTCCTCGACCACGAAATCCTCGGGGTCACGCTTGATCACCGCCTCGATCGACGGCGCGTTGGTGTCCAGGCGAGGCAGATAGGGCCAGATTTGCATGGGAGATTGCCTACGGCCGGATCCGGTAGGGCAACTCTTCGCCGGCCAAGCCCGCTTCGAGGTTCTCGATCGACATGTTCATCATCATCTCGCGGGCCCGGTTCGATGCACTTCCCAGGTGAGGCAGGATGATCACGTTCTCGACATCCAGCAACGGATGGTCTCGAGGCAACGGCTCGGGATCGGTCACGTCCAGGGCCGCTCCGCGGATCTGGCCGGTCGTCAGCGCAGTGTATAACGCGTCGGTCTGGACCACCGGCCCGCGAGCCATGTTCACCAGGAACGCCGAAGTCTTCATCGTCTCGAATTCGGCCGGCCCGATCATCCCGGTCGTCTCGTCCGACAGCGGGCAGTTGAGTGCCACGAAATCGCTGGTCGCCAACAGCTCGTCCCGCGTCGCGAAACGCACGCCCAGCTCCGCCTCCGCCGCCTCGTCCCGGTTGCGGTTGTGGTAGAGCACGGTCATGTCGAACCCGGCAGCCCGCCGTGCCACCTCCTTGCCGATCCGACCCATGCCGATGATCCCCAGCGTGCTGCCGGTGATCTCCTGTCCGATCAGAATCGACGGGTCGTAATGCAGGAACTCCGAACCGCGTGCGTAGAGATCACCGATCCGCAGGTTGCGGCCGACGGCCATCACCAAGGCCATCGTCATGTCGGCGGTTGCCGCGTCCAGGCAGCCGGGAGTGTTGCCAACCGGGATGTCCCGGTCCTGGGCCGCCACCAGGTCGATGTGGTCCACCCCCACGCCGTGATTGCTGATCATCACCAGGTTGGGCATCCGATCCATCAACTCGCCGTCGGCCAAGGGATGAGCGTAACTGATAATCGCGACCGAGCGGGCCAGGGCGTCAGAACCCTGCGACGGGTCCCAGTCCAAAACCTCGTAGCGATCCCCCAACGCCTCAAGGAACATCTCCGGAAGCCCATCAGCCATGATCGGAATGCTCTCGGTCACCGTCGCTTTGCTCCTGGTGTTGGCCCTTCACAGCCCAATCGGGCTGGCGTGACAGCCGGCAGGCGGGTCGCCATCATAGCCGACGATGGCCAACAAGACGATTACGCTCGAAGAGCCCGGACGGTTCGTCCTCGGCGAGACTGACGCCCCGTCGCGGCCGGGACCGGGTGACGTGCTGGTCGCCGTTCAGAGAATCGGCATCTGCGGCACCGACCTGCACGCCTTCCGCGGCCAGCAACCCTACTTCACATACCCCCGCGTGCTGGGACACGAACTGGGGGTCGAGGTGCTGGAGCTGGGTGAGGGGGTCGAGGATCTTGCGGTGGGAGACCGGTGTGCGGTCGAACCGTACCTCAACTGCGGCCGCTGCCGTCCCTGCCTCGCCGGGCGGACCAACTGCTGCAGTTCGCTGCAGGTGCTGGGGGTCCACATCGATGGAGGCATGCGGCAACGGATCACGGTGCCCGCCAACAAGCTGCACAGAAGTGATCGCCTGAGTCTCGAACAACTCGCGCTGGTCGAAACACTCGGCATCGGTGCTCATGCAGTGGACCGCAGTGCCGTGTCTGAGGGCGAGGACGTACTGGTGATCGGTGCCGGGCCGATCGGGCTGGCCGTTACGCAGTTCGCCCAGATCGCCGGGGGACAGGTCACCGTGCTCGACATCAACCGCCGCAGACTCGCCTTCTGCCGCGACCTGTTCGGAGTCCCCCGCACAATCGTCTCGGGTGAAGACGGCGCCGAGCCGATCGAGCAGGTGCGTGAGGCGTTTGGGGGTGAGTTGCCGACGGTGGTGTTCGACGCGACGGGGTTTCCGCCATCGATGAACGCCGCGTTCGATCTGACCGGCAGCGGGGGCCGACTGACGATGGTCAGCCTGGTCCAGGCCGATATCTCGTTCAACGACCCCGAGTTCCACCGCAAGGAACTCACGGTGCTGGCCACGCGGAATTCGACCGCCGAGGACTTCCGCCGTATCATCTCGCTGATCGAATCGGGAACCGCCGACACCACGCCCTGGATCACTCACCGTGCCGACTTCGACGGCATGATCGGTGAGTTCCAGAACTGGCTCGACCCCGAGTTCGGAGTGATCAAGGCCATGGTCGAGCTCGAGTAGCTCAGCCGCTGCCCAGCTCGACCGCCGGCGTGTAGGCCAGTTTTTCCAAGTGCGGCGTCTCGATCCGCCGGCCTCCCGCCGCGCGAGAATCGTGCAGAGCGTCGAGTACTCCGGTGACCAGCAACGTCCGCTCGACCGGATAACTCGGCTTCTTGCTGCGGAACATCACCTCGATGTGGTTGCACAGGAAGCTGAAGTGGTCCCGCTGCGGCTTGGGCAGCACGGCACAGGTCCCCAACGGTTTGTCGCGGCCGCGGACCTTCGCGGCGAAGGTGAACTCGGACGTCAACCCGGTCGGACCGGTGCAGACGGCTGCGACGAACCCGTCGCTGTACTCGACCCGGAACACGATTGCCCGAGCGATGCGATCCATCGAAAACGGCCGGCGGCGGTTCCTGGGGGCGGCGGCGATCGAGGATGCGACCAGTTCGACCGGCCACTTTCCGGCCTTCGCGGCGGCGACCGCTGCGGGGCCTTCGATCGCCTGAACCGCCCGCACGCCGACCTCGCCACCAGCCCGCTTCTCGACAAACGTCTGCAGGAACTCCAGGCAATGGAACCCGTAACTCTCGAAGCTCCCCCCACCCACGACCACTGCGCTCTCGAGTTGCACACCCTGCCGAAAAGCCAGCGGCGGCTGACGCCAGGTCACCGGGACACTCGAGCCGGCCATCAGCGGGAACTTCAGCTCGCGGCTCTGGCGGTACATCCACTCGGCGTTCTTCCAGGAAAACGAGAGATGCTTGTCGTTGAAGACCGGCACGCTCCGCTTGCTGTGCCGGAACACCTTGACGATCTCCTCGAACAGCCGGCGACGAGGGTAGAGTTTCTGGCCCTTGGTGTTGAGCGGGTAGTCTCCGTGCTCGCCGACCAGCAGGACGCCGTCGACATCGAGCAACCCGTCCTTGCCCACCAGTGCCTCGCCGGGACGTTTGACCAGCGGCACCCCGTATCGCGCCGCCATGCCGCGGCCAATGTCGGTCTTCGGAAACTGCTCGACGTACAGCCTGGCCACTCGGCAGTGAGGATTGTGGATCCGGCCCACCACCCCGTAGCCCTCGATGAACTTCGTGATGATGTCGTCGGCGTGCGAGTACTTGTGGTAGGTCGTGGTGATCGCCGCGATACGCAGCGGACGACCCTGGGGCGGTCCCAGGGCGTCGGTGGGCAGAACGACCCGAGGTGCCGGCAGCGACTGGCTCTTGCCAACACCATCCCCCTCGGCCGACAACGTCGTCGAAGACATCAACCCGACCGAGGCCACCGACGTCGACAGCTCTAGAAACCGACGCCGCGAGACGCGCATGACTCGTTCCCCCAAGTTGGCCATCAGTCAGAGCCTTACGTGATGTGGGCCCCGATCGCTTCGGTGTAGACGGCGTACAGCGACTGGCTGCCGGTCATGAACAGCCGGTTCCGCTTCGTGCCTCCGAAACAGACGTTCGAGCAGATCTCGGGCAACAGGATCTGACCGATCCGGGTCCCATCGGGAGCGAAGATGTGGACACCGTCGTAACCGGCACCGACCCAGCCGGCGCTGGCCCAGATGTTGCCGTCGCGGTCGGCTCGGATCCCGTCGGCGAACCCAGCCTGCGACTTGCCATCAATCTCCAACGCCATCGACGTGAACTCGCGGCCGTTCTTGATCCGCTTGCCATTGTCGATGTCCCAGACCTTGATGTTCTTCGGGGCGTCGGGGTAGTGGCTGGCACCGGTGTCGGCGACATAGAGCTTCTTGTAGTCGGGCGAGAAGCACAGGCCGTTGGGCTTGAAGATCTCGTCGGTCAGCTTGGTCACCTTGCCGCTCTTTGCATCGATCCGGTAGACCGCTTCCTTTTGCAGAGGCTGCACACTGGTGGTGTTGGCCTTGTGGCCCTCGTAGTTCATCAGGCTCCCGTAGCCGGGATCGGTGAACCAGATCGCCCCGTCGTCGGGATGCACGATCGCGTCGTTGGGAGCATTCAGCTCCTTGCCGTTCACGATGTGAGCCAGCACGGTGATCGTGCCGTCGTACTCGTAACGGACCACCCGGCGGTTGCCGTGCTCGCAGGCGATCTGCCGACCCGCGAAGTCGAAGGTGTTGCCGTTGGAATTGCCCGAGGGGTGCCGGAACGTACTGACGTGGCCGTCCTCCTCCAGGTACCTCATCTGCACGTTGTTGGGAATGTCGCTCCAGAGCAGGTAACGGCCGACTCCGTTCCACGCCGGACCCTCGGCCCAGAGCATGTCCTTGCTGTGGTAGACGCGGCGGATGGCCGAGTTGCCCAGCTTGTACTTCTTGAACCGATCGTCGAGCACGACGATGTCGGGGTCGGGGTAACGAATCGGCTGAGCGTTGGCACCGTAACGGCTGCGGCCCTTGGGCGAGACCGCCTTGTCCTGGCCTGAGGCCACGTGAGCTCCCAAGGCGATCGCCGCGGCGGCACCCAGGAAGTCGCGACGGGCCAGGCCCGAATTGTTCTGGTTTGCACGATCAGACTGGGCTGGTTGGTACTGCTTGGTCGTCATCGCTGTCGTCCTCGTGATGTGGGTCACTGTGTTCAAGTGGGTTGTCTCGTTGAGTCTCACTTCGCTGTGTCGATCGCCAGCATGCGGACGCAGACTGGTGAGGGTACCTGGATCACCGAGCCGGTCTCGGCCAGCTTGCCCGTCTTGCGGTCGATCTTCAGCACATGGATCGTGTCCGAATCCTGGTTCTCGGCCAGCAGGAAGCGGCCCGAGGGATCCAGCCCGAAGTTGCGAGGCGTCTTGCCTCCGGTGCTGTAGTTGCCGACGTAGGTCAGCCGCCCGGTCTTTCGATCGATCCGGTAGCTGACGATCGTGTTGTGGCCTCGATTGGAACCGAACAGGAACCGACCTCTGACCCCGACCCGCAGCTCCGCGGTACTCATGCCCTCACCCTGTTTTTCACCCGGAGGCAGAGTCGAGATGGTCTGGATTTCCTTGAAGGTTCCGGCCTTGCTGTTCCACGAGAACGCGGTCACCGTCAGGTTGATCTCGTTGATCACGTAGCCGAACCGGCCGCCGGGGTGAAACGAAAAGTGTCGTGGACCGGCTCCGGCAACCACCTTCGGCCCGGCTGGCTTGTTGGCCAGCAGGGTGCCCTTGGCCGGGTCGAACCGGTAGACCAGCACCTGGTCCATGCCCAGGTCGGCGGCGACGGCGAATTGGCCCGAGGGGTCGATGTTGATCGAGTGAGCATGCGGGGCGGCCTGGCGAGGCTTGAGCAGGCCCGAGCCGGTGTGCTGCACGAACGACGACGACGGACCCAGGCAACCGTCGTCGAGAATCGAGTAGCCGATCACGCTGCCGCCGGTGTAGTTGGCCACCAGCACGGTCTTGCCCGATCTGTCGATGACCAGGTGGCAGGGATGAGCACCCCGGGTGGGCTGCTGGTTCATCAGATTCAAACGGCCGGTCTTCGAGTCGATCTCGAACGAGCTGATCCCGCCACTGTTCTTCAGCCCGTCCCACTCGGAGGTCTCGTTGACCGCAAGCACATGCTTGCCGCCGGGGTGAATGGCCAGGAACGACGGATCGGGAGTCTTGGCCGCCAGGCTGACCTTGCCCGCCTTGCCGGTGCGGGTGTCAAACGAGAACTGGTAGATGCCTTGGCTGTCGCCCTTGGTGTAGGTGCCAACGTATACGCGCACGGTTCGTGATGCTCTCTTCCTGGCCTTCTTCCTGGTGGTCTTCTTGTCGTCTGCGGGGGCTGCGGGGGCTGCGGGGGAAGAGGCCAGTGTGAGGGCCAGTGCCACGAGCACGGCCAGGCACCGGGTCGGGATGCACGAGAGGCTGGTCATGTTGAGTGTCCTGGTGTGAGGTTGGCCGTGATGCTCCCCGTCAGTGTCGTGAAGGGGGATCGATGATTGTCGGAGAACACTCGATGATTCTCAAGCAGCCCGACCGCGCAGTACAATATTGGAGCGTGAAATGCGGCATCTGCGACGTACAGGGAACCCGACCCATGCTCTTTCGCTCGATGACTCACCTGTTATTGGCCTCCGTCGCTGTGTTCTTCGCGGTTGGTGGTTCCGGCAGCATGAGTGCCCGGGCCCAGGACGGCGATACGGCGATCGGGTTCCAGTTCCCCAGGAATTCCGCCTCGTGGGTCAACTCACAACCGTTCACCCGCGAGCAGATCAGCGGCAAGTGTGCAGTGATGGTGTTCTTCGAAGAGGGGTGACCGAAGTGTTCGGGCATGTGGCCCGGTTTGCAGGCGGTCGCCCGCAAGTTTCAGGATAAGCCGGTGTTGTTTCTCGCGGTCAACTCGGGAACACCCCGGCCGCAGCTGCAGTCGTATCTCCGCAAGAACAAGGTCCGCTGGCCGGCGATTGCCGACACCGACCGTTCGTTCGAGCGAAGTTGTGGAGTGCCGACGATCAGCCTGCGGAACATCTACCAGGTCCGGATCATGAAGCCCGACGGCACACTGATCGCCACCAGCCCGACTCGGATGGAGCAGGCGTTGTCCGGAGCCGTGGGTGCGGCGAAGTGGAATGTCGACCCCAAGGGGATCCCTGTGAGCCTGAAGTCGGCGTGGGTCAACGTCGAGTTCGGCAACTTCGCCTTGGCGGCGTCGACCTTGAAGAAGGCGGGCAACTCGAGAAAGCCTGAGACCAAGCAGGGTGCCCGCAAGCTGCTCGATTACGTCGGCGAGAAGATGAGCAAGCAGATCGAGTCTGCCAAGAAGGCCGAGGCTGACGGCAAGCTGTGGGTTGCCTTCCGCGGCTACTCGGACGCCGCGGTACGCTACAAGGGCTACGAACTGCCCAAGGACATCACGGCCACGATCAAGAAGCTGCAGACCAGTCCGGATGTCAAGAAGGAGGTGACGGCCCTGAGAATCCTGGCGGCGGCCAAGAGGAAGCTGTACGGCAAGACGGTCTCGTCTCGCAAGAGCGGGTTCCGGGCCCTGGAACGGCTGGCCGAGCAGCAGGCCGAGACCCAAGCTGGCCTGGAAGCTCAGCGACTGATCGATTCGCTGAATAAACGGTAGCCGATTCCGGCTGAGGATTTGTGGAGAGGCCGGGATCCTCGCAATTCTCTCTACCGCCATTCCGACGGCCAGCTGCTGGTGTGCCAGCCGCTGCGGATACGCCATTCGCGCAACTCGTCGAGCAACGCGCTCTTGGGCCCGGCCGCCTCGGGATCATCCCACCGGTTGATCAACTCGCCCGGGTCCGTCTCGAGGTCGAACAACTGACCCCACGGCTCGTCGAGGAAGTGCACCAGCTTCCATCGGCTGTCGCGGACCATCGTCACGAACTCGGTCCCCTGCAGGATGCCGTCCTTGCCGTGCTCGGCGTAGGCGAACCGCCGAGGGGTCCAGTCACGACCCTCGAGTGCATCGCCGAGCGAGACCGCCTCGAGTGACGCGGCGGGTTCCAGGCCGGCCAGCTCGAGCATCGCGGGACCGACATCCATGTGCTGGCACAACCCGTCGATCTCCACACCCGCCGGGTAACGACCCGGTGCCCACGCGATCAGAGGCACCCGCAGGATCAGGTCGTACATCGTCCACTTCTGGCTGTGGCCATGATCGGTCAGGCAGTCGCCGTGGTCACTGGTAAAGAAGACCACGGCGTTCTCGAGATAACCCTTCGTGTCGAGTGCCTGCAGGATCTCGCCCACCTTCTCATCGATCATCGTGACGTTGGCCAGGTAATGAGCCCGCTGGCGGTGACGTTGCTCGGTGGTGGGGTCGAGCAGATGGATGACCGAGTCGTGGTCGACCTCAGAATTGTGCTGCCGCATTTCCTGGAACGGGGGAGGCTGAGAGGCCAGCTCCGCTTCAGTCACCTCCATCAATGGCAGGTCCTTCTCAAGATACGGATCGAGAAACCTGCGGGTGGGGTCATAGGGTGGATGCGGGCCCGGGAACCCGATCTGCAGGAACAGAGGCTGCTCGGAGACGGGTTTCGAGTCGATCCACCAGGTGGCCAGGTCGCCGACAAACATGTCCGACTGCATGTCCTCTGGCAGCTCCCACTCGAACGCACCCAAGCACTCGGCGTAGTCGGACCTCTGGCGGTACAACTCGCGCTGCTGCTTGACCAGCCCGCGAGCGTGCAGCGCCTTGTCCCACTCGTCGTAGTAGTAGCGTTCTTCGAGGAACCGGTCCTTGTTCTCCACGACGAAACGTTCGTGGAATCCGAGCGGAGTGTGGTAGGGGTAGGAGTGCATCTTGCCGATGTTGA
>Ga0310124_10001290_pt1 | contig 17451 bp, 8 predicted proteins | sample CB11b_AW_Bot5_MG_FD_203507 | JGI IMG/M metagenome (GOLD analysis project Ga0310124, IMG submission 203507) | Marine microbial communities from Western Arctic Ocean, Canada - CB11b_AW_Bot5 | ecosystem: Environmental > Aquatic > Marine > Oceanic | place: Canada: Western Arctic Ocean | collected... | reverse complement strand
AAGCCTCGGGATCCCCCGTGGGCGGCGGCAGCCTGGTGACAACGGCCTCAAGCACATCCTCTACACCGATATTGTTCTTGGCTGAACACTGGATCGCCTCGAATGGGTCCAGGCCCAGGTCCGCATCGATCTCCTCGCTCACCCGGTCGATGTCCGCGGCCGGCAGATCGATCTTATTGATCACCGGCACCAGACCCAGCTCGTACTCCATGGCCAGGTAGAGATTGGCGACCGTCTGGGCCTCCACTCCCTGGGATGCATCCACCAGCAACAGGGCCCCCTCGCACGACATCAGCGAGCGCCGCACCTCGTGTGAAAAATCGACGTGCCCGGGCGTATCGATCAGGTTGAGCTGGTAGGTCTTTCCATCGGCGGCGGTGTATTCGAGGGTGACCGTATTGCTCTTGATCGTGATGCCCCGCTCACGCTCGATGTCCATGCTGTCGAGAATCTGGTCGCGAAACTTTCGGTCATCGACCGCGCCGCAGGCCTGGATCAGGCGGTCGGCCAGGGTCGACTTCCCGTGGTCGATATGAGCGATGATGCAGAAATTACGTATGTGTTCCACGAATTCGAGTCCAGCCCCGCGGGGCCCCTGGAGAAAAGCCGTTATTCATATAAGCAGGCTATCTTATGACATATTGTCCGGGGGCGCTACTTAGCTGCTCCAGGGGAATCGCCGCGGCGGAGGATCGGAAGGCGAGAGACCGCGAAATCAGCCGGGTCTCAGGGCTTCTCCACCTTCCACCAGCGCTCGATATCGGAACTCATAGCGGCGATCCGCGCAGCCTGCCCTTTGACATCCTTCGTTTCATGCGGATCACTGAGCAGGTTGAAAAGCTGGGGAGCGTCCCAGATGGGATCACGGTAGGTAGACTTCCGCTTACGGGAAATAACCGGGCTGCCGCGGTGCGGAAGAATCAGCTTCCACTGCCCGTTGACGCACCAGCGGTAGAGGAGGCCTGGAACCGGGTCATCGATCTTCCCGACATCGTGCTCGAAAATCTCTCCGAAGATCCTGTCCCGGGTGCTCTTGCCCCCGGCGGCGCAGACATCCAGCAGATTGATTCCCTGCATCTCCGGATGCGAATCGAGACCGGCGGCGGCCAGGATCGTCGGCGCCAGGTCGATACTGCTGGCGAGCGTGTCGTGGCGGGCGGCCTTCAGCTTACCCGGCCAGCGCAGCATGATCGGGGTCCTGGTGCCGCCATCGAAAGGCGAACGCTTGGACCTCGCATCGCTGCCGCGCGACTTCTCCTTCTGGATCCAGCCGTTGTCGGTCACGAAAACGACAAGCGTATTGTCGCGAAGCTTCTTCCTGTCCAGGTAGCCCAGCAGCTCGCCGCAGGTCTCATCGAACCACTCGCACATCGCCTGGTAGCGGGCCACGTGGATTGATTTGCCCTCCGCCTTGTATTTCGACAGCAGCCGCGCGGGAGGATTGTGCGGAGTGTGCGGCAGAAAGGGAGCGTACCAGATAAAGAAAGGCTTTTCGGCTGAGGCATCGATGAAATCAAAGATCGGCTTCAGGCCCTTGCGTCCGATGGTGAGCCCCGGCCCTCCATGGCGCCCGGTGGTCGTCATGCCGTGGGTGAAACCGCCGAGCTCGTAATGACCCTCCCACCACTTGCCGGACTGGTGGCTGCGATAGCCCTTCTTCGCGAGCAGCCTCGGCAGAGATGGGATCCTCCTGATATGACGCAGCATCTCCCTGCGGTCCGTCCCCTTTGGCGGGTCATTCCCGGTGATCTTATGCTGGTGCGGGTAGAGACCGGACACCATGCTGGCGAGACTCGGCCGGCAGAGACTGGTGGGAACGTAGCCGCGGGGAAAGACGACACTCTCGGCCGCAAGCCGGTCGAGGTGAGGCGTCTTGATCACCTTATGCCCCATGAAGCCGAAGTCGGTCCAGGATTGGTCGTCAGAGATGATCAGGAGTATGTTCGGCTGCCCGGCCGCCAATTCCGAAGCGGACCACAGGACTCCCAGACAAACCGCCGCAGCGAATAAACGACTCACCAGTCACACCTCCAATAGCGGGAAAAACTTCTCGACAGAAATCACGATACTCGTCCCATCCGAAGACCTCCACACCAATTCAGTCCCTGGAGACGCGGAATCGGCAGGGACGGGTCGTTGAAGAAGGACGTCAGCTCCGCCGCAGGGCGTCGATATCGAGCGGGGCCTGGCAATCGAGACGTTCAGCGGCCGGGGGCATCGGATATTTGAGGCCCGTGGCGCAATTGAAGAGCACGGCCGATTCATCGGGTCGAATCCGCCCGCTCTCCACCTCCTGCAGGTAGGCGGCCAGGGTCGCCGCCCCCTCCGGACACATGAGAAAACCTGAGTCCGCCGCGGCCCGGTCGCGGGCCTCGATGATGCTCTCGTCGCTGACCGCCACGGCGAACCCGCCGCTCTCGCGAACGGCCCGCAGGATGAGAAAATCTCCTACCGCGGCGGGAACCCGGATCCCGGCGGCGACGGTGGCCGCGTCCTCCCAGGGTTCGGCGTGCTCGAGCCCCGCCTCGAAGGCGCGCACCATCGGCGCGCAACCGGAGGATTGCACCGCGACCATCCTCGGCAGCTTCTCCCCGATCCAGCCCAGCTCCCGCAGCTCGGCGAAGGCCTTCCACATGCCGATCAGCCCGGTGCCGCCGCCGGTCGGATAGAGAATGACATCGGGCAGCTGCCAGCCGAGCTGCTCAGCCAGCTCGAGGCCCATCGTCTTCTTGCCCTCGATACGGTAGGGCTCCTTGAGAGTGGAGAAATCGAACCAGCCCATCTCTTCGCAGCCCTCCCCCACCAGCCGGCCGCAATCGTTGATGAGGCCGTTCACCCGCCAGACCCTCGCCCCCTGCAGAGCGGTCTCCCGCACGTTGATCTCGGGCGTGTCATCCGGGCAGAAGACCCAGGACTCGATCCCGGCACGGCTGGCATAGGCCGCGAGCGCCGCCCCCGCGTTGCCGTTGGTCGGCATCGCCACGCTCGTGATCCCGAGCTCCTTCGCCATCGAAACCGCCAGGGCCAGCCCCCGGGCCTTGAAGGAGCCCGTCGGCAGGCGACCTTCATCCTTGACCAGCAGGCGGCCCGACCCGGCCTGGAAATCGGGCAGGTCAACCAGCGGAGTCAGCTCTTCGCCAAGTGAGATGATGTTCTCTTCGGAGCGAACCGGCAGCAGCTCGAGGTACTTCCAGAGGCCGCCGCTCCTCGCCGACAAGGTCTCCCTGTCGAGCCCGGCGCCAAGGGCGGCGAGGTCGTAACGCACCAGGAGAGGCTTGCCCGCGCGCGACAGGCCGTGGATCCGGTCCGCCTCGTAGGTCTCGCCGGTATAGCTGCACTCGAGATGGGTCACGAAGGTCTTGTGCGGCATCAGCGCGCCTTTCCCAGGCGAAGCGTCAGCTTCTCGATCGTGCCGTTGAACGCGCCCGGAACCTTGTAGTCACCCACAGCAGCCTCTCCATCATTGCCTGCGTGGAGTCCCTCGAGAGGCACCCGCTGCATCGAGCCGCCGGTCCTGCCCTCGGCGATGACCTTACCGCCCTGCTTGAGGGTGACCTTGCCGTTCTTTCCGAGCACCGCCTCGACCGCGATCGCTCCCTTCGACAGCTTTCCTGCCGCCATGACGGTCTGCAGCCTGCCGTCCCGGCGAACGGCCAGGGCGAGCCGACCTCCCTTGATAAAGAGAGCGTAGCCATCGGCGTCTCCGCCATGACCCAGGAGCACCCCGTCGCCGTGGCCGGCGGCGAGGCTGGCGTTGACCTGGAGGCGCTTGCCCTTGACGTTCGGCGAGGCGGCGCCCTGGAGCGACGCGCCCGCCTTCAGCTCAAAGACGGTCTTCTTGCTGAAGCTCTTCGGCCTGCCTGTACCCCTGGGGTAGATCGGCAGCACGTCGGCGCGCTCGGCGTAGGCCTGCCACCGGGCCGCGAGCCTGGAGGCCAGCTCGGGCTTCGCGGCGGAGAGGTCGCGCAGCTCGGTGCGGTCCTCGGCGATGTTGTAGAGCTCCCAGGGTGAATCGCGCCCCTTGGCAACCAGCTTCCAGTCGCCCTGGCGCACGGCACGGTTCGCCTCGTGCTCCCAGAAGATGGCCCGCTCACCGGGCGCCTTCCTTCCCGCCGCCGCAGGAAACAGGCTCTGCCCCTCGAGCGGCTTGATTCGCTTGCCTTCGTGCTCTTGAGGGTACTTCGCGCCGGAGACGTCGACACAGGTGGCCATGATATCGATGAGATGCCCGGGCTGGGAGCGAAGCTCCCCTCTAACCTTGATGCCCACCGGCCAGTGGACCACCAGCGGAGTCGAGATCCCGCCCTCATGGACCCAGTGCTTGTATTCTCGGAACGGCGTGTTCGATGCGTTCGCCCAGGAGAGTCCGTAGCTCGCGAAGGAGCTGTCCTTTCCAGGCACGGCGTTCTTCTTACGCTCAAATCCCCAGATGCCCCCCTCGGCGCAGCCTCCGTTGTCGGCCAGGAAGAAGATGATCGTATTGTCGAGCTGGCCGGTTCGCTTAAGCGCCGCGGTGATCCGCCCGATGCCCTGGTCGACGCGATCGATCTGGGCGGCGTAGATCGCCATGCGCAGAGCCATGTCAGCCTTCCGCTCGGCGGGAACGTCCTTCCAGGCCATGGCGGCCGGGTCCCGGGCGGTCAGCTTCCAGCGCTTGTCGAGCAGGCCCATGCTGAGCATCCGGGCGTAGCGCTCGGCGCGCAGGGCGTCCCAGCCGCCGAGATAGCGCTTTCGGTACTTGTCGATGTCCTCATCGAGAGCATGCAGAGGCCAGTGGGGTGCGGTATGCGCCACGTAACAGAAAAACGGCTTGTCGGCACTCTTCTCGGAGTGCTCCTCGATGTACTTCACCGTCGTGTCGTTGATGGCGTCGGAGTAGAAGAAGTCCTCCGGGTATTCCTTCAACTGGGTGTTCTCCAGGGTAAGAGATGAAGGAGTATAGAAGCTGCCGGCTCCCGTGATCGTTCCGAAGAATCGGTCGAAGCCGCGCTGGCGCGGCCAGTTGTGCTTGGGGCCATCGGGGCCCTTGTGCTTGGTGACGTGCCATTTGCCGGCCATGTAAGTTGAATAGCCCGCAGGGCGCAGCACCTCGGCGATCGTACGACAGCTCGAGTTGAGGTCGCCGCGGTAGCCATCGTGGCCGAGGTCGGTGGTCATCCAGCCCATGCCGGCCTGGTGAGGGTAGAGGCCGGTCAGCAGAGAGGCGCGGGTCGGGCAGCAGCGCCCGGTATTGTAGAACTGCGTGAACCGCAACCCCCCGGCGGCGAGTGCGTCGATATTCGGGGTCTGCACCTCGCCGCCGTAGCAGCCGATGTCGGAATAGCCCATATCATCCACCAGGATGAGAACGATATTGGGACGAGCCCCGGCGGCCCGGGCCGAGCCGATACAGGAAAGGGCGATTAAAAACGCGGCGGTGAATCTCATGGCCCCTCCCGATGGGCAGCGGTGGTTCTGATAAGAACAGGAACCGGACAGTATACGGAGACTCGCCGGCAGCACAATCAGCCAGTAGCCCTCGGCTGGGCCCGAGCTCCCGCAGGAGGGCATCAAAAAAAGCCGGGCGCGCCTCGGAAGGCACGCCCGGCTTCTGATTCGCGTAGTGTGTCTACGCTGTTCAGCTTAGCGCTTGAACAGGTAGAGGATCACCGCCAGCGAGAGCAGGCCCGTGAGGCCCTGGCTGCCGAGGCTTTTCACCAGATTGGTGATGTTAGTGACGACATCACCGTAAAACGCGGCTCCAGCATCGTCTCCGGTACCAAACAGAACACCGGCAACGACACCCAGAGCGAGAAGGTAGACTCCTACCTCCGTCACATCACGAATCAAACCTTTAAGGGTTCCAAGGACGTTATCCATGATCCCTACTCCTTCAAAAAACGGTTTCCCGATCCAGGCCCGATCCTCAGCGCTCGCTGAAATCTTTTCCGGATCTTAATGAACCAGACTACGCCGGCAGGGCCTCAAGGCCTCACCAGCCACAAAAACAAATTCAAAAACGAACTTCTAACGAATACGCCTTATGCGTCGTTGGAGCCCTTAAGCAAGCCAAGAACGACAACCGCGGCGATCAGGCCGGTCATACCGCCTGTACCAAGGGTCTTCACGATTCCCGTGATGCCTTCAACGACGCCCGCAGGATTCATAAAGGCCAGCTTGCCGGGGCCCATGAGAACTTCCATGACCACGCCAAGAGTAATCAGACAAACCGCAACGCCCGTCAGTCCAGCGACCGACTTCTTTACCATACCGATGATGTCACCCATCATATCCTCCATAGAAAAAAACTTGCCTGCCGCCGAAGCTTCCCCAATGGAAACCCCTTGCGGACCAATCTGAACATGAAACTCACTACTGATTCCGGAACAGCTCTTCCCCGGGACCCAGTGGCCCTGGCTTCGAATTGATCCGGATACCCGTCCAGATCGCGCAAGCCCTTTGCTATACGCTGAAACTAACTAAGCGACTGGTTACACCCGCTGCCCTTAAGGAGACTGCCCAGGCCGGTCTCGATAACAACCGCAGGCGCCGCGCGTTCTTCACTTCCTTTCGTGCGGCTGAACCAGTTGAGCGAATGCTAAAGGTCTAAAGGACTGTGTTCAAGAGTGTTTTCTGCAGGCCCGACCCGCTGCGCGGTTCCGATATACGCACCGACCGGTAAACCGTTAAGATTCGCTGGAAAATCCTTCTGAATGGAAAATAGACGCCTTCCGATCCGTATCACCTGGCCGAGATGAGGAGCCTGTGGGATTCGGAGACGCGTCCTTGGTGACCAGGCAGGACTCTCCGACCCCCTGGTCAAGAGTCCATCAACTGAAGCGACTGATAAAATCAGGCTTTTCACCCCCCTCGGTCGGGGTAACCACCATGGCGATCGAAAGCTCACTATGCACCAGGATTGGCCGTCTCTATTTCATACGCCCTTGCATTCACCCAGGCCGGGCTAGTGAGCGGTACCTGAAATTATCGGTACTTTAATGAAACGCAGCAAAATGCAAACCCGATAAATCTTTCTCCCGAGGTTCGGGAAAAGATCTTAAAAAACTTTGAGACCATCAGGCCAGAAGCGGATTCTACCATTTTCAGCGGCATCGGACTTTAAGAGCTGTTCTCAAACCTTTACCAGATCAGTCCTTAGAGGCCGTCAACAGGCCCCTGGAGGCTGATTGCGACTCTTAGACCCAAGCGCCTGTTGCCGTTGACACGCGAGCTGATTGCGTATCGGTTGCCTGAACGGCAGCTGACCGGCTCGTAAAACCACCCACCGCCGCGAACCACACGGTACTCGCCTTCACCGAGAAAGATCGGATCGAGCTCTCCGGCCTCTCCGGTAGAGTAAAAGCCCTCATTGTAGACATCCCTGCACCATTCGTAGAGATTGCCATGCAGATCAAACAAACCAAAGGCGTTGGGAAGCCTGGTTCCGACCGTATGAGACCTTCCTCCACTGTTTTCGACATACCAGCCCATGTCAGCAAGGACGCCATTGCCAGCGAAAGCGGCGCCGCTGCCGCCTCTGCAGGCATATTCCCACTGAGCCTCGCTTGGAAGAGAAAGACCGCTCAGAACCGTAAATTCGACGACATCGTCCCAGGAGACCTGCTCAACGGGAAAATTCGCGGCATCTACCCCAGCGGGAAGAGTCTCTCCCTGGAAAAAAGACGGATTGATGCCCAGGACACCCTCCCACTCAGCTTGTGTCACCTCATATTTACCCACCAGGAAAGCGCTTAAGCGCGCTGCGTGGAGTGGTCCTTCATCGTGCCAACGGTCTTCCTCGTTCTCAGGGGTTCCCATGAGAGAATCACCACCGGGCAGAAGAACGAGAAGAATTCCCGTATCCACGTGCACGAACTCCGCGAAACCCTGCTCGTTCAACCCCTGGGAAATCAACCCTGCTGGTATTTCCCAGGAACAGAAGGCCCCTGGGGCCTCTCCATCCATGAAGAAGTAATCGGTCAAGGCGATCGCATCCGATAAAGACACGGTTCCATCACAATCGGCATCCGGCCGCGCCCCGGGAGGCGGCGCAGTCCCTCCCCGGTAGAGATGATTGAGCAGATATACCGGGTCGGCAAGGTTCAGCAGGTTATCGCCGTTGGAATCGCCAAGAATGAAGGCATGCGCCGCCCCCGGCGCGCCGCAGAAGAACGCGAAGTGCAGAAAAATAACTGTAAGTACCGAATATCTACGGATCACCGTCCCGGTTACCTCATTTCAGACCCTGCAGCAAGACTAAGGGCCGGTCAGCCTCGAGGCAACATCCGGTTAGCAGCAGAGCCTGCAGCGCTCTTTCAGTGCTGATGCGCCTTGAAGAGCTTGCTCTTCATGTCCCCCCCGGAAAGCACGTAGGCGATCAGGTCGAGAATTTCCTCGCGAGAGAGCCTGTTTAAAAGACCCTCGGGCATGATGGAATTCGGCAGCTTCCTGCGCGCGGCGAGAGATGATTTCTCGACGATCGCCGGAGCCGCCTTGGCGAGCGGGTTGACGATCACCTTGACCTGCTTGTCGGTCTCCTCGATGACCATGCCGGTAACGACCTTGCCGGTTCGCTGGACGAAGGCGAAGGTCTGGTACTTCTCGTCGATATCCTTCGAAGGCTCGAGGAGGGAGCGAAGAATGTGCTCAGCCGTGCTCTTCTTCGGGTCGAGCTTGGCGAGGTCAGGCCCGAAGACCTGCCCCTCGTTGTTCAGGCGATGGCAGGCGACGCAATTGGACACCTTGAAGACGCTCTTGCCCACCTCGAAGCTTCTCCCCTCCAGGGACCTGATCGGAGCGGCCAGCTGGTTGAAGGTCCATTCCGTGTTGCGCAGGTTGAGCTTGAGCAGGTCATCTTTCAGGGGCAGGGGATTCTTCGACAGGTAGCCCGCCCGGTCGGCGAGATAGGCCCTCAGGTCGGTGACCACGTAGAGCGCGCCGTACATGCGCTGCCAATGGCCGGGGTAGGTACAGACATAGGGATAGATCCCCGGCTTCTTCGGCGTCTCGTAGGTCAGCGCCTGGGTCTCGCCCGGCTGCAGCAGGCGGCTGGCCAGGAGGACCTTGTCCGTCTTCGGAATGTAATGGCGCTCGATCGCATCCTCCTCCGTACCCGTGGCCTCGGCCAGCTTGCCCACCTCCTCCAGCGCGCCCGGAATCGTGATCGCGAAGTTGTGCGGCATGCTGTCGGTATTGGTGAACCTGAACTCAACCGGCTTGCCGGCCTGCACAGCGATACGCTCCTTGTCGTAGATCATCCGGTGGGGAACCGTTCCGATGGCGATGATACGCACATCGAGATTCCGCAGCCGCGACGTGACCTCCCGGGCCTCCTCCGAGGGGAGCTCCTGGGCCAGCTTGACCGTGAGAAAAAAGGCTGCCGTCGCAGTGTCCGAGTTCCTCTCACTGGCGGGGAGCTCGCTCTGATAGCCGACCAGGTTGTCGACCAGCGAGCGCACCTCTTCCTTCTTCCAGTCTTCGCGGTCGATGCCGCGCAGGACCTGGATGGCCGCGGCTCGATTTCTTCCCGCCTTGAGCTGGGCGGTCAGGGCTGAGAACTTTTCCTTCCCGTGGCCGGGGATGGTTCCCAGGGTCTTGATCGCGAGATCATGGATTTTTTCATCTCCCGCCTCGGGCTTGAGCCCCGAGGGAAGCTCTGAGACCAGGGAGCGGACCTTTGAATACAGGCGGTCGCGGATCTCGTCATCCGACACCCTCGAGACCGCGGCGAGGAAATCCCGCAGACCATCCTTGCTCTTCGATGCCTGCAGATAGGCATCGTCGCCATTTCCGACAGCCGAGATCAAGGCGGAATAGCACAGCCGCCTGACGGCGGAGGTTTTCGCCGCCTCCGCCAGGCTCTTCAGCTCTTCAAGCGCGCCCGCGAGTCCTTCCGGAGGCTGAAATGCCAGGAGCCGGCCGAGGCCGGTGAGGCCGGCGGTTCCGCCCTCCTGGGCCGCCTTGATGAGCCCCATCAGGACCGCGACCTTGTTCTTCGCCTCCAGCTTCGCCAGGCCAGTGAGAGCGGCGTCAAGATCAGAGAGCTTGACCTTCTCGCGGCTCAGAATCGCGCGGCAGACGCCCTTCGTTCGCTTGAGCTTCAGCAGGTCGGCAACGTTGGCGTTTCGAAGCACATAGGTCTCCGCCGCCGGGGTCAGCTCCTTGCCGGAGCTCACCGCCTCCTTGACGACCTTGTCGACATTAACCCGGCCGCGCGCGTACTTGAGAACGGCGTTGAGCTCGCCATCGGTCGGCCGGGCAGAGACCTCGAAGATGACCTCGGCAGCGGCCAGGCCCTTGAGCGCGACGGCGGCCTTGAGCGCCTCCGCCCTGACGAGCGCGGAATCATCGCGCGAGGCGGAGATCAAGGTCGCCTCCAGGCCCCTGGCCTTGCCGGCCCAGTGACCGAGCGTCCGGATCGCCGCCGCTCGCACTCGCGGCTCCTCGGCCTGGAAGACCTTCTTCAGCAGCTCCAGGTTCGGAATCCGCTGCTCCTCGAAGACCCACAGGCACTCGAGCAGCGCCTGCGCTTCGTCGCGGTCCGGTGAGGCCTTCGCCGGGCTGAGCTTCGCGGCGTACGCGCCCACCGTGGTCTTGATCTCATCCGGATTGCGGCCGCTCAATTCGAGCCGCGCCCGGTAGCGGGTGCTCTTCTCCCTGGCGAAGAAGTTGTCGCAGACCTTCTCGATCGGCTGGCCCTTCATCTTCGCCGGCTTCACCAGCGGACGACCCTTGCAGGTTACGCGGTAGACCCGGCCGTGACCGTGGTCTCGATTGGGATCGCGCATATTGTGCTGCATGTGACCGATCAGCGGGTTCGACCAGTCCGAGACGTAGAGCGCGCCGTCGCCGCCGATCTCGCAGTCGGTCGGGCGGAAGTTCTGATCCTTCGTCACCAGGATCGGCTCGATCTCGACAGCCGTGATGTCGGCGCCGTTGTACTTCACCTGGTGCTGGAGCACGCCGAGGAAGCCGATCGTATTGCAGATCAGGAAGTTCTCGTTGTTGCGCTCGGGAAAGTGGCTGCTGGAGAGGATCCCGGTCGCCGCTACGGGACGGACCCGCTTGCGGAACCACTTCTTATTGCCGATGCCCTTGCCGAGGTTAACGTAGCTGCCGGTGCCGCCGGTGCCATCGTTGGCAAATTGGAAGCCCCAGCTGTCAAATACGTCGCCGTGGGGATTCGGCCCGATCGGGAAGTGAAAGCCGACCTCGAAGGTGCGCGGGTCGAAGCGGTAGACGCCGGAAGCTCCGGAACGAAAGACCCGGGTTGGTGTCTCGTTGCTGCACTGGTTGAAGATGCCGCGCGACCAGTAGAGCGCCCCGCCGGGGCCGATGACCAGCCCGTTGGCCGAATGGTGCGTATCAGCACTGGAGACGCCCTGCAGCATGCGGATCTTCACGTCCGCCTTGTCGTCACCGTCGGTGTCCTTCAGGAGCCAGATCTCAGGCGGCGCCGCCACCAGCACGCCGCCGCCCCAGAATTCGAAGCCGGTGATGCTGTTGAGGCCATCGGCAAAGACAATGAGCTTGTCTGCTTTGCCATCGCCGTTTTCATCCGGAAGGATCACCAGAGAGTCCCTGGGTGTGTTGGTCGGGTTCCAGTGCGGATAGGAAGGCCAGACCGACAACCACAGGCGACTGTCGGTATCGACGGCCATCTGCACGGGATTGATGAGCCGGGGGAACTTCTCTTCTGAAGCGAAGAGGTTGACCTCCATCCCCTTGGCGACCTTCATCTTGCTGGCCGCCTCCTTGCCGCTGAGGAATTTGTAGGAGCCATCCTTCTCCTTGCCGGGACGGTTGGTCTTGACCTTCAGCAGCTCGGGGAGGTTGTCGTCCTTGACGTTCGCCTTGCCGCCCCGGGCGACGTTCCAGACACCCTTGTCACGGTTCGCCGTCATGATGTCGAAGATCTCCATCTCCCGGCGCATGACATCAGCATTCGACTGGCCGTGCCAGTTGAGTTTTGACCTGCCACCATAGACATTGAACCCATCGACCACCCGGTAGCGGCTGAACCAGTGGTGATTCTTCTCAAGAACCGCCGCACGAAGCTTCGCGGTGTTGGCGTCGTCTTTCGCGGCCTTGCCCAGGAGAGCCTCGGTGATCACTCCCGCCAGGGCCTTATTGCCGTGGTCCAGCAGGTGGATCCCGTTCATCGTCAACGGCGTCTTCGCCGCGGCGTAGAGCTTCCTGCTCGGGCTGAAGAGATCGACGTAGGTCACCTTCTTCGCCTTGCAGGCCCGCTCGGTCGCCTCGGTGTAGAGCGCCAGGTTCCTGTTGTTCTCGGAGCCGTCGGGAAGCACGTGGCTCTTGAGGTCCTCGTGGGCGATCGGGGAGAACACCACCAGGCGCGGCGCCGACTTGCCGTTGTACTTCTGCTCGTGCATCTTGTCGATCAGGCCGCCGAGATCCTTCTCGAAACCGCCGACGCCGCCGGGACCGGCCAGGGCATCGCCGTAGCCGAAGAAGCAGAAGACCACGTCGGCCTTCTCCTTGGAGAGCCACTGGTCCTGGCTGCCGAAATTCTGCGAGCGCGTTCGTTTCTTGATCGTGTCGCCTGAAAAGCCGAGATTCCGGAAGACCAGCTCGTGCTTCGGGTACGCGGCGTGGAGATAGGTCTCCAGCCAGGCGTGGTGCTGCATGCGGTCAGCCAGCGTGTTGCCGATGTAGCAGATATGATCGCCCTTCTGTAGATTCAGCGTGGGCTCCACCGCTTGAGTGAAGCTCCCCGGGCAGAGGTGAAAGAGCAGGACGACAAAAACGAAAACACGAAGCTGCGAAATCATGCGCATAGGTCTCACTGGGTATCCACAGGGGAGCCAGGCCCCCCCGCGCAAAATACGGGCAGGGCCGTGTCTATATTTACAGGTACTTCAAACCGAGCTCGCATTATCGCCTAAATCAGCGTTCTCCCAATGCCTTATTTGGCATCAAGATTGCGAAGCTTGGCCTGGATCGCCTTGGCCTCGGCGGCGGGAAGCCCCTCCGTGAGCGAAACCGCGAGGAAGAAGGCCGCGACGGCGGAATCCGATTTCCGGTCCGCCGCGGGCAGCTTGCCGAGGTAGCTCACCAGGCTGTCGGCCAGCGGACGGACCTGCGCCTTGTCCCAGTGCTTGCTCGGAATCGTCTGGAGAACGGCTATGGACGAATCGCGGTTCTTGCCGGCTGTGACAAGCGCCGCCAGGGAGGAGAACTTTTCCTCCTCATTGCCCGGGATCTTGCCCAGGGTCCGGATCGCGAGATCGTGAAGATTTTCGCCGCCGCTGACGGTGAGGCTGGATGCCGCGATCCTCGTCTTCTTGAATCCCGGGCCGGACCAGCTCACCACGAGACCGTCGTCTCCACCTGCGTCGTAGTAGGTCACGATGAAGGGATGGGCGCCGGCGCTCAGACGAATCCGCTTGGATTTCTCCCTCATCGCGTGGCTGCCATCGTTGTTGATGAGCTCCTTGCCATCGATATAGAGACGCGAACCATCATCTGAGTTGATGGAGAAGGTGTAATTACCCGAGCGGGGAATCTGGATATTACCGGTGAAGCGAAGCGCGAAAGCATCATTGGCCTTGCGCTGCGGCACCTTCAGGCTGATCGCGGAAGCCACGCCGCTCGCCTTGGGCTTCATCTTCGCAAGAGTCTTGAGATCGACGGGACCGGCGTGCGGCGCGAAGAAGTCCACCTGGATGCCGCTCTTCCTGACATCGGATCCACCGGGCTCGGCCTCGAGATTCGCCGGGAGCTTCGAAACCAGGGAGCGCACCTTTGAATACAGCCCGGCTCGAACCTTCTTGTCCCCAACGTCAGGAATCGCCGCGAGGAAATCACGCAGGCTATCCTTGCTGGCAGAGGCCAGGCGGTAGACCTCGTCACCGGCACCGGCAGCCGCGATCAAGGCGGAATAACAGAGTTGCCTGACCTCGGAGGTCTTCGCCCCGGCAGCCAGGGCCTTCAACTCGCCCAGCACGCCGGCAAGATCTTTCGCCGGCTGGCTGGCCAGGAGCTTCCCGAGACCGGAGAGACCGGCTGAGGCGCTTTCCTGGGCCGACCTGATGAGCCCCATCAGAACCTCGACCTTGTCCTTTTTGACCATCTTCGCCAGGCCAGTGAGCGCGTTTTCAAGATCGGAGAGCTTGACCTTCGCCCGGCTGAGAATCGCCCGGTAGACGCCCTCGGTAGGATCGAGCTTCAACAGGTCGGCAACGCTGGCGTTCCGAAGGACATAGGCCTCGGCCGCGAGGCTGAGCTTCTGGCCCGAGCTCACGGCGTCCTGGACAACCTTGTCGACGTCGATATTCTTTCGGGCGTAGCCGAGGACCGTGTTCAGCTCGCCATCGGTGGGCCTTGTGGCGACCTCGAAGATTACCTCCGCGGCGGACAGACCCTTGAGCTCGACAGCGGCCTTGACGGCCTCGGCCCTCACGAGAGCCGAAGAATCACGCGCTCCGGCGACCAGGGTCGACTCCCAGCCCTTGACCTTGCCGGCCCAGTGGCCGAGAGTCCGGATCGCGGCGGCGCGCACGCGCGCATCCTTCGCCTGGAAAACCTTCTTGAGAAGCTCCAGGTTCGGAATCCGCTGCTCCTCGAAAACCCACAGGCACTCGAGCAGCGCCTGGGCTTCGTTGCGGTCCTTTGAGTCCTTCGCCGGGCTGAGCTTCGCGGCGTACGCGCCCACCGCCGTCTTGATCTCGCCCATCTTGCGTCCGCTCAATTCGAGCCGTGCCCTGTAGCGAGTGCTCTTCTCCCTGGCGAAGAAGTTGTCGCAGACCTCGGCGACCGGCTTGCCCTTCATCTTCGCCGGCTTCACCAGAGGACGACCCTTGCAGGTCACGCGGAACACCCGGCCATGAGCATGGTCACGGTTGGGGTCGCGCATATTGTGCTGCATGTGGCCGATGAGCGGGTTCGACCAGTCCGAGACGTAGAGCGCCCCGTCGCCGCCGATCTCGCAGTCGGTCGGCCGGAAGTTCTGGTCCGTGGTGACCAGGATCGGCTCAATCTCGACCGCCGTAATGTCGGCGCCATCGTACTTCACCTGGTGCTGGAGCACGCCGAGGAAGCCGATCGTATTGCAGATCAGGAAGTTCTCGTTGTTGCGCTCGGGAAAGTGGCTGCTGGAGAGGATGCCGGTGGCCGCCACGGGCCGAACCCGCTTGCGAAACCACTTCTTATTGCCGATGCCCTTGCCGAGGTTGGCGTAGCTGCCGGTGCCGCCGGTGCCGTCGTTAACGAATTGGAAGCCCCAGCTGTCGAATACGTCGCCGTGCGGGTTCGGCCCGATCGGGAAGTGGAAGCCAACCTCGAAGGTGCGCGGATCGAAGCGGTAGACGCCCGAAGAGCCCGAGCGGAAGACCCGGGTCGGTGTCTCATTGCTGCAGACATTGAAGATGCCACGCGACCAGTAGAGGGCTCCGGCGGGACCGACGACCAGGGCGTTAGCCGAATGGTGCGTATCAGCACTGGAGACGCCCTGCAGCATGCGGATCTTCACGTCAGCCTTGTCGTCACCGTCGGTGTCCTTCAACAACCAGATCTCAGGCGGTGCCGCCACCAGCACGCCGCCGCCCCAGAACTCGAAGCCGGTGATGCTGTTGAGGCCATCGGCGAAAACGGTGAGCTTGTCGGCCTTGCCGTCGCCGTTCTCATCCGGGAGGATCACCAGGGAGTCCTTCGGAGTGTTGGTCGGGTTCCAGTGCGGATAGGAAGGCCAGACCGACACCCACAGCCGGCTGTCGGTGTCGACAGCCATCTGCACGGGATTGACCAGGCGGGGGAATTCCTTCTCCGAGGCAAACAGGTTCACCTGCATCCCCTCGGCGACCTTCATCTTGCTGGCCGCCTCCTTGCCGCTGAGGAATTTGTAGGAGCCATCCTTCTCCTTGCCGGGACGGTTGGTCTTGACCTTCAGCAGCTCGGGGAAGTTGTTGTCCTTGACGTTCGCCTGGCTTCCCTGGGCGACGTTCCAGACACCCTTGTCACGATTCGCCGCCATGATGTCGAAAATCTCCATCTCGCGGCGCATGACATCGGCATTCGACTGCCCGTGCCAGTTCAGCCTCGAGCGTCCGCCATAGACGTTGTAGCCATCGACGACGCGGTAGCGGCTGAACCAGTGGTGATTCTTCTCGAGGACCGCGTCGCGGAGCTTCTCGGTGTTGGCATCGTCCTTCGAAGCCTTGCCCAGGAGAGCCTCGGTAATGACCCCCGCCAGGGCCTTGTTGCCATGGTCCAGCAGGTGGATCCCGTTCATCGTCAGGGGCGTCTTCGCTGCGGCGTAGAGCTTCCTGCTCGGGCTGAAGAGATCGACGTAGGTCACCTTCTTCGCCTTGCAGACCCGCTCGGTCGCCTCGGTGTAGAGCGCCAGGTTCTTATTGTTCTCCGAGCCATCGGGAAGCACGTGGTTCTTGAGGTCCTCGTGGGCGATCGGAGAGAACACCACCAGGCGCGGCGCCGACTTGCCGTTGTACTTCTGCTCGTGCATCTTGTCGATCATGCCACCGAGATCCTTCTCAAAGCCACCGACGCCGCCGGGACCGCCCAGGGCATCGCCGTAGCCGAAGAAGCAGAAGATCACATCGGCCTTCTCCTTCGAGAGCCACTGGTCCTGGCTGCCGAAGTTATTCGAGCGGGTGCGGGTCTTGAGCGTGTCGCCTGAGAAGCCGAGGTTGCGGAAGACCAGCTCGTGCTTCGGATAGGCAGCGTGGAGGTAGGTCTCCAGCCAGGCGTGGTGCTGCATGCGGTCGGCCAGCGTGTTGCCGATGTAGCAGACGTGGTCGCCCTTTTCGAGCTTGAGCGCGGGAGCGGCGGCCTGGGCCGCTTCCCGAGCACCGGACAACACGAGGGTTAACAAGCCAACGAAGATGAGAACGCGAAGCTGCAGAATCATGCGCATAGGTTTCACCAGTATCTAAAGGGTGCCAGGGCCCCGCCGCTCATACCGGCAGGGCATTGATGATTTACGACTCTTTCAAACCGAAGCTCACATTATCGCCAAGAGCAGGTTTTTTCCAATGCCTCATCTTGCCAAGAACCATCTTCGATGGCATCGAGGGATCGATGGCGCGTAAAGCCCTGGCGCGCGCAGAGGGTCGCGCCCCCCGCCTCCTGCCATTGCGGCAGGGCAGGAGTTCTACCCTGGGAAACCGGCCCTGCAAAAAAATGGTCGGGGTGAGTGGAATCGAACCACCGACCTCTACGTCCCGAACGTAGCGCTCTACCAGGCTGAGCTACACCCCGATACAAGGCCGAAATAAACAGCCGCCGAGTCGAGCGGCCCCAGATTGCCAGCCGCCTCCTTGAACCAGCGAACGCCAATCCTACCCTGCAGTGAAAACACATCAAGACAATAGCCCCTTTTCAGGCTGAATCCGGCAGCATCTGTCGGAAATACGATGTGTTGGGGCTACGTTATGAGTCGTTTGCGAAACTGGCTTTTCCGGCTTTAGTACCTTAATCTTAGGTATATCGGATTTC
>Ga0310124_10001288_pt1 | contig 17472 bp, 15 predicted proteins | sample CB11b_AW_Bot5_MG_FD_203507 | JGI IMG/M metagenome (GOLD analysis project Ga0310124, IMG submission 203507) | Marine microbial communities from Western Arctic Ocean, Canada - CB11b_AW_Bot5 | ecosystem: Environmental > Aquatic > Marine > Oceanic | place: Canada: Western Arctic Ocean | collected... | reverse complement strand
CAACTGCCCACCGAAAAATTTAGTCCAAATGGGTATTGGTGGATGGTATGGGTCTCGACCTGGTTCTAAGGTAGCCCATGAACGTGGTAGCAGTGTGTTGACGATGACCGATATAGAGGAGCTTGGCCCTAAAGGGGCTGCAGAAAGAGCTCTGGAGATTGCCTGGAAGGATGCAAAAGCTGTCTTTCTGTCATTCGACATTGATTCAATAGATCCCGGTTTTGCTCCGGGTACTGGAACACCGGAACCTGGCGGTCTGCTACCCCGGGAAGCATTGGAGATGGTCAGGGTGATCGCGCGCGAGGGACTTTGCGGTATGGAAGTCGTTGAGGTTTCGCCACCCTATGATGTAAATGACAACACTGCTCAACTCGCATGTCGGGTAATGCTTGATGTCCTCGGCACTATGGTCGTGGAGGGAAAACTGGGACACCGCGATCGTGTGATAAAAGACAGTTGAGGGGAACGTATTGATTAACTGCTCCGGGTAAAGGAGCAGTAGTTGTGTGATTCCACTGAGACTTACTACATCACCACTGACGGCAACGTTCAGTAATTCCGCACTGACTAGGGTTTGTTTTTTTGCCTCTAGATATAGGAGATCCGGTTAGGGGATAAAAGTCGACAGGCCGGCACACAAGTAGCACCTACAGATCGCACTAGTTCATAGTCTTCTGGTATCTGGATTATCGGAATCTCTATGCAATGCCGTAATAACGTTTTCGGGGGTCATTGGCATGTCCACCCATATTCCGATAGCGTTGTAAACCGCTTGTGCAATGGCAGGACCTGCCGCTGCTGCCGGTGCTTCACCTGCACCGCGGGCTCCAAACGGGCCGACCGGATCATATGAATCCCCATAAATCACTTCTCCGTTTACTGGAAAATCTGCAGCACGGAGTAACTTGTAATCTAACAAATTCGCATTTTTGATTCGGCCAGTTTCTTCGTCAAAAACTAGAGATTCATAGATTGCAAAACCTGCGCCACAAATAGCACCGCCCATCATCTGATTTTTCATGACCTGAGGGTTCATAATCGTTCCGCTATCTTGAGTGGCTAGCCAGTCCAATAATTTGATTTCGCCTGTTTCTATATCGACCTCAAGATCGACAAAGTGGGCTGCAAAATGCCTCGCAAATGCGCTGGATGGTGGCATGGGAAATTCTGGTCTTCCTGTGATCGAGGAGGCCTGTCCGAGCGCGTCTCGACTTCGAAAATGATTCAGAACATCTTCGATCGAAATTTGAGGGCTATTCTTGTTTCGGTCCCTAAAAAGCACCATACCATTTTCGATATCTAATTGGCTCTGATCGGTGTCGAAAAATTCACGTGCCGCAATCTCTAGCAATTGCCTTTTTGCATCTTTGCTTGCAGCCCGTGTTGCCCAACCTACTCTAAACATCGTGTTGCTCGCAAGGGATCCGTGACTCCATGGACATGAGTCAGTATCACCAGTTTCAATTTCAACTTTGTCGAATGAAATCCCCAGCTCTTCTGCAGCAACTTGCGCTTGTGTAGTTTCGCTACCTTGCCCTTGTCTGCCGACTGCACAATGGACTTTTGCACTGCCATCAGAGTTAATTCGGACAACTGCAGATACATTACCTTCGAACTCAACACCGCAAACGTGGGCGCCAGTTCCAACACCGACAGCCCGGTGCTTTGAGCCTTCTATCGAAAATGGTATTCCCCAGCCTTTCCATTTTTCTTTCCAATCAAATTTCTGCGCACCTTTGAGTAGAATATCCTCTGTCGAGCCACTGGATAGGTGAAACAATTTTGGCCAATCTTTCCTTTGCTCCTCTGGGATTCCCTCAAGATATTCGTCGATACTACCTTTCAAATATCCTTTGCTATGTTGCATTCGGAGTTCTTCCCCAGACTTTATTTGGTTCTTTAGGCGAAAATTAACGGGATCCATATCTATCTGGATCGCACACATATCGGCGAGGCGCTCGACACACGAACCTAGAGTAACGTCACCAACAGCACGCATACAGCCAGCCGTAAGGAGATTTGTATTGACGCCATGTATGGCGTAGTGACCATGTTGCGCGCGACCCCAATTATCGACACAAAAGAATCCAACATCATCTTTAAAGCCGTATCCTCCGTTATCAATGATATGGTCGAATTGAGCTAAAGTAAGAGTGCCATCTTTCTTACATCCCATACGGCCCCGACTGATTTCGAGATGTCTTCGCTTGACCGTTGCCATGCATTCTTCATTGGTTAACTCGATCTTTACCGGTTTGCGGACTTTTTTTGCTAGTAGAGCCGTAATCATCATAAAATTTGCACTCCACCAGTTACCGAAAGAACTACCTGATGGAAGTGCGCAGACACGAATCTTGCTCAATGGAATACCAAACGCCTCGTGGATTCCATCTCTCAATTCGGAAGGAGTTTGCGAGGCTGTCCACATGGTGATCCGATCGTCATTCCATTCTACGATACAGGCATTCCGTCCAAGAGGTGCCATTTGCTGACTCGCAAACTTGATCTCACAACCAACTATAAAATCGGCTTCTTGTTCGCCTTTGGCTACATCACCCCACTCTACGACATAAGGATCACGAACATTCCCTTCTTCTCGTATTTGCGGAGCGTCTGGTTTCATCGCTTCTTCGGGATCAAATACGGAAGGCAATATCTCGTACTCAACTTCAACGAGTTCTAGGGCAGCTTCGGCAATCTCTTCGGTAGTCGCTGCTACAGCAGCCATATCATCACCGACAAATCTTACGATGCCGTCCAACATTTTTCCTCGGTAGTTGAACCACGCGTTTTCCCAGTTTAAGTCTGGGGCATCGTTGTGGGTTACGACGCCTAGTACCCCTGGAAGCGCCTCGGCCTTACTGGTATTAATGTGGGTGATTCTGGCGTGCGCATGGGGACTCCTGAGTATCTTGCCGTACACCATACCTTGTATCTTCATATCCACCGCAAACTTTAATGTTCCAGTTACCTTTTCTCTGGCGTCTTTAACTGGAACACCTTTCCCAGCGATAGTGAAACTAGACGGATCTTTATAATCAGTCTGCAGTGTTACATTCTTCATGCTCTCACCCCTTTTTAAATGCAGAGCTAAACACTTACTCCGTTGTTTCTTGCTCTCTCAACTTTCTTGCAGCGCTTAGTACGGATTGCACGATATAAGGATATGCACCACATCGACAGATGTTTCCGCTGATGCCAATTGCCGCCTCCTCTGCAGTTGGGTCTGGATTTTCGTCTAGAAATGCTTTTGTCGCCAATATAAATCCCGGCGTACAAAAGGCACATTGAAATCCTTGTTCTTCGATATAGGCCTGTTGTATAGGATGCAGATTATCAACAGTACCTAATCCTTCGATCGTAAGAATCTCCTTTCCTTCGGCCTGCATACCCAACACAATACAGGCCGTTACTGGTTTACCATCCATAATTACTGTGCATGACCCACACTCACCTTCGTTGCAGGATACACGCACTCCAATTAGATCTAATTGATTCCTTAGAACGTCAGCAAGACTTTCGTGTGGTTTTATTTCAACCTCAAATTCTTTACCATTTACAGCAAGTTTGGTCATATCTGTTTCCGGATTAAATTTCGAACCGATTCTTCGAGAGAGCGACGTGTCAACACAGTGCACATATCTAAACGATACACTTTACCTGCCCGAATATCGGATATTGGCGAAGCATCAGTAGCAGCCAGTTGTCCTATCTCTTCTAGTATGTCGTCATCAATCTCCGAAAGAATTGAGCCGATCAACTTTTGTTCGGCTGCTCGAGATCTAATCGGCACGGGAGCAACAGACCCGAGCGAAATCCTGGCGTCTGTGACTACACCATTATCAGAAGAAATTGATACTGCGGAACTTATTAAAGCAATATCGACAAAAGTGCGTGCTACCCGTTTATAACAAGCTTCCCTTGGGTGGTCTGGTACTGGAACTCTAATTTCGACTAATAGTTCTTCGTCTTTTAGTATCGTTTCGTTTACACCTTGGAAGAAATTCTCCATTAACACTGTACGACTTCCGTCACTACCCATAATGGTCGCCTCGGAGTCAAGGGCTACAAATAATGGTGACAAATCTGCACCGGGCGAAGCATTACACATATTCCCACCAACCGTGCTAATGGTGCGAGTTTGTTTGGTACACATTAGTCGTGCTGTATACCCAATTACTTTCATCAATTGGTTCAAACTGGCAGCATTATCAAGAGCATCTAGAGAAGTCATAGCGCCAATTCGTACACCATCGCGTTCATTTTCGATGTAGTTAAGTGTTGGTACGAATGTTAGATCTATACAATAATCAATATCGACGTCTCCTGCACGCCATTGCAACATCAAATCTGTACCTCCAGCCCAATACCTCGCTCGGTCTTTATATTTTGCTTTCAGCGCAATGGCTTCCTCGGAAGTAGAAGGTCTAAGATATTCAAAGGGCTTTGTCATCACATTTATCTAGTATTTAGAAATTGGAAGGTCGATGCCATTGGTGTATTTTGTGAACATATTATCGAGTTGCCATTGTAGCAGTCCATTAAACATCCCTAGAATTATGGCTCTATTCTCGGGTCGAGTCGTTTTATATCACCACGCCAGTGCCAAGCCCAATAACCAAGTAAGTATTGCTGACTTGAAATTAATTTGATATACCGTTGTGTGCTTAAAACAAAATCTGGAGAGTTAGGTGCCTAATATCGAAGAAAAGGCCGGCGACGGAAAAGGCGAGATTAGAGCGACAGGAATTGCGGGTGGGCGGAAAAGTTCATTTTTTGAACTACGAGGGAGTATATCCCGCCAAACTACTTTGCTATTAGGCATGTTAGGTGGATTAGTATTTTTTGGGATCTGGGAACTAGGCCATATCTTAACTCCAGATTCGAGTAAACGGTTCTTGCCTTCCCCTGAAACAGTAGTATCGGCATTCTGGTTTTTGTTGACAGAAAAGGGATACATATATGATATTGGAAAGAGTTGTTATCGAATTTTTGGTAGCTTCTTCTTGGTCTGTGTTGTTTCGGTGCCCTTAGGAATTTTGATGGGGTGTTTCATCAAATTTCGTGCATTAATCAATCCTACAATTTCAGCAGCTCGATATCTCCCCGCGGCGTCATTTATTCCGCTGCTGCTCGTCTGGTTCGGACCAACCGATACTCAGAAAATGGCCTTATTGTTTTTAGGAGTCGTCTTCTTTCTTATTGCGCTAGTACTAGACAATACGAAAGCTGTCCAGAAGGAATTAGTGGAGGCAGCATTGACAATGGGAGCTGATCGTCGCCGGGTTGTTTTAGGTGTCGTGGTCCCGGCTGTTGCGCCAGCGGTAATAGATTCTATGCGAACCATGATAGCCGTTGGGTGGACCTATTTGGTTATTGCGGAAATCGTAGCGGCGACTGATGGCATTGGCGCAGTCATGATGCGTGCGGGTAGATTTTTGAAGGTAGATATCATTATGGCTGGCATCCTTACTATCGGCATTCTTGGAGTACTAACAGATTTGGCCTTTCGATTGCTTGCTCACTATGCTTTCCCATGGAATCGCGAACGCTAAAATTAACCAACGATTGTTTAACCCTAAAATGATTGATAATCAAAATTCCAATGGCAACGCCAACTCTGTAGTAATCAGCGTAAACAATGTTACCCGACAATATCTTGGGGGAAGTTTTACAGCTGTTGACGATATTTCATTAGACCTTAGGGAAAATGAAATAGTAACTTTTATTGGGCCATCTGGTTGCGGGAAAACAACAGTCCTTCGAATGATTGCTGGGCTTGAATACCCAACTCAAGGAGAATTGTTTGCTTACAAGAAACCAATAGTTGGACCTGGACCGGATCGAGGAATGATATTTCAGGCCTACACATCATTCCCATGGTTGACTACGCGAAAGAACGTCGAATATGGCATGAAGTTAATGGGCGTACGAAAAGATGACAGACGTGCAAGAGCGCAACAATTTCTTGAACTAGTGCATCTTGAGGATTTTGCAGAGTCATATCCTGCCAGCCTATCTGGTGGCATGAAACAACGTGTTGCTATTGCTCGAACACTCGCGCAAAACCCCCGCGTCCTGTTGATGGACGAACCATTCGGTGCGCTTGATGCCCAGGTACGTTGGGAAATGCAGGAGATGATGATTGATATTATCGGTCGGGAAAAAACAACTGTGGTAACCGTCACTCACGATATACAGGAGGCCATTTTTCTTGCTGATCGAATAATTTTCTTTACGCGTAACCCGGGTCGGGTCAAAGCAGATATTCGAGTGGAATTCAAACAAGGAAAACGCATTCCGCGAAAAGAGGATATGCTGGCATTGCCAGGTTATGTCGACCTAGAGATGAAATTATTTGCAATGATGCGAGAGGAAATAAAATAATTTATCTTCTTCTCCAATTGAACACGGTTCAGTCCTCAATAAAAAATAGGGAGCGGGTTTCGCCGTTTTGCACGTCAAAAACCTATCTTGCGGGATATCAATTGTTATCAGAGCTTGCTTCAACCTAACAGGCGGTTCATCCATTGGCTCATCGGTGAGCTGGAAGGTAACCCGATGGATGCCCACGGAATAACGTGCCCGTACGTCCAAGTGTATATCAACTGCTTCTTCCGGGATTAACGTGGGATGAGCTCATTAACCAGCGAGGCTCATAGGCCTCGATGGGGATGGCCGCTAGGTCAATAGGACCAAATCGTTTTCCGATATCGGCAAAATTTGTTGAGTAGCCGGTAGGCCCCGGCGAACAGAAAGCTGAATGACGCATGCTGCAGCACCCAACCGACCCACAACACTTTGTTTCGATCCCACAAGCTTCGGCCCGATCAGTGCTGCTCACGTAGGTCAGTATGATCAAAGCTACCCATTTGGTAATTGTGCGGCACTAAAGTCTCGGGATTATTTGTAGCTTTTTAGCTTCCATTTGCCGTTCCAGATTCGCCAAAGACCGGGTCATCTTCATCCTTGGCCGACTAGCAACGTTTGCGTAGAAAGGCATTCGACGTATGCGTAAATTAGATCCAAAAAATCTAATCGAGAACTGAGAAACTATTTGTCTAACTGATTAGTATCGACTCAGGCTGGACGCAATCGCTTCAAACTGTGTCTGAGAGTCAACTTTCTAGGGGCTAGCACGCGAACGTGACTGAAAGTGACTCAAATGGACTGGTGTCGTTCACGTTTTGGTCACGTTCCGAATCAACGTCAACGTCGTACTAATGTACTAACCCTCGTAACGGATTTATTTAGAAAGGAAGAATTGGTGGAGCCGAGGAGGATCGAACTCCTGACCTTCGCATTGCGAAACCAACCTTCACACGAGTAGTCACATTTAATCAATCACTTACGCACACCGATCCCGCGCGAATGTGACTGAAAGGGACTGGAGTGGACTGGTGTCAGTCACATTCTGGTCACACACCACCCGACCCCCTTTGCTTAAAAGAACGAATTAGAATATCCACCCCACGCAGCGGTGGGTGGTTTTTGGTTGACCTTTTATCCGGATCAAATCCTCTTAATTCGGCTTTAACTGGGCTTTTCTATTAGTTTTGGGAGGTTACTTTTGGGTTGAGGGAATAGAGTCCGCCCCCACTCTCACACGCTAATTAACCTTGGGGAAGTAAAGGAATAAGATAACGGAATGAAACGTCTGATTGCCATTAGATTCGGATAATCTGGATTTCAATTTAAAGAGCCACAATGGATTTCATATCAGTTCTATTTGCTGGAACACTTCTTGGTCTACTAGATATCTTGAAGTGGATATTTGCCGGGATAGCAGTAATTCTGGTTTGCAACAAACAAGAATTTAGTAAGGATAGTGAAGGCGCAATGTTCGGCGTTTGGTTTACAGCACTCTTCGCTGGGGCTTTGGGACAGGAACTGTCGGGGAAAATCGTTTTGGAGACGATCCTCTAGCTGATGAGTGACGAAATGCTGGAAGTCAAGGATATTGACTATGAAACAGCGTCATCCAAGAAGAAGATGGAAACAGTAGACATCTCTGACAAAGCCAAGAAGTTCACTGTGTTAGCGGGAAGTTGGGGGTGAAAAGTTTTTTCATGCTTTAGAAAAACAATCATCGAGGAGCATTGAAATGACCGATAGTGATAAACACGAAGGTGGTTGCTTATGTGGAGAAGTAAGTCGGCAAAGACATATGAGGCCTAGGCTGGTTCTGAAATAATGCTCTGAATATTTTGCGGCTCATTTCTTCACTGCACCTATGGTCAAACCAGAAACGAACCACTTCTGTAAAACTAAGAATACTAGTACGATTGGCAGCACTATGATCAGAGATGCCGCAGTGAGCTGACCCCATTCCACCCCTAGTTCCGTAAAGAACATATATAGGCCAACTGGTGATGTTTTAACATTTGACTCTGTTAAAAACGTAGTTGCATAAATAAACTCCTGGGCTGAACGTACAAATGTGATTAATGCAACACAAACAACACCTGGGGTAGTGAGCGGCAATATTACACTTATGAAGGTTCTAAACCGAGAACAACCCTCTACCAAAGCGGCCTCATCCAGTTCCACAGGTATTGTATCGATATAGCTTTTCATGAGCCAAACACAAATCGGAATGAACTCAACAGAATATACTATTGCGAGACCAAATAAGTTATTTAGCAATCCAATCTTGTGCAGCATGAGATATAACGGAATAACTGTTGTAATACCTGAAATCATGACACAAGCAAGAAGGCTCAACAGCAAGAGATTTTTTCCTCGGAAATTGAAACGGGAAAATCCATATCCCGCTAAACTGCTCGTAACCACCACCGTCAAAGAGGCAACACCAGCCGCAATTAAGGTATTGAGAATCTGGTATGGTATTTGGGTACGAGTAAGTACTTCTATGTAGTTCTGAAAAGTCAATGGATCAGGGATCCATTTTGGCGGGTAGCTGACCACATCCTCGGGTAGCTTTAAGGAGGTAACAAGGGCCCAGAAGACGGGGAACAACGAGTAAACTGCAAAGATCGTGAGAAACAGATAAACGAGGAATCGTGGCCTATTAACTTTTGATCCGGAATTCATTACTATTTTATCCACTATGGAGTAGGCCTTACTGCCCGGTATCTGAATTTCATTGTGAACTCTGCTCCCACGAGCAAGAAAAAGCCATGTAGTAGCGATGCTGATTCATTGTTGGAAGCACAAGAATGAGTAACCCTTGATTCCTCTAGCGAATCTCTTCGATTCTGTCCGTTTAGTTAGAAATCGAGCTAGCTTCGCGTCAGTACCCTGATATAAAAGATCGTTAGAATAAGATTGAAAATGAACATCACGACAGCCACAGAAGAGCCGTATCCGATATGATAAAAAGAAAACGACTCCTTCCACATATAAAGCCCTAATGTCTCGGTCATCCGCGCAGGCCCACCACCTGTCATCACGAGGGGTATGTCGATCAAGTTCACGGAGCGGATGCTCAAAAGAATTATAGCGACAAGGATTGTGGGTATGAGCAGAGGCAGCGTAATGAAGCGTAGTGAATTCCAGAAACCCGCACCATCTATGTGTGCAGCTTCATACAACGTGCCGTTAATTCCCTGTAGTCCGGCAAGCAGAATAATCATACCGTAACCGGTACTACGCCAGACCTCCACCACGGTCATTGTACCAAGAGCAATACTTGGGTCGAGAAAGAATGGTACATTGATACGGGCACTCATAAGCATGTAGTCCACGATTCCGACATCTGGAATTAGCATCGAGTGCCACATCACGCCAACGACAACCGCTGTCAGTGCCCATGGCAAAATCACACTGGACCGGAAGAACGCCCTGAATCTGACGGGCTGGTTCAATGCCAATGCCAGAGCCAGCCCGAGGATTATAATCAGCGCTGTCGAGCCAACCATGAATACGCTCGTATTGAAAAGGGAACGAAGAACAAGCGGATCACTCGCCAGATCGACATAGTTTTGGAAACCGACATACTTGGTTACGGTTCGGGTGAGGTTCCAGTCGGTGAAACTAGTCCCAATTACGTATATCGAGGGATATATGGTCAGGGCTAAGACTAGGATGACTGCGGGAGCCACCAGGAAATAAGGTATAACGCGGTCAGAAGTCAGCTTCTTTAATGTTTCACGAAGACCAGCAGCCCCCTTCTCGTTCGTCGCTGGGTTTCGGTGATCGGCAAACGGTGCTTTAGAAGTATTGCCCTCTTTTACCGTAGAAGGCTCTTTGTTCGGATTCCCCATCTTTGAATATCCCTATTGGTCCTGCCCCGTTGTGACAAGGTGGGGCAGGACCACTTGGACACGCCCATTAGCTCATTGTTGAGTATGAGAACTAATCTAGATTCATTGTTGTAATACCTATTCCCAACTTCCAGAACTTTTACCCGCTGAGCTTTCGATCATACTTGGCTTGAGACGCTTCCAAAACTTCATCGACAGGCTCGTTCAGAAGAATGATGCGGTTTAACGCCTCAATATATGTCTCTGCATAGAGTTTTACTTCATTGATGAAAGGAAACGGCATTGCCGTCTTCACCGTGTAAGCAGATAGGTATGCCAGTAATTTGTTCGATTTGTAAATGGGTAATTCGAGAGCAGACTTGCGGCACGGTGCACCTAACTGATATTTGGCACAAAGCGCTAGCGTCTCTGACGATCCCAATTCTTTCAGTAGTTCCCAAGCAGCGGGACCCTTTACTGGATCCTGAGCGGCTTTCGAGGACATAAGCCAGGCGAAAACCTCACTATAGGACCGCGGCTCGTCGCCGGGGAAGGTTGGGTACGGTACGAATCCAAAGTTGTCTTCACCCATAATCTTGAGAGTTTTCGGCAGTAACGAGTATATCATTAACCCCATTACCCACTTCTTATTTGTGAAAAAGTCGACTTCATCGTTGGCCTTCATAGTTAGAGAGTCAGGCGATAAGATCTTGTGTTTGTTGTACATGTCAGATAGTAACTGAGCAAACTTGCGGTGTTCCGGTGTGTCCATAAGACCCTTGTTATCTTTATCAACAATATTGCCTCCCATCGACCGAATTATCGGCAGGGTAAACGAAACCGGATTGGGAGTGGAGGCCGCGCTGAGTTCGAGACCAAATCCCCACTCATTAGGCCTTCCCGTGCCGCGTGTATCCCTGGTCACCTTCTTACCAATGTGTATAAGTTCATCCCACGTTTTTGGTGGATCTGTCACTCCTGCTTGAGCGAGAAGGGCCTTGTTGTATCCCAAACCGGTGGTAGTGAGGTATGTCGGCATGGCCACGATTTTACCGTCGACTGAGCACGCCTCACGCAGGATGGGCTGATTGAAGTCATCCCACTCGTCGTATGGAAACTGTCCGAGATCACCCACATACCCAGCTCTTGACAATGGTTGGTTATCTTGGCTCTGCGCACCAACGATGTCTGGTGCATTTCCGGCCTGTGAAGCCGCAATGAACGCCTGGGTACAAACATTCCAGTTGGCGGTTTGATATTTTAGTTTGATGTTCGGGTTTCTAGCCTCGAACCGTCTGATAGACTCATAGAACCACATTCGACGATGAGGCACGTTAGAGGGATCGTTTCTTTCAAGTCCATCGACGACCTTCCAGTGTTCCCATAGAAGCAAATTTAGTGTAACTGGTTCGCTGCCATATACTGGCCGCACACTTCCAGTTAGGATTTTCTCGCCAGCACCCAATGTGAGGCCCAAGGCCATAGTGCCCTTAATCACGTCACGACGTGTGATGGGCTTGGTAAACTTGGAGCCAGAGCCCGCCTTTAATTTATCTTTCATCTTCTTTGTAGTCATAATCAATGCCTCCTTTTGACGTTAGATTAAACCTCTATCTTAGTGCTTAAAAATTAGGTACTGCGTTTAAATTTGAACCGAGTTCGACCCGCGCTCTTTTCTCTCCTGACCAGGTCTAATGGCAAAACATCAATTACCGCAAAGAACAGCAAGGGCATGTTGATCTTTCACGTTTTGTGACTGTGTCCAACTAGTCCTTATACAGCTTTCTGCGGCTAAATTACTCACTTAGCATTTAGACTCCAATGAGAAATCGAAGCTGGGACGAAAATGTTACGCCAACCGTGTATACAGGTCAACTCAGGGATGAATAGTACAATTTTTCCAACGAAATCAACGCTGCAGGTCTGGGTATCAATGCCAAAAAAGACTACTACCCCTAGATAAAATCTTGGCGTTGCGGGAATTTGGTTGTCCCGCGTAGCATGAGTACCCGTTTAGGAAAGATAACAACTTGTTTTGAACCGCTAACGAACAACTTTCCACATAACCGAACTGAGTGCGGGAATTCAAGTCAGTAGTGATAACTTTCTACCTACTATAATCCCGAGTGAAACTTCAGAACTTTACGCGGGATCAAGAGCTTGTTGGAAAGGATCACTTTTAACTTATAGGCCCACTCCGACGGCGTTAACAAATCGAGTTGCAACTGCTAGATAAGTCAGCGACCATTCCAGAGTCTAGTGGGGTTGCGATGTTAAACCAGGACCGGGAGATTTCTGGACAGTCTGAGTGCGTAATCTTTTCCAAACAGTACGAGACCGATCGATCTATGTTGAATGATCGAATTATGGTCGTTCAGCGCACTCAGGCAGAGCGCATTGAACTCAGCGCTGGACTCAAGCTGGACCCAGCCAACGGCTCATCAAGGTATACTCCGGTGCGAGAAAAAGGACGCGATTGCATGTAAAATGGTCATTCAATCCCACAAACAGTATTCCTACCGTTTGACAACATTCAGAGACCTCTGAGGCAGAACTAGATTAGTATGGCTAGGATTCAGCTCAAGGACGTGTGGAAACGTTTCGGCAACACCGAAGCGGTACGCGGTATCAACCTGGATATTGCGCACAACGAGTTCGTTGTCCTAGTAGGACCCTCTGGATGTGGCAAGAGCACATTGCTCCGAATGGTCGCCGGTTTGGAAGACATCACCTCCGGTAAAATCTATATCGATGACAAGTTGATCAACTACGTCGCGCCTAGGGACCGTCACATTGCCATGGTGTTCCAGAACTACGCTCTTTATCCCCACATGACCGTCTCTGAAAACATGTCCTTTGGGCTGAGGCTCGCGAAAACACCACGGGAGGAAATTCAGCGCCGAGTACAAGAGGCGGCGGAGATTCTTCATATCAAAGAACTACTGGACCGTCGGCCGAAGCAACTTTCTGGTGGCCAGCAGCAACGGGTCGCAATGGGTCGCGCGATTGTGAGGAATCCACAGGCTTTCCTTTTTGACGAGCCGCTGAGTAATTTGGACGCCAAAATGCGTGTACAAATGCGAACCGAGATTAAGAAAATTCACCAGCGGGTCCAAACTACAGTGATTTACGTGACTCATGATCAAGTCGAAGCAATGACTCTAGCTGATCGAATCATTATCATGAACGAAGGAAAGATCGAACAGATTGCTTCACCTCAAGAGATGTACGATAGGCCGGCAACCCAGTTCGTGGCGGGATTCATCGGCTCTCCGTCAATGAACTTTATCTCCTGTAAGCTTACAACTGAGCAATTGGCAACTTATGTAGATGTCGGTGACGGGCTGAAACTGAAGGTCCCTGACGAGCGCGCCTCGGAATACCAGGCATTTCTGGGCAAATTATTAACCTTTGGTATTCGACCGGAACACGTGACTGAGAAACGCGCCCATACCACAACGACCCAGGTTGACTTCAGCGCCGATGTCGAGGTGGTCGAACCGATGGGAATGGACACGATGGTGTTTTTCAACATGAATAGCGAGGATGTATGTGCGCGATCTGTACCCCACTCTGTAATGGACCCGGGCCATCGTATGGAATTTACCGTTGATATGAACCGTATGCACTTGATCGACCCCGAAACCGGCAGGGTGATCTGACCCTGGCAATAGCTAGACTGAGACAATACACTGTTCTACACAAGAAATGACGAGCAATCGCTAAACTGTTCATCCTATATTTCTGTACCAGCCTTTAGTTGTGGCGGTCGAGTTATCAGGTCTGGATAATACGAATAGCCAAGGAGCGTAAGCTCCTGTTCATGCTTGCTTCCTAAAATTTCATCACTGTATCGCTCATCTTTAGATCTAGACGGAGTTTTTCCAGGCGTTTATGGGTGCCTTTGGATTGGAACTAGCGTCTCTAATGGAGAACCGCCATGGGCGGCCTGTTAACGGTGACAACGACCCAGATCGAATCCGAGAGAGGGGGGTCGTCTGTCAATGGAAGATAGGGCCGACCTAAGCCTCAGGCATCCTGATGCCTGTGCTTGATTACAGACCAGGTTTGGCAAAACTCTTGGCGAAACCCAACCAACGAGGCCCCAATGATTGCTCCGACACCTCTTTTTCTGCTCGTCCCTTGGCGCCAAGTGGGCTGGCTGGTTTGTTGAATCGAGAGCAATATAGTTCTCTCGAAACGAGGACCTTGCTCAGGAATGTGTAAAGTGGAGTAGTTCGACGGGGCGTGAAATGTTCAGTGATACATAACGACCGACCCCGTGACCAAACAATGCCAATCCTAGTAGTCTAGGAAACACCGTGAATTCGCGATTTCTGTGACCTAGATTGAGCGGACGGTAAAGTTGGGTGCGTATATCTGGTGTTCTTCGAACGCTGCGGCCAATGAGCCAGAAAGACCATTGAATCACAGAAGACTGCAATTAAAGGCGGAATCGGATAGCTTAGTCGCTGCGGGCAATAGCCCCTGGGTTGTCTGTAAAGATCGATGTTCTCCCTCACAAACTGGACTGAAACATACCGGTCAGGTCATTACGTAGTCGTGATAGCGGTAGGTACCGGGGCCAAAATGAGAGTCGCAAACTGACAGTGTCTGCCGATTCCGGAATCGTAATTATCGCTTGTTTATGACAGAATGGGTTTCTATTCTTTCCATACTGTCGTTTAATCGAGTCTTAGCCCGACACGAGTCGGTGCTATCTCAGTAGGCCAGGCCAGGGCCGAGAGCACTACAACCAGTGAAGGAGGAGCATATGCCAGGAAAAGGACAACCTGAATCTAGAGATGAGATTATTCATGACCTTACACAGAAGGCTGTTAGTCTTTGGGGACAGAAGCGGGCCCTTGCCCTTCGCGAGAGGATCCAACAGGTTGCAGACCAGATGCTTACCGTATCTAACAACTTGCCACATTTTGAGGCGATCCCTACACCCTACCCGGCAAATCTGCCCATAACCTAGATATTTTAAAAGGTAATCATGACGCCACTGTACAAACTCACCGTAACTGAGGCTTCGGCCCAAATAGCCGAGGGCGATTTATCCCCAGTGTCACTGGCGGAGGCTCTGCTCGAACGGATAGACCGATTGGAGCCTTCCCTAGAAGCCTGGGTAACGATAGATAAGAACGCTGTGATGGAATCGGCAGTCCAGCTTGACCAGGAACTGAAAGCAAAGGGACCGCGTAGCCCCCTCCACGGAATTCCGGTGGGAATTAAGGACATCTACTACACAGCCGGGATGAAAACTACCGCGTGCTCCAAGGTTTACGCCGACTTCGTTCCCACCTACGATGCCACCTCTGTGTCCCGTCTCAAAGGCGCCGGAGCTATCGTCTTGGGTAAAACGGTGACCACTGAATTTGCTCACAATGATCCACCTCCCACCGTCAGTCCCTGGAACGCGTCCCATACGCCCGGAGGGTCTAGCAGCGGGTCAGCCGTAGCTGTAGCTAGTCGCATGTGCCCTGCTGCTACGGGTTCCCAGACGGGTGGGTCTATTCTCCGTCCTTCGTCCTACGCTGGAATTGTCGGCTTGAAGCCTACCTTCGGCAGGGTGAGTATGTATGGGATTCACGCTCTGTCTTGGTCTATGGACACTATAGGCCCTATGGTCAACTGTGTTGAGGATGCCGCCTTGATGCTCCAGGCTATGGCGGGTCATGACCCTATGGACCCGGGGTCTTCAATAGAGCCAGTGCCAGACTATCGTCGGGCCCTAGACCAGATGGACAAACCGCCACGCATTGGTATTGTCAGAGACTTCTTTTTTTCAAACTCTGTTCCGGAGGTGCAAAAGCACACCGAGGAGGTGGTTCAGCTGCTGGCCAAAGCAGGAGCACAGATAGAAGAGGTTTCCCTACCTGCCAGCTTTGACACGGCCCTGGATGCTCATGCCACTGTGGTAAACGTTGAGTGCGCCGCTTTCCACGAGGAAATGTTTCGGACCCGCGCCGACGACTTCGGCTCCGGCCTGCGTGAGACCATTCAAGTGGGTCTTTTAATTCCTGCGAGCTACTATGTCCAGGCCCAGCGGCTTCGCCTCACCTACCGGCGAGAGATGGATGCCTTGGCCCAGCAGTGGGACGTGCTGCTCACTCCTACCACCCACATGACAGCGCCAGGAGATTTGAAAACCACAGGTAACCCTTGGTTCCAGAGTCCATGGACCACCTGCGGTCTCCCCACCATCACTATACCCTCAGGGTTGAGCCCATCAATGGGCTTACCCCTTGGCATCCAGCTAGCAGCTTCATCTTTTGCCGAAGGACGGTTACTGGCCGTGGCTCGCTGGTGCGAGCAGATTTTAGATGTTCATCTGGCTCCCCCCGAAGCCCAGCAGTAGTGACTCCGTTTGTCGGAACGTCGTCAACAAGTTTCGTTATAAGCTGTTAAATGTCTGGCGAAAGTCAATTTGAGCCGAATCAATCTTGCCCGCCAATCTTGATGCCACCATCTCTGGGGTGATATGGCTGTAGTGTTGTTGCAGCACCTGGGCTTTGACCCTCGCTTCGTAGTAAAGGACTTTGGCTCTATCTGCTGCTTCATCAAACCCCCCTGTTTTGGTCGATACCCGATGCCAGGTGCCGTCATCCAAGCGCAGGCGGGCTTGCCAGAGTGAACTGCGCTCTCGTTTGTAAACGACAACAGTGTTTTCTAATATCGAGTGGAATTCGGCTATAAACACACTGTACACAAGGTGTGCACGGTGTGCTAAAGGTGTGCAACGGAGCAAAACAACACAAAATGAGTTAAGTCATTGATAAATGGTGGGCCCGGAAGGACTCGAACCATCGACCAATGGATTATGAGTCCAGACGTATAAAAGGTAAGTCCATCTAAAGCCCTATATTTCTAACGATTCTATCACTCCGACTTCCAAGCAAACCAACTCAAATGGACTGTAGAGGACATGAATAGACTTTAGTTGGCTCCACTCTCGCTCCACCCTAGGGTGCACCCACCCCCATTTAGTTTTACGTGGTTTATGTATATCTAACCCACGCAGCGGTGGGTGGTTTTTGGTTGACCCTTTACCCGGATCAAATCCTCTTATTTCGGCTTCAATGGGTGTTTTCTTTGGGTTTTGGGAAGTTACTTTTGGGTTGGGAAGATAAAGAGCGTCCTCACTCTCACGCACCGTTTAACCTTCGGGAAGTAAAGGAATAAGATAGTGGGATGAAATCACTCCCCAAAATTCTCTGTACCATCACGCTATTGAGCATCAGCGCGGATTGTCCAATAACTT
>Ga0310124_10001287_pt1 | contig 17474 bp, 16 predicted proteins | sample CB11b_AW_Bot5_MG_FD_203507 | JGI IMG/M metagenome (GOLD analysis project Ga0310124, IMG submission 203507) | Marine microbial communities from Western Arctic Ocean, Canada - CB11b_AW_Bot5 | ecosystem: Environmental > Aquatic > Marine > Oceanic | place: Canada: Western Arctic Ocean | collected... | reverse complement strand
ACCGACAGCACCAGTCCCCAGCGAAAGACTCTCGCCTCGGCCGGACCGCTCTTCCATCCGATCAGGGCCAGGGGCAGGGTCAGCATGCCGGCGTAGATCCGGACATCGGAGAACAGGATCTGCAGCCGGTGATCGTCTCCGGCGGCACCCGGCAGCAGCAGTTGCAGCAGGAAATGGGGCGGCAGCGATCCGTCCATCTGCCTGTCGAAGCTCAGTCCCGTCCCCCGCTCGGTCGCCAGCAGTGTCTCGAGGCAATACCACAGTTGCGGGGCGGCCAGTCCCAGGCCGATGCCGACGGTCACTGCCGCCGCGGCGGCTGCCCGCCCGGCCCGTCGCCATCGTTGGACCCCGCGTGCTTCGCAGGCGACGCCCAGCGCCAGGGCCAGCAGCGTGTAGAACAGGACCTGGGGGTGAGCACCCGAGGCCTGGGTGGCCAGGGCGAGACCGGCGCAAACGGCCGGTCCCGGGCTGCGGGTCCGGCAGGCGTGCAACCACAGGGCGGACACCAGCGGGATCCAGGCAAATGTCGTCACCAGCGTGGCCTGGGGAATCTCGCCCACGAACGAACCGCCGAAGACCACCACCACGGCCCCCAGAGTGGCACCGCCGGGACCCGTGCCCAGCCCCTTCAGCAACAGCATCGTGCCGCCGGCGGCCAGCAGGTGGTGCAGCAACAGGAACAGGGCCCAGGCCGATCCGGGATCCTCGACCAGGTGAAACACGGCTGCCGGCGGATAGACGCCGCTGCATTCGTTCTCACCCTGCAACGGGTAACCCAGGAATCCATGGCGGAACCACAGCGGGATTTCTCCGTCACTCCGCTGGCGGGCGTTGCTGACCTGCAGCGGCACATAGACCCGCGCCTGGTCCCACGCCTCGAATGCGCCGTCACCGGTCACCGCCGGCCGGTAGACCACGGCGGTGGTCAGCAGCAGCAGCAACCAGCCGGCCAACCATCCGCCTGCGTGCTTTCGACGCGACAGGCTGGCCGGCGGCTGGGCTTGGATTGCGCCGGTCACGGCTGGGGGATCACTTCTGGAGGGCTAACGCTGGTAAATCGGCAGGAAGCCGTTTTCCAGTTGCAGGATCGTCGCGTTGATCGACGTGGTGTAGACCGGGCCGATGTATCCTTCCAGCCACGCCCCCGAGCTCGACTGGGTGCGCAACAGCTGCGTCTTGATCTCCCCGTAGTACTTGGCCCACTTCTCCTCGCCCATGCGGTACATCACCTGCGAGAAGTAGTAGTGCGTGTAGTGCCAGTGTCCGAAGCGGCTGGTCACGCCGCGGCCCGGCCAGACGTTCTTTTCGCAATAGGCCATCATCTTCTTGACCTGGTCGTTTTCGTACTCGCCGGAGTTGAACATGCAGGCGACGGCCGCGGCGGTGATCGGCGGCCGGGCTCCGCCGCTCTGGCCGAACCGGTAACGGATGCCGCCGTCGGGCGTCATGCAGTCACGGATGTACTTCTGTGCCCGGTCGATGACTTCCTTGGGCACGGGGATACCCGCGTTGCGGCAGGCCCGCAGGCCTTGGACCTGTGTGATACAGGTCGAGCCCTCGTCGAAATCGTTGCCGTCCTTGGCCGAGATGTATCCCCAGCCGCCCCGGGTGGTCTGGGCCTTGGCCGAGAAGTCGACCGCCTTGACGAGCACCTTCTTCAGGTCGACGCGACGCTTCTTGTCCTCCTCTTCGCCGTAGACCTGCGAGAGGAACAGCATCGAGAAGCCGTGCCCGTAGGTGTAGCGGTAGTCGCTCTTGTAGCCGATCAGGCCGTTGGACCGGGACTGCCCGACAAGAAAATCGACCGCCTGGGCCACCTCGTCGCGGTACTTCCCGGTTGTCGCGGTCGATCCCTCGGCCAGCAGCGCGTTGGCCGCCAGGGCGGTCATCGCCACCCGGTACTGTCCCCCACGGGCTTCCCAGTAGCCCTGCCGACGCTGTTCGCGCTTCAGATACTCGAGAGCCTTGTTCAGGGTGCGGATGACGTTGGGATCCTTCTGCTTGCGAGCCGCCTCGAGTCGAGGCGTTCCGGGGCCGATGAGGACCGCCGCGAGCAGCAGCACGATGAACCAACGCATCAACCAACGTCCTCTTGTTCGGGGGAGAGCCACCATTGTCGCGCGGTGTCTATAACAGGGCAAGGCCGTTACTCGTCCGCCCCATCCTCACCCACGTAGTCACGGGGCAGCGTCCACCACAGCATCAGCAACAACAAGGCCATGCAGACGACGCCGACGCCCGAGACCGACACGATCGCGGTGCCCAGGATCGACTCACCTTGCTGCTGGGCACCGAATTCGATCCACCCCAAAAATGGGTCGAACCAGGTCGAGACCAACAGGCCCGAGGAGAGGTTGAACAACCCGATGGTGGTCGCCCGCGCGGCCGGGTCGATCACGTCGAAGGAGGCGGTCCAGAAGTTGGCCTGGTAGGCTCCCAGCCCCAGTCCCAGCAGCAGCATGGCCAACCGCAGGACCATCGGGTTTTCCTGCGTGCCGATCACCACCAGGCTGGGAGTCAGCAGCATCCAGCCGCCCAGTTGCACCCAGACCCGGCCACCGATCGTCCGCCGCACCAGTCGATCGGCCAATATGCCCCCGCACAACAGCCCGGTCATGCTGCCGATCTGGATCCAGAGAGTCGAGAAGCTGCCGACATCCTCCTGGTTCCAGCCCAGCGAATCGTGAAAGATATTGTGAAAGTGCTGCGGCATCCAGAACCGTGAAATCCGCACCACGATTCCGGCACAGGCAAACGTCAGGTACATCAGGTGGAACGACGGCACGCGGATGATCTGTCCGAGCGTCTGCCAGACGGTTCCGCCTTCGGTGCCCAGTCCGCGGTCCTCGCGCCGCTCGGTCCGCAACGGTTCTCGCAGCACCTTCAGCAGGAACAGCCACGCGACCACGCCGACCGCAGCGAAAACGAAATGGGACAAGCGCCAACCGTGGAGAACCCATGTTTCGGGAGTGCCCGGGATGTGCCGGGCGGGCAGATCGGCGATCGCTCCACCGTACTTGCCGGCGACAATCACCGCGGCGTTGTAGCTGAACAGGTAGATCGCCATCGCCTTCGAGCGGGTGCGTGGTCGGAAGCAGTCGGCGATCGCCCCGGCCATCGCCGGCACCGCGCAGGCCTGGGCGAAGCCCAGCAGCGCCCGCCCGATCAGTAACTCGTGCAGGTTGCCGACCAGCCCGATCATGGCCAGGCAGATTGAGCTGGCCAGCAGGCTGCAGAGGATCACCCGGCGACGGGAAAAGCGGTCCGAGAGGTAGCCGGCGAACAACTGCGAGAAGCAGTAGGGCAACTGCCAGGCCGGGCCGACCCACGAGAGCTGCGCCTCGTCGAGTCCCAGTCCGCCCTCGGTGATCGGCAGCAGCAACGACGGCTGGATGTAGTTGATCAGGTTCCGGTGAGCGTAGATCGTGAAATAGGTCGTGGCGACGTAGGAGAGCAGGTACCAGCGATCGGGCGTGCCGGAGCTGGTGTCGTCGCCGGGCAACGGCGGTGCGACCGATCTCACGCCTGGTCCTCCAGCTCCGGATACAGCGGCAGCGAGATCAACCGGCCCCCGTCAGTCGCCGAGCGATCAGCGGCTTCCATGACCTCGACACACCGCAGCCCTTCCTCCCACCCCAGGCATCCCCGGTACTCCGGGTCGTCGATCCACTTGACGAAGTCGGCCAGTTCCAGCCGGTAGGCGTGGTCGAAGCCCAGGTCGTCGAATCGCTCGTGGTGCAGCGTCGGATCGTCGCGGTGCTGCCAGGAAATGTCGAGGTGTTCCATGAAGGACTCGAATCTCAAGCCCCCGTTCTCGAACATCACGATCGGACCACCGGCCTCTCGGAACTTCCACGGGGGGAAGACCAGGGAAGCGGTCAGGGTGGCGACGGCTCCCGAATGAAACGTCAGCGTGACGTGCATCGTGTCGGGGAAGTCATAGCGGGTGTCGACCTGGGGCGGCGAAACGGCGCGGACGGTCGCCACGTCACCGCACATGCCCCGCATCCAGTCGATGATGTGGACGCCGATCACCGGCAGCAGGCCGCCACAGGCGTCTCGCCGGGTCCACCAGCCCTGGTGATCGTACTGCCGCGCGTCGTGGTAGGCGCACGACGTGATGGCCAACGGGGCACCGAGCTGTTCCTTGAGCTCGATCATCCGTCCCCAGGGCGGTCTGAGTCGCCGCTTGTGTCCCACCATCAATCGCACGCCGGCATCGCGACAGGCCCGCACCATCTCCCAGCATTCCGGAACGGTGTTGGCCATCGCCTTCTCGCAGTAGACGTGGCAGCCGGCCCTGGCTCCGGCCACGGCGATCTCGCGATGGGTGAAATTGGGGCTGGTGATCGCCACCACGTCGATCTGCTCACCGGCGATCAGCGATTCGTGATCGTCATACTCGGCCACCTCCAGGCCGGTGGTCTCGGCGAACCGGGCCCGTGCTTCGGGGTTCGGTTCGGAGAGGGCCACGACGTCACCGAGTTCGGTGATGTAGCTGGCGAACTGGGGACCGAAGTCACCGGAGCCGAACACGGCAAACCGCAACCGCTTGTCGCTCATGGCAGTTTCCACCTGACGACCTCGGTGACCGTCTTCTGTGGAGGCTGCTCGATGTAGGCGGTGATCGCATAGGCCGTCAGCAGGCTCTGGTCGGCCAGCTGGATCGTGACGGGCCAGCCGACATAGAGATCTGCAGAGAGAACGAGCCGGGCCGGGTGTTGACGGTCCCAGGTGCGGCCGCCGTCGGTGCTGACGATGGCCGAGACACCGTAGGGCAGGTGATAGTCCGAGTAGGTGGCCAGGATGCGACCGTCGGCCAGCTGGGCCAGGAACACGTGCACCTCGGCCGTGTTGACCATCAGCCGCGGCTTCGACCAGGTCAGGCCCCCGTCGCTGGATTCGCAGATCGCCGTATCCTCGAAGCCCTCCCCGTGGGTCTCGGGAATCTGTCGCCGCAGCGCGGCCAACAACCGGCCGTTCTTCAACCGGATGGCCGAGACTTCACCAAAAGCCGAGTAGTTCCAGTCGATCTTGCCGGTGGCGAAGGTCCAGGTCTGGCCGTGGTCCTTCGAGCGACACAGTTGCAGGTGGGGACTTCCCTGGTTTTTTCCGCTCCAGTCGGATTTCAGCGCACGGATCAACAACAGCGATCCATCGGACTCGACGATCACGTTGCGGGGATAGTCGGTCCCGTCCAGGTCGTTGGTTTTCCAGGTCTTGCCGCCGTCGGCGGACCGTGCGAGGTTGATCGCCATCCCGGCCCGCGATCCGGGTCCGCGGTAGGTCTTCTGTGCCGTCAGCACCAGCCAGCCGTCGGGCAGCACGGTCAGCGAGGGTTCCTTGCCGAACAGCGGCGTCGTGTTGATCTGCTTCCAGTTCAGGCCGGTGTCCCTGGATTCGTAGACGAAGATGCTGAAGCGTCGCTTGGCCGGGTCCTTCTCGTAGTTGTCGCGGCAGGCGGCCAGCACCAGGCGGCCATCCTTCATCTGGACGACCGCAGCCTTGTAGTTGCCACGCGGGCCGACACGGGTTCGCACGGCGCGGGCAAAACGGGGAAAGACAATCCGCTGGCGGTCCTGGCCGGTGTAGCCGGTGATTGCGGAGGGGTATTTCGAGTAGTCGTAGCCGGTCAGCAGCGCGGCATTCCGCTGCTGGTCAGCCGAAGTGGGACCGACGGGCAGTGTTTCCTGGAGCACGGACCAGCCGGTTGCCGTCAGGATCAGCAGGCCCGTCAGAACGTGGATGATGATGCGGGGAGAACGACGTTTCATGGCGGATGGCTCGATTGGTGGAAAGGGCCGGGGCGACTAGGAGATCACCGGGTGGTTCAGCGGCAGGCCGATGGCCCCGGCGTTGTCGAAGCGGTGGACGACCAGGTTGTCCAGCGAGGCGGCCAGCAGGATGTCGCGGTTCGGTCCGGCAAACGCCACATCGGTCGGACCCCGCAGTGCTTCGCCCATCCAGTCCTCGGCGAACAACGTCAGGCGGTTGGATTGAAGATCGAAGATGTAGACCGCATCGGGTCGATGGCAGGCGATCCACAGTCGGCCTTCGGTGTCGAAGGCGATGCCGTCGGGGACGTGTCGCGGCATGTGCAGAACCCGTTCGAGTTCTCCCGCCGACCCGTCGGCCTCGATCGGAACCCGTGCGATCCCCGCTCCGAACGTCTCGACGAAGTACAGGTTCCGTTCCTCGGCGTCGAGCGCGATCGCGTTGGGCGTGTCGACCGGCTCGGGATACCACCGCTCGGCCACTCCCCCACCCGGCTCGATCCGGAACAGTCCCCCGTTGATCTCACCCGACCAGTCCCCGCTCTCGGAGACGTACATCCGGCCGAGTCGATCGAAGGCCGGGTAGTTGGTGCAATGGAACACCTCGCCCTCTTCGGGCGTGGCGTAGACACTGACCTCCCCGGCCGGGGTGATCTTCAGCACGTCGCCGGCGGTGTGGGCGGCGTAGAGATTTCCGCCGGCATCAACTGCGGTGCCCAGGCACCGGGCCTCGGTCGAGGCGAACTGTTCGCTGCTGTTGTCTTCGAGGTTCAGCCGGTAGACCTGGCAGCCGGTGCCGGTCGTGTAGGCCTCGCCCCCGGGGCCGATCCCGATCGATTCGGGATGATCGACTCCGCGGATGTGGGTGATGTCGTGCTTGTCGAACAGCGGAGCGTCGGACATGGGTGATTCGGAGTGTTGAGGTTCGGGAGGGGGAAAAGCCGGCTTCAGATCAGCGGCAGCGCGTGGTCGCGATCGTGGAACGTTCGGAGATCGAGGGCCTGGTAGGGATGTGCGTTGACGCAGTCCCAGTCGAGCGTGACACCCAGGCCGGGAGTGTCGTCGAGAGTGATCGCGCCATCGACGACCCGGGGGCCCTGCACCTGGACGTCGTCGAGCCAGGGCCGGTGGCGGCAATGTTCGAGGATCAGGAAGTTGGGCATCGCCGCGGCGGCGTGAGCGGCTGCGGCGAGCGCGACGGGGCCGTAGGGATTGTGAGGCGCCACGGTCACGTTGTAGATCTCCGCGTAGGCCGCGATCCGCATCAGTTCACTGATACCGCCGGCGTGCGAGATATCCGGCTGCACCACGTCGACGGCACCGCCTTCGAGCCACTCGCGGAAGCCCCAGCGGGTCATGTTGCGTTCGCCGGCGGCGATCCGCACGTCGGGGAACGACTGCCTGAGTGAGATCAGGCCGTCGGGGGTGTCCATGTTGACCGGCTCCTCGACGAACAGCATGCCGACCTCGTCACGGAGTCCCTCGATCAGTCGATGCGCGGCCTGGAGACTGAAGATGCCGCCGCAGTCGATCATCAACTCGACGTCCGGCCCACCCGCCTCGCGGATTTCCTTGGCCACGGCCAGGGCCACGTCGACCTGTTTTTCGTCATCGTAGGGCTCGACGTACCGCCCGGGTCCGAACTTGAACGCATCGAATCCCTCGGCGGCGGCCGTCCGCATTTCCTCGCCCTGCGTCTCGAGACCCAGGTCGCCTCGAGCGTACAGGCGGACACGGTCGCGGACTGCTCCACCGAGCAGCCTGTAGACCGGCTGGCCGGTCACCTTGCCCAGGATGTCCCACAGCGCCTGGTCGATGCCGCTGGCGGCGCTGGTGGCCACCACGCCGTCCCGCCACCAGTAGAACCGGCGCATCTGTTGCCAGATGTAGTTGATCCGTGTCGGGTCCTGTCCGATCAGCAGGTCGGCCAGGTGGCCCTCGATCATCGCCATCACCGCCAGCTCGTGGTACTCGGTCGTCGCCTCCCCGATTCCTATCACGCCCTCGTCGGTCTCGACCTTGACGAAGATCCAGTTGCGGGCCGGAGAATGCCCCCCGGGTCCGGGGACGCCCATCAGGTGAGCGGTGAGACCGGTGATTTTCATGAGGATGTCCCTGTGGGTGATTCCATGGGTAACTCGGGCACCGTGGGATCCGCCGAGGGTGGTTGTTCGGACCGGATCGGTCTCAGGCGATCGTAGAGAAACAGGCCGGCGGTCGCGAACAGGCCGGCGATCGAGGCCAGCAGCACCGGCTTCCACGCCTCGAAGCCCGGCTGGTCCGGGTTCCAGATGAACTTGGATGCCCATCCGTAGACCGTTTCGCCCAGTCCGGAAAACGTGATCGCAAAACCGATGGCGGTGGGCCGCAGCCGGTCGCCGATGTGCTCGGTGAGGTAGCCCCCGTGAGACCATCTCATGAACTGCCTGGCGAACTCGAAGACGGCGACCGAGGCAAACAGTTGCCAGACGACCTGGCTGGCCCCGATGCAGGTGGCCGCAGCCGAGAAGCCGCCGATCATCAACACCGCGGCGATGCCCGGGGCGCGGCGACCGGCCAGCACGCCCACGGCGATTCCGCCGGGAATCCACATCAGTGTCTTGAGCAGTGTCAGCCAGATCCAGCCATTGTCCGACGATCCGTCCTTCAGCCCCAGTTCCTCGGCCCGGTAGGGCAGGTAGTAGTTGGAGGTTCCAAAGACCGCTCCGCCGAACAGGCACAGCGGGATCACCAACGCCCAGAAGGTCGGCATCGTTGACAGGGTCTTGAGGTCGGTGATCGTCTGGGAGAGTGTCGGAGCCGTGTCCCGTGCGAACTGTCCCGGTCTCTGGCCCCACAGCCCGATCAACAGGCCGCAGGCGGAGGTGGTGACGGCGAGGATCCAGAACAGCAGCTCGAAGTCGGACAATGACGGTGCGGCTTCCAGCTTCGAGAGATTGACCAGTCGTCGCAGGGCCTCACCGGTCTGGCCCCTGGAGATCAATTCGCCGACCTCGCCGCGGTACAGCAGCACCCGCCCGCAGATCGGTCCCAGCAGGCTGCCGACACCCATCGAGGTCATCAGCATCCCGTTGGCGAATCCCTTGCGTTGGGTCGGAACCATCTGCACCAGTGACAACCCGGCGATCCACATCAACGCCCCGGTGAAGCCCTGCCAGATCGCCATCAACGAGATGACGTTGGGGTGCGGGTGCGTGGCGAGCGTGAGCGGAACGGCCAGCTTGCCGAACAGTGCCAGTGACCAGACGATGCGTTCGCCGAAGAGCCTCGAGAACAACCCGGCGATGATCGGGCCGATGATCCACGGTGTGACCCGCCAGATGGCCGCGGTCGCGTACATCCCCCTGGGAAACGAACCGCCGGCCGCCTCGGCCGCCGCCTCGCGGGCCCCCAGGTAAAGCGGCAGGGCGTAGTCGAGCAGGTTGGCGTAGAAGAAGCTGACCAACGCCACCGGGATCACCACCTGCAGCCGGGCCGTGCCCGAGAGTCGGTCGGGTTCGAGCGCGGGACTGGGGGTGATGCCGGTGCTGGACATGCCGTGCATTCTACGGCGGTCGGATTCTCACGTGCCATGCAACCCGCCACCGCTTGCCTCATCGCCCGAGATCCGCTGCAATGAAATGCACAACAGCCTGATGGCTCATCCGAGGAGAATCTGCATGGCCCGCTTTCTGCCGTACGCGTCTCGAGTCGCTCCCACGCTCCTGTTGTTGGCCGTGTTCGCCGTGCCGGTGACCGCGGCCGGGTTGCCGCCGACGGTGGCCAAGGGGGCCACGCAAGTCGAGGTCTTCTCGAGCGCAGCGTTTCACGAGGGCCCGACCTGGGATCCGGCCACCGGCAAGCTCTACTTCACCGCCTTCTTCAGCGGCGAGAAGTCCAACCAGCAGGTCATCCGGCTCGACGCCCCCGGCAAGGGCACCGTCTGGCTGGACAAGAGCGAGGGCGTCAACGGCACGTGGCTGTCACTGGATGGCCGGCTGCTGGGAGCCCAGGCCTACGGGCACCGGCTGATGAGCTACTCGTTCGGCCCCAAGGGACCGGCCGACGCGAAAGCCCTGGCGGTCAACATGAAGTGGAACCAGCCCAACGATGTCTGCCAGGCGCCCAACGGCAACATCTACTTCACCGATCCCGATTTTCAGAACCGCAAGACGAGCAAGGTCTTCCTGATGAAGCCCGGCGGCAAGCCCGTCAAGATCATCGACGACACGCCGGTTCCCAACGGCCTGATCACCTCCAATGACGGCAAGGTGCTTTATGTCGGCGACAGCCACCGCAAGATGTGGCGGTCGTACCCGATCCTGGCCGACGGCAGCGCCGGACCGGGCAAGGATTTCTTCGATCCCGGCACCAAGAACATGTCATCGCCGGACGGCATGACGATCGACGCCGACGGCAACCTCTACTTCACCGGCCGAGGCGGAGTCTGGGTGGCGTCCCCGGCCGGGAAACCCGTCGGTTTCATTCCCACCAAGGAATTCTGTTCGAACGTCACCTTCGGCGGTGCCGACGGCAAGACGCTGTACCTGACGTGCAGCACGAAGGTCTACTCGCTGGCGATGAACGTCAGCGGTGGAGAACATGCGGCACGGGCCGGGCGGAAGGGCAGGAAAAAGGGCCTGTTCGGCCTGTTGCGACGGACGCTGAAGCCGGCCGGCCGCGTTCTGAAGGGCGTCGGCAAAGTGATCGACAGGATCGCTGACGACGACGACGATTGAGCCGGAATCAACACCACGATTCTCCAGGGATCAACCAACGATGAAACCAACCAGGCTGACAGGCCGTTTCGCGCTGCTGGGATTGCTGGCAGTTGTTGCCGCGACATCGATCGCGGCCGAGCAGAAGGGCGAGAAGAAGAAGGCAAAGAAGCCGGCGGAATTCAAGGCGACCTGCCCGGTGCTGGGTGAACTGGCCGAGAAGGACGCCCTGGTGATGTACCGGGGCAAGAAGCTCTACTTCTGCTGCCAGAGCTGCCCCGACATCTTCAATGCCACTCCCAGGGTCTACACCACCGCGGTACATCGCCAGTGGTTCCAGACCGGCGAGATTGCCCAGGTGGCCTGCCCGCTCAAGGGGCACGACCTGGACGACGTGTTGTCGGTCGCCGTGGCCGTCGGTGGAGTGAAGGTGAAAGTCTGTTGCCCGGGCTGTGCCAAGAAGCTGGCGGCACTCAAGGGCGACAAGAAAGTGGCCGCTGTCTTTGCGTCGCTCGGCAAGGGCTTCACGCTGCAGTCGAAGTGCCCGGTCAGCGGAAAGCCGATCGATGCGGCTCACGTGGTCACGTTCCGAAAACAGAAGGTCTGGTTCTGCTGCCCGAAGTGCAAGAAGGCGTTCCTGGCCAACCCGAAGAAATACCTCGCCAAGCTGCCGCAGTTGAAGGCGAAGAAGAAGGCCAAGAAGAAGTAGCGGTTTGCTTTTGGTTGGACCCGTGTCGATCACAGCAGCCCGTAGATCACGATCTGCAGCACCAGCGCCAGTGCCGCGCCGATTCGAAGCAGCCTGGTCTGTTGCGGGTTGCGGTTCTCGTCGTCGTCTCCGATCCGGCACGTCAGCACCCACACCAGCAGCACCAGCGGGATCGCCAGAAAGACCCACCTGACCAGAGACAGTGGCACGGTCGCCATGGCATTCCGGATCGCGTCGCCGATGTCGTGGAGGAAAGTGGATGTCATCGCAGCACCGTCAATGAGGTCTTTTCGTCGGGTTCTCGCCGGGTCAGCAGGCTGACCGTCACCAGCAGGCCGCCGGCAACCAGGAAGCCCCAGATCGAGTAATAGAGGAAGGGCTCGTCGATCTGGAACAGCGGTCGCAGGCCCAGCCAGGTGCAGACCGTGTCGTTGTTGAGCAGGAACTGGCTGACGGTGGTCACCAGTCCACCCAGGAACCCGACCAGGGCGCCGGTTCCGGTGGCTCGTTTCCAGAGCGTCCCGGCCAGCAGCACCGCCAGCGCAGGGCCCTGGAAGAACGACATCAGCGTCTGGAAGATCGTGTAAATGCCCTCGTCGAGCCGAGCCATCACCATTGCACAGGCGATGGACCAGGCGACCAGGATCGCGGTCACGGTGCGGCCGACGTGCAGCATCGCCACCGCATCGGCCTCGGGGGCCACGAACCGCTTGTAGATGTCGTAGGCGACGAGGGTCGAGGCCGAGTTCAGGTAGCTGTCGACGCTGGACATCAACGCGGCCAGGAACGCGGCCAGGAAGATGCCTCGCAGCCCGGCCGGCAGCAGCCCGGCCACCAGTTGCGGGAAGGCGTGGTCGGCCTGGTCCAGCTCGGGGTACAGCAGCACCGCTACCAGTCCCGGGCCGACGATGATCACCGGGATCAGGCTCTTCAGCAGGGCCCCCCACACGTAGGCGGCCTGGGCCTGGAAGGCGCTCTTGGCCCCCAGCGATCTCTGCACGATCGCCTGGTTGCCGATCCAGTAGGCCGGGCTGAGGATCAGGGCCAGCCCGAACAGGATCCCGGTCCAGGGAAACGGTGTGTCGGTATCGACGGGAAGCACCAGGGCCTTCTGGGCCGGTTCGAGCTGTTCCCAGAACGCGGTCGGCCCGCCCAGTTCGACCAGTCCCAGCACCAGCACACCCAGGCAGCCGGCGATCATCACCGTGCACTGGATCATGTCGGTGTAGACCACCGCGGCCAGCCCGCCGACGATCGTGTAGGCTCCCACCAGCACGGCGGTGGCCAGGATGCAGGTCGTTTCGCCCCATCCGAACAGCTCGGACATCATCCGCGCGCTGGCCAGCAGCATCACGCCCAGGTTGCAGGCCATGAAGATCTGCCAGCAGATCGACAGGGCGGTGCGGACCCGCACGTCGAAGCGTTTTTCGAGGTACTCGGGGATCGTCGCCACGCCCATCCGCCAGAAGAACGGGATGAAGACCAGGGCCCCGATGATCATCGCCGGCACGCAACCGATCCACTCGAAGTTCGCCACCGCCATTCCGTGGTCGTAGGCGGCTCCACCCACACCGATGATGTCGGGGCCGCCGATATCCGTGGCAACCAGCGACATGCCAATCGCCCACCAGGGCAGCCTGCGTCCGCCCAGGAAGAAGTCCTCGCCGGTGCGGATCGAGCGGCCGATCCAGAGGCCGACTCCGAGCGTGCCGGCCAGGTAGAGACCCAGCAGCACGAAATCCAGGGGCGTGAGCGTGGTGGACATCGACCGAGTCCGCCTGTCATAGTCGAAACCGCGGGAACGCCCGGAGTGGTGCACCGAGCGGTTTGCGGTGGGTGTTGGAGAGATCATCGACCGGGCCTCCGCGCGATTCAACCCCGACCATCCACCGGCCACTGCCTGTTTCCGGTTCCTTACCCCCCGCTTTCGAGTCTCCGATGCCGCATCCCCGTTTCCTCCACCTGGTGATCCTCTGCCTGTCGTCGTGCTGCGCGGGCGAATCCGCGTCGGCGGCCAACTGGCCCGACTTTCGGGGTCCGGCCGGTGACGGACGAGCCACCGCGGCGCGGTTGCCGCTGAGTTGGAGCGAAACGGAAAACGTGAGATGGAAGTCCGAACTGCCGGGGCAGGGTTGGTCGACACCGGTTGCCTGGGATGACCAGCTGTGGATGACCTCGGCCGAGGACGACGGGAAGTCCCTGCTGGTGCTGTGTGTCGGAAGCGACGGCAAGGTGCGACACCGGGTGAAGGTGTTCACCGTCGAGAAGCCCGTTCCGATCAACCAGCTCAACAGCCACGCCAGTCCGTCGCCGGTGATCGAGGCGGGCCGGGTCTACGTTCACTTCGGGACCAACGGCACCGCCTGCCTGGACACCGCCACCGCAAGGGTTCTCTGGACCCGTCGCGACGTGAATCTTGATCACCAGGAAGGCGCCGGGTCGTCTCCGATCCTCTTCGGCGACCTGCTGATTTTCCATTGCGACGGACGTGACCGGCAGTACATCGCGGCGCTGGAGAAGACGACGGGCAAGACCGCCTGGCAGGTCAAGCGATCGATCGACCTTTCGAAGGTTCCATCCCACGCTCGCAAGGCGTTTTCGACGCCGCTGCTGGTCGGCAGCGGCAAGTCCCCCGTGCTGGTCAGCCCGGCTGCCCAGGGGTGCTACGCCTACGATCCTCACACGGGTCGCGAATTGTGGCACCTGGAGTACAAGGGTTTTTCGTCAGTGCCGAGACCGGTAACCGCCGGTGGCCTGGTCTACGTGATCACGGACTTCGCCCGGCCGCACCTGCTGGCCATTCGTCCCGACGGCCGTGGGGACGTCACCAAGTCACACGTCAGCTGGTCGGCCACAGCCCAGATGCCCTCGACGCCGTCGCCGGTCGTCGCCGACGGGTTGATCTACACGGTCACCGACAAGGGAGGCGTGGCCTGCTGCCTGGATGCGGTCACCGGCAAGCTGCAGTGGCGACACCGGCTGGGCGGCAATTTCAGCGCCTCGCCGATTGTCGCCGGCGACCGGGTCTACTTCTTCGACCGCAAGGGGACCACGACCGTGATGCAGCGTGGACGCCAAGCCAAGGTGCTTGGCGTGAACCGTCTCGCCGCCGGCCTGATGGCCTCGCCGACGGTCGTTGGCGATGGCCTGTATCTCAGGACCCGCAGCGGCCTGTACCGGATCGAAGCCACCGGCCGCTAGCCGATCGGCCGCCCCCGGTTGCCTCGATCTCGGTCCCCGTTGAATTCGTCGCCCGGCGAATCAGGCGTCGACTTTCTTCTTGCGAGGCTGCTCTTTCTTCTTGCGGGGCTGCTCTTTCTGAGACTTCTTGTCACGTCCGGGTCGTTGTGGACGATCTTGACCGCCCCGCGGCCCGCGGCCGGCTCCTTCGGGTCGAGCACCACGATTGCGGAAACGCTCGAAGACTTTCTCGAGCTCACCCCGGTCGAGTGCACCATCCTTGTTGGCATCGCCGCGTTCGAGCAATCCGGCCATGTTGTCGGACAATTCAGCTTTTTCGAGTTTTCCGTTTTTGTTACGATCCAACCGTTCGATTAGGCTGCCGGCATTCGGAGGTTGACGCCGCTGCTGACCAGCCTGGCCAGCCTGACCCGGTCGGCCACCGGCACCCCCGGCACCCCCGCGACCAGCCTGTCCCGGTCGGCCACCGGCACCCCCGGCACCCCCGCGACCAGCCTGACCCGGAGCTCCGGGCCGTCCACCGGACGCTCCTCGTCCACCGGACGCTCCTCGTCCACCGGACGCTCCTCGTCCACCTGCTCGTCCACCGGACGCTCCTCGTCCACCTGACGCTCCTCGTCCACCTGACGCTCCTCGTCCACCGGACGCTCCTCGTCCACCTGCTCGTCCACCTGCTCGTCCGCCGGACGCTGCTCGTCCGCCGGACGCTCCTCGTCCACCACGGCCGAATCCAGGTCGACCGCCGGGTTGGCCGGGACCACCGTCGCCGAATTGGGGCCTGGGCAGTTCGTCGGAGGTGATACGGCCGTCGCGGTTACGGTCCATTCGTTTCAGTGTCTCGGCAACGTTGTTGATTTCCTCTGACGAGAGGGATCCGTCGCGGTTTCGGTCGAAGATCGAGATCAGCGGATGGGTGGCTCCACGTCCACCGGGTCCCGAGTTTCCTTCGGGTCGCCGACGTTCACCTCGTTCGCCGCCGGGTCGGGAGCCGGGGCGGTCTCCACCACGTCGAGCATCCGGCCGTCCGGGTCGATTGCCTTCGCCACGTGCTTCGGGTCGTCGTTTCCGTTCGCCTTCGCGACGTGCGTCGGGCCGTCGTTTCCGTTCGCCTTCGCCACGTGCTTCGGGTCGTCGTTTCCGTTCGCCTTCGCCACGTGCTTCGGGTCGTCGTTTCCGTTCGCCTTCGCCACGTGCTTCGGGCCGTCGTTTCCGTTCCCCTTCGCGCCGTGCCTTGGGTTGATTCCGGGGAGCGTCTTTCTTGGCTGCGGCCGGCTTTTTCTTCTTGGGGGGCGCTTTCTTGTCGCCGTCATCGGCGGAGGTCGGCAGGCTGAGCAGAACGGCCAGCCCGAGAACGGCCGTGGCCACGATCAGGGTCTTCTTCAGCGAAGTCATAATAGTCTCCCGATTCAGAGTTCCCGGCCCGCCAGGAAGTCAGGTGTCTTTAGGGTGAATTGTGAGTTGAGGTGAGAGGATCGGCGGTGTGTTCGGGCTGACATTTCCATCATAGGTGGTCGTGACGGGAATTGTTCCCTCGAATGTTTCGGATGGCCTAGTTCCGCCCGGCCCGCGTGGCCTTGGCGAGCACGATGTCGAAAGTGGCCAGCTGGTACTTGCCGCGACCGACCGTTTTCTCCTGGGGAGCGATCAGCAGGTTGGACTGGCGAGCCGACCGGTCACGGGCGAGGTAGGGATCACCCTTGAAGTAGAGCTGGGTGATCAGCCTGCCGTAACCGGGGGCCTGGACCATGTAGTGGATGTGGGCCGGGCGGACGCCGCCACCGGCGCGGTAGGCGGCCGGGCGGATCGTCTCGTACTCGTAGTACCCCGTCTCGTCGGTCACCAGCCGGATCCGGTTCCGGAACTCGTGCCACTTGGGTGGCTGCCTCGGATCGGTCATGTCGTAACGGCCCTTGTGGTCGGCCTGCCAGACGTCGAGCACGGCGTTCCGAATCGGCTTCTTGGTGTCCAAGCCCCACAGCCGGCCGCGGACGACCAGCGTGGTCCCCTCGGCCAGCGGTGCCGTCACCTTGCCGCGGAAGGGAGATCCAGGGACGTAGAACGGGCCAAGGATGTCCGGGTGAGTCGGTTCCCAGGCGGCGGCCGGGGCGACCTGGGGAATCCCCTTCTTGTCCAGGAAATCCCGGTAGTTGTGGAGATCGGGCGTGGCGTCGGTCGGAGCCGCTTCTTCGGCCAGCAGCAGGGATCCGCTGCCGGCAACGGCCAATCCGGCCAGCCCCTGGCACAAGATGTCTCGTCGGTTCAGGTCTGTCACGCGTCTCTCCGAATACAGGATCTTCTCGTCCGCAGTGGTCAATTGCTCGGGCGGCGTCGCCGCGAACCACCGGAGTCGGTGACCGGGATGGCCGTCTTCCAGTTCACGCCCAGTTGCTGTCCCCTAACGATGTGCTGACGCATGGTCTTCTGCTGGAATTCGGAGACCAGCAGCGCGAAATCGATGGCATCACCCAGTTCGGCGGGCGTGGTGTCGGGGTCGACGGCCGAGATCAGCTGGCCGTTGTTGCCGTAGGTTCCGGGTTGCACGATCAGGATGCCCGGCTTCTGTGTCTTGCCTGCCAGGCTCTTGAGTTCTTCGGCCCTGGTGGCCACGCAGAACTGGATCTGACCGATGTGGTTCTTGTCCCAGGCAAGCGTGGCGAGTTGCTGTTGCAGTTTTGTGCGAACGGCTTGGTCGGGTGAGTAGATGATTGCCAGCGGCGTGTTGTCGCAGGAGCTGACGTTCAGGCCCAACCGGACGTTGGGCAACAGCGGCAGAGGACGCGGGGCCGTCTTGGTGGACGGGTATTTCTTGAGGATCTGCTTCATGGCCGCTGCCATCTGGTCCGGGGACCGGAAGGCGAACCCCGGGCTGCGGCCGGTACGACACAGCCGGGTTTTTGCGTCGGGGCCGAGCATGGCGAAGACAGTGTTTTCGAGGTTCCCCGATCGGCCGCGGAACAGGCTCTCTAGGAACGGGGCCTCGATGGCATTCTCGTAGGTCAGCGGACGGATGCAGACAAATTCTCGGCTGGCAGCGATCACGCCGGCGTGGGACAGGTAACTCCTGTCCATCTGTTGCTTGCCGGGTCACCAGAT
>Ga0310124_10001284_pt1 | contig 17480 bp, 13 predicted proteins | sample CB11b_AW_Bot5_MG_FD_203507 | JGI IMG/M metagenome (GOLD analysis project Ga0310124, IMG submission 203507) | Marine microbial communities from Western Arctic Ocean, Canada - CB11b_AW_Bot5 | ecosystem: Environmental > Aquatic > Marine > Oceanic | place: Canada: Western Arctic Ocean | collected... | reverse complement strand
TCTTAGTGTGCTAAGATAATCAATTCGTTTTGCTGGCGTAGCTCAGCTCGGTAGAGCAGCTGATTTGTAATCAGCAGGTCGGGGGTTCAAATCCCTTCGCCAGCTCCACAGGAAGCGCGGGCGAGCCTCAAGGCTATATTTTGGTAGGCGGGCGGCTTGGCGTCCGTACCGGCTTAACAGGGGCGGGTCGGTTTAGGAGGTTCGGGTCGGTTATTGAAGTGAACACCATCCGGTAGAAAGATAACGACAGTTTACATATCAGTATTGAGATGCACTCAGCGTTCGGCACAGCGGTAATCTGACGTCGGACGATGGTTGACTTTGGCGAGGTTGCGGAGCGGTCAAACGCAACAGACTGTAAATCTGTCGCCCTAGCGGCTTCGGAGGTTCGAATCCTCCCCTCGCCACCAGCTTTGTGTGTGTCGAGTGCGGTAACTGGGTCTGGTGTTGCGGCGGTGGTAACAGGTTGTCATGGATATTAAGGAACGGGCAGGCGGGAGTAACTCAGTGGTAGAGTCACAGCCTTCCAAGCTGTTGGTCGCGGGTTCGATCCCCGTCTCCCGCTCCAGATTTAGCTTGGCTGCAAGTCAGGTTATGGCAGTTTTTGGAGACGGGTGCTTCATTGCACCGGTTTACTTGGAGCGTGATACGGGCCGATGTAGCTCAGCGGTAGAGCGCGTCCTTGGTAAGGACGAGGTCACCGGTTCAAGCCCGGTCATCGGCTCCAGATATTTGTTTGAGTCGTTGTCTTAGAGCGCGAACGCAATCGGGACCAAAGGAAGCTCGGAGTTTGTAGAGAGGCTTACGAACGATGGCGAAAGAAAAATTCGATCGATCGAAACCGCACGTAAACATTGGCACGATCGGGCATATTGATCACGGGAAGACGACGCTGACGGCCGCGATAACAGCGGTGATGGCAAAGCACGATCCGACGAATTCGGTTCGGACGTTTGACTCGATTGATAACGCACCGGAAGAGCGGGAACGAGGTATCACGATCGCGACTGCGCACGTTGAGTACACGACAGAAAACAGACACTATGCGCACGTTGACTGTCCGGGACACGCCGACTACATCAAAAATATGATCACAGGGGCGGCGCAGATGGATGGCGGGATTTTGGTAGTGGCAGCCACGGATGGTCCAATGCCTCAGACACGGGAGCATATCCTTTTGGCTCGGCAGGTAGGAGTGCCGTCGCTAGTGGTGTTTTTGAATAAGGTGGATGCGGTCGATGATCCAGAACTCTTGGAATTAGTTGAACTGGAAGTACGGGAGCTGTTGAGTTCCTATGATTTCCCAGGAGATGACATTCCGGTGGTGCAAGGTTCGGCGCTGAAGGCGTTGGAAGGTGATGAGGCGGGTGAAAAATCTATTGATGCGCTAATGGCCGCGGTAGATGCTTATATACCGCAGCCGGATCGAGATATAGACAAGCCATTTTTGATGCCGATTGAAGATGTGTTTTCGATCTCCGGGCGAGGCACGGTTGTAACGGGTCGGGTAGAACGCGGCAAGGTGTTAGTTAGTGAAGAAATTGAAATAGTTGGGTTTAAAGATACTGAAAAGAAAGTTGTGACCGGTGTTGAGATGTTCCGGAAGCTCCTTGATGCAGGTGAGGCAGGCGACAATATTGGAGTATTGCTCCGCGGGACCGAAAAGGACGATGTGGAGCGCGGCCAAGTATTGGCGAAGCCGGGGTCGATCACTCCGCACACGAAGTTCAAGGGTGAGGTGTATGTCCTGAATAAGGATGAAGGAGGACGACACACCCCGTTTTTCAATGGGTATCGACCACAGTTTTATTTACGGACGACGGATGTGACAGGTGTGGCGACTTTACCGGATGGTGTGGAAATGGTTATGCCTGGCGATAGTGTGAGTATTGAAGTTGAATTGATTACACCGGTAGCCCTTGAAAAAGGCCTCAGATTCGCGATTCGCGAAGGTGGGCGCACGGTCGGCTCCGGAACAATTGCAGAAATCGTGGAATAAATAGGTTTCAAAATGCGGAATATCGTAATTTTGGCGTGTACTGAGTGTAAGCGTCGTAACTACAGTACGACGAAAAATAAGCGGACCACGACTGACCGCTTGGAGTTTAAAAAATATTGCCGGTGGTGTCGTTCGCATAAACCGCATAGGGAGACGAAATAGGCCAGTAGCTCAATTGGTAGAGCACCGGTCTCCAAAACCGGGGGCTGGGGGTTCGAGTCCCTCCTGGCCTGCCAGTATCGTGAAGTAATTCGACATCGAGCGACACTTGATCGTGTCGATGTTTTTGGAGAAGCGTTATTGTGAAGTCGGCGATGATGGAAAGCACGCGTGATGTTTCAGCTAACGGGATTTTAGGCTGGTATGGGCGAACGCGGACTTTTCTTACTCAGGTTCGTAATGAAGTGGATCGCGTTACCTGGCCGACATGGAAGGAAGTTCAAGCCACGACGTTTGTGGTCATTCTGTTTGCGCTCATGTCTGGGGTTTATCTGTGGGGGATTGACCTTGTCATTGATCGGTTGGCTCGCGGATTATTTACGATGTTTGGTGGGTCATGACGGAAGTCATTACGAAGCAGTGGTACATCGTTCACACGTACTCCGGATTTGAGAAGAAAGTATCCGAGTCTCTGCGACAGCGAGTTCAGGCGTATGGGCTAGAGAACGATATAGGTGAGGTTCTTATCCCAACAGAGGATGTTATTGAGATGCGGGGAGGAAAAAAAGTTGTTACCACGAAGCGATTTTTCCCCGGCTACATTCTGGTTAAGATGAATATGTCGGACGATGGGTGGCATGTTGTTAAGAACACGCCTAAGGTGACTGGGTTTGTAGGGGCAGGCGCAAAACCGACGCCGCTTACGCAAGAGGAAGTTGACCAGATTCTTCTTCAAGTAACGGTTGCAGCAGAAAAACCGAAACCAAAGTACACCTTTGATAGAGGCGACCAAGTGCGTATTAATGAAGGTCCGTTTACGAGCTTTAACGGTGTTGTTGATGATGTGAATATCGACCGCAATACACTGAAGGTGATGGTTACGATTTTTGGACGGGCGACACCTGTTGAGCTCGATTTTTTGCAGGTCGAAAAACTATAGGGATTAGCGGTGGCAAAGAAAGAGATCGGACAGATTAAGATTCAGATTGCAGCTGGTAAAGCAACTCCTGCACCGCCGGTAGGGACGGCTTTGGGTCCTCACGGCATTAACATCATGGATTTTTGCAAAGCATTTAATGCCAAAACAGCGGGGCAAGAAGGATTAATTATTCCAGCGGTCGTGACAATTTATGCTGACCGGTCTTACAGCTTTATTACCAAGACTCCTCCGGCGGCCGTGTTGCTGAAGCGCGCTGCGAACATTGCAAAAGGTTCTGGTGAACCGAATAAGAACAAGGTGGGGACGGTGACGAGGAGGCAGGTCGAAGAGATTGCGAAGACGAAAATGCGTGATTTGAATGCAAATTCGATGGATATGGCGGTCAATATCATTGCCGGTACAGCACGTTCGATGGGGCTGGAGGTAGAAGGGTAAGTAGCTACTTGAATCGGTAGCTTCTGTGTAAATCATGTCCAAGACTGGAAAGCAATTCGCCGCGGCTAAAGTAAAGGTTGAAGACAGGTTCTATTTGATCGCAGAAGCCGTGCCGCTTCTACAGAGTCTGAAATTCGCTAAGTTCGATGAGACGGTAGAGATGACGATGCGTCTAGGTGTGGATCCGAAGCATGCCGACCAAATGGTTCGCGGGACTGTTGTCTTGCCGCATGGACTGGGACGCAGCAAGAAAGTGATCGTGATTGCCAGCGGGGATAAGCAGAAAGAAGCACAGGATGCAGGTGCGGATGATGTTGGTGGCGAAGAGCTTGTTCAAAAGATTCAGGGTGGCTGGATGGATTTTGAGGCAATCGTTGCAACTCCGGATATGATGCGCGAGGTTGGAAAACTCGGACGAGTACTCGGCCCGCGTGGCTTGATGCCTAATCCAAAGACCGGGACGGTGACGGTTGATGTTGCTAAGGCGGTTGAAGAGATTAAGGCTGGCAAGGTTGAGTACCGGGTTGATAAAGCCGGTGTGGTTCATGCCCCGATAGGAAAAACATCTTTTGATAAGCAAAAGTTGATCGATAATGCGAATGCGCTGGCAGCCAGTGTGCTGAAGGCAAAACCAGTGGCCGCGAAAGGCAAGTATGTTAAAGGGATCCATCTGTCATCGACAATGGGGCCTGGTATCCGGATAGACACGGTGAGCGTTGAGGCAGGGGCGAAGGATAGGGATGGCGATCACTAGAGAACAAAAAACCGAGCAGCTTAGCAATCTAAAGGCTGAGTTTAGCGCTACAGAGAGTGTGATTCTGCTCGACTACAAGGGGCTTGATGTTCCGCAAGCCACTGAACTTCGCCGAAAGGTTAGTGATGCACAAGCTCGCTATCGCGTTGTCAAGAATTCACTTGCCAAGCGAGCTGTTAAAGGCACCCCTTTTGAATCACTGGATAACCACTTTGTAGGGACAACCGCGGTTGCTTATAGCAGTGACGACCCGGTGGTGCTGGCGAAAGCGCTCATTGATTTCGCTAAAACCACACCGGCGTTAACTGTTAAGGTCGCTGTTGTCCAAGGGCAGGAAATTGAAGCCAAAGGTGTGGCTGATCTGGCGACGCTTCCTGGGAAGCTTGAACTCCAAGCAAAACTGCTGATGGTGCTTCAAGCACCGATGACGCAGCTGGTTCAGGTTCTAAATGCGGTGCCTCGAGATTTTATGAATGTTTTGGGTCAGATTGAGAAAAAGAAGTCGGAGGAGGAAGGCTGAGCAAATGGCTGAAGTAACTCAAGATCAAGTAGTGGACTACATTAAAGAAATGTCGGTACTCGAGTTGTCTGGACTTGTGAAGAAGCTCGAAGATGAACTCGGAGTGTCGGCAGCGATGCCAGTGGCAGTTGCGGGAGCGGCTGCACCGGGGGCTGCTCCTGAAGCGGCAGAGGAGCAAACCGAATTTACCGTTAATTTGACTGAGGTCGGAGCGAAAAAGATCAACGTGATCAAAGCTGTTCGTGAAGTCACCAGTCTCGGCCTCAAGGAGGCAAAAGACCTTGTTGAGAGTGCGCCGAAGGCTATTAAGGAAGGCATTCCTAAGGATGAAGCCGAGGCACTGGTGAAGAAGTTTGAAGGAGTCGGCGCCAAGGTAGAAATCAAGTAAACCGAGGTCTACTAAAGCAATATCTAAGCGTGCCGTTTTGTGGGGTGTGCTTGATATACACCGTCTGTCCGGCGGGGTCCGGGCAGACATGATGGTACTTAGGCATCGAAATGCTGCTTAGGCACCGAATTTTAATTTTTAGTTATTGCCACTCGGTTCTTTCCCTAATCGAAGTAGAGGAACTCAACCGTGCACCAAATTCTACCTAAAAACGTTTATCGCGAACGCATCGATTTTTCAAAGATTCTTACCACTGTTCCGATTCCGGACCTCATCGAGATTCAGCGGAAGTCGTTTGAGCGTTTTCTCCAAATGAATTGGATGCCTGGCGATCGAGATGACGCCGGTCTTCAATCTGTCTTTAAGTCAGTTTTCCCGATCAGTGATTTCCGTGAGAACTCATCACTTGAGTTTCTCGATTACTCGATCGGTAACTGGGAACCGGTAGCTGATGTCCCAGGGGTCCAATATCACGTCGTCCGTGAAGTGGATGGGAAACGGTTTGGCCTCAAGCTCAAGTACGACGTTGAAGAATGTCAAGAGCGGGGGATGACCTATGCGGTCCAGCTTAAAGTCACGATACGGCTCGTAGTCTGGAATAAAGACCCAGAGACTGGCGTTAAGACGATTCGAGATATTAAGGAACAAGAAGTTTACTTCGGCGACATTCCTTTGATGACCGACGGCGGTACCTTCATCATCAACGGTACCGAACGAGTCATCGTTTCACAGCTGCATCGATCTCCTGGTGCGTTTTTTCATTCTGAAGACAAGTCATCGTTTGTGGCGCAAATCATTCCATATCGTGGCTCGTGGGTGGAATTTGAGTACGACGCGAAGAACTTGCTTTATATTCGGATTGATCGGAAGAGAAAGTTCCTCGCGACGGTGTTTTTGCGTGCACTGGGTTTGCAGTCTTCGGATGAGATAATCAGAGCTTTTTATGTTGTTGACCGTATTGCGACCAATGGGACAGCACTCGAATGGAGTTTAAGCGATAGCCTGAAAGGAAAAAAAGTTGGTTTAGATATCGAGGTTCCTGGTACTGACCTCGTGATCAAAAAAGACAAGAAGTTGACGCGTGCTGCAATCGACGGCCTTAGGCAGGCAGGAGTAGAGACGGTTGAGGTCGCAGAGTCAGAAGTCGAAGGTGCCTTTACGGTTACCGATATCGTGGACCCCGAGACGGGAGAGGTGATTCTCGAAGCGAACGAGGAGATTACGCCACGCATTGTGCTGATGGCTCAGGAGAAGAAAGTTGAAGCCATAGAAGTCTTCTTTCCTGAGAAGGATAAGGTTGGTCCTGTCCTGTCAACGACACTGAAGAAGGATGCTACGCGGACGCATGAGGAGGCACTGATTGAAATTTATCGACGTTTAAGGCCTGGGGATCCTCCAACATTAGATAGTTCGCGCTCCTTATTTGAGGGCATGTTTTTCAATGCTCAAAAATACGATTTTTCTCGCGTGGGTCGGCTCAAACTTAATACCAAGCTTGGTCTCGAAACACCCTTGGATGAAAAAGTTCTAAATCCGCAGGATTTCTACGAAGTTATTAGGTATCTCCTTACCTTGCGTGGAAATCCATCAAACGTTGATGACATCGATCATTTGGGTAACCGTCGGGTTCGGTCGGTTGGTGAATTGCTTGAGAACCAATTTAGAATCGGCTTGGTTCGGATGGAGCGGGCTATTAAGGAAAAGATGTCCGTCTATCAGGAAATGGCGACGGCCATGCCTCATGATCTCATCAATGCGAAGCCAGTTATGGCTGCGATTCGTGAGTTTTTTGGGTCATCGCAACTTTCGCAATTTATGGACCAAACCAATCCTCTTTCAGAGATCACGCATAAGCGGCGGTTGTCAGCTCTTGGGCCTGGTGGCCTTTCTCGTGAACGTGCCGGTTTTGAGGTGAGAGATGTTCATCCAACGCATTACGGCCGAATCTGCCCGATTGAAACGCCAGAAGGGCCAAATATTGGTCTGATTTCCTCGTTGTCTTGCTACGCAAGAATTAACGAATTTGGGTTTATTGAATCTCCTTACCGCAAGGTTAAGAACGGTCGGGCCGTTGATTTCGTTTGTATTACTGATGCTGGTGGAACGAAATATCAAGTTGGTGACATTGTAGAAATGGCAGAAGTTGAAAGTGAGAATGCAAGCCTGAGTCGAAAGAAACGCGCTGCTGAATTTGAACCGCATTCTTTCTATCTTTCGGCGTGGGAAGAGGACCGGTATGTCATTGCTCAGGCGAATGCTCGCCTTGATGAGGACGGTAATTTAATTGATGACCGTATTAGTTCCAGGCAAGCGGGCGATTTCCTTCTTTCGCCGCGTGAAAATATTGAATTTATTGATGTCTCTCCAAAGCAGTTGGTGTCTGTCGCTGCGTCGTTAATACCATTTCTAGAAAACGATGATGCGAATCGAGCGCTCATGGGCTCGAACATGCAGCGGCAGGCAGTGCCTCTGTTACAGGCTCGAGCGCCATTCGTTGGAACTGGAATGGAATACATTACGGCTCGAGATTCAGGAGCAGTGGTAACAGCGAAACGTGGTGGTAGCGTGGATTATGTTGATTCACGACGGGTCGTAGTGCGAGTTGACAGTGAGCACATTGAAAGTCCTGATCTTTCGAATCAGCTAGGTGCTGATATCTACAACATGACGAAGTTCCGTCGATCCAATCAGAACACTTGTATTAATCAAAGGCCTATTGTGCGAGTTGGGCAAAAAGTTGAGACAGGTCAGGTGCTTGCTGACGGACCCTGTACTGAATTGGGTGAGTTGGCTCTCGGTCGTAACGTTCTGGTGGCGTTCATGCCCTGGCGTGGTTATAACTTTGAAGATGCGATCTTGGTTTCTGAGCGGATGGTTCGAGATGATTACTACACCTCGATCCACATTGAAGAATTCGAGATTGAATCTCGTGACACGAAACTTGGCCCGGAGGAAATCACGAGGGATATACCTAATGTCTCAGAAGGATTTCTTAATGACCTCGATGAAAGCGGCATTATTCGTATAGGTGCGTACGTCAAACCTTCAGACATTCTTGTCGGGAAAGTCACTCCAAAAGGTGAGACGCAGTTGACGCCGGAGGAGAAACTTCTTCGGGCGATTTTCGGTGAAAAGGCAGGCGACGTTCGCGATGCTTCGTTGCTCTGTCCGCCTGGAATTGAGGGGATCGTTGTAGCCGTTAAGATTTTCTCCCGTAAGGGTATCGACAAGGACGAACGGGCCAAGGCGATTGAGTCCGAAGATCTTGAGATGCTAGAAAAAAATCTCAAAGATGAGATTCGTATTCTGCATGATGAAGTTAAGAAACGATTGGTACCGATGCTTAGCGGACAGTCGTTGGCTGCTGATCTTCATAATGACGTTGGTTCGGAGCGTTTGCTTGAACAAGGTGCGGTGCTAAGTGAAGATACAATTGCCGCGCTTTCCTATTCTGACCTTGTGCGCGCACGTATCAAGACCGGCGATTCAAATCTAGAGAATGAACTTAAGAAGATCGAAGACCGTACAGACCAACAGGTAGAAGCCATCCGACAGCTGTTTGAGGAAAAGAAGGAGAAAATTAGTCGGGGTGATGAACTACCTCCTGGAGTTATCAAAATGGTCAAGGTGTTTGTTGCCATGAAACGGAAATTATCTGTTGGCGACAAAATGGCTGGGCGGCATGGTAATAAAGGTGTCATCGCTCGTATCTTGCCTGAAGAAGACATGCCGCATTTGCCTGACGGCACCCCTGTTGAAATTGTGCTTAATCCGTTGGGTGTGCCCTCTCGGATGAACGTAGGTCAGATTCTTGAGACGCATCTCGGCTGGGCTGCTCAGGCACTCGGTCTCCACTTTGCGACACCGGTATTTGATGGTGCGGGTGAGGCTGAGATAAAAAAATGGCTAGTTAAAGCAGGGTTGCCGAAGAGTGGGAAGACCATGCTTCGTGACGGTATGACGGGTGAAGAATTCGAACAAAATGTCACCGTCGGGTATATCTATATGCTCAAGTTGTCTCATTTGGTTGACGACAAGATCCATGCTCGTTCGATCGGGCCTTATTCGTTGATCACGCAGCAACCGCTCGGTGGTAAAGCGCAGTTCGGTGGGCAGCGATTTGGCGAGATGGAGGTATGGGCGCTAGAGGCTTACGGGGCAGCCCATATATTGCAGGAGCTTTTGACCGCCAAATCGGACGATGTCACCGGGCGCGCCAAGATCTATGAAGCGATCGTTAAAGGTGATGCATCGTTTACGCCTGGGTTGCCGGAGTCTTTTAACGTGCTTATTAGAGAGCTCCAGGCGCTTTGCTTGGATGTTGACCTGATCAAGACCAAAAAGCCCGTAATCGAGGCAGTAGCGAGCGATTCTAAGTTAGAAGATGAGAGCAGTGATGATACCGATGGCACGATTGAAGTGCCAACTGGTGCTGAGATTTAGTTCTAGGAAGGGACTTCATGCGACCGACTTTTGCAGACAGAGGCTCTCTGAGCGTAGATTTTGATGCGATTCGAATTAGTCTCGCTTCGCCAGAAAAGATCTTGTCATGGTCACACGGCGAGGTTACGAAACCCGAAACGATTAACTATCGTACGTTCAAGCCTGAGAGAGATGGGCTGTTTTGCGCGAAAATATTTGGCCCAGTAAATGATTGGGAATGCTTGTGCGGTAAATACAAGCGTATGAAGCACCGCGGCGTTATTTGTGACAAATGTGGTGTCGAAGTAACCCAGGCGAAAGTTCGGCGTGAGCGTCTCGGGCATATCAAGCTTGCTACGCCCGTTAGCCATGTTTGGTTTTTTAAGGGGCTTCCTAGTCGTATTGGTCACTTGCTTGATATTTCGTTGCGTGATCTGGAGCGAGTTCTCTATTTTGAGGCATATGTTGTTGTAGATCCTGGGGATACCGACCTCAAACAGAATCAGCTCTTAAACGAGGAGCAGTGTCGTAAAGCTAGGGAAGAGCACGGTGTAAAGTTCGACGCTCAGATGGGCGCAGAGGCGATCAAGGAATTGTTGCGTCAGGTCGAAGTGGAGGATCTTGCCGAAGAGTTGCGCGTCATGATGCGTAGCGAAACGTCAGCGCAGAAAAAGCTTAAGTTTGCGAAACGCCTGAAAGTGGTCGATTCATTTCGACGTTCTACGAACAAGCCAGAATGGATGATTCTTGATGTTATCCCTGTAATTCCTCCTGAGTTGCGGCCTCTGGTGCCGCTTGACGGTGGCCGATTCGCCACGTCTGATCTGAATGACTTGTATCGGCGTGTTATCAACCGTAACAACCGGTTAAAGAAACTGATGGAACTGAAGGCGCCTGATGTGATTATCCGTAATGAGAAGCGGATGTTGCAGGAGGCGGTTGATGCCTTGTTTGATAATGGTCGGCGGGGTCGTGTTCTTCGTGGTGCCAATAATCGTCCACTGAAGTCGCTTTCCGATACTTTGAAGGGAAAACAAGGTCGCTTTCGTCAGAATCTACTCGGGAAGCGGGTTGATTATTCAGGGCGTTCAGTGATCGTCGTTGGCCCTGAACTCAAGCTCAACCAGTGCGGTCTGCCGAAAAAAATGGCACTCGAATTATTTAAACCTTTCATCTACAACAAACTCGAACAACGTGGCATGGTTGCGACGATCAAGCAGGCGAAAGAGATGGTCGAGCAGTACGAGCCGGCCGTATGGGACATTCTTGAAGACGTTATTCGAGAGCATCCGGTCTTACTTAATCGTGCGCCGACACTGCATCGACTTGGAATACAAGCCTTCGAGCCGGTGCTAGTTGAAGGGAAGGCGATTCGGATTCATCCGCTTGTGTGTACCGCCTTTAATGCTGACTTTGATGGCGACCAAATGGCTGTGCATGTGCCGTTGTCTCCGGAAGCGCAAATAGAGGCTTCAGTTTTGATGATGTCTTCGAACAACGTCATGTCGCCTTCAAACGGTGCGCCTATCACTGTTCCGTCACAGGACATTGTTCTTGGGTGTTACTACCTAACGAAGAGTAAACCTGGCGCTAAAGGTGACGGCCGAGTGTTTGGTAGTCCGGACGAAGTGATTTCAGCGTTGGATTCCGGTTATGTAGAGACACTGACGCCGATCAAGCTGCGCGTTAATGGTTTGTTTATGGACTTGACGACAGAGCGAGACGATCAGGATCTTCTTCATGCGAATGTTAAACACATTAAAGGTGAACGAATGGAGACTACTGTTGGGCGTGTTGTTTTTAACGACGCCCTACCTGACGTCCTCCCATATTTTAATGGTCTCCTTAAAAAGAAAGGTTTACAGCAGGTTGTTCAGTACTGCTACTTAAAACATGGTCTTGAGCTCACGGTAAAAATGCTTGATTCGCTTAAAGATCTTGGCTTTTTGTACGCTACAAAGTCAGGTCTTTCGATAGGGATCGACGACCTTGTTATTCCGAAAGAGAAAGCTGAGCTTGTTGCTCGCGCGAAAACCGAAGTGATTCGTGTGGAGCAGCAGTACCTTGAAGGCGCGATTACAAATGGTGAACGCAAGAACAAAGTTATTGGAATTTGGTCTGAAGCGACCGAGAAAATTGCCGATGAAATGTTCAATGAGATGAAAGATCTTGCCGAAACCGAAGACGGGCGCTTTTTCAACCCGGTTTTCATCATGGCGGATTCTGGCGCCCGGGGGAGTAAACAGCAGATTCGTCAGTTGGCGGGCATGCGTGGTTTGATGGCTAAGCCATCTGGGGAGATTATTGAGACTCCAATTACGTCGAACTTTCGAGAAGGGTTGGACGTGTTGCAGTATTTCATTTCAACGCATGGAGCGCGGAAGGGTTTGGCTGATACCGCGCTTAAAACAGCTGATTCAGGGTACCTCACGCGGCGGCTCGTTGATGTGGCCCAAGACGTCATTATTTCTGAAATTGATTGCGGCACACTTGATGGCATTGAGTCGAAAGCGATTGTCGAAAGTGGTGAGATTATTGAGCCGCTACGAGATCGGATTATTGGTCGCGTGATTCTGGAGGCCGTCTATGATCCTTTTAATGGCGAAGTGATTGCTGAGGCTAATACTGAAATAGGTGAGGAGCTCGCATCTGATATACAAGAAGCTGGTATTGAAAAGGTTAAGATTCGGTCGGTTTTGACCTGTGCCTCGAGGCGGGGCGTTTGCGCCCGTTGTTATGGTCGGGATTTGGCGACTGGTAAGTTAGTTGAATTGGGTTTAGCGGCCGGTGTCATTGCTGCGCAATCAATTGGCGAACCTGGGACGCAGTTGACGATGCGGACCTTCCATATCGGTGGAACGGCGTCCCGGGTATCTCAACAGTCAACACTAGAAAGTAAACATGCAGGCACGGCTCGGTACGAGGGTGTTCAGCTTGTTGAGAAGAAAGATCGTTCGCTTGTTGTGATCAATAGAACAGGCTCGCTTGTTGTGCAGGATTCAAAGGGACGTGATCGAGAGCGTTATCAGTTGGTCTACGGTGCGAATTTGAAAGTGCGGGATGGCCAAGATGTTGAACCTGGGCAAATTCTAGTCGAATGGGATCCGTACACTTTTTCGATCTTGACGGAGCAGTCTGGAACGGTGAAGTTTAAGGACATTATTGAAGGCTTAACCGTTCATGAGGAAGTCGATGAGGTGACTGGTCTCACGCGCCAGATCATTGTTGACTCACCAGACGAAAAGAAACAACCGACGATTGAGATAAGAAATAGTGCGGGTAAGGCTATTCACCAGCGTCACATGCCGTCACATGCCCATCTAATGGTTCAAGCTGGTGATGCTGTCAATGCTGGCGATGTACTCGCAAAGATTCCGCGTGAGACTACCAAGACAAAAGACATCACCGGTGGTTTACCGAGAGTCGTTGAATTATTTGAAGCTCGCAAGCCACGAGAGACAGCGGTTATCAGTGAGATTGATGGGACGGTCAAGCATGGCGGGATTGTTAAGGGCATGCGGAAGTTGATTATTGTCCCAGAGGAATCCGACGCGGAACCGCGCGAGTATTCGCTTCCACGAGGTGTTCATGTCAATGTGCAAGAGGGAGATCGCGTTCGCGCTGGTGAAGCTTTGATGGATGGCCCTTCAAATCCGCACGATATATTGAGCGTTTTGGGTGAGAAGGAGTTACATCGTTATCTCGTTAACGAGATTCAGGAGGTCTATCGTCTGCAGGGCGTTGCGATTAACGATAAACATATAGAAGTCATCGTTCGGCAGATGATGCGGTGGGTAAAGATTGAAGACGTGGGTGATACCGAGCTTCTTATTGATGAGCAGGTTGATAAGTTTAGGTTTTTGCTGGAGAACGAGCGTGTTCTTACGGATGGCGGTCAGCCCGCTACCGGTCGTCCGCTACTTTTAGGTATTACCAAGGCCTCGCTTTCAACGGAGTCGTTTATCTCGGCGGCGTCTTTCCAGGAAACTACACGGGTGCTCACGGAGGCTTCTATTTCAGGGAAGATTGACCACTTGCGTGGACTTAAGGAAAACGTGACGATGGGGAGGTTGATTCCAGCCGGAACAGGGCATGAGTATTATCGGCGTGTCCGAATTGAATCTGATGAGCCACCACCGCCACCAGTCCAGACTCCTGAAGAGTTGGAACTTGCACGTGAGATGGAATATTTTGCTAGCCCGGATCGTCGGGCTAGTGGGTTTTTTAGTGCGGTCGGAGCTAAGCTTCCAGGCTCGTCTGAACCGAGACTTCGGAAGGTGAAAGATGAAAGTAGTGGAACGGGAAATGGTAACTAGGTTAGGGGAATAAAAGGCGAATATCCTTGTCAGTTATTGCCGGTATTTAGTTCACGTGATAGAGTCAACGGCTCGGTCTGGTGTTAGGAAACCCTATCTAGCACCGACGCGTAAGAAAGAGGCCTGCGGTCGAACATAAACCTCTTTCCAGCATTGGTATCTCGCTCATGCATAAGCGTTAGCGAGTCGCCTGCATGAAGAGCAAAAAGAATTAGGGTCAAACCGGTCCACGGTGCCAAGTCGGTGTTTTTTCAAGATACTGCTTTTAGGCCGGGGCCACATTCGGTAGTGTCGTTCGTGCCGTTTTGATGATTCGGTACGGCGTCAGGTAGGGAGAGTCCGTGCCGACGATTAGCCAGTTGGTTCGTAAGGGTCGTGTGCAAGTTGTTAAAAGGACAAAGAGTCCGGCACTTCAACGCTGTCCGCAAAAGCGCGGTGTATGTGTTCGGGTTTTTACCCAGACCCCAAAGAAGCCTAATTCTGCGCTGCGAAAGGTCGCACGTGTCAGGCTAACCAACGGTATCGAAGTGAGTAGCTATATTCCAGGTGAGGGCCACAATTTACAGGAACACTCGTTGGTGTTAATTCGAGGAGGGCGAGTAAAGGATTTGCCTGGGGTTCGTTATCACGTAGTTCGCGGCACGCTCGATACGGTCGGTGTCTCTGATAGAAAACAAAGTCGGTCGAAGTATGGCGCGAAGCGACCAAAAGCGTAGGGCTGTTTTGAGAACTAGAGAAAGATTCGACTATGCCACGTAGACGAGAAGTTCCGAAGCGAGAGGTTCCTGCTGACCCTGTTTACAACAGTACTCTCGTTACGAAGTTTGTTCGGATGATTATGAAAAACGGAAAACGAACCGTAGCCGAAGGTATCGTGTATGGCAGTCTGGACATTATTAAGGACCGGACCGGTGACGATCCGATTAAGGTTTTCAAGAAGGCACTTGATAACACGAAGCCAGCTCTTGAAGTGAAGTCAAGACGCGTTGGCGGTTCCAACTACCAGATCCCTATTGAAGTTAGCCCAAACCGGCGGTTGTCGCTGAGTATTCGATGGCTAACCTCATATGCCAGGTTACGGGGTGACGGAAAGACAATGCGCGACAAATTAGCGAATGAGTTGATTGACGCGTCAAATTTACGTGGTGGTTCGGTGAAGAAACGAGAAGACACTCACCGAATGGCTGAGGCGAATAAAGCTTTCGCCCATTATCGCTGGTAGGAGAGCAGTGCCGCTAGCAGAATTTGCCATTCGATCGGATAGGGATGCCAAGAGACAGAGTCGGGCAACAGCAATAATGGCTAGAGAAGTTGAACTCGGTCGAACTCGTAATATCGGCATCATGGCGCATATTGATGCTGGTAAGACAACGACGACAGAGCGTATTTTGTATTACACGGGTATTACCTACAAGTTGGGCGAGGTGCACGACGGTACTGCGGTCATGGATTGGATGGAGCAGGAACAAGAGCGCGGGATCACGATTACTTCTGCTGCGACCACCTGCTCTTGGAGAGACCACCGTATTAATATCATTGATACACCTGGCCACGTTGATTTTACCGCTGAGGTTGAGCGATCACTGCGAGTACTTGATGGTGCCGTGGCAGTTTTTGATGCAGTCGGTGGAGTCGAACCGCAGTCGGAAACAGTGTGGCGGCAAGCAGATAAGTATCGGGTGCCGCGGATCTGCTTTGTGAACAAGATGGACCGAGTGGGTGCAAACTTTTTGGGAACGATCGAGCAGATTAGAACGAAACTTGGGGCTAACCCCGTTGCGATACAGATGCCAATAGGAGCCGAAGAGGGTTTCGCTGGGATTATTGATCTCGTACGTATGAAGGCCGTTCGCTATAAAGATGAAACGCTTGGTGCAGAATCGATTGTCGAAGAAGTCCCAGATGAATACCTAGAGGAAGCTCGCGCTCTTCGAGAGCAACTGGTCGAAAAAGTCAGTGAGGTTAATGATGAGTTACTGACTAAGTACTTACACGGAGAACCACTGCCCGAGTCAGAGATTATTGAAACACTGCGGCGTCGCACGATCGAATCGCTTCGGAAAGAAGACGTACCATTCGTTCCGGTGGTTTGTGGCTCGGCATTTAAGAACAAGGGCGTGCAGCCCCTTCTTGACGCTGTCGTGGATTACCTGCCTTCGCCAGAAGATGTTCCGTCTATTACGGGGACACATCCCGATCGCACTGAAGAGAATGACGATTATTTCGTTGAGCGACCAGCTAATGATGACGCACCATTTTCGGCTCTTGCGTTTAAGGTGATGACCGATCCGTATGTCGGCCAGCTTACATTTCTCCGTGTTTATTCAGGCGTGATGAAAACTGGTACGTCGGTGCTTAATCCGCTACGCGGTCGCCAAGAGCGTATTGGTCGTTTGCTTCAGATGCACGCGAATAAGCGTGAAGAAATCAAACAGGCTGTTGCAGGTGACATTGCGGCGGCGGTTGGTCTGAAGAGTGTGAGTACAGGTGACACGATCTGTGATCCACAGAAGCCGGTTGTGCTGGAGTCTATGGAGTTTCCGAGTCCTGTGATCAGTCTGGCGGTTGAGCCTAAGACAAAGGCAGACCAAGAGAAGCTTGGTCAGGGTTTAGCAAAGCTTACGGCCGAAGATCCCACTTTTCAGGTGCGAACTGACGAAGAGACCGGACAGGTTGTTATGTCTGGCATGGGTGAATTGCACCTAGAGATTTTGGTCGACCGATTACAGCGAGAGTTTGGAGTTGAGGCGAGCGTTGGGCGCCCACAAGTTGCTTATAAGGAAACATTGACTCACCAAGCCGAAGGTGAGTGTCGTCACGTGAAACAGACCGGTGGACGTGGGCAGTATGCCCACGTGAAAATCCGCGTTGTTCCGGGACAATCAGGGCATGGGTTCGAATTTGTGAATGATATCGTTGGTGGCAAAATTCCTCGTGAATATATCAAGCCGGTTGAGGATGGTATTCGTGACGCACTCACGACTGGCGTTCTAGCAGGGTATCCCATAGAAGATGTTAGTGTTTCGCTCTATGACGGATCCCACCATGATGTCGATTCATCGGAGGCGGCTTTTAAGGTGGCCGGGGCGGCGGCGTTTCGTGGCGCCGCGAAGAAGGCTGGGGCCGTTTTATTGGAACCGGTAATGCGCGTTGAAGTCGTCGTGCCAGAGGAATACATGGGTGATGTTATTGGGGACCTTAATAGCCGACGAGGTAAGGTTCGATCCATGGAGGCTCGTGGCGGTACACAGATAGTTGACGCGCGCGTTCCTCTGGCTGAGATGTTTGGGTATGCGACCGAACTCCGTTCTCGAACGAAGGGTCGAGCGACTTACTCTATGCACTTTGATCGGTACGAGCAGGTGCCGAATAACATCAGCGAAGAAATTGTAGCGCGTATTCAAGGGAGATAAAGGATCTCGAACGATGGCGAAAGAAAAATTCGATCGATCGAAACCGCACGTAAACATTGGCACGATCGGGCATATTGATCACGGGAAGACGACGCTGACGGCCGCGATAACAGCGGTGATGGCAAAGCACGATC
>Ga0310124_10001283_pt1 | contig 17483 bp, 13 predicted proteins | sample CB11b_AW_Bot5_MG_FD_203507 | JGI IMG/M metagenome (GOLD analysis project Ga0310124, IMG submission 203507) | Marine microbial communities from Western Arctic Ocean, Canada - CB11b_AW_Bot5 | ecosystem: Environmental > Aquatic > Marine > Oceanic | place: Canada: Western Arctic Ocean | collected... | reverse complement strand
TCGTTTCGTGCTCGCCTTGGGCGCGGTGCTGGTCCTGTGTCTGGCCGCCGGCGCGGCCCTCACGGCCGCTGGACGGGCGCAGCAACCCGAGACCCCACCGCCGCTGTCGCTCGACGACCTGGCCGCGCTCGACGCGCTCATCGACGAAGACACCGACAACGCGGTGGCCGAGTTCGATTCGGGCGCCGTGATCGACGTGACGGTGTTGAGTGCGGTGCTTGCGTTCGCCCTGTTCAGTTTCAAGAAACGGAGCGAGCGGCTGAAGATGGTCAGCTGGGTGCTGTCGATCGGCTATCTCGGCTTCTACAAGGCGAGTCTGGTCTCGGTGGTGGATATCTTCGGCGCGCTCCGCGCGAGCTTGCCGGCGTTTCAGGATGGGCAGGCGTACTACCTGCTCATCGCCTTCACGCTGGCGTCGACGGTGCTCTGGGGTCGTCTCTACTGTGGGCGCATTTGTGCGTTCGGGGCTTTGACACAGCTGATGGACCGCATCATTCCGTCTCGGTTCCGCATCGACCCGCCGGCCTGGCTCGATAAGCGTCTGGTGTATCTGAAATACATCATGCTCGGCGGTGCGGTGCTGTATTTCCTCGCCAGCGGCGACACCCTCGTCTACCGCTACATCGAACCGTTCTGGATGTTCACGCTGAACGGGAACACCGTGATGTGGACGCTGCTGACGGTGCTGCTGCTCGCCACGGTCTTCGTGCGCAACCTCTACTGTCGGTATCTCTGCTCCGTTGGCGCGGGACTCGGGCTGCTCTCGAACCTCACCGTGTTCAAGATTAAGCGGTGGGGCGAGTGTTCGACGTGCAAACTGTGTGAAAAGACCTGCGAATGGGGCGCGATCGATGGGCCTAAGATCCTGGTCAGCGAGTGTGTCCGCTGCGACGATTGTGAACGCCTCTATGCCGATGAAGACAAGTGCCCTCATTGGCTCATCAAGAAACATGTCGCCGTCCGAGCGGCCAAAGTGGGTTGACCCGCGGCCGTGTTCCCACGCGACCCATTCTTGATGAGACCAGACACGAGACCACCGAGAGTCGTCCTCCTGAGCGTGGCGTGTTGGCTCTGCGCCACCGGCGTCGGCTGGACTCAGCCGGCCACCCCGAGGTCTCCACCGCCAGGCGATGGCCCGCGGATTGTCGTGGGTCCGTTCGTGAACCTCAGCCTGGAAGCGGCTGATGAGTGGATTGGCAATGGCATCGCCGAGACGGTCGTGGCCGATCTGATTCAGTTTGACCCCATCGGCGGCGCGGACCTGTTGACGGCCCGCGCCTGGCCGCCGGGCGGGTCCCCGCCCGATGACGCCGAGCAGCGTGCGGCCGCCGAGCGACTGGGGGCGGTCTGGCTGGTGAACGGTGCGTATCAGCACGTGGGTGCGGTGGTGCGGGTGACCGGTCGCGTCATCGACGTGCGTTCGGGTGCCATCCAGCACTGGGCGAAGGTCGATGGCCGCATCGAGGACCTGTTCGACATACAGGATCGGCTGACCGCGGCGCTCAAGACAGGCTTGGTTGATCGTCCCGCCACGGTCGCGGCCCTTGGCCCAGGACCGGCAGACCGCCCTGCCGCCAATCGAGGGGCCCAGGTAACGCCGGGCGCCATTACCGGCGTCGTCGAACTGGGCCGCGCCTCCCGTACCGGTCCGGCCTCCTCCTCCGCCCCCCGGCAGGGTGGGCGGGCGGGGTTCGCCGCGCCGCTGAGTGGTCCCACTCGCACCGTGATCGACCGGGCGACCCAGGCGCCGCGTCTCGACGGGAGTCTCGACGATGCTGTCTGGGAGACCGCGACCCACCTGACCGAGTTCGTGCAGATCGCGCCCTCCGAGGGGATCCCCGGGACCGAGGAGACCGAGGTCTGGATCGCCTTCGACGACGACTATCTCTATGTCGGCTTCTACGCGCACTACACCAACCCGGGCATGATGCGGACGAATCGCTCCGATCGCGACCAGATCCGTGGTGACGACCGCATGTCGGTGCTCTTGGATCCGTTTCTCGACCAGCAGCGGGCCTATCAGTTCGAGGTCAACGGCTACGGAGTGCAGGCCGACTCCATTGTCAATGCCGACGGCAGCACGGGGGCGTCCAGCGGCCGAGGGCCGCGCCCGCAGCAGACAGGCGGCGTCAGGCGAGCCGGCGGGGGCAGTGGCTCCGGACTCAGCGGGTCGGGGCAGTTTGGCATTCGCGGCGACGAGTCCTGGAACAGTCTGTTCGAGACGGCGGGGCGGGTCGTGGCGGACGGCTGGACCGCCGAGATGGCGATTCCGTTCAAGAGCCTGAGATACCCGGCGAGTGACGCGGGGGGAGGCCGTCGCTGGGGCATGCAGATCACACGCGTGATCCGCGGCAAGTCGGAGGCGGTGGCCTGGTCGCCGATTTCTCGCGGCGTCGCCGGCCAACTGACCCAGTTCGGGCTGCTCGAAGGGTTGTCCGGTCTGTCGACCAGCCGGAATCTGGAGTTCCTCCCGGAGATCACCGGTATCAGGTTCGGGTCGCTGGACACCGACACGGGCGTGTTCGCTGACCGCGATCCACAGGGCGACGCCGGGATCAGCGTCAAATACGGCGTCACCCCCAATCTCACCGCCGACTTCACCTATAACCCCGACTTCTCCCAGATCGAGTCCGACCAGCCGCAGATCGAGACGAATCAGCGGTTCGCGCTCTTCTTTCCCGAGCAGCGGCCGTTCTTTCTCGAGGGGCAGGAGATCTTCGCGACACCGACCATCACCAACCTGCTCCACACGCGGAGCATCATCGACCCGCGGTTCGGCGGCAAGCTGACCGGCAAAGTGGGTCGCACCACGGTCGGTTTCGTTGCCGCCGACGATGAAGCCGCCGGCTTCCTGGACGACCGTGCAGACCCGCGGTACGGCACCAGCGCACAGACGTTCGTGGGGCGGGCCCGATACGACCTGTACTCAGAGTCCTATCTCGGCGCCATCGCTACCTCGCGCGAGTTCGGAGAGGAGCACAGTCGCGTGACCGGCGTGGACGGTCGGTTCCGCCTGGGACGGACGCACCGGGTCAGCTTTCTCGCGGTCGGGTCGGACACCCAAAGCGACGAGGAGGGTGCCCTGAGCGGACCCGTTCTCGAGGCCGACTACACACGGCAGGGTCGCAATCTTGGGTATGGCGCTTCGTACAGCAGCGTCGATCCGGACTTTCGGACCAGGACCGGGTTTCTGCCGCGGATCGACTATCGACAGGCGACCGGCAATGTGTCCTATCGGTTCTGGCCGGAATCGGCCCTCATTACCTGGGGGCCGACGCTGGAATACCTGCGACTCTACGACCACGACGGCGTCCTGCAGGACGAGCAATTCCAGGGGCGTCTGAGCATGTCGTTCCAGAACAACATCTCGATCAACGGCACCGTCAGTCGCGATCTCGAACGCTTCAACGAGATTGACTTTCGCAAGACCGGGTACCGGCTGTTCGGCGTCGTCAGCGCGCGGCTGCTGTCCATCGTGGGTGGCTTCAATGTGGGCGACGGCGTCCTGTTCAGCGATAACCCGTTCGTCGGACGCACGACCTCTGGCAACTTCCTGATCAGCGCCCGTCCGACATCGAGGCTACGGGCGGAGCTGACCGGTATCTTCAGCCAGTTTGTCGACCCGCGAGACGACAGCCAAGTATTCGACGTCAAGATCTTTCGGACGCGTGCCACGTATCAGTTCACCAACCGGTTGTTCGTTCGCCACATCCTCGAGTACAACACCGCGGCCGTGACGTTCGGCAACAACCTGTTGGTGACCTATCGCATCAATGCGGGCACCGTCGGGTTCCTCGGGTACGACGACCGCTACCAGCAGGGGTCGCTCATCGACGCGTTCCAGTCGACGTCAACGGCGCTGCAGCGGACAAACCGCGCGGTATTCGCCAAGGTGTCGTATCTGTTTCGCTACTAGCAGCCGGGTCCCCGCACCCATCGACCACGCGCATGGTGGTGTCACGCAACGAGGTACTCGTGTCGTGAGAGCGACTGCCGAGGCGCGCGGACACGTCGTCATCACGATGGCGGTGTTCACCGCCGCGTTCCTGTATCAGTTCGCGTCCGTGCGGTTCTCCAATGACCACTGCGACCACCTCTCCAAGGCCGTGCACGTGCTCCACGGTGAGTACCCCGTGCGGGATTTCTCGACCCTGGCCGTCCCCTGACGATCGCGTTGTCGGCGGTCGTCCTGGCGATGGCGGGCGGGACGCTGTTCGGCGAGGCCGTGCTCACCATCGCGCCATTGCCACCGGCATCACGTTGGTCTTCTGGCTGACTCATCAAATCACCCGGTCGATACCGGTTGCCGGCTGGGCAGCCGCGTGCGCGCTCGCCATCGAGCCGAGACTCTACGGCTATCCGAAGGTGCTCGTGTGTGTAGTGGCGGTCTGGTTGGCCTTTCGTTACGTCGACAGACCCGGCCGTGTTCCTGCCGTTGCGCTCGGTGCCTGGGGTGGCGTCGGGTTCCTGTTTCGACATGACCTCGGTGTGTATCTCGCGTTGTTCGCTGCGGTCACGTTGCTACTCGTTCGGGGGCGGTGCGATGTTCGGGGACTCGTCTGGGACGCCGCCACCGCGGGTGCCGTCGCCGTTGCGCTGGTTGCGCCGTACGTCTGGTAATTGCTGGCCAATGACGCGCTTGCCGCCGGCGCGACCGAGGGCGGGGGAGCGTTCTTGCGCGCCATGCGCCTGACCTGGCGGCCGTTCCAGCTGGGGAGTGGACCCGACGGTGGGCCGTGGATTCGCCAGAATGCAGAGGTCTGGCTGTATGACCTGTTTCTTGTGGTGCCGGTGCTGACCCTGGCGTTGGTTGCCCGGACGCGTGCCCGGCTGACGCCGGAACTACGCAAGGCGGGCGCACTAGCCGTGCTGTGCCTCACGCTGCTGCTGTTCCTGATTCGCGGCAACCTGGACTCTCGGCTGCCGGATGTCGCGGCCCCGTCGTTTGTGTTGGTGGGCTGGTTCTTGACTGTCATGAGTGGGCCGGTTGGGGAGTGGCGCGTGACTGTGCGACGGCGCGTGGCACTGGTCCTGGCCGTCGTGACCTGGCTCGGCGTCGTGCAGCTGAGCGACTGGAACTCGTTTCGGCGGCTCGCCAGCGCGGTGGTCCGACTGCCTGGATCGGTCACGGAACCGGCGGCGGGACTGCTTGGCGATCCGCTTCAATTCTGGGAGCGCGAAGGGACCACGCACGTACGAGGACTCGCGAGGTGGATGCGCGAGTGCACCGCCCCAGACGACCCCTGCTCATCTTCGGCTACCATCCGGATGCCCATTTTTACTCCGGGCGGCTCTTCGCCGGCGGCGTACCGATTCTGTACGCCGGGTATCACTCGAGTCCGGCCGATCAGCGATTCATCGTCGACCGACTGAGCCGCCAGCGGGTGCCGTTCGTGGTGGTGGATGCCGACAAGACCCGAGCTCTTGTGGACAGCTATAGCATTGTCGGGGACTACGTCCTGGACCACTACTCATTGGCGGGGGAGACCGATTTCCGCGGGCCGCCGTTTCTCATCTATCTCGCTCGCAACGTCCCGCGTCCCTGGCCGACACGTGATGGGTTGCCGTGCCTGTCTCCAGCGGTGTGACGGTTTCCACGCCGCGCTTGTCCATGTCACAACCGTGCGGTATAACGCTCAACCAGTGAAGGGTCGGCGAGCCCGGAGGCGCCTGTCGCCGTCGGGACCCGAGAAGGGAGGCGCAGGTCGTGGCAGCGGGACAGAGACAATTGGTCGGGGCGATCATCGGGGTCGCCGCCGTCGTGGTGACGGTGAGCGGGCGTCACATCGCGGCGGCGACGCAGACCCGAACCGTGTGGGACGGCGTGTACACCGCCGAGCAGGCGGTGCGAGGAGCCCCACTCTACGAGCAGTCGTGCGCCGAGTGCCACGGGTCGGATTTGACTGGCGGCGAGATGGCGCCGGGTCTGGCCGGGAGCGAGTTCGCCTGGAACTGGAACGGGTTGTCGGTCGGCGACCTGTTCGAGCGGGTCCGCATCTCGATGCCGCAGGGTGAGCCGTCCAGCGTGAGCCGCCAGGACAAAGCCGACATCCTCGCCTTCATGTTCGAGCGGAGCGGATTTCCCGCCGGCGAGGCGGAGCTGGCCACCCGAACCGCGATGCTGGCCGGCATCAGTTTCGTGGCCGAAGCTCCGGCCCCACAATAGACCTACGCAGACGCGATCGAGTCGGACCCTCAGCTAGGAAGGTGCTGAAGAACGACGTGGCTGGTCCGGGCTCTGCATCGCCTTGAATCCGGCCCACACCATGCCGGCGAGGAGCATCGCCAGCAGCAACCAGCCCATCGCGCCCGTGAACATCGCCCGGCTGAAAGCCGCCCAAGTGATTGGGTACTGGCTGAGCAGTTCCCACCGCTCGGTCATCCAGTGCCAGGCCGTATGGGCGACCAGCGCGGACACCAGAATCGTGCCCATGCGTTCCGCCACCACATACCGGAATAGAAAGTTCAGCGCCGGTACCAGCAGCAGCAGCACGAGCAGTTGTCCCAGTTCCACGCCGATGTTGAACGCGAGGAGCGAGGTCAGCAGGTGGGTCCCCGCGAACTGCAGCGTTTCCCGCAACGCGAACGAGAATCCAAACCCGTGCACCAGCCCGAAGATGAAGGTGATGGCCCACCGGCGCCGCGTGGCCGCGCCGACAATGTTCTCGAGCGCCATGTACACGATCGACATCGCGATCAGGGTTTCCACCAGCGGTGGGAACCAGAGCGCGTCCGGGGCCAGGTCGTAGGCGGAGGCGAGCAGGGTGAACGAATGCGCGAGGGTGAAAGCGGTGACGATGACCGCGAGCGCCCGGAGCCGGCGGAACGGAATCACGAGACACGCCAGGAACAGGAGGTGGTCGGTGCCGTCCAAGATGTGCTCGAAGCCCATGACCACGAACCGGAATGCCGCTTGGTGCCAGCGTGGATCCAGCGTGACCACGCCCGGGTCGCCGCGCAGCTCGAATGCGCGCTCGGCTCCCCCGGGGGGCAGGAATCGCAATACGGTGATGACCCGGAGCCCCATCCGCTCGAGGCTGGGGCGAATCGAGAACTCAGATTGATCTGACTCGATGGGGTAGTCGAACAGGACGTCGAGGACCGCTTGTTGCCAGACGAGTTGGGTGCCGACCGGGAGGAGTTCACCCTGTACGTGCTCGAGCGCTCCTGCGTAGGTCTCGAAGGCGGGGTTCGAGGGGAGGGACACCTTGATGGCGGCGATCGTTGGTGTCTCCAAGCGGGTGCCGTTTTCAAAGATCTGGACCTCCTGGCCCATCCAGACCATCGCGGCGTTGTCGAACTCTGACCGGCTTCGGGCTCGCTCGAAGTCGAGATACCCGGGCCCGAGCGTTGGGAAAACCATGTCCGACAGGGCCTCGAGTGGCACCCGCACCAGCAGCCGCAACCGCTGGCCCTCCGGTTTGACGAATGCCTGCACCGTCACGTCGCCGGGAATGTCGTGGGCGGACTGACGAGCGGGGAACGCCAGTATGAGACCGGCGACCACGGCGACCAGCGCGGCGAGGCTGCCGGGCCGAACGAATTTTGGGGTTGTCATGGGTTCGACTACTTCGGGCGATTTCGGCGAATTCCGTCGATCAGGCCGTTGGAGACGGCCGTCGCCGAGTCCCCCGACACGCGTGTGACGAGGGCGGTTTCGACGGTTTCGAAAATATAGCGCAATTCATAGGGATTGCAAGTATACTAACCGCTTCAGACAGGACCTGCGAGCCTCGCGTGGGCGGGCTCTTGCGTTCGACTGACATGGAGGAATGCCGATGAATCGGAAGCAACATCTTCTTTTTGGCTCCGCGCTGGCGACGGCGGCTTTGGTGGTCGCATGTGCCGGCGGTGCCCAGGAATCGGGCGGCGGCGGTGGCGGCGACGAGATGGCGTCGTCCATGTTGTCCCAGAATCCGGACGACGGGGTTCCGACTTTCGAGGTTGATCCCCTGTTTCCCAAGAACCTGCCGAACCACTGGCTGATGGGGCCGACCATTGGTGTGGATGTCGATTCGCGCGACCACATCTGGGTCGTGCATCGCAACACGCCCGAGCAGTTCGTGGCCAACACCGAGATCGGGCTGGTCCAGGACCCGCCGGTGGCTCAGTGTTGCGCGCCCGGCGACCCGGTCCTGGAATTCGACCAGGAGGGGAACCTCGTCAACAGCTGGGGTGGTCCTGGCACCGAGACCGGCGACTACGTCTGGCCGTTGTCAAACCATGGCATCACCATTGATGGTATGGACAACGTTTGGATCGGCGGCAACGGTGGCGCCGACTCGCACGTGGTGAAGTTCGACCGCCAGGGCAACTTCCTCATGCAGATCGGCACCCCCGGCGCGCGGATGACCGGTCCGGTCAGCGAGCGTACCGGCCAGCCGTCGCCGCAGCGCGACTCTCACTCGATGGACAGCTTTGGTCGCGTCGCCAAGATCGGGATAGACAACGACGCCAACGAGGCGTATTTCTCGGATGGCTACTTCAATAAGCGGATGGCGGTGGTCGACATGACCACGGGCGAGATAAAGCGGTTCTGGGGCGCCTATGGCAACCCGCCAGACGACGACCTCGCGCTTGGCCCCTACAACCCGGATGAGCCGTCGCAGCAGTTCCGCGGCCCCGTCCACTGCGGAGAAATCTCGAACGACGGTCTCGTCTACGTGTGCGACCGTGGTGGCGACCGCGTGCAGATCTTCCAGAAGGACGGCACCTACGTCTCCGAGCACCAGTATGCGAAGCAGACGTTGTCGCAGGGGTCCACCTGGGACATCGACTTCTCGCACGACCCTGAGCAGAAGTACATCTATCTGGCTGACGGTCAGAACATGAAGGTGTACATCATCGAGCGCGAGACGATGGAAGTGGTCACGGCGTTCGGTGACGGTGGTCGTCAGCCGGGCATGTTCTTCGCCGTTCACAGCATCGCCGTCGACTCCATGGGGAACATCTTCACCACCGAGACCTACGAGGGGTCGCGGCTGCAGAAGTTCACGTTCAAGGGTTATGCGCCCGTGCCCGCCGGTGCCGAGGGTGAGAACAGCCAGGGCGTGCTCTGGCCCAGCACCAACTAGGCCCGCAGTTCGTCGGCAACTCCAGCGGCCGGCCCACCGTCGAGGTGGGTCGGCCGTTCGTTTGTACGCGGGCGTGCACGCCGTCGAGCCCGCTGCGTGGTATCATCCGCGCGAATTTTCTTTCTGTGGGAGGTGTTATGCGTCGCTGTGGATCACGCTTCGCGAAGTTGGTCACGGTCGGTTTGGGCCTGTTGCTGGTCGCTGGCGTCGGATCTGCGACCGCGCAAGACCCGCCGACCGAAGAGGAGTACGGGCCGTTGATGGCCGAGGTCCGGCTCCTCGTGGGTGACGTGTCGCAGCACATCGACAATCGGTATTGGCCCGAGCTCGGCGAAGACCTCGATAAGTTGTTCCCCGTCTTCCGGCAGATGGAGGCGTTCTGGATGGCTCGTGGGAACGAGAGCGCCCTCGGCATCACCGGGGAGGGAATCGAGGCCCTGCGGGAGCTCGGGGCCGCCGGCATTGCGATGGAGGTAGGGCCGGCACAGGCCGGGCTGGCCAACCTGCGGGCGGTCTGTGGGTCGTGCCACGAGGCCCATCGTGAAGCCGATGGCGATGGCTTCAAGATAAAGGCCGGCTCCTGAGACGGACTCCGCGCCGAAAGACGACCCGGACAACAGAGGGGGACGACAGCCGCATGTCGGCTGTCGTCCCTTTTTGTCGTACCGGGTGAAAGCATGTACGATCCGCCCTACACGGAACCGGGCTAGACGCCCAGACCTAAAGGAGTCCGCGATGCGGTATGTCCTCCGTCGGAGTTGTCTGTCGTTGTTGATGACGGTGACCACGGTGTTGAGTGTGTCCGCCACTGTTGGAGCCCAGGGGCGCACCGGCGGCGAGGTGACCGACGAGTGGGGTAACGGACTCGAAGGGGCGACCGTCCTGGCGGAGCCGGACGGCGCGGCGGGCGGGTCGCAAGAGACGATCACCGATGACGACGGTGAGTTCTTATTCGTCGGGTTGCCGAGCGGCCGCTGGTCGTTCACGGCGACCCTGAACGGGTATCAGGGTCTCCGCCAGATCATGAACGTCCGCCAGCTCGGCACCAACAGCGTCGAATTTGAGATGCCGGTCCTGCCCTCGGGCGGGCGCTTCCGTGAGCGGACCGAGTTCGAGGCCGAGGGCGGCACGCCCAAGTTCCGCTTCGAAGAGGACGGCACGTTCGAGTTCGAAGATGCCGACGGGGAGGGTGAGGGCACCTACGGCATGGTGGAGGAGAGCGCGGTGCTGATCGTCCGCGACTACGATGGGCCGGACGATAAGTTTAGCGTCTCGATGCCCGTGACCGTGCAGTTCGGCGACGCGATGTTCACCAGCTTGACCCACGACGGCATCCAGCTCCCCAAGAAGTAGACGATGACAAGACGCGCGGCGACGAAGTGTCGGCGACACACACAGGTCTGGCTCCTGGCGGCCGTGCTGACGTCGACCCCGGTCGCGGCCGAGGTCATCCGCATTGACATCACCTCGCGCGAACTGTTCGGCGAGAGCGTCGATTCAAGGATTGGCCCGTACGAGCGGATCCGCGGTGTCGTGGTGTACGCACTCGACCCATCGGATGAGGCCAACGCCCAGGTCGTGGACCTGGAGTTGGCCGCGACGGACAGGCAGGGGCGCGTCCAGTTCTACGGTGATATCGAGATCATTGCACCGGTCGATCGTGCCCAAGCGCGACCGACCGTCCTGTATGTCGTCAACAATCGTGGGCGCCGGACCTGGGGGTCGGAGCCGTTCTTTCTGAGCCGCGGATACGTCACCGTGTCGAGCGGCTGGATCGCGCAGGTGCCGGTAGCCGGCGACCGACTGCGACTCGAGGCGCCGGTGGCCCTCGAGCCGGACGACGGTATCCCCGTCGTCGGCGTGGTCCGATCCGAGCTGTCGACCGATGTGGTTACGGACCGGCTCCCGGTGTCGAATCAGCAAGCCTTTGAACCCCTCAGGGGCAATCTGGAAGAGGCGACGTTGACCCAGCGGTTGCGGGAAGCGGACGCGCCGGAACCGATCGCGCGCGACCAGTGGCGGCTGGGTGTGCGGTACGACCGGCGGGATGCGGGCAGCGGCCTGGTCGAGCTCGAAATGACGCTGAGCGGTGGTTTCCAGCCCGGGATGATCTACGAGTTGATCTACGAGGCGCGCGGTTCAGTCGTGCAGGGCACCGGATTCGCCGCGATGCGCGACCTGGTTTCGTTTCTGAAACACGACACCTCCGAGAGGAACCCGCTCCGCGATGACGATGGCATCCCGCTGGCGGCTCGCGTTGTCGGGCAAGGACTATCGCAGAGTGGTCGCGCGTTGCGGATGTTCGTGTACGAGGGGTTCAACGCCGACGAGCAGGGACGACAGGTGTTCGACGGCGTCATGCCGACCATCGCCGGCGCCGGGCAAGGGTTCTTCAATCACCGGTTCGCCTCGCCGACTCGGGCCGCGACGCAGCACGGTGGTCACCTCTATCCGGCGGATCTGTTCCCGTTCACGTATGGCGAGGAGACCGACCCCTTCACCGGCCGTACCGATAGCTTGCTGACGCGCGCGCGAGCCACCGGGACCGTGCCGAAGGTGATGCACCTCGATACGTCATCAGAATACTGGCATCGCGCCGGGTCGCTCGTGGTGACCGATCCGCTGGGTGAACGCGATACCGTCCTGCCTCCAGGGGTACGGGTGTACGTGTTTGGGGGTGCGCAGCACAGTCCTGCGACCGGGCCCTCCGGTCGTGGCCAGCAGCCGCCGAATCCGAACAACTACCGCCCGCTACAGGAGGCGTTGTTCGCGGCCATGGACGAGTGGGTGACTGACGGGACCGAGCCGCCGCCGAGCGTACACCCTCGGGTGTCGGACGAGACCCTGCTGCCATGGGTGGCGGATGCGGTCGGCTGGACCCCGTTACCCGGGGTCACGTATCCGACCGTCATCCAGCAGCCGGAGTTCCTGAACTACGGAGAGGCGTTTGACCGGTACCGCCGGATCGATCATCACCCTCCTGTCCGGATCGGCAAACGGTATGGCGTCCGCGTGCCGGCGCTTGACCCCGACAACAACGAACGCGGGGTGTTACGGCTACCAAGGGTTGGGGTCCCGATCGCGACCTACACCGGATGGAATCTGCGAAACCCACGCATCGGGGCACCGACCGAGTTGCTCGATCTGAACGGAAGCCGAATTCCGTTTCCAGTGACCGCCGAAGAACGGACGCGAACCCAAGATCCGCGGCCGGCGGTCACCGAACGCTATGACGGATTTGCCGACTACAAGGCTCGGTATCTCACCGCCGGCGAGCAACTGGTCGCCGACCGCTATCTGTTGCTGGAACATCTGCCGGGTCTTGAGGCGATTGCCGACGACCAGCGTTCGCTGTTCGCCGACCAGTAGTTCTAGATCGATCATGACTGCCAGACTGTGGGTCGTCACCGTGCTGGTGCTGGTGAGCCACGGGCTCGCCGCCCAGGAACTTCCGACCGCGCCTGCGGTGCAGCTCGGGCTCTCGCCGGCCCGTCTCGAGCAGATCGGCCTGCTGGTGGAGGACGCGGTGGACCGGCGGGAAGTGTCGGGCGCCGTGACCCTGGTGGCCAGGCTCGGGAGGGTCGCGCATCTCGAGGCGGTGGGGTGGCGCGATGTCGAACGCCAGGCACCGATGGAGACGGACACGTTGTTCCGGATTGCCTCCATGACCAAGGCGATCACCAGCGTGGCCGCCATGCAGCTCTACGAGTCGGGAGAGCTGATGCTGAGCGATCCAGTGTCTCGGTATCTGCCTGCTTTCGGCGAGATGCAGGTGCTCACCCGGGCTCCCGACGGCGAGGAGGCCACCCTCGAGCCGTTGCGTCGCCCGATCACCATTCGGCATTTGCTGACACACACGTCTGGTCTCAGCTATCGGTTTCTCGCTCCTCCACTGCTCGCCGCACGGTATATCGACGCCAATATCACCGATGGGCTGAGTCAGGCTGACGGCACCATCGGCGACATGGTCGACCGTTTGGCAACGCTGCCGCTGCTGCATCAGCCGGGTGAGCGCTTTACCTACAGCCTCGGCGTGGACGTGCTGGGACGCGTGATCGAGGTCGTCACCGGCCAGACGCTCGCCGAGTACATGGCAGCGGAGATTTTCGACCCCCTGCGGATGGTCGACACGGCGTTCTACAAGAGCCCGTCCGAGTCGGACCGATTCGCGGCGATTTATTCGCCGTTGGGCGACGGTATCGTGAAAGTGACGGAGGACGCGGTCGTCAGTCCCGATCAGCGAACCATCTACTCGGCGGGATATCCGTATGGCGAGGGCCAGCGGTACTTTTCGGGTGGCGCCGGGCTTACCTCGACGATTTCAGACTATGCGCGGTTTCTGCTGGCCATGCTGAACGGCGGAGAGCTGGAGGGGGCACGCATCCTCGGCCGTCGTACGGTCCAGTTGATGACCCGCGATCATCTGGTCGGGCTTGGGGTCCCTCCGGGCGGACAGCAATTCGGGCTGGGGTTCTCCATTTCCGGGGAGCGGGGCGTCACCGGGGGACCGCGGTCCGAGGGCGCGTTCGGCTGGCTCGGGTTCTTCAATACCGTCTATTGGGTCGACCCGGAAGAGCAGCTGGTGGCGATCATCATGACCCAGCTCTACCCCAACAATCAGTCCCAACTGACCGATAAATTCGAGGTGGCCGTCTACAGCGCCATCCTCGACTAGGTTTTCTCGACGAGGCGCCCGCCTGGACTGCGTTGCTTCCTCGGTCACGGCCAGCCTGGCCGCTCCTTCGTCACGCCTTGCCAGACAGACGCCTCGTCAAGAAAACCGCCTTGCTTTTCGGACGAGGCGCCCCCCCCGGGCGCGGTAGCTTGTTGGACACTTTGGGCGGGCGGTGGGAGCGGGCCTCTCGATCCGCGAACCGTTGGAGACGAGCCGAGGGGGCCATGCTGCCGCTGGTGAGGACCGTGCGCGGGCGCGGAGTTTTAGCGCCGGGTTTGGAATCAGCTACGCGCTCGCTTTTCCCCGGGTGCTGGGAGTAGGCACTCCGTTAGCCCGCGCGAAGCGCCCCGAGGGCCACGGTGAGGAGGGCTACGCTCGTCGACCGGTTCGCGGATCGAGAGGCCCGCTCCCGCCGCCCGAGCGCACCGGCGCGGTGCCGGATCCGGCCCGCTGCGGCTATTGGATGGCGAGCAGCTCGACGTCGAAGACGAGGTCAGAACCCGCCGGGATACCGGGCAAGGAACGGCTTCCGTAGCCGAGGCTGGCCGGGATCCAGAACCGGCGCTTTTCCCCGACCACCATCAGCTGGACGCCTTCTCCCCATCCGGCAATCACGCCGTCGAGTGGAAATCTCAACGGTTCACCCCGCTCCACGGAGCTGTCGAACGAGCTGCCGTTCGACAACCATCCAGTGTAGTGGACGACGACGTTGTCTCTCGGCCCTGGATGGGTGGTGCCATCGCCGGCTTCGACCAACTTGTGCGCGAGGCCGGATGCGGTGGTGACCGCGTCGGCGGGGGGCGCCGCCACGTCGTCCGGAGCGGGTGGAGCCTGCGCGGCCGCCGCTGCCGCGAAACCGAGGACGAACATGGCGGCCGTTACCAGTTCGGGAGCACACGAACGAATCAATGTCATCATGGATGAGATTTTATACTAGGAGCATTGGGGCACGGACCCGGAAGGCTGCCGGTGGTGACATGAAACGAATGGTGGGCTCGCAATGGCGTTGGAGTGGCATGTTGGTGTTGTGCCTGTCGGCGTGGGCCGCGCTCCCGGGGGCGGCCCAGACCCCGCCGGATACCGAACGGTTCTGGCCCCAATGGCGCGGACCACACGGCACCGGCGCGGCGCCACACGCCGACCCGCCGACGTCGTGGAGCGAGACGTCCAACGTTCGGTGGAAGGCGGAAATCCCGGGCCTGGGGTCGGCGACCCCGGTCATCTGGGGTGACCGGGTGTTCGTACTGACGGCGGTATCGGTGGGCGACGAGGTGTCCTCCTCCGACGGGGTGTTTTCGCGTCTTCGGCGACGGATCCTTGGGGGCGCCGGTGCCTCGCATGCCCAGCAGTTTGTAGTGCTGGCGCTTGATCGAAGCGACGGACACGTCGTGTGGGAGCGAGTGACTCACGAAGAATTGCCGCACGAAGGTCGGCATGGGACCGGCACGTGGGCCTCGCCGTCGGCGGTCACCGATGGGGAGGTGTTGTGCGCGTTCTTCGGCTCACGCGGGCTCTACTGCTACGACCTCGACGGGAAACCGCTGTGGGACACGGATTTGGGCGACATGCGTATACGCATGGGCTTTGGCGAGGGCGCGTCGCCCGTGCTGTATCAGGATCGGCTCATCGCGCTCTGGGACCACGAGGGTGACTCGTTCATTGTTTCTTTTGACAAGCGAACGGGACGTGAGCACTGGCGAACACCGCGCGACGAGATGACCTCGTGGACCACCCCGTTGGTGGTGGAGGTCGAAGGCGGGGCGCAAGTCGTGACCAGCGCCACCGGCGCGGTCCGGGCCTACGATGTCGACACCGGCCGTCTCGTGTGGCAGGACGAGGGGGTGACCCTCAACGCCATTCCGTCTCCGGTGTCGGCCGACGGTGTGGTGTTCGTGACCAGCGGCTTCCGGGGGAACCGCCTCGCCGCCATCGACCTGGCGCAGGCGCGCGGAGATATTTCGGGCACCGACGCCGTGCGGTGGTCGGTGGATCGTGACACCCCCTACGTGCCGTCGCCGGTGGTGCACGACGGCCTGCTGTATCTGTTGAAAAGCAACAACGGCATCTTGACCAGCTTCGACGCCGACACTGGTGCACGCCACTACGGTCCCGAGCGGCTCCCGGGCATCCGCAGCGTGTATGCGTCGCCGGTGGTCGCTGACGACCGCCTCTACGTGACCAGCCGCGAGGGGACCACGGTGGTGTTGCGCACCGGGCCGGTGCTGGAGATTCTGGCCACCAACACGCTCGACGACCAGTTCGACGCCTCACCGGCAGTCGTCGATGGCGAGCTGTATCTCCGTGGCGCACGGGCACTGTATTGCATCGCCGCAGACTGACCCGCGTATCGCGGCTATAATCAGCGGCTGCGGAGCGCAGCCAGACGTGAAAATCACCTACATTACAGCCGGCGCGGGGGGGATGTATTGCGGCAGCTGTCTCCGCGACAACGCGCTGGCGACCGCATTGAGCGGTCGCGGTCACGACGTCACCCTGCTGCCGCTCTACACTCCAACCCGGACCGACGAGACCAACGTCAGCCAGCCTCGCGTGTTCTTCGGCGGCATCAGCGTGTATCTCGAGCAGTATGTCTCGCTGTTTCGCAAGACCCCCTGGTTGTTGGACCGATTGTGGGAGTCGCCCTGGCTGCTTCGGGCTGTGGCCGGTCGTGCCGTCGGGACCAGTCCGTCGCAGCTGGGGTCCCTGACCGTGTCGGTCCTCGAGGGCGCCCACGGCCATCAGCGGAAAGAACTCGACAAGCTGGTGCACTGGCTGAAAGGCCAGCCACGCCCCGACGTGCTCGACATTTCGAATTCCATGCTGATCGCCATCGCCGGCCCTCTCAAGCACGCGCTGGGATGCCCGATCAATTGCACGTTGCAGGGTGAGGACATCTTCATGGAGGGGCTCCTCGAGCCGTATCGCTCGAGAGCGAAGCAGCTGATCCAGTCGCACCTTTCCCAGGTGGATTCGTTTATCGCGGTGAGCGATTACTACGCGGGCCGCATGACGCAGTATCTAGGCATTCCCGGGGCGAAAATGCACGTCGTTCCGCTCGGTGTGAACCCCGACACGTTCGTGCCCGCAGTGGCAGAGTCTTCGGTACCGTTCACGATGGGCTACCTGGGTCGGATCGCTCCCGAGAAAGGGTTGCATCTGCTGGTCGACGCCTATCGCAACCTGCGCGAGCGGGGCGCGTTGGCAGGCTGTCGTATCGAGGTTGCCGGCTACCTGGGCGGCGAGCATCTCTCATACTGGCAATCGATCGAGCGGGAGGTAAAAGGATGGGGGCTCGGGAGCGAGATTCACTATCGAGGTGAGCTCGACCTGGATCACAAGGTCCGCTTCCTGCAGTCGCTCGATCTGTTCGTCGTGCCGGCGATTTACGACGATCCGAAAGGGATGTCGCTCATCGAGGCCATGTCCTGTGGGGTCCCTGTTGTGGCGCCTCGCCGCGGTTCCTACACCGAGCTGATCGAGCGGACCGGCGGGGGCGTGCTGGTCGCCCCGGAGGATCTTGCCGAACTCGAGGAGACCCTGCGTCAACTCGCCGAGGATCGCGACCGCGTCTGCGACCTGGGGCGACGGGCCGCGTCCGCGGTCCGCGAGCGCTACACAACCAGCGAGATGACCACCGCCGCGCTCGACGTGTACGAGCGCCTCACGCGCTAAGTCGCCGGCTAACCGCGCCTGCCAGAGCGCCCTCGTAGCAAGCGCCGGCGACGATGTGTCCG